>Ga0058702_10000119_pt1 | contig 59269 bp, 48 predicted proteins | sample AgamicOrSfe_FD_83781 | JGI IMG/M metagenome (GOLD analysis project Ga0058702, IMG submission 83781) | Agave microbial communities from Guanajuato, Mexico - Or.Sf.e | ecosystem: Host-associated > Plants > Phyllosphere > Phylloplane/Leaf | place: Guanajuato, Mexico | collected 2012-05-30 | reverse complement strand
CAGACTACCGTGCTTGCAGCAAAAGTAACGTTTCAATTCAATAATGTAGATATCCCGACAGCATGGTACCTTCAAAGTCTTTCACCAGCCATTTCCTCAACACTCGTACATCCAAGTGTACACCCGAGTCGATATACAGTATGCTAGAATGTGACGATATCAGCATGGTGTCTTCACATTACAACGTCTCTAGCACATGTCACATCGGTATAGCAGTACATGTATATCCGGGTATTGCTGTTTGCTTTACCCAGTCATTACAGCCAAACAATTTCCACAAAATGCTGTCTACTTCGTTCCATCGACCAGGGTGATGCTGACATGTGGTGTTGAGCCGTATATGTACCAGGTTGCATACACACTGCATAGCGTGCCGCCATCAAATAATTTTGAGGACCAATCGCATCAGCTTCAATCTCTCACATGTTTGCCGTTTCATGATTGAACACGGCATGGCGCTGTTTGCAAGTGACAGTGCATGCATCGGACTTTGAAGTGGGGAGAATATCGGAATATCGCATGCAAATTGTAACCTTGTTCGCACCTCCAACAGGAACCTTGTCGATCATTTCTCAATTCTTTCTCAGCTGTCCACAGAAGAGCCTCATGCACGCACGATCTGTCCGGTGAAGCACGCAGAAAAGGTCCACTTGCATGTTTGATTCTGAGGAGCGCAAATGCTTGTCGCATCGGACGACTCCATACGACTCCATATGCCGCCGAACCTCACCTCTGTGCATCGCAGTGAACTGACGATCTTACCCCAATATGACAACGAGCTCGAAGCTTCACTATATTCTTTTACGAGAATCTGGGCTGCCACGGAAGATTAATTGCAGATCAAGCGGTTCCGATAACTTACACAGTCCACTATGAGTTCACTATACTCTTTATAGGTACAATCATCTACACGCTTACCTCCTCGTCCGATGATAAATGCCCGCCATTGGTTCAACATGATACAAAAAGCAGTTCTCACGCGTGCATGTGCAACCGTGTGGGACGGGGAACCTCCATTAGTGAGCCGTTTCGTCGGACATCGAGCCAAGCTAATTCAAAGGGCATGGGGTGACAGGGTATCGATATTTGTACAGTAGGTGGCGGGCGGAAGGGTGAGAGCGCTGGTTGAGTTATATGAGAGGTCGAGGTACCTTGTCGTAGGTCGTAGTCCTTTTGTCATTTTTCTAACACTCCATTCGAACTTTACAGCGAGCACCTTCAAGGCGCATCCCACTCATTCTCTCTTACCATTGGTCTAGTGTCAGATCTTCACAACAATGGCTCATATCGGAGGTCACGACGTTCTCGACCAGAGGGCGGCTGACGCCCTTCATGTCGAGATCCTACCCGGCACAGAGGTCATGAGAGATACTGACAATGTCCACTTCGCTCATGCCAGAGGTGCCGATGGAGCAGTCCTGGTACCTCATCCATCGACTAGCGCAGAAGATCCTTTGAACTGGTCTCTGCTCTGGAAGCTGACGGTCGCCATTTCCCTCCTCCTCTACACCTGGGTACTCGTCACAGCTGCTCTGTCTCTGGCCCCGATCTTCCCCTTCCTGGCCATGGAGTTTCACCTCAATCAGACACAAGTTGGCCTCCTCACTGGGGTCAACATCCTCACCCTCGGTTTCTTCACCATCATCGTTGTGCCACTTTCGAACATCTTCGGTCGAAGACCTATCAGCATCATCAGCGGTGTCTTTGTCGTTCTGACCTGCATCTGGGGCGCACTCGCTACGTCACACACCAGTCTTCTGGCAGCAAGAGCCTGTAACGGTATCGCGGCAGCCACCAGCGAGGTCATCATGGTCCAGGTCGTGGCAGACATGTTCTTCCTACACGAGCGTGGTTTCTGGATGGGTGCCTACTTCACCATGTACTTCTGCGGATCCTTCCTCGGCCCTATCATGTCTGGAAACATCGGCGCCGCGCACGGCTGGAGAAGCTTCTTCTGGCTGTCAACTGCTCTTTCTGCTTTTGTTACGCTGCTCATCATCTTCTGCTTCCCAGAGACCCGCTACTTTGAACGCCAGCTTCCACAGGCTGCTGCCACACCCCTGGCCGCAGAAGGTCTCGAGAAGACCCAGGGCGAGCGCGAAAAGGGCGTCGAGTCTCCACGCGCTGTCTCTGATACCGACTCCGAGCGCGGCAACGGCGCAGCTCTCCCCTTCCTCGTCGGCAAAGGCAAGCCAGCCCGCGGCCAATTCAACCTGTACCAACGCATGGACGGCCGCTGGAAGCAATACCTCCTCTCCGGCCTCCTCAACCCTGTCAAGGTCTTCTGCAACCCCATCGTCTTCTGGGCAGGACTCATGCTTGCGGGTCCAGCCGATGTTCTCCTGATCTTCAACCTCGACGAGAGCGCCCTTTTCGGCGCTCCACCATACGGCTGGAACCCATCGCAAGTAGGATACGCCAACTTTGCCTTCTTCGTCGGTGGTCTCGTCGGTGTCGCGACTGGAGGCCCTCTTTCCGATTACATGGCCAAGCGCCTCACTCTCCGCAACAACGGCGTTCGTGAGGCCGAGTTCCGTCTCCCTGCGCTCATCCCATTCGCCATCATCACCGTCATCCTCCACGTCGTTGGCGCTGTTGGTACGCAGAATCAGTGGCCATGGCCAGCGATCTTGGTCTGTGGATATGGTTTCTCCGGTCTGAGCGTCACTACGGTGCCCACCATCGCCATTGCGTATGCTATCGACTGCTTCAAGCCCATTTCCGGAGAGATCATGATTGTCGCCACCATCTTGAAGAACACTGTAAGTCCTCTTGCTAATTAAAAAATACTTGCAACAACCACTTACGTACTTTTCTAGCTCGGCTTCGCACTCAGCTACTGGATCTTCAACGTCGCGCAGGCCCAGGGCTGGATTACTGTCTACATGATCCAATTTGCCATCACAATGTTCCCAATCGTCATGACGATTCCTCTTTTCTACTGGGGAAAGAACTTGAGACGCTTTTACAGGAACTCGAGTCTTCATCGTATGGAGGAGTTGAACTAGGCTGAAGTAATCTTTGCTGTTCCTGATAGAGCGCTGGCGTTGGACTGATACCACATTTGTTTACGTATGATGCATGGTTCTTGCAGTTCACACAATACTTCCATTCTCAAGCCATAGTGGCTAGTGAGAAAAATACACCGTACTTGTGTACACATCCTCGGCTCGCGCGAACCGCCACAAATCCGATCGACGGTGCATCTAGATCTGCATAATTTGTGGCTGATGAAGTTCTTCTCTCTCTTCATCAAGCAGTATGCGTCGTGGTACCCACGGATCGTCTTCGCTGCGTTGGATAATGATAGTTGCATGTCGCAGTTATCAAACTATGGTGATTTCACACGAGGCAGGAGGTGTGAACAACAAATGAGGTGAGAGGCAGAGGAAATACCTGTATGTAAGGTAGGTATGCATCATAGACGTCCAGATTCGGTAAGATCCGAGAACCATAATTTCTCAGGGTCACATGTAAACACGAGGAACTACAGTATTGCTTCATGGTGATGATGGATCCCTTTCTATCGCTTATACGTACATACCTGTGACGAACGCGTTATATACCCGCCACGGGGCTTGCTTCCTTTTCCTTGGTCCGATATATTTACTGTGATATCTTGTATCTGGATTTTGGCATCTTCTTCGTTTCAACGGTCTAGATTTCGAGCTAAGATTGAATATATTGCATCACGCCATTTACCAATCTACTTACACCCTCCCGCCTGTTCCTTCAGCCCACCGCCTCTAATCTGAGGAGAACACATTACCAGCCATGGACGACGAGAAGCTGCAACTCGCGATTCGCGAAATCGACCCCTTGGTCGAGTTCACTCCTGTCTCGGAGCACGTCCACAGCACTTGGGCCAAAACCTTCCACTCGCGACCAGAATACTACCTCAAACCACGCACTCAGCCTGAGATCCAAAAGATTGTCAAACTTGCCCGACGATGCAGACGGCGCATCGTCACAGTTGGCTGCGGCCACAGCCCCAGCGACCTGACCATGACTAGTTCCTGGGTCGTGAATCTGGACCACTACAGCCACATCTTGAACGTCGACAAGGAGAGCAAGCGCATGACGTTTGAGGCTGGTATCAGGCTGCATGAGCTGAACATCGAGGCGAAAAAGCATGGACTCACGATACCGAACCTGGGCAGTATTGACAACCAGAGCATTGCTGGCGCGATCTCGACGGCTACTCACGGCAGTTCACTGAAGCATGGATTGATGGGCGAGAGTGTCAAGAGTTTTGTCATCGTATTGTCGGACGGTAGCGCGAAGAGGTGTTCACCCGACGAAAATCAAGAGTTGTTCCGCGCCGGACTGGTCTCCCTTGGAGCGCTGGGTATCATCACAGAGATCGAGTATCAGATGTCGACTTTTAGTAATATTGAGTGGTCGCAGACGATGAAGCCAATGGCGGAGGTGTTGTCGAAGTGGACTGAGGATCTGTGGACGGAAAAGGAGTTTACAAGAGTTTGGTGGATGCCCTACAAGAAGCGCGCTATCATTTGGTCGGCGGTCAGGACAAACAAACCGGAGCGTGAAGCGAAGTCGAGTTGGTACGGCGGGTCGATTGGTTTCCACACCTATCAGTTCCTGCTGTGGGTGTCGAACTGGGTTCCTGCGATCCTGCCAGCAGTGGAGAAATTCGTCTTCGGTATGCAATACGGCTTCTCGGATAACATGATCACCACAGCAGTTCAAGAACAACGCACAGGGCTATTGATGGATTGTCTCTTCTCACAATTTGTCAACGAATGGGCCATTCCGCTGGAGAAGGGACCTGACGCAATCATGCGCCTGCAAGCCTGGATCAACGGCGAAGAAGGTCACGGCATTCCATTCTCCAACAAAGGTCTCTATGTTCACGCACCAATCGAGGTCAGAGTATCGGACACGTCGCGCACAGAACCAAGGCCATATCTCGACAACACCAACCCGAACGGACCGACACTCTACCTCAACGCAACCCTCTACCGACCATACCTGCAAGACCCACCGTGCAAAGACCGCTACTACGAGGCCTTTGAGTGGCTCATGAGGGAGATGGGCGGAAAGCCGCACTGGGCCAAGAACTTCTCATACACATCACAAGACTATATCTCCGAGGCGTTTGGTGAGAATCTGGAGAATTACCTCAGCGTGAGAGACGAGGCGGATCCTGATGGCGTGTTCCTCGGAGAATGGCACAGGAGGAATATCTTGCCAAAGAACAGGCCGACGTATATCTGTGAGGAGGCCGAGGTTGCGAGGCAGAAGGCTAGAGACGGTGGTCAGGACTGGGTTGGACAGATCAATACGAGGGCATAGATGAGTTCGTGGCGATCGATATCTGGCAATCACTTCAACTCCGCTCAATCTATCTGTCATAAAGATTTCAACATGAATTGAAATAACTTTGATCTTGTTGTCAACGGCACGAGAAACTACATCATCTCTGTATACCAACCCCACAATCAATCTGCAAATGCTCCGATGAATTTCGTCATTACATCTCCAGATCCCCACATTATTGTTGTGCTGGATCTCAATCATCGATCCGCCTTTATGCATTTGTCTTCTAGAAGCCATGGCGATTCTACTGCTACTGGTCGATTTGTGATCGACGGGTTTTGACGATCTGTTGTTCCTGCGTCATATCGTCATGATACGTCACGACTTGGGGTGATGACCCCTACTCCTGCTTGATGTGAGCAGCAGACGCGGTCGCTGAGTAAAGGTTTAAGAAGGCAGTGCAGCACTTGCATAGCTGACCAATATATACAGCTTGTCCTCCATGTTGCAATCACCAGTGCGTTCTACATTTACACACAAGCTCCCGCGATTCACACATTGCCAAACGAACAGGTTCATTAGTCCATACGCTAGATCTACTTCACTCTTCCACACATCAGCCAGAATGTCCAGCGCACCAGGAGAGCAGCACGAGGTCAGACAGACCTCGACCTCAGAGGACTACACTCCAGACCCATCCAAGTCAATCAAGCTTAGCCCACAGCGACAAGCATTGGTCGACGACATCATCGCCCTCTACAGTTGCGAGCCAACCATTCGAAGAGTCGAGCGCTACACACCGGATTGCGTCTACGACGACCAGTTCGTCTACGCCAACGACCGATACAAGATGGCGGGCCAATGGTTCGCGCTCCCAAAGCTATTCAAAGACAGCAAGAACGAGCGCTACGAAGTCATCAAGAACGACACGAACCTGATCCAGTTCAAGAACGAGCAGTCATGGACATTCAAGCTCATCCCAAAGACGGCGACTATCAACGCTCTCGTGTCATTGTCGCTTGACCCAGACACCGTCGACTCGGACTTCATCCAGGTCAAGTACCACAAGGACCAGGCCAACGACAAGGACTACTCGCATGAGGGCCTTGGTTTCAGTTTCAAGAAGTGGCAGGCTGACAATGTCGTCAAGTATATGGACAGTGACGAGGTCAAGCACTTTGAGAAGGACAAGGGTGCTGCCAAGGAGCCTGTTAAGAAATACGGTTCCGGCGCCGAGGATGGCCAGGCGCCTAAGCAGAGCTTCTAGGGAGCTTCAGCAGCAATGTATATCTGTAAATGAATTATGATCGCAATCAACCCACTACTTTGCCATAATAAAGGCTACAGCTGAAGCCAATGCTGCCACCACCTGACTTTCAGCAGTCGTCCTTCTGTGACCTACAACATGATTGGCTTTCTTCATCAAGTCGACAGAAAATCCACCGCCAAGATGACTCCAAATTGTTCGACGGATCTTGGTATGCAATGGAAGATGCATGCCTCACTATCTTATAGACTGGATGTACGCCGTCACTCCCGTTCCTTTCGACAGTGGGGCTGTATAACGGATTCCCCCCGAATCGGAGATAGCGCTTGCCTAATGCCATCTGCTGCATGAACCGTCGGCGGCAAGCTCCGAACCGTTCGTGTTGCGGCTTCCTCTTGTCAAAGGGTTGGAAACATCCCTGCATATCGTCCCGCCCTTATACGATAAATCCACTACCTGCAATCATCCCGCAACAACAAGACTTGACTTCAGGTACTCACTTGCCCTTCTTTCTCTCTTTCACCCGAGAAGTGTGCTGGCTCTGCTACACTTTCCGAAAATACTCACGCCGAATAGCGTAGACGCAGTAGTTATCTCTCGGAAGCTACTATCATTCCTTCAGCCTCATCTTGCGAATTACCCGGACTTTAGCTTTCGCCAGGTCTTACTTCGTCATCGTGAGCTGTCGGCCTTTCGATTGGTACTTCTGCGCATGCCCTTCATTCTGAGGTGGTAGTACACGATCCGGCGTCCCATATCGCATCAAGCAGTCGGAGAAGTGGTCAAGGATATCACGTATGGCGGCCGACTTTCGGATTGCGAGCATTAGCTCCTGGGTTGCCTTCTGTCTCTTGGTCACCTGTGCGCAGGCTTTCTACATCCCTGGTAAGGCACAGAACACTACCCGTGAAGAACATCCGCTGAGACATTTCCTAGGCTGGTCGATCAAGACATGGAGCGAAGGTGACAGGATTCCACTGTTCGTCAACAAGGTCTACTCCGATAGCACACAAATACAATACGCTTTTGCAGAACTACCATTTGTATGTCAGCCAAGCGGACGCAACAAAGCCCCGGGTTTCACCAGCGGTACCAATGTTGCCTTGAACCTCGGCGAAGTCCTTCGAGGAGACCGCATCGTTGTGTCTGATTACGAGCTCGAAATGGGAAAGGACGAGGAGGTGAGATATCTGTGCAGCCAGGAGGTCAACAACGCCGGATTGGAGAAGGCGCAAGAGGTTGTCAAGAATGGATACGTCGCCGAGTGGATTGTCGATAATCTGCCTGGAGCTACAAGTTTCGTCACTGTCGACAAGTCAAGGAAATACTATGCTGCTGGATTCAAAATGGGATACGGAGACACTTCTCCTACCACTGGACAGCCACGGTACTACATCAACAACCACGTTACACTTGTCATTCGATGGCATCGAGCGCCGGGCAAAAGCGGCGACCGCGGCAAGAAGGTTATTGTCGGATTCGAGGTCTACGCAAAGAGTATCGAGGCGGGCAACAGAGACGCCGAAGGTATTCCTGAAAGCATTCATGATGTCAAAAGCGCTATGGAACTTGCCATGACGAGGAACGAAACCGATGAATCAAGTCTTGAAGACGAAATAAGACCGGAGAAGCTGGTCATTCCGTACACATACTCGATCTACTACCGCGAGGAGGAACACATCGAATGGCAGAACCGATGGGATCTATACTTTGTCAATCAGGAAGACAGTTCAAAAATACACTGGTTAGCAATCGTCAACTCTCTAGTCATCTCGAGTCTCCTGACAGCTGTTGTGGCTGTTATATTGGCTCGAACCGTCCGCGGAGATATCAAGGGTTACCGAGAAGGCGGCCTCGAAGATGGAAAATTAAAGCTCCGAAAGACCAAAGGCCCGAAATCGCCAAACAACACCGTGGAGAAAGGCGGCTTGCTTGAGCAGCCAGATGGTGACGCCAATGCGGACGTATCTGACGACGAGGAAATGCTCGAGGATGTCACAGGCTGGAAACTGGTTCATGCCGACGTATTCCGACCACCAGCCCACGGTCCAGTACTAGCTCCACTGGTCGGGTCCGGTATGCAGCTGGTCTTCATGGCCGTGGGACTGATCGCGCTCTCCTGTTTCGGTGTGCTCAATCCTAGCTTCAGAGGTGGCTTCATCAGTGTTGGTATAGCTCTGTTCGTTTTCGCTGGTGTCTTCTCTGGCTACTTCTCGGCTCGTATCTACAAGACGTTCGGAGGTCAACATTGGCAGAAGAATTGCTTTGTCACAGCTACACTGTTCCCAGGACTCTTACTCACGACTGTGTTCATTCTCAACCTGTTTGTGTGGATCCAGGCATCTAGTACCGCACTTCCTCTCGGTACACTCGTAGGATTGGTGGCGCTCTGGCTCTTGATTCAATTGCCTCTGGTCTACGTCGGGTCATGGTATGGCTACGTCAAAGTTGGCGCTTGGACTCATCCAATCAAGGCGTCCACAGTCCCGCGCCAGATCCCTCAGCGAGTATGGTATGCCCGTAGCTTGCAGACCATACTTCTGGCTGGACTCATCCCATTCGCTGTCATCTTCATCGAGCTTTTGTTCGTCTTCAAGAGCATGTGGTCGGATAAGAGCGGATATTACTATGTTTTTGGTTTCCTGGCCGTAATCGGGACTGTCCTCGTGGCGGTGATCATGGAGACGACCATCGTTGCCACTTACCTGCAACTTTGCTCCGAGGTGAGAATGCTCATTCGTTCGGTCCATACTCGATACTGACATCTGTCCAGAACTACCACTGGTGGTGGCAATCTTTTTTCGTTGGCGGCAGCTCCGCCCTCTGGATCTTCCTTTACTCGGTCTACTACTTCTTCCACCACCTCCACATCACTGGTCTCGCCTCAACACTGCTCTTCTTCTCCTACAGTCTTCTGGCTTGTAGCGTGTATGGACTCCTGACGGGAACCATTGGTTTCTTGACGGCCTACGCATTTGTCCGGCGGATATACGGGGCAATCAAAGCAGATTAGCCGGTGTTCTTACTTGCAGCGCGGGACACTGCGGGGGACCCAGACGTGGAGGACTGCTCTTTAGGAGGCCTCAGGGCATGGCATTCTGCTCTGCTTCAATCGTGTATTTTAGCGATATACTATAATGGTAATGACCAATGAATCACAGTAAATCGATTGTTTCGAGTATGGGCTAGAATCAGACGCGCATAGCTCTGCAATATATGCTGTCAACTCTGCTATGATCGCATCACGCTTGTCAATTACTTTATGTGAAGACTTTTGTGCTCGAGCAAGTCTGTTAGCTCAGGCTTGCTGATCCACGACGTCGAATGCTTCCCTGACGTGGTCAGGAATCGCAGATCTTGACCAACCACGTTGAGAATTTTACATTCAGTTCTTCTGATCTTCACACAGTAAAACACAATATCATCCCAGCCCAGCTGTATAAAATTCAGTCATCGATATATCTGGTTTGAACTTCGTCAACGTGCTGCGCCTCTACACGCTTCCGGGTATTCCGGCCGAGAGGTTGAAGAAGCACATTTTCATGCCTTTGCGATCACAAGGAGAAAAATATCATACCATTCCGAACCCTAGAACATCCTGTACCCTCGGTTGACTATACATCTAACTGTACATCTCTACTCACTAATTCATTACCGAGGAACAAGGAAACAACGATGTACACCAAACAGGGTAGTCGCAGCCAACAGCAAACAAGCTGACTGGATATAACGAAGGAACTCAAAGAACTGCTCGAACCACTCCAACGCGTACTCCTGGGCCTCCTCGATATACCATAGATACCACACGAGCCGTTAAATTTCGATCAGGTCAAAGAATAGGGGGTCAATGGCCTGCTCGAGGGACTGTCGCAGGAACCCAACGGACAGCCTCAAAAATTTTAGGAACTCCATGAGGCGCTCCTGTCCACCATCGATGTACTATAAATATCACAAAAGCTGGAGAAAAACGACCAACTCAAGGGGGTGCTTCGCCTAGTAGTTCCCCTGCTCAGACTTGTGGCCCTGGTGCTTCTTGACGGCAGCCCACATCTGGTCGTCAGTCTCGACCTTGACCGGCTTGGAGGTGTCGAGTTCCTCGAGACGACGGAGATCCATTGGCTTTTCGAGAAGTGGGAGGACGTATTTGTCGAAGGTTTGCCAGTATCTTTTTGGTGTCAGTCAGGGACCTTTCGTTGGGATTGGGAGTACTTACGGGTTCGAAAGATGGTACTCCTGGCTCTGAGAAACGTTAGTGTTTGATTGGAGAGGGTGAATATGAATAAAACATACGCTCTCCTTCGCGTACCTCTCCACGATGGTGAAGGCGCGTTCATCCTTGATGTCCTGCATAACGAGCCTGTGCATGACCTTCATTAGCTTCACAGTTCATGATAGCAGATGAGATATGCATATATGCAACAGTGTTCATGACCCGACTCGAGTGGATGTGGCCCCTTTCCAATGGCGAACGACAAGCATGGGCTACCGATCTAAATAGTGAACGATTGGGTGGAAAGGAACATACCAGCTCAAGGTCTCCTTGTCGTTGCTGTAAACCTGACTCGCCTCTTGCAACTTGGCGACGAGCTTCTTGAGGGACTCTTGGTCGGCCTTTGCGTAGAGGTGGACAACGATTGTGTAGACCATTTCGAACGATGGGAAGAATTGTGATTAAGTAGTGAGACAAGTCAATTGATATAGTGACAGATCAGTAAACAATGTATGTAGCGAGCTTCAGCGGCGAGAATATGGCAACAATGATGTCGGGCTGCTTGTGTCTGGCGGAAGGGGGGGCAAAGTGGGGAGAAGGACCGACTCATCAGAGAGCTTCACGACAGCCGAGTCCCTTCTCCAATTGAGTTCAGCCTCTTCCACCTCTCGTTCTCGTGAATTGACGACATGTCTTGTTCGTTCATTCATGTTTCACCTAGAATTCTCTCGCGAGCAGTCGGACGCTGCAAACCTTCATCTGAGGCAGCTGCCAGATACTGGTATCATCCTCGTCACCGGCATAGTACGCTGATCTCTACACGAGATCGATTCGAGCTCAAAATTTGATCAGCTCCGTGATGGAAGATCAAGCATCTGATACAAGTATACAGGGCGTACACAGAGCGTGCACAGTACACTGGTAGAATTGACACGGCTTCGCGGTTATGGAGGAAGGAGCAATAGATGCTTACGCCGCTAGGCTTGGTGAGGCTGAGGCTGACATGCAGCATGCTAACCTCCGCCAGTGATAGCTTTCCTATTTATTCACGCGTTTATCAGCACCTTTCTCCTTATATACTAAGGTGTCTTTCGTTCTTAATCCTCTTTCACTCTCACCGACTGATCCCATAATGCGTATAACACCTATCACTGCGATCCTGGCGTTGGCGACCAGCGTGGTCGCTACAAGACGTGTGCTCTTTCTTACCACTGACGAGCTAGGCCAAGCAGGTATCCATATCGCAACAAGTCAAGTACTCGCAGAAAGCTATCAAGATGTCGACGTCCATGTAGCTTCGTTCTCTGGATTGAAAGAAATCATCGAGTCTGTCTCCGCTCGCGTAATCAACCAGACGTCTTCAGATCACGGGATCACATTTCACACCATGCAGGGTCGAAGTCCAATAAGCACCATCGAGGTCACCATTAACAAGACCTTCCAGGACCTCTTGCACTCCCCCGGTTATCAAGCTGGTCTCGACTTTCCGAAAGTTGCAGCTCACTATGCCTTGCCATACAATATTGACGCCTACCATAAGATCTACGAATCCATCGTCAAGATCATCCATGATGTTGATCCTATCCTCATCCTTATCGATACCATGCTCGCACCAGGAGTGTGTGCCGCTCAAGAGCTCGATCGTGACTATGTTTTGTTCACACCAAACGCCATCAAGGATGTGATCATGCCACAGCTAGGCCTGGAAGGACTTTACAAATACCCTTGGTAAGTTTGCATTTTATCACCAGCTCTTTCCAAGACTAAAAGACGGAACAGTGTAGGGACCGCGCACTCTTTCCCAGTGCCACTAAGCGACGTCCTGCAGAACATATTCGTCAACATCTGCATGCTGTGGTCGGTGGCACGAGGACCGCGTCTGACTGAACTCCGCCAAGGTCTTCGCGACCGGGGTATCAAGAATCCTGTCACCTTCATCGACGTCTACCAGCGCGCCACCTTCGTCGACGACCACAAGCGCCAAACACCCGTCCTCGTCTCCCAGCTCATGGAAGCAGAGTATCCAATGCCCATCCCCGCTCACGTCACCCTGGTCGGACCAATCTACAAATCCACCGCTCCTGTCTCAGTCGTAGACCCTCAACTAGCGACTTGGCTAGGGCAAAAGCCGACTGTCCTCATCAATCTAGGCAGCCATATCAAGTACACCGAAGAGCAGACAGTCGCGTTCGTCCAAGCACTCGCACACCTGTTACAGCACCGCAACGTCCAAGTCCTCTGGAAATACCGCCCATTTGGTACAGTGCCTGAGACCGCATTCGAGGCAATCGCACGACACATCACAGACGGCAAAATCCGATTGGAGAAATGGCTCATCCCGGATCCTGCAGCGATTCTCGAGACAGGCAACGTGGTCCTGTTCGTGCATCACGGCGGCGCGAGCTCTTTCAACGAAGGACTGGGCTCAGGCGTTCCTGCCGTCGTGGTGCCGTTCTGGTGGGACTGCTACGACTTCGCCGTCAGGGCCGAGTGGCTGGGAATCGGTATCTGGGGGACCAGGAAGAGCGCGCCTGGTGTCGATGGCGCCGAGCTCGGTCAGGCTCTGATCAGGGCGACCGGGGATGAAGCGGAAGCGACGAAGATGCGGGAGAAGGTCAGGGTCTTCAAGGATATCGTGAAGGAAAGGGGCGAGGGGCGGCGTGTTGCTGCGAGGGAGATTGTGAACTTTATGGATCGTTTGGAGGAGGAGAAGAAACAGGAGCAATACGACCTGAGAGATGAACTGTAGAAGAGCTACGTCGGTTGATGAGTAGATAGAGAAACGAGATACACGACTTGTGCCGACGACTGATGCCACGACGTGCGTTCCAAGTCGCCTTCTAAATCTGAGCGAGGATATGTGAGAGAAACTTGTGAGACGAGTCGAGCGAGAGGTCCGCCTACAAGTCTGACGAGGTGTCACGCGAAGTGTCTACCCGCAAGGAACGATCGCTGTCCGCGACAATCATCGTGGCAGTATCACAGCAAGCTCATGTTCGTATCAATTGTGTTGTATCACAGATCCAACCTCAAGCGAAGGAAGAAACCAAGACTCGTATAGTAAAGGTGATATAAGACCGAATGACCATCTGTCGTAAGATATCTGTTCCTCGATCTGCAGGTAAGAACAAGCCTGTAATCTGAAAAAAAGGGGGCGAAGAAAGATTTGCCCAACCCCATCCAACGCCATCGCTCACAGAAACAAGACCAAGACCATTCCGTCATCAAATATACAGACCGCTTGGTCTTTTGGGTATCACTTCGTTCGTTTATACTTCTCTCCATGCTCACTCTCCCGTCGGTGACTGTTATGCCCTGACAGCTCCATCGATGCTGGTGCGGCCTTTATGCGGGCTATTCCTCCCTCCATCCAGACTGTTAGGGCGACTGACAACAACGACCGTAGTATTATGGCTGGTGGTTGCCATGTCCATACCTCTCGACGACGGTCTCTCGTGGCCCACCTTTGCAGGGCTCTGAGCCGCTGCTCGCGGGGCCGCTCGCGGAGGCGATGGCGTCGTTGCTTCCTCGTCCACTTCTTGGATCGGTGCGCAGTATTCTTTCAGCACCTTCTTGAGCGCGGGTCGTCGAATGGGTTTTGAGAGGAAGAAATTCATGCCTGAGTCCAGACAGTCTTTGACGTTTGATTCTTCTGCGAAAGCGGTCAAAGCGACGATTGGGGCGCGGTAGCCGAGGTCACGGATGAGCTTCGTGCTTTGCAGACCGTCGAGGTTCGGCATCTGGACGTCCATGAAGATGAGATTGTAAGGTCCCTTCCCGGCGTGGGGACTTTGAGGGTTATCCGACTTGGTCGACATGGACTCCTTGACCAGATCAAGGGCTTCTTGACCGTCCTTGGCGACCGTCACGTCGTAGATGTCTTCGAGCTTCAACATACGTAGTACCACTTCTTGGTTGACTTTGTTGTCTTCAGCAACGAGCACGCGAATTCTCGCGCTAGACTCCGCTTGTGCCGTAATTTGTTCCATTGCATCCATTTGCGAGCTGGGTGATTCGAGTGGTTGAGGAGAAGCAAAGAACGGCTGACTCAAACCAACCAGACGTGGCTGCTCCTTCTCGACACGCGGCGAAGAAGGCCCAGAAGCAGACCCCATGTCAGCTCTACTGAGACGGTCTGGGGTACCAGGAATACCAGAGACGCCATTGTCCAGACTAAGGCTGATGCTAGAGCTGGCGGTGCTGTCTGAGCGAGTCATAATAAGACGCAACGGTATGCGCATGGTGAACTTGCTGCCGACTCCGACCTGACTCTCCAGATGCATGGAACCCTGCATCAAACCAGCAAGTTGGGAGCAAATACTGAGACCGAGTCCCGTACCACCGTACTTTTTGCTCAGACCCAGGTCGCCTTGCACGAAGGGCTCAAAGATGCGCTGGTGCAGCTCTTCTGGGATACCTGGTCCAGTGTCGACAACCTCGAACTCGAAAAGAAGAGACCTGCCAGGTGGAGCGGCTACCCTCTCGACTTCCATTACCCTCGCAAACGCACTCTTCTCTTGTTCCACGGAAGGAGGGAGTGCTTTACCATGGACGAGTGATGTATCAGAATGGCGCTGTCTGTAAGACGGCTTCTTCGATGTCTTGGAGCCGAGTGAGGTTTTTCTGCTAGATACTTCTGGTGGCGCATCGCCCAAGCATCGAATGGTGAGGACGACCCTCCCTCCAGGTGGGGTGAATTTAAGACTGTTGGAGACCAGATTGATGACAACCTGAAGGATACGATGAGTGTCACCCCAAAGGACCATGTCTTTCACACGACCGATGCCAAGAACCTGAGAACTGCTACGCTCCGTTGAGCCGTCTCTAACCTGCTCGTCAGCGCCACCTTCGAACTGGATACGGAGGTCGATCTGGCCCTCGCTGGCCTGCTTCTCAAAGATGGCCTGTATCTGCGAGCTAACGTCGCGAAGTCGGAAATCTTTCTCGTCCAGCGAGAGTTGCTGTCCTACTTGGTTCTTGCTGAATGTCAAAAGGTCGGTGAGAAGATTCAGTAGCAGATCTCCGCTCTTGTAGATGATTCCCAGTGATCGCTTCAATCTGATAGGATCATCTTCTTGCATGCAGACGGCGCACATTCCGAGAATGCCGTTCAGCGGCGTTTTGAGCTCGTGGGAGATGTTCGCAATGAACAAAGTCTTGCTCTCATTTGCAGCTTCTGCCGCCTTTTTGCTCATTTCCAATTCGGCGGTTCGTTGGCGTACTCTCTCCTCAAGTCGTTCGTATTGCATCATCAATTCGTCAGACATTTCGTTGAATGTTCGGGTAAGATCAGACAACTCATCCTTAATGAGATGTTTCCGCTCCTCGACCTTGCCGGGAATTCTGAATTGTTGTCGTCTGGCCTCTTCCTCGCGTTGAGCCCTGGGCCTCTTCTTTCCTCTCCGCCAGATGGCGAGTTTCTCAACGAATCCCTCTTTGCGTGCTAACTCGCGGCTTTCACGAGTGTCGTTGACACCATCCATCTCATCTTCGCCAGCATCCGAAACGCTTCTGAAAGACTCGACGCTATCGTCGTACCCGGGTGGCATGACAGATTTCAGAGTAGCAGCACGAAGCTGTCGAATAGGCTTCGAGGCGAAGTGTGCCATAGGCCAGACAATGATGCAGAGACCGCCGATTGTAGCAAATACGCAGGCTAGTATGACATTTCGCAGATTGTTGATAGGACCCCATACCTCTGCTCTCGACTCCTCGACAATAACGGCCCAGTCGATATAAGGCACATTCACTCTTGCGTAGCCAGCTGAGATAGGGACGCCAACTTCGTTCGTGGCATAGATGTCTCCAAAAGCATTGTTGACAGCGTTCATGTTCATTGAGTAGAGATTAGTAAGTTTAGTGTATTGTGTGATATTGAAAGGTGGGTTGGATGTACCAACAACGGTTCTGCCATGATTTCTCGCCGAGACATTGAGAATCAAGGGTAGCACGAACTCAACCTGTTGGTCATCGACAACGCCTGTGATGGGATCGTCGGTATACAGAACATTTGGTGGAAATTGGTTGGTCACGTTGGTGGGACGAATAAGAAGCATTTCACCTGTCTTATCGAGGCCTTCGGTCGAGGTGATGACGCTTGAGAGCAGTCTTGAATCAAGCACGAGCGTGAGCCAGCCGAGGGCATCCGTGGAAGAGGTATTGTTGATGATGGGAATGGTGATGGACATGATGGCGTATGTTTCGTTGATCGCCCAAGGTCCTAAAATCAGTACGTCGCTTGACTCGGAACTTGCAGGGCTCAGAAGATCGCCAGCGTACAGAGCACCAGCTTCGGTACCGGAAGGAGTTGTGACATCGGTAAAGGTAAAGTTTGGGTAGAGATTGGCAGGGTATCCTAATCCAGCATCTCCAAGATAGACGTCGGTGCCATTAGGATAAGAGTAAGGGAGCTTTATTCTGCCGAGAACTCCTTTACCAGTTGCGTTCAGTACGGGAGCAGAGCCAGATGGACCATTCGCGTTGCGAGGGTAGACGCAGGCCTGCAAAAGAAGGGAGGCGCCCTGAGCGGCACCAGAAGCCTCGCCTCCGATGGCTGACTCCAGATCACCCTGAGCACCTACCCAATTACTGTCTGAATTGTTTCCGAAGTCGTTGTATTGTTGCAATGCTGCTTGGATGAGCACTCTGCTACCAACAAACTGCACACTGTTTTCCATGAGGGCCATATTTGAAGTGATTTGAGAAGCCTTGAGTGACGCATAGATTCCCAGACGATTCGTGCGTAGAGCGAGGACAAAGTCATGGACGGTGACCTATGATATTGTCAGTATCGGTCAGCTTCCACATAGCAAGGACGTAGCGCTTACCCATGTCGCAATGGAGACAATAGCCAGACCAACGACCGAAGACAGCAGGATCAAGGTAGCCAATTGCTCCCTAATGGCGATCCGCATGGTGACGGTGTTGAGGTCGACGACGACCTTTGGAAGAGCGGGAGAACCAGTCGAAAGAGTTGTTGATGGATTAAGTCGGATTAGGCCACGCGAGACGACAAGAAACAGAGTTGTGTCAGTGGAAGCCGTTCGTTAGCGTACAGTCGGACGGGCGTAATCTCCACGAGATAGTACAGTCGTGCTCATGCTGTAGCGAGGATTGTTCGTATATCGGCGATCGGACTCACAAGGACCAGCGGTGGAGGTGGGAGGTTGCGTATGGAGTTAGGCACTGAGATGTGTACGACGATGAGTGAGGTGACGGACCAGACCAGAGCTGTAAGACTCGCACCGGCGACGAGGAAAACAGTGGCTTGCTTGGTGGATTGCTTGACCGTCGGACACGGTACGGGCGGCGGACAGTGGAACAGTAGGTGACTTAGGAGAAATTGAGGATCGAGCGGACGTAGTAGCGAGTGTCAACAAGCGCAGGGCGTGGTAGGTGGCATGCCGCGCTTAGCCAGTGGGATGTGCAGAGCTCGTGGTAGGGAGTCGATTGAGTGAATGACAAGTGACACGCAGAAGGGAAATAGAACAGATCGAAGCTGAGGAACGGCCGTGTTCTGGAATGTTGGAGTAATCCTGCTCCTTCCTACGGAGTTAGCAATGAATGTTTATTAGCTTTCACCGGCTTGAGAAGCCACGCGCCCGGCGCCAAGCTTGTATTGGGGCATAGATCCGCTTTTGGCAGGTGGACTGTCCGTTCCGAGCCGCCATCCACAGGAGTCCCAAGATTTAGCGACAGCTGACTCGTCCGGTTGACAGTCTCACCATTATTATTTAAACCGCCCGCGAACCCTTGTGTGCTTAAGTGGATGTTCGCCTTTCGTACGACCGTACAGTTCTTCCATCCGTCGGCTAAGAGGTCTGATCAGGCTCTCCTCACGGCTGTAGGCATCTCCTATCTCGATGTTCAGAGCGCACAACTGGGGATCATTCATACCACAATATTCGTCTCCTGTTCCTGCCCTGGCGTGAACACATGCATCAGAGATCGACAAGTCGAGGGGGAATATGAAGCTTAACTTTGTACGGTTTAAGCAAAGCGATCGCTGATCTGGGTTTCGGTTCGAGCGACATCGAGGTTGAGAGTTTCCAATGTCCTCAATAATTTGTTTTTCTAGCGAAAAGCCTGCTCTGAGCATGCATGTCTGCCATTCTTATCTCCGCGTCCTTGCACGACCCCTTAGGGCCTAATGAATTGACATTCTACCGCTTACCGAACTCCTGTCGTTCTCGCGTCGCGTGTCCTCCTGTCAAGCAGAGTAAGAAACCGCAGATAAGGTGGCAAATTGCTGAATTCGTGACGACTACCAGTAAATAATAGGCAATTTGGGCGTAATACGTTGTTACTCGCACGCGCGCTCATCTGTTCATCAATATATTGTAATACTCACATGTCGTGGGGAGTAACATACATAATACGGAGTGGTCTCGTTAAATCGCGATTAGTCGTGTACTAATGTATGGAGAAGACAGCACATCGATATTCCAAAGATCGATCGATTTCGAATAAAAGAACGTGCGACTAGCCTCAAAATAGCACAGTCACCGAAGCCTCGCGTCGATAAGCCGTGAGTGGGTGCACAGCAATCTCTGAGCCTCAACCGTGCTCCCGGCGTGTGCATAATCCACCATGCAGAAGGGTCAACCTTCGAAAATGTGCTTTGTGGTCGTGAGTCATATATGAAAATCTAATCCAGTCTATCTACCTTCTCACATGCTGCCTTCTTGAGCGCGATGCTTCTCGTCGTCCTCCTTGGTTCTCTCCTCCGCCTCCGCTGTCTCTGCGATCGTGGCTCTACCATGCGTGATTGGCTTGCCTCTGCCTGTGATATCCATCCAGATAGCCCTTGTAGTTCTGATGCACGTCTTGCGGCCTTCCCACAGTGGGTAGATACCAACACAGAAAGAACTGCAGAACAACCATAGGATACCGACCACGATCCAGCCAGTGAAGAACTTCTTGCTGAAAATGTAGCCGGTACCGTACATGGGCATAGGCCAGAGAATCAGCAGAGCAAAGGTCAGGAAGACGGTCAGAGAACGAGCGATCTTGGCTGCTCTCTGCAATTTGTGCTGTTCCAGGCGCATTTCGTGGTCAGATTGACGTGATTCGCCAGGTACCAGCTCGAGGTCGACATGCGCCGCAGCAGCGAGGTCGCTATCGTCACCCTTGCGGATCTGCTGCATCGATTTCCAATCGTACTTGTCCGATCTGAAGACAAATGTGAGGATCGGAACAAAAATGGCAGGAGTAAGCAGTGCGACGACGTTACCAGCAAGCATTGGGTTGTTGGCGCCGGTGGAGTCGACGGACAAGCTACCACCTTCGTGCTTGGCAACGACTAGCCATGCAATCAGAGAGCAAGTGAGGGCGAGAGGTGGGCTGAACGTTGCGGCTGCCCAAGACTGACGGTCCCAGAGCAGCGTCAAAGAGGCCGGCAGGACGGCACCTGAGATGATGACTCCCATCATTAAGTATAAGTACCCCATGGATATTCCTGCGTAGTAGAGTCCTGTAGAGAAGCCTGCCATGATAAGGGCATACGCGATACAAGATGCGTGACTCATGTATATCAGACGTTTGCCGCTTGCCTGGGGGTGGATGTAGGTCTGATAGATATCGTAGGTCCAGATCGAAGACACAGCGATCAACTCGGCACTCATGGCGGAAGTTACAGCCATGAACATCATGATCAGTGCTGCTGCAGCACCACCAGAACCGAGAAGTGCCACGGCGGCGTTAGGTGACGAGTCCTGCGCTGACGTCTGCCGGGTCCATGCGATTTGGGAATGTAGGAAAGACTGGATTGTTCTCCAGCGCAAGCGCTGCGAGACCCATAGTAGTGGCGCATAGCCAAGGGATGGCGAACCAAGACAGACCGCCCATGACATATCCTGGAAGCGCGTGGATGGGCGAAGCAGCAATGGCCTTGTTGTAGTATCCGTTGTCCATGAAAACAGTACCGAAGTTGCCGACCAGGTTGATAATGAAGAAAATGGCGCCCTCCTGGGAGCGCATCGTAAGGTAGCTACCTTCCGCGTTGCCAGCTACTGGGTGGGCTTTGGAGGCCTCGGCCAAAGCATCGTAGACCTTGGCTGGACTTCCCAAGATGTTGTTGGTAGCATAGGTGGTGAAAGCGAAGATAAAGATGATGATGAGAAGCATCACCGTGTGAATGTAGTCGGTCAAGAAAGTAGCCTTGATACCACCAAATATGGTGTACAAAACGACACCGACTGGAAGCAAGAAACAACCTGCGGCGGTCGGAACGCCCGTCAAGCTGGTCACAACGGCACTGCCACCAGTGAGGAGCATGGCTGTGACAAGGATATTGGTCATTAGACCAAAAGTGATGTAGACACCATGGGTTACACCACCGTAGCGAGCCCTGATGACTTCGAGAAAGGTATGCGCGTTTGGTGCTCGGCGCTTGAGCTCGATGGCGAGAGTCGCGAACAGGATGACCTGTACAGTCGCTCCAGAAGCGTACCAGAACGGTCCAGAGACACCGTATTTGTAAGCGACGGCCGAGGATTGTAAGACTGATATCGTCAGTGAATGCTGACTTGAACTGCGTCGTGTGATACGTACGAGTCGCCGCCCAGGTCCAACTAGAAACGACAGCAGATGCAACAAGACCTGATTTTACCGTACGACCAGCAGTGCTGAAGACTTCGGAAGTTTGCAGTTCGTTATTGTATCTTCGTAGGACAAACGTGATCAACATCATGAAAAAGCTGTATATGTGAGCTACCGTCTTCACTATGTATGTGGCTCTCGACGTACGCGAAGAGGAAGCCCAAGCCAACGACGATTCCATAACCAGTGGCCTGGCTGAGAGGTGGAGCGACCGCCATGTTTTTGGTTAGATGTTAGTACCAAATTGAGAAGCACAGAAGAGGCTCAACGAGCGGGCTTGAGGGGAGAGCAAAGTTCAGTACTTGGGCTATCTGGATACCTACCTTGAGCCTGGGAAAGCGGTCCCTTTTGACTTCTATCATCATGTGCAAGCTGTGCGCGAGGACTGACGAATACGGCGACTATCGGGTGGTTGAATTGATCTGACAGCTCTTGTCTGATAAGGGCGGCGGGAAAGCATGCATCTCCAGTCATTATGCATGATGATGGTGTAACAGAACGTTGTAAAAAAGATAGATGGACAAGTTGAAGATAAGGAGTCGTTCTAAAGACCTGGGGTTGGGCCAATCAAGCTGCTGCTTTTCTTCGGCACGCGATACCGGCCGCTTGTCCCTTCCTATTCTGGTAAGACGTCTGCATATCAGCATGATAGGCACTTTCAAAAGAACACCTCAGCACTCTGTTGCGCGACGCGACCCACTGAAGCTTATACACAAGGGTACTTCAAGGAAGTAGGAGATCTCTCGGTAAATAGGCGCGAGAGAGTGCGGGTGGAACATGAGCAGAAGATAACGCAACTCCTACCAGTATGGCAGGCGCCGGAGACATCGCGTCGAAAGCGCATCATAATAGACGTGACTTAGACATGTTCATCTATGTTGTCTTCCACGCCCACATGGTCATCCAGCATTCGACCTCGGTCAAGTCTTCCCCTCGCCCTTCGCTCCAGTCATCATACCCGATATCTGTTTCTTCTCGTATCAAACTTAATCCAAGACCCTGCATACAGCTGACAAAGTCTGCACGCTCTGCGGCATATGTTTCTCTGATTGGCATCTCCACAATTAATCGTGCCTCGGGGCTTCTTTTCATGTGACACTCCACGGCTTGGGCTAGAAGCTTTGGGTGGTCTGTCGAATAGATTGGGTCTGCTGCCACAATGATTGGCACTGAGAGTCCCCTTGTACCGGGAAGCTGGGTCTGCGCAACTACTGACCCTCCGCAGATTTCCTCCGACTCTCGGCCATCATTCGGTACTTGATGAAAGCGAACCTCTTGTGGCTTTGTCCAGTCGATGACTGCCGCTGCTGCCGAGCCTCCGCGTGACGACAGGAGCTCTTCGTTGTCGTCTGCGTTGCGCGCAAGGTTCGGGACGATCTCTGGGAGATCAGTGAGAAGCACATTGACTCCAAGTACTGCTGCCGCGGACAATCCCACGAGACCAGTACCGGCTCCGAGCTCCAATATCGCAAACGGTGCCGCATGGCTGTCTGATACGGAAGTCACTGCCTGTGAGAGTTCTGTGCGCATCTGATGCCATTTCTTAGCCAGAACATACGACGACGCCCACGTTTTCAAGCCAAGGTTGTCTTCCGTCAAAGCGGGTTCGTGAAGCTCAATCTCTACTGCATCGTCTCGCGTATCCGAAGGAGACTGATCAGTCCTGGTGGTATTGTTCTCTTGCAGTGGCTCCACCCTTGTAGGTATTCTGAAGCTTCGACTAATTGCTCCCATGCCTGTTCTCCCAGAGCGTTCGCTCAACCGTATCGACGCAGCATCCCATATCCGTTCCTTCTCTTCATCGTCATCTATCCATTCCAAAGGACTCGACACAATCCTGGTCAAGTAATGCGGTATGCCTTCAGACCTAACCTTTCGTTTAGGTTGCTGAAAGGGAGTGTTCGTGCCGCTCATCGTTCTTGGAGTGCTTCCGCCAGGCGTACGTGAAGGTGTGGTATCCCAGGATCGAGGTTCGAGGCTGAGCAAGGATAGAGTATCGAGGAGCGTTCGTGCTGATGGCTTGGTGTAGATCTGGGGAAGGTCATGAACTTTTTCTGTATTAGCTTGTTGTCACTTGCGACTCGTGTGCTACGCACCGTCCAACGGCTCCTCTTCGTCAAGTCCAAACCCGAGATCACTCGCTGCCATCATTTACGGTTTTTGAGCAACGACAGACTGTGAACTCGTACCGACTCGATGTCGCGATGGAAGTGCTTCTTTTGTGGCATGGCGCACGGTCCTTCAATGTAGCGGAATTGGCCCGCTTTCCGGAATTTCTTCCACTGCATCCATCTCAGTCGAGGACCGCTTTGAATCCGTCGTATGCCTGATTCATATCGAATGAGAGCTCTCTCGCTTGTTCCAGTGAAAGTTCTTCTGCAGCTCTCATTTGATTGAGAGTGATCAGCCACTGTACGATCTTGCCCTTGTTTTCGAAGTCTTGATCGGTAACCTTGTTAACTGCTTGAATCGTCTCGACTAGAATTGGGTGTAGTGTATCTTTCGAAAGCAAGTTCATCTTGATCGCGTCGAAAAGGGTGATGAAATTCTCGGATGCTGCGACCAGGTTTCCAGCATTTACGCCAGATCCAGAATTCTGTGCAGCCGATTTGTGTGAGGGAGCCTCGATGGTTGCTGGCAGTCCAAGCTTGAGTCGTTCGGTAGCCCTTGGTGCTTCAATCTGTACTATTGATCAATGCCTTGGTCGTTCAACAAGCCGTTCCCGAACGTACATCCCACTGCCTCTTGAAGTGTTCCAGGTCAACAAAGGCCTTTGCTACCACATCGTCTGCAAGATTAGACTTGTACTGCTTCAATAATCGATTGCAAGTCTCGGTGTAGTCGCTTTCGGAGATCGAGTCCTTCAAGAACGCCTTCTCCAGCGCGTCCAACGTGATGATAATACTGTAGATCTCCGCAAGTGACTCGTATAGCTCTCGCTCGGTATTGTTATTGGCGAGTTTCAGTTCCTGATAATACCGTCAGTCGCGTCCAATATGATCTACTTTGAAAAGGACCATACCTCATCTGGGTTGATGGTAACCGAAAGTGATGAAGGTATGTAACCATATGGCGTAGGCGCATACGCCAGTTGCTGTTGCGCATACATAGTAAATCGTACACTGTTGCGCGACGATGTCGCAGGACACTGAGGTGCCGTTGGTGGTCGCTGATGTGAGGTCTCCCGCGGCGATGATCATCCCAGTTCCGCTTCTTCCCCGCATTTCGGGGAGAAATTCTTTGGAGAATTGAATCCTCGAAGATTTTGGTTTTGGCTCACAAGCTTCTCTTAACCAACCACTTTTTATTCGACAAGATGGCGCAAACTAAGAAGACCAAGAAGTTCGAGAAGAATCATTTGACTGATATCCTGAAACGCCGAAAGGAAGGCGCCAAAATTAAGCAGCGACACAAGTTGACCGACAAGAGAAAGGAAAAGAGGGCCAAGGAGGCTGCGGAGGCAGAGGCCAACCAAGAAGATGTTACAAAGAAGGCGCCCACGAAGAAGGAGGCAAAGCAGGACTTTGAGAATATGAACGTCGACGAGTTCTTTCAAGGTGGATTCGAGGTACCAACAGTGCCAAAGAAGGTCAATGACAGGAACAAAAAGAGGAAGCGGGATCAGGCTCCTGCAAAGGCGGACGCAGCCGAGGATTCTGACGACTCAGTGGAACGAATGCCAGTGCAAGCCTCAGATGACGAGGGTTCGGAGTCAGAAGATGATGCAGAGGCTCACAAGAAACAACTCGACGCGCTTGCAGAGAAGGACCCGGAATTCCACAAATATCTGCAAGAAAACGACCCCGACCTCTTGAACCTGGAGGATGCCGACCTGGGAGAAATTGATGAGCTCAGTGCCAGCGAGGACGATGAGGAAGCCGGCCCAAAGACCAAGAAGCAAAAGAAAGAAGCAAAGGAGGCTGGTAACCAGGTCACAAAGGCGCTACTCAAGAAATGGGAAACAGCCATGATCGAGCAACACTCGTTGCGAGCCACACGAGAGGTTGTCCTGGCTTTCAGAGCCGCGGCACACGTCTCGGACGAAGAGGACCAGAAGTTCAAATACAGCATTTCGAACCCAGAAGCATACCACGAGCTGCTCGTCATCGCCTTGAGGCACGTTCCCGAAGTTCTTCAGCACCACCTGCCGGTCAAGGAGTCACAAGCCGGAAAGATTCGTGTGCCGACCGAGACCAAGAAATACAGGACTCTTACGCCTCTGCTCAAATCGCATCTGGCTTCCCTCAACCACCTCTTGACCAACCTCTCGGACGCCGCAACCCTCAGTCTCACGCTTCAATGTGTCACACCACTCTTGCCATACGTTCTCTCCTTCAAGAGACTGGTGCGCGACCTTTCGAAAACTGTCGTGAATATCTGGTCCGAGCCATCAAATACGGAGTCTGCTCGTATCGCAGCCTTTCTTGTGCTCAGACGACTCGTAGTGATCGGTGACCCAAGTATCCGGGAAGCCGTCCTTCGCGCGACATACCAAGGTCTCGTCAAGGGCAGCCGCAACACTACTGTCCACACCATTTCGGGTGTAAACCTGATGAAGAACTCTGCCGCCGAACTCTGGGGTCTCGATTCTGGCGTTGGCTACACGACTGGCTTCCAGTTCATCCGTCAATTGGCCATCCACCTCCGCAGCAGCATCACGAACAACAGCAACGAATCCTACAAGACAGTCTACAACTGGCAATACGTGCATAGTCTGGACTTTTGGTCCCGTGTACTGTCAGCACACTGCGACACCCTCACCGAAGCACAAAAGGGCGGTCCATCACCCCTTCGTCCTCTGATCTACCCAGTCGTGCAAGTCACTCTCGGCGCCATGCGCCTCATCCCAACCGCCGCTTACTTCCCCCTACGCTTCCACCTCATCCGCGCCCTCCTACGCATCTCGCTGTCAACAGGTACCTACATCCCACTCGGCGCCGCGATCTACGAAGTCCTCAACTCGTCCGAATTACGCAAGGCGCCCAAAAACAGCACGCTGAAGCCTCTCGACTTTGCGACCTCCGTCCGCGCACCGAAGTCCTATCTCCGCACTCGCGTCTACCAAGACGGCGTCGGCGAACAGGTCGTCGAGCTGCTGTCCGAGTACTTCATGCTGTGGACCAAATCTATTGCGTTCCCGGAGCTTTGCCTGCCCGTCATCGTGCTGCTGAAGCGCTGGTTGAAGGACGTTGGACCGAGGTCAAAGGCGCCGAACCAGAATAGCAAACTCTCCGGTCAAGTGGGATTGTTGGTACAGAAGCTCGACGCGAATTGTAAATGGATTGAGGAGAGGAGGGCTAAGGTCGAGTTTGCGCCGAACGAGCGCGCTGGTGTTGAGGGCTTCTTGAAGGAGGTCGAAACTGAGAAGACGCCGCTTGGTGCGTTTGTAAAGGGACAAAGAAGAGGCAGAGATGCGAAGGCTAAGATGCTGGAGGAAAGTCGCAGGGAGGACGAGAAGAAGAAGAAGGAGGAGCGGGAGGAGGGTCGGGAGGTCGCCGGACGGGGAGACTTTGAAAGCGATGACGAGGAGGTCAATAACGAGAGCGAGAGTGAGGATGAGGAGATTGAGATTGATGAGGAGTAGGAGTAGGATACCCTTTCTCCGGCATTGACGGCGTTGCAGCTGAGAATACAAGCATCGTCGAATTCACTGTCACTATGAAGAAGTCAAAACATGATGGAAATGTATCTGGCATTTTGCATGAGGGCTAAGGTAATTGATGCCACATCTATTAAAGGTGTCGTGTGACATGGTGACTCTAACCCCTCCCATGCCTCCCATTTAGTTCACCTAGTAACACTACCAACTCCTTGTGCGTTCTTAGAGACAGTGCGGCGACCAGCAAAGTTGTTGTCGGTGCATGTTTGTCATCAGGAATGTTGTCCATACATGTTTTGTTGTCGGATACCTTATTTTTGCAGTGCGACCGGGCAAGTCAGAGGCGTCGACGGACCGAAAAGACTGGGCGAAATGTCTTGAGGGATCCGGCGTGGGTCAGCAAATGTAACGCAGACGAGTATGGAACGATGCATGCAGAAAGACGAGACAAGTCTTGCTCCATTAGCTGTGATATCCCTGATGTTATACCGATAAAATCTCTGTTAGTTAACGTGGAGTGTGCGGTAGGTAACACCTACATTTTCTACAGTGCCTCGCTTTTCACGAGATCGTGGCCGCGCAGCTGAGTTTCACGACACGGAAAGAGGTCGCTTGCAAAGAAGCCGAATGGTCATGATGCACATAAGATTGATTTTAGCCTATCACTACTGATTCCACCCTCGTTCCGTGTCCTGTGGTCTTTCGAACATAACTGTGTCGATGACTTGACTAGGCGTCTATTTGAAGACCTTGGAGTCGGCAGGAGCGTACTCCTTACCGTTGACGGTGATTGGCTTGTCGACAGCCCACATGTCGTCGACGAACTCCTTGTCCTCTGGCTTGGTGTGGTCGAGCTTGGTGAACTCGTAGCTCTCCCAGTCTGCAGAAATGTCAGTGTGACATCATAAGAGTTGGAAAAGTGCTGCTTACCTGGGGCGACGTTGAAAGCGTCCTCGTACTTGTCTCCACGGATGAGGAAAGCGCCACGAAGGATAGAGTCGTTTGTTTGACCGTAAACGCCCATGCAACCGAAGATGTACTTCCTATTTTTATGGTTAGGTTTGTACATATTTGAATGGCGGGGGTTGTAGATTGGGGCTAGTGAAAAACAAAAGGGGGGATCTTACCTTGAACCTTCGAGTCTGTTGAAGAAACCACCAACTTGGTTTGCTGACATGAAGGTCATGGTCAACTCCTCGTTGTACTTGAAGTCGCATCTCCAGAGGGTGTACTCGTTGAATGGAACGTTCTCCCAGAACCATGGAAGGGCGACCTCACGGGTCTCCTCGTTGGAGTACTTGCGCTTCAACTCGTCGAGAGCGAAGGAAGAACGTGGGAGGAGGTCAAGAGGGTGCTTTGGCTTTGGCTCCTGAACGGCTGGCTCGTCGTCATCATCGTCGTCGTCCTTGGCAGCCTTTGGCTTTGGAGCGGCGGCCTCCTTCTTTGGCTTGTCAGCCTTTGGCTTCTCCTGCTTGTCGCTCTTTGGGGCAACGTTTGGCATGGCCTTCTCGGTCATCTTAATTGGGCCAGCAACGTCGGAGAAGATTGGCTGGTTGTAGATGGTCTCGTACCAACGGGTGACGTTTGGGTTCTCCTTTCTCCACTCCTTGTCGAAGAAGAACTCGAAGCCGCGGGAGATGAGGCCGGCGACGAAGAGATCGGCGAGAGTGAGACGCTCACCAACGAGGTAGGTGTTGACGAGGAGGTAGTCCTCCATGACCTTGACGGTCTCGAGGGCGCGCTTCTGGGCGTCCTCAACGTTCTTCTTGTTGTATGGGTCACGGCCGATCAATGGGCGGAACCAACCACCGAGGGCTGGGAGGACCTCAGCGTTGCCGAAGGACATCCAGCGGAGGATGGAAGCGTAGTCCTGCTTGGTCTTGCCAAGGAGAGTGGTCTTCTCGTTCTGGGAGGTCACTTGAGGAATGTCAGCAAACTGGCTCGCCGATGTACATTTTTGAATGATAGAAAATTTCGGGTGAATATCAGAGTGTGAATACGTTCTCAACAGTAGTCTTCAGACAGGGATAACTGAATGATAAAAATATCTCATCTTCTAAGGAGGGAGGGTGTAAGGATATGCTCTTGTACGTACAGTAGACGGCGATGGCAATGCACTCGGTGAGAACGTAGTTGTCGGCGCCCTCGAAAGTTGGGACCTTTCCAAGACGGTTGAGCTTCTTGTAGTCATCGCTGACACCCTTGGCTGGCTCGGTGTGAACAACCTCGAGGTCGAGCTTGTTGGCCTTGGCGACAGCCATGATGGCGGTGGTACGGGGGTTACCCTGTAAGAAAGAGTCAGCCATTGTGTACTGTTTGGGAAGTTGCAATGACTTGTCTGAGGAAAGGTGTTGAGAGGGGCAGCTAGAGAATCGGTGTGCACAGAAAGCTGCCGGTGAAGCTCTTGTGCGATTGACGCATAATACATACCGGGTAGGAGTAGATCTTTCCGAAGGCCATCTTGTCTGATATGTTTCAAGATAGAATTGAGGAAGAAAGTTGTGTGTGATGTTTGGAAAGGAAAGAACAACAGCTAAGTTACAAGGCGGGGAGTTGCATTTCGGATTTTTCTTGGGCGTGCTCTACGCACGGACCTCAAGCATTTGGTATTCCACCCAGTCATCTAACACTCAGACCTGAGTGGGTGTTCCATCAAGACAGACGTCCAGCATGGAGGCAAGAGTCATTCGTGCTGGCTTCAGGCAAGCACTTCGATCAAACAGACTGAATCGCATCCAACAATTCCAACCACGGCGGTTCCTGGCGACAGAAGTGTCAAATCAATTCGACATCACACCAGCAGCCCCGATCGCATTCGGTTCAGACTCCATCGACTCGCCAGATGGGCCCGACTACGGCAAACTCCTGCCGCGACTTCGTATCGTCCCAGCCTCGCCATCTTACTTCACCGGCAAGCCAGACTTCACAGACGACTTCCTAGAACTGCAAGCACTCACCTTCAAATACGCGACCCTGCCTGTCCTGCCACCAGGACAAGCGCCACGAGTAGCATGGAAGACACACGCGCAGTACTCGCGAGGCAACGGAGAGAACGTCAAGAGTTCGAAGTACTCTAAGATTCTGGAACTTCTGGCGCGGCTCAACTACATCCACCCAAGTCTGGTGCCGATGGAGGTCAAGCAGACGCTGCAGCGATACATGAGAGACGTGCAGCCGTTCGAGAACAAGCCGAATCCTATCATTATCGACCGTCATGGCAGAGCAAGAGCAGTCGGCAGGAGAAAGTCAAGTAACGCATGGTGTTATTTGGTCGAGGGTACTGGAGAAGTCATTGTGAACGGCAAGTCGCTGTCACAGGCATTTGGCAGGATACACGACAGGGAGAGCGCGGTGTGGGCCCTGAAGGCGACTTCGAGACTTGACAAATACAACGTCTTTGCTGTGGTTCAGGGCGGCGGAACTACTGGTCAGGCCGAGGCTATCACGCTGGCCGTGGCCAAGGCTTTGCTCGCACACGAACCTGCGCTCAAGCCTGCGTTAAGGAGAGCTGGTGTTGTGTCGAGAGATCCGAGGAGGGTGGAGAGAAAGAAGCCTGGTAAGCTCAAGGCTCGCAAAATGCCTGCTTGGGTCAAGCGTTGATGTGGCTGTGTATATATGTGGTGGGCGCAGAAGAACATCAACGACCATGGAATATTATGTGAACTTGTTCAGAAGCAGATCAATCGCAATTTGTCTTGTAACTATAGCATCATAGGCAGGCGCATGTATCATCTTATCTGTACCAATCGTATATCGATACGATTATGCTAGACGCGCACTGTGAATCGAAGCGTGGTCGCTGTGCTGAGCGCTGAACGCTCGTTCATACACAGCCTCGAGACTTGGTCACGCGGCGTAGATGCCTGTTCTCTTTCGAGGACGGGCATTCGTTATAGCGAAGCTGATCTCGAAGCGGCAAGTTGCTATCGGGCCAATTAGTAGGCTTCATCGGGCCCGCAGCCCTCTCATCCCCCTTGTCCGTTAGGAGGCGTATAGCCAGTAACGCTTTGTCTCGGTCTGACGGTACTCCAAACACTATCACTCGCCCCAAAGAGCAAGGGACTGTGCATCCCAGAAGTATAACCACCATTAAAAGAGGTGTTGGTCTCTGTGGAGATATGCTGAGGCCGGGGAGCCACTGGGGGTGTCGGCACAAAAGACGAAGGCATGCCGCTGTTCTGAAGTGGACTTTGACTCGAAAGAGAATTCGCAGATCCAATACGAGAGTGCATCTGTCTTGCCCTTGCAGTGACGGAAGGTGGAGTTCGATGCGGTCTTGTCCCATTGTCAACAGGTGGGGAGCCAGACAAGGGCTGAGTATCATCCCACAAGCTCGAGACGGAGTGCAAGCGTGGAACATGCGAAACCGAAGGACTACGTCCCGGCTGGAACGCAGGCGCAAGTGGTCCAAGACCAGCGGCGGATGGCCTGTGCTGTGGAACGTCTTCTTCGGGACCAACGAGATCATCTACCATGCGGCTGAGATCACCGTTCTCGTCATCGATCGTGCTCTCAGAATGTTCAGGCCCATGATGTGGATGTCCGTTAGGCAATGTCGCCATGTCAGAATTACTGGCGGGTGCGGCTCGGAACTGTGGTTCACGGACAGGCGACGACTGCGCTTGAACTTCGGTCGTTGACATAACTCTGAAACTGGACGTCACACCATCCAACTCGACTGGCGCAACCTGTGAGGATTAGCGCAGGTCTACAGACCATACATCATACATACCGGATCAACTACAAGCAAAAGGCCGCCCATAAATAACTCTTTGACACGAGCAAGCATTTCGTGATCTGCTGATAGACGATCTGCTTGAATTGGTTTCGTTTTTAACTGCTTGGAGATGGGGTCTGTCAAGAGCTGCTTGCTGACGTCCGACTCCACGGGCTTAAATCCAATAGAGTCCGCGTCTTCATCCAAAAGGTACGGCACGCTTGACAAAGACTGTATGTCGAAGACTCGTCCAGTCTGAGTGAGGCACTCGGTGTAGACTTGCCAGAACCGTGCAATGAGCTGTTTCATGTCCTCGTCTCCGATGCCAGGGTTCAGAAATTTGGAATTTGTCAGAAGCCAAGCACTGTAGATGCGAAGTACTGGTAGGGCGTGCTTCGCGGTATTGTTGATCTGCTTGCCAATAATCCCATCGTCGTTTTGCAGAGTCGATTCTCCAGCGATCTCACCAATCTGTGAAGACCATGTTTTCAGGAGCGCAATGAAGGTGTTCAGATTTAGTCGAAGGAAGAAGAAAAATGCTCGCATGACTTCAGTCTTCTCAGGCGTTTCTGATCAGTGTTAGCGTGCTCTCAAAGTCGAATCTTCCAGTGTTTCGTACCTTGAAATCGTTGGGCAGCAGTATGTTGCGCCGCGAGATTGACAAAAGCAATCTTTGACAACACTCCATCGGGTGATTGACTCTTGACTGCGGCGATAAAGTGCGAGATGACCTCGTTCTCAAGCTGATGATGGCCAGAGAACTCCTGACCGAGAAAACAGAGACTGTGTAAACGAACGAACCAAGCAAGGAGCGCCTTTCGTGGACCGTTGCGATCTTGAGGGTTAGATCTAGGCCGCAAGTCTCCAGTCTCCCATGCCTTTCTCGCCTTTTTGACCGCAATCTCCAGATTGTCGATCGCTTTGGGATGAGGCTCATCCACAGCAATGGCGCGATATAGATAGTAGGTGGCTCGGAAATGGTCCGCTTCTTCAAATGCAATAATCGATTGCTGGTTGTATGCAAAGCCTGATGACGGACGTAGAAATGCAGCAAGGTTGTAGTATCCGACCGCAGGAGCCCAAGTGGGATCTTTGTCGAGTTTCTCGGTGGTCCTGTAACGAGAGAGATCGCCAAGGTAGATGAGTGTTTGATGGCAGGACAAAAGGCATTGGTGTCGGATCTCTGGAGGTGCTACGACTTGGAGAATGTTTTGTTTGTACTGAGCCAATTGGTTGAGTTCGGGAATCGGGCCAAAGCGAGAGTTGAGTTTCTTAACGAGATCACGATAAAACCGCTGACCGTCTTTCAGGAATTCAAGGTATTGTCGTATGAACTGACGAATCTCGACATGCTTGCCAGCGTTTTCCTCACGAAGCTTTGTTCATGATTTCAGTGACAAGTTCGGGGCGTATAGACCACGAAGACGTACCTTGAGGAGCTGCTTCCGGAAGCGATTATTCACACGAGAATGTGCCGTCCAGAGTCGTGTTTCCACATCAGTTGAACGTGCAAAGGATTGCGCGCGAAGAATGAGTTCTTCCGAGGAGTTGCGAAACCTGACATCGTATGAGCTTGTACGTCTCAGAAATACCTTTGGAAACCTACTCTTTCAGTATCGCAGCGAGGTCTAGAATCGATGCGACCGGCGACGCGGGAGAACTGGGCCGGTCATTTTTGGCTGATGACAATCTTTCATTCAGGCGCTTTTCGACATCGTTGTTCTTCCTGATACCATGTTAAAGATCCCTCATAATGTGGTCGTAGGACTATCTTACGCCGCTAGCTTCTGTGTGCGGTCTTCCATAATACGAGTATTTGATCCGCCTTTTTACTCTTCATGGAGGAGGCTCTTTCTCGAGTGACCCCTCGGTCAACGTATCGGTCAAAGAAAGGCGTAGAATGCGGTACTCCTAGATTGGCCGATGCGATCCATGTGGTGATGGTGAGGATACTGCAACAAGACTCGACTTGCTGCAAATCCGAGACACGACGTTCAGGTTGGGGATAAGTTTCAATGCGTCTACAAGACTCGATTTTATGTGCGACGAGTGAGCGCTATAATGAAAGACAAATGAGTGAGTATGAGGCCGCATTTGAGTGTCGCGCATGTGGTCCCAGGCCGTTGTGACATCCGACGGCTTGGCAGTCTCCACGCCGATCCCGTGAACCAGGGACGGCTCGCTGCCTTTAAGTGTCTAGCTCAACTGCAAGTTCTATACACGGCCTGACACGTCCCTCACTTCTCCACCATCAAACAGGCATCCGGATCGTGTAAGCGAGCACTGTGGCCTGATAGCTCACACATCTCTGAATACATTGATCATGTTGAAAAGAGGCAGGCAAGATTCTCAAGCCTCTGTATACTCAGAAGAGGATGAGGAAAAACCCATCTCTACATCCACCCTCGTTGACCAAGGTAGTATCGCCGATCATCAGAACCTACCAGGCAAGTACAGACATGTCGAAGAGGAGGCAGTACCCAAAAGCGTGATCTTCTGCTCTCTACCTCCTCACTCTTTGCAGTCGTTCGCCACTTACGAAGAACATGACATCCACTACCGACAGCACCACGTCAACCGCTGCTTTGATTGCAACAAGAACTTTCCGACGGAACATTTTCTGAATCTTCATATCGCTGAGAACCACGATCCGATCAGAGCTGCTCGAAAAGAACGTGGGGAGAAGACGTACGCTTGCTTTGTTGAGGGTTGCGACAAGACGTGTTTGACCTGGCAAAAGCGACGAATGCATCTGGTCGACAAGCATTACTTTCCAAGGGAGTACGACTTCTTCATTGTCAACGATGGAACGGATCAGCGAACGTCGATGCTGCGATCATCTCAACAACCTCGATGGAGTTCAGTCAAGTCTTCCACGGACAAGACGGCGATCCAGGACTCAAGACACGATATGACCTCTGTTACGAAAGTTGGCAACACACAGCTCGATCACCAAGTAGCGTCCGCCTCCATTGATAACGATCATCTGTCAAGACACGCATTACCGGCCGCTGAACCCACAGTCAGCGAAAAGCCCGATATTGTAATGGATGACATCTCCGGCGCCATGTCTTCGCTGAAGCTAGTGCCAGCCAGTGTACGATTCGGGAAGAAGAAGGGCAGCCAGGGATTTTCAAAACGGTGAAACAGGACAGCCGCCGCCGCAAACACAGACTGTCATCGTCACTGAAATACCTTCCTGGCCACCCAAAAGCTGGGTCTGTATGTGTCCTGCAGCATACTCTTAGTGTCTTGTATGTAGCCCGCCTCATAACTCTGGGTGTCATGGTGTGCGAATTCGAACCCGAATTTCTCGATCAGATGCACGACTTCATCCTGCGAGAGCTCGAAATTGCCAGCCTCCGCGATGCCCTTGTCAGCCACGTCAGGACCTCCGTCGCTGGTCTTTCCGTCGCCTGGTTTCGAGTTACCTCCGTCCTCGAAGTGCCATAGTAGAGGTCCCATATTGATCCAAGCACCACCGGGCTCCAAGCAATTCGCGACCGTCTCGATGTATGCAATCAAGTTTGGAGCGGTATCGATGAAGAAGCAGGTCAGAACCGCATCAAAGGCTCCCTTGTATTGCTCGCCTTTATATAACACGCAGAAGTCTCCCGAAGAAAACGACATTCGTTCAAAGGCATGAGTCTCGGCCTCCAGCTCCTCACTAGAGGAGTTGAGCTCGACACCTGGCGCTACATCCGGTACCATTACCTTTTGCAACTGATTCGCTCTAGACAGATGATTCGAAAAGTTCAGCGCCCAAGGAAACAACTCGAACCGTTCAGGCACCGGCTGGTGATTCAGCGCCCAATTGCTGATCATGAGTTGATGATACGAGATCTCGTTTGCCTCGACCGTATAGCCCAACCTGCAGACCTCGAATGCTAGCCTTCCGAGCCCAGCACCAGGCACGAGGACATTGAGTCGACACCGCTTCGAAGGCGGTAGCGTGGCAGAAGCTCGATTCAGCGCCGCCAGCATGGGTTCGAAGGTTACTCTGCGCTCTTCTGCGCCTTCTGCTGACCAGTCGCGAAAGAGCTGCCTTATCGTGCTGCGGACCTTATCCATATCAGCGGGCGTGGCTGCCCCTTTCCAGTCATCGGCGTTCGGGTCGACGCCATAGGTGTCGAGCGCAACGGTTAGGACCGCGTCGGCGATATCAGCGTTCTTGTCAATGGCGTCGTCAACAGCGCGGAAGGTCTTGGGGAGGTTGAAAGGTGGTGACGAGAGTAGTTCCATTTGGACGGAGGGCAGAGAGTAGAAGCTTTCGCGGCGGAGGTGGGTTATGTTGTAGTGAGCTGCGTGGCGGTATTGTCTGTATGATTATCAACATGAATCCAATCACTTCACAACAATGCGGCGAAGTCGGTGCCCATGTTCCAAGCATCCTTACCTGAATGAATCCAGTGCGGCATAAAGCACCCTTCTCTCCTCGGGATCGGATAGAGGATCGATATCGCCAATGTCGCTCATGATGTGCTCGTAATGAACCCGTTCGTCAGTGATCTAAGTATACATGTAATTGTTACCGTCGAAAGTTGTGATGCGAACAATGATGCTTGTATAGACGATGTTCAGGCTCGAGACAATATCGTAGACGCAATGGTGATGGAAAAGCGAGTGGATTCACATGCCAAGACCTGTCCACCTGCGCCGATCTCGTCAACACGAAGTCAATACATGTACACAAGGTCAAAAGAACTATGGGCGTTGGAATCAGACACGGTGTGTCAAAATAACCTCAAAAGCATTCGTATTTGATTTTGAGAGTGCCTTCAATGCGGCGTCGTTATGTGGGTGTTTTCGGTTATTCCACATGTCTTGATGAGAATATGAAAGATAGACTGCGGCGACACAATGGACCTTGCCGACGCTGTGGTGAAGCTGTCATACTACTCAGCGAGTCGAGAACGTGTCGAAGGAGTCAGTATTCTGTGCAAGGTGACATAGAGTCGATCTAGGAGTGAGAACGATCACAGGATGGACACGAAGGTGAATTTGTAATGGTTTGAATTTGTTCTACTACTGTACAGTTATCAAAACCGAGGCATCAGAGATACCCTTCCACCTTTATCCATTCCATCTTCCATCTCTCTTCAGTCAATAAAGATCAGAAATTAAAAGTATGGTACCGATCGGTGGCAGTAGTTGCCATCCCATATCCCCCCATCCGATCCTATCCAGGATAGACCCGCGAATATTTTGTGACAGCGTTACAAAAAAAAAAAAAGGGACAAAAAAGTAATGACCGTGGACCTGCCGGCGAAGGAATGTCGTCGATACCTGTTCGAGCAATGTATCGTAAAGTAGTGGAAGGTCGTGGTTCTCGTAAGGTGTTTTTGGGTGTCATTACAAAAAATAGGGTGTTGAGAAAGTTAAAAAATCAGACAATGAGAAGGGCAAGGCGCTTAGAAGAGAGCGGCGAGACCCATGAGACCAGCAACGACAGCGACAGCTGGCTTGTTGATCGAGGCAGCACCGGTGAAGGCAGCTGGACGAGTGCTGGTGCTTGAAGCAGCGCTTGAAGTACCGACAGCGGCGACAGGGGTCGAGGCGACGCGGGAGACAGAACCAGAGGCGGAGCTGGCGGTGACGGTCTGAACAGCGGTGCATCCGGCGTTGGCAGGGGCCTGGATTTGGCCGTCACCGATCTGGGTGACCACACATCCGGCGCTGACGGCCTGGGTCGACATGGTCTGAGGAGCCTTGGTGGTGACAGCAGAGACAGGAGCAGAGGAGCTAGCGTGGACTGAGCTGGCTGAAACAGATGAAGCAGCAGAGGAGCTGGCGTGGACAGAGCTGGCTGAAGCCGAGGAAGCTGAAGCAGAGGAGCTAGCATGGGCTGAGCTGACCGAAGCCGACGAAGTTGAAGCAGAGCTGACGTGGGCCGAGCTGGCTGAAGATGTTGGCTTGGACGAAGCTGGAACCGACGATGAGACGACACTAGTGGTGGATGGGATAGCGACGACTGCGGTGCTGTGGATGGTGGTGGTGGATGGGGTAGCGACGGCTGGGGTGCTGTGGATGGTAGTGGTGGAAACGGACGAGCAACTTTGGGCTGCTGGGGCCTGGATCTGGCCGTCACCGATCTGAGTAACGACACAGCCGCTGGCTGGTGCAACTGGGGTAGAGGCGGCAGAGGAGATAAGGGCCGATGGAGATGAAGCCGGAGAAGAAGCTGGCTTGGTCACTGGGACAGGGACAACGGCGGTAGTGCTGACGACGGAGCTGCTTGAGCCGACCTTGGAGGTGCTGACGATGATGACCGGGCTTGGGGTAGCGACCGAGGTGGCCTTGGAGGAGGAGACAACGACAACCGGGCTTGAGGCTGGGGCAGAAGCATGGCTCGTGTAGGTAGAAACGGTCACGAAAACGGAGGAGTAAGTCGTTCCGGAGGTGGTGTAGTAGCTTGTAGCCGGGCAGGTAGTCGTGTAGACGGTCTTGTCAAGAGTGACAGTGGCGACGTAACCGGTGGACTGGCTCTGGGCTGGAGCAGTAATAGGAGCTGGAGCGCTGTAGGTGGTCATGCCGGTTGGGATGAGAGAACTGGACACAACGGTAGAGCGGGCTGGGCAGTTGGTAACCTCTGGGCCACAGCTGGTGATGGTGATCTTGCTTGTGCTGTAAAGAGTCTCGGTGATAGGAACGACAGCAGCTGGGGTGGTTGCTGAAGACTGAGAGACGGCGCCAGAGGTGGAGTGCGAAACAGATGCGGAACCGGAGTGAGAAACAGAGCCAGAGGCAGACTGCGAAACAGATGGGGAGGCAGTTGGGTAAGCAGTGACCGGGCTTGGAACGTAGCTGGTCATGACACTGCTGTACACGCTCGTGGATACGACAGTAGAGTGAGCTGGGCAGTTGGTGACGGTTGAGGCACACGAAGTGATGGTGATCAAGGAGGTCTGCTTGACAGTGATCGTAGTTGGTGTGTAGGTCGTGTAGACGACCGGAGCGGTGACTGGAGATGGAGCGGAAGTGGTGCTAGCAGAGCTGCTCTTGGTGCTGGTGATAACCGAAGAAACAGTAGAAGTGGTCAAGTAGGTGGATGTAAGAGTCGAGCTGCCGCTAACGAAGGTAGATGTTGCTGGGCAAATAGTCGTGTAGATGGTGGTGAACTCGGAAACGGTCTGACCTGGAACGGTAACAGTCGAAGTGCTGTTCTTGCTGACAGACGACGATGATGCAGGAATGGTAACGACGGCAGTGCTGCTCTGGCGAGCGGAAGATGAAGATGGGTACTGAGTGACTGGAGCCACAGGAGCACTGCTGGTCTGGCTGCTAGTCTTGCTGAGAGTCGACGTGAACACGGATGTCAAAGTTGAGGTAGTGATGTATACCGATGTAAGAGTCGAGCTGCCGCTGGTGTAAGTTGAAGTCGCTGGGCAAACAGTGGTGAAAACAGTGGTGACTGTGGTCAAGGTAGCGTTGTGAGCAGAGCTGGTAGCGCTGCTAGAAGAGCTTGGCTTGTAAGCAGACACTGGGGCAGTTGGGTACTGCGAAGGCTTGCTCGAGGCAGACGAGACTGGGTATGGGACGATCGTAGAGGAGACCTTTGAGCTTGAAGCAGACGAGCTGGAGGCCTTGGAGTATGAAGCGGAGGAACCAGTTGGGTACTGGGATGGCTTGCTCGAGGCAGAAGAGACTGGGTATGGGGCGATTGGAGAAGAAACCTTTGAGCTCGAAGCAAACGAGCTGGAGGCCTTGGAGGACGAAGAGTAGGCGGACGAAGAGCTCTTGGAGTAAGAAGAGTAGGCGGATGGAGAGGTGTAGGTAGAAAGAGGAACAGTGGTGGTAGAGAGAGATGAAGAGCTGCTCTGAGTAGTGTGAGCTGGAACAGAGGTGGTGTTCCAGTATTGGGAGACTGGAAGAGCTGGGCTCGATGTTGGCTTGCAACCTCCGGAGCAGCTAGTGACGGTGACAGTAGAGGTGATCAAAGTGGTCTCCTCGTGGTCTGGGTAGGTCATAGTCGTAGGGCAGACAGTGGTGGTCGTGTATGTGTACATGGTGACCTCCTCGTCCTGGCCCCAAGTCTCAGGCTTTGTAGCCAGAGCAAGGCCGGCGAGAGCGGCGAAAAGAATGCTTCTAACCATTTTGATATATGTGTTGGTTCAAGCGATGAAAGATTGTAAAGTAGAAAGTGGAAGCGAGAGAAGCAGCAAGACCGTAGCGAAAGAGTCTTTACTGGCTGTGCAACAAGGAAGAAGCACGATGGTATAGAAGCGATAGATGGAAGAGAAAAGGTACCTATCACTTGGGGGAACGGAACAGTTTATAGATGTTCGAGGTTCGCCCACAATCGAGCGGGTCTCGTGAGAGTGCTCAACATTGTGGGCATGGATGGTCGCTGCAGCGATCCGGATGCATGCAGTCGCTTGGAAGTGTATGCCGAGAGCGATCGTTTGGCAGAACGTGACGTGAATGGGCGAGCCAAGTACGAGGATCGTCAATGGTAGGCTTTGGTAGCAGATGCAGGTTGGCATCCCGGCAGTGTAGAGTTGCGACTAGGAAGAAATGGTAGCCTACTTGGCACATATGTGGGGGGTTCTATCGATTGGGAAACCGAGTATCCAACGAATGACAGGCCGGCGGCAAGCTATGGGCACGGCGAAGGACCCATATGAAGAGTTCTTGCGAGGCGCAGGTGTCTGCTCGTTGTTGTTGCAACGAAGGATGGTTGTGTGGTGCTCTAAAAGTTACCAATTTTGACGCTAGCATGGGTCTGCAGAAGCTCGCGAGCCGCCCGCGAATGGCCACGATCGTCAGGTCGCCGAGCGAAATATTGCTCGTGTGCGAATTGCTGACCTGTCACATAGCCGCGCACATGCTGACATGAAGCAACGTGTGATGCGAAAATGATGGTATTGATGGTATGTCAGTCGCTTGTCTTCTCAGGCATAATTTTTTATTTTGCGCGAGGTCGCATGTTCGATCAAAGAAGCGATCGGTGGTTGTCAAGAAGGAAACACCGAGGCAATGGCTAAGAATAGCCACGTTTGTCCTCTGGAGAAAGCAGGTCGGAACAGAACAGGTCGACGTTCCTGGAGCGGCGTGCAAGCGGCGCAAAGTCTGTCTGTATACGTACCCTCGTGACGTTCTGCCTCTCGTGTATTCTCCACTATAATTATTAATAATTCCATACTTTCAATGGCTGCGCACACGACAAGAGAAATGGTCGATACGTTGCAAGCTGGCGCAATCGCGGAGCACAATCGACAAAACGTGTGCGCAGCACCGTTACTGTCAACGTACCTCCGCAGTCGTCATTGGAAGAGGTCCGAAATGGCAAAGAGGGCTAGGACTGACGTGGCTGGGAGGTCGCCCGATGCCGATAGATTGAGATGCAACTGCAGGGGGATAGGGGAAGCAGAGATAGAGTGATGACTGGCGACTGGTCACGAGCAGGTACAGACAAGGTACCGTGAACTGCTCGCAGGTCCCGGACAGGGCATGGCTATCGACGGCGTCAAAAATACTCGTGATGCCTGTCATGGCAGAAATCCAGAGGGTTTTCAGTGAATGGGACCTGCATGACGAACAAGGATTGGCTGCAGGAGTGCCAGTAGCGTCGCGTTGCTGCCGTCCATTGAGGAGGATTACCGGATACTACCGTAGTAGTGAATTCATTAGCTGGTCCTTGTGCTTTCGAGTGCATTTTGAGTAACGAATGTCATCAGAGTTCAGTCTGGACTGCTTTGTGAGCGCTTCATGATGATTTTGGCAGCCACCGACGTGATGTTCACCCCATCGTGGAAACGGTGAAAACGAGAAACGCTGTAAAAACGAGCATCCTCAACGACTGAGAGGCTTGACTCGAGGCGATGGCGAGTCAAGCGATGGAAGATGGACACGGTCTGTCTCCACAGAAAGAGGGAAGTCAAAGAGGTCTTTGACAAAGAGAGACGGTCCATGGATGTTGAGCTTTCACGGCTCCTCGGTTCAGTACTGCCAGTGGTGGGGGAGAAAAATGGGGACGGCGGAAACAGAATGCTGTCCGGCGTGGACAATGAAAGTCACCTCCAGTTCTTCCGCAGCTCATGTCGAGCGGGTACCTGCCTCCGAGTCAAAAGAGATTGCGACATGCGAAGAAGCAAAAATCGGCTGCATGGATACTGCACGTGACGACTTCTGAAATTATGTACCGCACGATGTCCTGCTGTACTGCACTGAATTTTGCATAATAAGTACATGTAAGAACACGATACATAAATCTGTGATGCAGCAGCAGCGGGATATCTTCGTCTCAAACGTCATTTGAGTGGTAGTATCTAATACTATGGGAAGGTACTGATACAAATGATTATTGACGAAGAACTTGGAAGCTTCCAGCGGAGAGATTCGCCGTGGTTAGGTTTATTACATGTAGGCAGCCATGCTGACCCGCCGAAGAGGGAAGCGGCTGTTCCTGCATCAGTCCATGGACGGCTGCAGGTGCTGCCCTTGACTTTGTGCCCTGCACTTGTTCTCGCAATTTACAATCCCTGCAAAATCTTTTATGCTTGTTCGCGTGACACTTTTCGCGAGGTCCAGACGACCGAAAACAGCAAATTCATGAGATGTCGTTACATTTCACCACAAGAGCGACACGATTTGCGCGGCTGAGGCGTACAATCCGAACCAGATTCCCGTTCTCGGAGCAAGACACGGCCATGTCAAGATCTCGATGTCTCACTCTGCGGCGCTTTGTCGCTGTATCGTCTGTACGTACCTGACTACTGTGATGCTGACCGATTACGACTACGTGAGTCGCAGCTTGACTTTGTCGCCTACTAGAGACCAACACTGCTTGGCTCGAAAATTGGATTTATGGAAGATTCTCCACATGAGCCCACTGTTTGCGCCATCGCACAATCGCTGCATCTGGTTGTCCACCGTCTTTGTATGGAAACGCAGGTACCAAGGGACACTTGCGCTCACCGCGGTCGGTCAAATCCGAATGGAGCAAGACCTTCAATACGTATGAAGATCCAACAGAACACGCCCACAATGATCCTCGGTCCAGGCCAAGCCTCCTCTCGCTCGTGGAAAGACAAATGAGAGGAGCCCAGCAAGATGTGGAAGAGAACAGGCGACCAGACCGGATCGGTTGAAGAACTGAATACTGCCTGTCGCTTTCATGCACCCCAAAATTGCGATCTTACTAAAAATTGATTGCATTCAGGGGCACCCATGATCCCCGGTCTTCTCCCTGCGCTCTTTTGCTCCGATTTACCCACCGCCGGCGGCAGCTTGAGCGTACTCCGAAATTCCTGTAGTGCCGCTCTGTCTTCGTACTCAATGCACCCCAGTAACACATCGCAGCAGTCACCGTCACACCGTTTTGGCCGAGTGAGAGGCTCAGCCTGCAGCACCAGCGATTTCATCGTCTGCACAACGGCCTTGACCTTACAATTGACAAGCTCATTAGGTATGTTGAGAATGACATCCTCGATGTATTCCAGAGGCGATGTCATGCTGCATGCGGTAGCGTACTGAGCGACACCGGTTCCGCGCGACCGTACGAGAGATGGAAATCCTCGGTCAATGGTCGGCTTTTCATCTCTCGGCTTTATGCACGACCGGGACAATGCACAAGTTTAGGGTTTATGTTTGCATACACACGAGTAGCAACCACAACCACTTGTCTTCTATCCTTGACTCGTGGCTTGCAGCGTTGCACTACACAACGCCAGCATGACCATCACGCGGGCGAGATATCATATCCTGACCAGGGTTCCACTATTGGATCCTTAGTTGATCCCGAATGCATGCAGTCATGGGTTGCGACTGCAGGCTGCAGACTGCACGCTGCTGCACAACACCAACCCCACGATTAATATCAACCATTCCACATTGTCACGTTCGAACTGTACAGAGTACAAATCTCACATGTACGACACCAGCCTCACGGAATCTCCGCTCTTCATGTAAGTGTCAGGACCTGTAGGTACCAATTCCATATGTACGAGTCCAGCTCCCCGGACTTTTCTATCCAGACCGCACACTGCAGACGAGCTTCCGAATAGTAGGTACCAACCTCCTACAAACGCGCCTCCAAGGGTTTCCACGAGCTCGTCGCTTCAACAGCGTGCATTTCTGCCCATACGTTCAACCACGCCTCGCTATCTGTCCAGGTTCATGGCAAGAGCAGGGTTCCGCAGCGTCGACGATTGCCTGACAGAATCATTACCCAGATGGCCAAAGACTAGCAACCCTTGAAGAGGATTCCTTGAAAGGTCGAGAGTGTGGTCGGCGGTACCGGAGGAACGTGACTGCTTGGTCTGGCTTCGAATCACTGGGACACCGTCGAGAGAGGATCTGAGATCCGACGTTCTTTGTTCGACAAGAGCCTCAAGTACGATACCACACCTCCGTGGAGCTTAGCACCTCGTGACGTGGTTGACTGTTCTAGTCGTAAGACATCATCGAGGCGAGATACATGCTTCCAATGAATCTGCATGAAATTCTCTTGTAGTAGCGTTAGCCTTCTGCCGTCTCATGAATACAAATGCTGAGAATATGGTCTCGACCCATCACAGAAGCGATCCTTCGCAGTCGGTCAATCGAACAGACTCTTCACGCCGATCAACAATGGAATATCTTCTGCTCCTTACTCGGAATAAGAGCTTTCCGCCCAGATGTCTTCAAAGTGCATTTCGCAAGAGATACAGACTTGGCAAAGCATGGGGTTTTCCAGAGAGGAAACAATGCCCTGGCCGCTACTTTGGCTGCGCTCAAGCTAGAGAAGTCGACAAACACAGTCCTACCGCTTTCTGCTCTTCCATCTTCGATGGTCTCATATGCACTCCGCCACTCTGTAGAAGAAACAGACAACCCGAACTACCCGTCGATTACAAAGCGAATCCATGTCATTATGTCACAAAAGGGTATTGACACGCAGCGCAAGGACGGCTTTCAATCACTCAGGAAGGGTACTGACACGCAGCGCAAGGACGGCTTTTAATCACTCAAAAAGGGTATTGACACGTAGCGTAAGGACGGCTTTTAATCACTTAAGAAGGCTCGTGATACGTTTCGTGCAGCAGGCTATCTAAGAACTGTAAAAGGTCTGACAAAGATGCTTAAAGCGCTTCGCCGGGGTCGCATTAAATCATAGGAAACGCAACGTGCAGCAGGCTATCTAAGTCTTATAGCTGGTTAGGAGAAAATGCGGCAGAGCGGCTATCCAAATCTTGTGACAGCTCGAAAAAGGAGAACGAATGTATCAATAGCGAAGGCTTACTAAGCACTACGTGAGAAAAGGGCGGCAGAACCTAAGTCTAACCACGCGAAGGAAGTTCAGGAGAGGGCTAAGAGAGTAGCAAAAAGCGACGCGAAACGCGACGCAGAGCTTGAAGCGAGACTTCCTGATGACCAGGCAGACAAGAACAGATGTTTTGGGTGCAAACGACCAAATCCCTCAGTGGTCCAGCTCCGTGAGCATATGAAAACCTGTAAGAAGCTCACTCCGCATCGAGCCGAGGTCCTACAGGCTCATTTCCATTGTCCTCAGAAGGATTGTACATCTCCCCGTGGTTTTTGGAGCGACTCATCACCCATACTACTATTGGACATGTGGCGCAGGCAGTAATTTGGTCAACCATTGCGCAGCCCCATCAGTCTATGGATTCCCGTCGTGAGAGATTGAAGCTGTGATGCTGAATATATTGTACTCAACCAAGACCACCGAGCGTGCACAGATGTGAGTCTCATTCGGGAACAGTGCTGAACATTCACTGCAGTACTTGCGTCGATATGACGGTCGTGTCTCATAACCCAATCCTCTCCTGAGCTGCAGACCATGTCACTCTTCGCATTGATCAACTCTTGTCTGAGGTTACCGCTGACGTTCGCTTTCTCTGATTGTAAATCACGACAGTATGCGTGACTTCGTTACCTTGCTGCCACTCAAGGATCTCGCAGCCGCTGGTAGTGTTTGCGTATGGTAGACTCCGGCTTACCTCTAACTTTACAAACCACACTCCATAGCTGTATAGCACGTCGTCAATGGAACTAAATGCGAATGCGGATGGTATCTGTAAATGTAGAATTGAAGAAAAAGCAGACCCCGCTCCTGGTTTTGCATTAAGAACTGAATCTATAGCGCGTAGATCGTTGTTCAAGCCCGATATACCCGCGTTGCGCACTTCTGCCTCTTGCGCCATCTTTTTCGCCCCCGTTCCGTCATCTGCCGTGCATCGTGATCTATTTGGCAGCGATATCGATACCGCCGGTAGCACCCACCAGCTTCTTGATGTCACCGTAGATGGCTGAGTATTGGTGTTAGAATGTCGGCTAAAAAATCGAGAACATGATGAAGACTTACCGAATTGACCAGCAGTGATGGTGCCAACCATGAAGAGACGAGCAGGAAGACCACCGAAGGATCCACGGATACCGAGCTCACTGGCGATCTTGAAGAGACGGCTGGTGGTCGACTCACCTGGAAGACCCTGGGTCTTGTTGATCTTGGAAAGCATGGTGTCTGTGCCATTATCAGTATTGCTCTGAAATTCTGAAAGGGCCCGTCCTTACCTGCTGGCTGAGAGATGATGGCGGCAGCGAAACCGGCAATGAGACCAGAGCCGAGGTTGACGGCGGTCGCCATACCGCCGGAGGCAGTGCTCTTGTCAAGGCGCTTCCAGATAGCCTCAGAAACCTTCTCGTAACTGGAGTGTCGTTAGCGATGCGCGCAAATATCGAAGGACGATTGCACTTACACGACGAACTTGGCCATGGTGTATGGAACCTGCTTGAAGAGGATTGGACCGAAACCAGAGTAGAAAGCACCGATACCCTCGTTCTTCATGATCTTGCTCATACCACCAACAAGACCGTTGGCGAAACCAGGCTGGGAGACGAGACGGATACGGGTGGCCTCGAGCGGGCAGAGGGCGATGTCGGCAAAGAACTCAGCAGCGGCAGAAGAGGCGAGGTAGACGGCGGTGCGGTTGTTGGAGGCAGCCTCGTAACCGAAGGTGCTGATACATTGGCTCTTGAAAAGCTCGTATCCACCGAACTTGAAGGCGCCCTGAAGGAAGTAACCAGCAAAGGTTGGGCCGACACCAGTCCAGACGGCACCAGCACCCTCCTCAGCGATGACCTGGCGGAAAGTGGAGATCATACCCTTGTTGTACTTCAAAGGGTCGAGCTGGATTCTGGTCTTGATGCTAGACCAATGTCAGTTTCCTGTTGTCACCATTGTGTATTCCGCTCTTGAGATTGTGCAGGCTGTCTACTAGCTAAAACAAAGATCTGCTCTGCGCTTGCGACGGAGGAAGATGATCGTATTTTGAGGGGTTTTGGAGTTGGGTCAAGCTTACACATCAACTGGAGTGAGACCACCGTGAGTGACAGAGCAGCAGACGGCACCAGCGAAAGCGAAACGAGAGTAGAGAGCGAATCCAGAGAGCTGTCCTGGCATCATGGCCTCAGCCTTTTGCTTGACGGCATCCATCTTGACGGAGCCGGTGGAGCTCGATGGAGTAGTGGCAGTACCAGACATTGTGACGGGATTGAGAGATGAATTGATTGAGTGGAGATGTGGTGGTGTGGTATAGAGACTGGAAAGTCAATGTTTGTGGTCAGGAAAAAGTTGTGAAGCTGGAGGTCGACTGGACGAGCCGGCCATGCGCGCGCGCGGACGGCGGCCGGCAAGTCAGCCAAAGCTTAGCCAATCAATCTACCCCATGGCCCAACAATTGGACTTCTCCGATTACTTTTCGTCATCCGACAGGGGCGAGATACAGGTATCCGACTATCTCGCTTGCTTCATATAGCTTTATTATTACAACCTCACAGCTACTTCACGTCTGATCGCGTGTCAATTCAGAACGGTCGACTTCATTATTACTCGTACAGTCCCATGGACATCGCTAGCAAATCTTGAGGCCGCAGCACTCCACGTTCATGCCCTTGATCTCCGACTCGCGCTCAAAGTACAATTGGATGAACTCTTTGAGGAATTGCTTGTCCGACTGACTCCAGACATCCAAGCCCAGCCTTCTCACGTCTTCACTCTCGATAAAGATCTGCTCTGCTCCTTCTCCCTCCTCCGACTCGTCATCGGCCGCTGAAACAATCTCGCCCATCGTTTCAAGCAGCAGTGTACTCATACGGTGAAAGTAGGCTATCAGAACCATGGCGATTTGTTGAGTATCTTGTGATGGCACAATGCTGCCTGTGGACGGTCTCTTTCCTCGGCTGCTTTGTGAAGATGGTCTGCTGTTTGAGGTCGCAACTGAAAGATCCTCGAGCAACGAGGCGTCCTGTGATGCTTCCTCCTCAATCAATGCGTCCTTCTCTCCCGCCGTCGCCCACCAAAGAAATCCTGTGTACATCACAGCAGCCCATGATTGTGATTCAACCACATCCGCTTCGTTCTCCATGCTCCCTGACTGTTCGTCCGTGTCTTCCGAAGAACCGGGCTTTGACTGTACCAGCGGCGCCGAATCGTCTCCATCGTCGTCTTGTACAGCGTCTTCGTCGTCATCATGGTAATTGCTTTCTCGTTCCTGCATTTTCTGCATCCGTCGTAACTCCCGCCGTAATGCGCGATAACGTCGCAGATCTCGTTGCGATGCTCTGACGGCAATGCCGTCCGACGTCTTGACCTTTGGCCACGCTTTCCGTTCTCCATCCTTCTCGTTTGCGTTTGGCAGCTCGATGAGTATGTCGTATAATTCCTTCTTCGTAGCAATGATGTCGTCGGTAGTGCATGCCAACCACCCATTTCCTGATGCTGTGTCCTCATCCGAGGCCGACACATTCCTTGTCTCTTTCTTTGCTAATTCCGGAATATCGTGCACGCCGACGTTGAAAAGTGGTTTTATCCGCAAAAGAGAGTCCGGCGAAGGCAGACTCTCTCCGAGTGATGGAGACAGATTCGAGAATATCGAAATATCGTACACTGCCGTCTGTCAGTATGCCGCAACTCGCCCTCTTCTCACGATACATACCATAGTTGCAACTTCTCTGTACCGGCGCACTTGATATAAGCAGGATCCTCTTCCTCAGCAATGCCGCCCTGTACACCGGGAACGCAAGCGGCCCAAAGACGTCCATGAATTCCGGCATGCTCATCGCGGGGTGGTCGTCTGCAAGCACATTATCCCTGAGTGAGAACCCGGCGGCCTCAGACAGTGCCCTGCTCCTCCTCTTCAAATCTTTCTTGCTACCGCCGACCGGTGAGCTTGGCTCAGCCAGAGCCTTGTCCTTCCTCACGCCGTCCTCCACATTTTCCGTCCTGTGCGCCTCCCAGTAGTCCTCCAACTCTTTCTGCGCAGTGTCGTTGACTTCCGAGGATGCAAGGTCACGCAGAGATGACGCATGCAGCCACGCTCGCCCCAGGCGACCATACGTGAGTGGTACTAACACGCCAACCGCAGCGAAGTTGGCGTTTCGTTCGCTTTCGGCTGCGGGATGGGAGACGAAGGCGCTGACTCCGGCGTGATCTTCGTGCGTGAAATAGCTTCATTGTGTCAGGACTACAGTTGAATTCTCGAGCCGCGCATTCCGCTCTTACATCAAATCTGACTCGACATTGTGTAGACCGCTTGCAAGAGAACGGTATTCCACGCCGGCGAGCTCAAGTCCCTCGGTCGACCGCTCCCATGCGATTTTGTATCCAACTCGCTTGTCGAATACTACAAGGAACAACGCAGCAATTGGCGGTAAAGCGTCAGATGCCGTACTCATTGTCTTGGTTGGGCCGAGGGAAGTTGATTCGACAGAGGTGTGGATATTGGGGGTGAACTTGAACTTCCCCACACCATCATCAATGACAAAGCATTTCAGTCGGGATGTTCGGCTCTACCAGTACTTATGGTCTGAAATGCTCTATAATAAATCAAACACTACAGAATCTACGATGTTCATGGTTCTTAGATATAGACATATATACAGATATGTTAGCGCTGGACGACCCCTACAAGTAGATATTAGGAAACAAGTCCGTCCATATTTGATCGACTCTCTTGGTGTTTCTTCCTCTGCATTGGTTCCACTCCCATCGAAGCATACTTCTACCTGTCGCCGTGTATGATCAACATACTTTCCATACAAAACAGATACGATGGCAACCACACGGTGGTCTCGTGCCCAAACCATTGCATCTGGCATTTACCGACAGCGCCTGCGTTTTGGCACTGGTGCCGATCAACTGTGGGGCTTCAGCTTCATATGTTGACCACACTCTTTGAAGGTCATCTACAGGCAGCAGACTTCAGCTCACACAAGCACGTTTTCGACACTAATAATTATGGCTGGACCTCCGAACCCTCCTATCATGACCAACGGCGACTCGCCGGCTGCAAAGCCAATTCAATTGGCAATCCAGATGCCATATGCGCCAGACTCCCGCATCCACCTCCACCTCACAATTCTCACAACAAGTATCCTACTGTTCGTCACAAGCACAAATCACGAAAGTAGTGGAGCAGGAGCCTCTCTTGGCAGCTTCGTATATGCCATGCCTGATGTTTGTTTGCAATACCACGTTGCTCCACAAATTGCTAATACCCGGTTTGTAGCGGTATAACCCTTCTCAACCTCTTTGTACGGCGCTGTACCCTGTCTCGTCATCTTTAGACTTCACGAACAGACTGGCCAAAGTACTCGTGAGGAAGACGCAGCGAGCCGTCCATGTTGGCAGTAGTGCCTCATTCACTGGTGCGGCCGGCGGAGGTACCGTGGAAGAAGAAATGGAGGGATTCAAGCGGATTGTCGAAGTTGTGGGTAAGGAGATCGAGAATGCAAGATTGGGCTGAGATCACACGATTGTTCTCCGCCCAAGCAAGGGGTGCTGATTGCACGATCACCATCCATGTTTGACCCCAGCATTCCTCACGACGCGATATCAACACCATGATTCCCATCCTAAGACACAATGTTTGCGCACTCGTGTCACGTCAAACAAGCAACCAGCACTCGTCATGAACGTCGACAACTCGATGCTATCGCCGCACTGGACTGCGCTTAACCCTCTCATCAACCTCGGAAAGGCGACCATCGGTATAGTCTGCTTTTCCGTTGTGCTCTATGATCTGCATGAGCTGTACTACGTCACTGGGTTTGGCTTGTTCAAGAGATTTTTCTACCTCAAAAGGGGCAAATTCCATGGGTGCGACTTCGTTAAAGCCAGATTTGATCATATTGTGGCACTGGCTACGCTGGCAATCTTCTCCCTTACTCTGGTCGGGGGCTTCACTTTCCTAGGCTTGACGAACAAGACGAGTCTCGGGTTTCACTCTCGTTTGTCAGATATTGTTCTCGGGTAAGTGACACCGCAATGATCGCTCGATACTCCAAACTAACAAGTCGCTTGCTCCAGCGGATCTTCTGTTTTGTCAGTCGCTCATCCAAGTACCTTGTTTGAGAAGGTAGACTACTGGCTTGGTGCTCTATTCTCTGCGGAACAACCAATGGTCGGTGCTCTATTCTCTGCGGAGCAACCAATGGTCGGCACTCTAAGAGACACCGGCACATTCTTCTGGGCACAACAGTGGTACTTTGCTCTCATCTCTTGGTCCTTACATCTTGGTTTCGAATGTGAGTCTTCATTCCATCATACGAGGGGTTTACGACGGCTGACCGCTCATATAGCTCCCATCAGAAACCGTTTGACTGCTCTTCAAACGCTGGCGTACCTCGGGATCGGCTATTTCAGTTTGAGCCTGTCCATGTGCCTCTACTTTATCAAGATGTTCTTGACTGAACATCAGACTGCATGCAAGAAAGAGGCGCCTTGGTTGCGCAACATACTGATCACCTCTCTATCTCTTCTCGCAATGGTCACCGCAATAAGAACGCATAGGGAGGGCAACATGAACTTGTATATGATATTGGTCAAAATCACTTCTGTCGTACCAGTGTTGATGACATTCGTCGCATCCTCACGCCCGACCATACTTCAGAAGAAGTCATTCATCAATTTTGCAACCAAAAAAATGGGCGAGTTCGAAAAGCCAAGGCATTTCCAGACTGTCTGCTGGACTGCTTTCATGACGCACGTCTTTGGTGTACTGGCTTTTCTGGGAAGTCAGAAATCTCCGCTGACACTTTTTGGTGGTCTGGTCGCCTTGGGGTCCCCTCACTCCTCCACACCACTCTCCGAGCTATACAGGAACGGACACATGCAAGGTAAAGGTCACATGGAGAGAGCAATCATGAGCATGCAGCACTGGTCTAGCAGTCTGATCATGCACCCGAGCTCCACCGCTATGATCATGGACTGTCTGCTCACCGTTGTTGCGCTCTGCATCTACACCTCTGCTTCTCAGATACGCGCATCGAGCATACTTTCCGCAGCCATTTCCGCCCGCTTCGACAAGCCAAAATCTGATCGAAACAAGTCAGCATTGAGTGAAGCAAGCAGACAAACGTCCGCTTCCACGCTCGCACCTGCCGAGCGTCCACGACGCAGCAGCGCACGGCAGAGCTCAGCCCGTGTTTCACGTTCAAGATCAAGGGGACCTTCTGTATCAGCGGAAGACGTCAAGTCAGCCAGACGTAGCCCGAGCCGTAGCCGCACTCGCAGCGTATCGCGGAGTCGATTCGCGCAAGAAGAAGCGGATGACGGCCTGAGGATGAGAAAGAGCAGACGGGACCGACCTTGGGAACGTGGAGATTTGACGGACTATGAGTTGGATCTCATCGAGCGGCGCAAGACTGAAGTGCCTTTGAGGGATCCCTCGATCAAAGGCTTCGAAGGTGCTGCGCTCGCTCTCTTATTCTGGCTTTTTGGGGGTGTCGGAACTGCAAGTGCGGTCGTCCTCGGTGCTGAGAGGGGGGACATGGTATGGTGAATTCTGCTATTAGTTTCGTTAGAGATCAGCAAACGATAATGAGAAAGGGCTGGATTATACTATCAGGGGACGGTGGGCCAAGCGGCCAGCTGTGCACCACCTCCGCTTCACTTCTACAATATATTTCTCCACAAATTATTCTATTCCTCTGCCGACTATTGTAGCAATGTCGCTCTATTTTGAGACGGCAGAGATATTGAACCAGATCGGATCCAATCGCGAAAGTCTCAAGTCAAAGGTGTACGGTAATAAGGCATTAAAAAGTCCACCTGCGTCTATATATGCGCTTGCAAGTGAGGCAACCAAATGGAGCGCCGTTGTCACGGAAGTGATTGAGAAAAGTGGTATTCTTGGATTGGAGAAAAAGGTAAGGATAACTGCATGAGCTTTCTCTCCTCTCTCTGCCCATCTCGATCTCTAATGCTGAGGTCCTTTCCACACATCACTTGATGTTGCGATTCTTGGCCATCTCTTTCCGCCCATCATGTTCTAATTATCGATAGCTCACGCCTACACTCGCTCTTCTTCTCGCACATGACCTTTTGCTAGCCAAGCGAGGCGTAGCAGCACCAAAGGCACATGTCTTGGCCCTAGCAATCAATCGTCACAAGGCAAGACTGACTGCCGAACTCACAAAATGCCGGATCAAGAGAGGCTGCTCCTCGATCACCGAGCTGAGAGAGCAGGTCGAGGAAGCGGCCAAGCAAACGAATGATGATGACGACCAGAACAGCAGTTCAGCGACGCATCAACACCCTCGATGGGTTCGAGTCAATGGTATTAAAGCTACACTCGAAGCTGCCCTCAGCGGATACTTTTCAGACTACACCCAGACAGATAAGTTGAGCGATCTCTTCTCGTCGCGATCGAAGCACATCTACATCGATCCTCATATCCCAAATCTCCTTGCTCTACCTCCCTCTACCGAACTCACGAAACACGCCGCGTACCTCTCTGGCGCCCTCATACTGCAAGACAAGGCTTCTTGCTTCCCGGCCTATCTAATCAATCCGAATCATGAAGACAAGCATATCATTGATGCTTGCGCGGCTCCGGGAAACAAGACGACACATCTTGCAGGAATATTGCACCCACTACAGACAAAAGACATCTCCTCGGAATTTCGTATAACGGCTTGTGAGCGTAACAGACAAAGAGCAGAGACCTTACAGAAGATGGTCAAGCTCGCTGGCGGTGACAGTATGATCAATGTGCGCGCGAGCCAGGATTTTCTATTGCTCGATCCGAAAGACAAGAACTTTCAAGACGTGACGGCCTTGCTCCTCGACCCAAGTTGCTCGGGCAGCGGAATCGTCGGACGAGATGCGAATGCAGCGTCGCTCTCCGTCGTTCTTACATTACCGTCTCTTCCATCAGCAACAGCAAACCCACCTTCCAAGACATCTCTGATCAAGAAGCGCAAGCGTCAAGAAGCCGAAACATCAGCCTCGAGACCAGAACGGCCAGAAAAACAACCAAAAATAGCTACCGACACTACCGAAGAAAACCCCTTGTCAGCACCAGCTGATCCATCGATCTCTGCCGCAGAAGCAGAAGAAGCGCTGCAGAAACGGCTGACAAATCTCTCGCTCTTCCAGCTCAAGCTCCTCAAGCACGCCATGGCCTTTCCCGCTGCGACACGAATCACGTACTCGACTTGCTCCGTCCATGCGACCGAGAACGAAAGCGTTGTGCTTCGCGCTTTGTGCTCTGAGGTTGCAAAGCGTCAGGGATGGAAAGTCATGAAGAGAAGTAATCAGGTGGACGGCATGCGAAAGTGGGCGAGAAGAGGCGACCTGCAATCGACGAAAGATCTGCTTGAGGGAATGAGAGAGAGAGGAGATGTTGATGATATCGAGGTTGACGCAGAGGAGGTCGCTGAGGCGTGCATACGCTGTGCGAAAGGTACCGAAGAAGGGACAATGGGTTTCTTTGTCTGTGGTTTTGTCCGCGATGGACAAGTGAGCGGGAAAGACCCAGAAGAGCAGGCCAGAGAAACAACGAAGAAGCAAAAGAAGATCAAGAGCGGCGTCAACGGTGCTGCAAGTGCCAATACGGCGTCGAAGAGTGCCGCTCGTAACACGAGATCGGAAACGAACGACGGTGGTGATGATTGGGAAGGATTCTCCGACTAGTCCATCTCGTCAGATAAGTACGACAATGCTGAGATAGTGCTTCGTCGGATTGCACCTCAAGCCAGCCTCTAATGAGCAACATAGCACCGTATCACACTTCAAGCTGCCAGTTCGTGGGGTAACAGAGACTATGTGGCGAGGAGTCCTCAATTGACCTCTGTTGAACCTCTGCTTTCACTCGCTGCCTGGAGCGGAAGTGAGAGCAAGTGAACTACAAGTGAACAAGCGGCGACACGGGTGCCTAGATATCACTATAAGACGCCAATCTCCAACTTCACTCTTCTTTCCTCCTTTTTACATAAACATCCGACTCCTTTTCCTCTCACTCGCCCATCAATCATATCACAACCTCATACTCTTTTCGAAACGATCAGGCTTTACCATGACCAAGCACAATCATCCCGAATTTATGGCCCTCGACAAGACCAAGTTCGAAGTTGAAGCTCAGCGCTCAGTCGTTGAAGAGGTGCTCAGATGTGTGTACGTATACTGAACGTGTGACTTGACATAGTGTTACATACTGACAGGATCATAGAGCGAGTTCTAACTTGACTGGAGACCCAGATCACCTAAACACCTTGGAGAACCTTCTCAATACACTCGATCCCGATCAACAGCAATACGGCTCAAATGTGCGACTGGCGAAACTCGTCTACGACACGGCCATGCTCACTACAGATGAGTGCACAGAGATCGTGGCCGAGGTCAGCGTGGGTACTTGCGGTCATCGTACAACGTATTTACTAATGCTATTATAGGGCCTGTGGCCTGCAGTCGGCACAAAGCTGACACCAGAGGGCGTCTCGGAGATAGCGAAATGCCTTCGTCAGGTAGGCATCGTGCTCCGCTTTGCACATGTCCGCCTATTCCTGGTCGAGTGTCTTCGAGGACTTGAGGACACGCCTCGACCCTTGAGCGATACTGACGCCGCCAATGTTGGAAAAGCGACTCTTGAATACATCGAGCTTCTCGTCGGCGCTGGATCGCCCCCTGATCCTCCAGTTCAGGACGAGTAACACTGAGTGCTCGGACTCTTACGCGCTGAGGCTCTATAAGAGTTCTTGGACAAGATAGCTCGCAGCACCGATATGAACAGCGCCGACTCTCGCTCGATTTTCGGCACCAATGAAGAAGACATTGCAGACGGTCGCTACAGCCCTACGCGAGCAACTGAAGCAGATGACGTAGCACAGAACAGACATGGAGAAGCAAAGAATCTTGACATCCGCATTATTAGCATCGTGCCTTTCAGCTGATACAGTTGCCGTACCTCCTCTGCCGTTTCATCGTGAACATCATGACCGTAGCTTGTGCTTTCAACCCGAACCTATTGCCTCCTTTTCGACTCGCTCGTGCTATTTATCCGCTCCTTCCAGTACCGCCTTCTCCTTTCCTTCGCGATCTTCCTTCGCACTAGACAAATTCTCCTCTCCTTCCTCAGGCTCCTTCGGAACGGGCTGTGGTACCTCTACCATACTCTCGTGCTGATCCTGGTCCGCAAACTTTTCTACCCCTTCATCACTCTGCCCCATCGTTCCGCTATCAGTCAACAGCGTGTCCTTCTCCTTCTCCTCTTCTCCTTCCAGCTCCTCCTCGTTCCACTTGGCCATCAGAATCTCACTCTCCCTTTCCTCCCTCGCCTTCTGTTGCGCTTCCAGCACTTCCCTTTCCCTCTCCTCCCTCAAACCAAGCTCATACAGTTCCCTCAATGGCTTCCTGCTCTTGGCCTCCCTCGCGCGCTGCCACGCCATGACTCTCCAAGGCTTCTCTTTGCGCCTGAGGTTGATGTCACTCAGGCCAACCAAAGGCACCCGTTGCGCCAGATCTTCCTGCCGCGCACTTTTCGTGTCGATCGCAAAGCCTGCATGGTAAGGGTTGGTGTTGATATGGTCGCGATGCGCGTATGTGCTAGTGTTAATCTGTATCTGGAATTGGTGTTCTTGAATCGGTGCTTCGTCATCCAGTTGTGGTGGAGTGTGAATCCCGAGGTCGATGTGACTGTTCCGCCGCGGGATGCTGATGGTCAGGTTGATGAAGGACTTCTGTAGGAGGGATTCAGCGCTTTCCCTGGTTTTGAAGATCACGATGGCGCTGGAGGGCGAGGGCAGGCGCTCATATTTCAGGTTTTTGTAGTATTCGATCTGCCCGAATTGCTTGAGCTGGTCCAGGATCGCGCGCGATTGGGATATGTTCTGTGGACGGGGAGTAATGCGGAGGTGTAGTGAGCGACCTCCGAGAGGACGCAATAGCTGAAGTCCAGTCTGCGTTGTAGCCATGAGTGTGCAATTATAAAATGGTCTCGTAATGTTGTGAATAATTGATGCGGTCGTCCTCGTCGAGTCATGCGGGGAATTTGTCAAGCGAGTTGTCCGAGGGCTGGTCAAGAACACTCTCACAATGCCGTAGACTTCACCAAGAAGCTTTATGAACGAACGTCAGAGATATTGATTATATACATAATTTACGTCATGACCGCGTACAGAATATCCTTCACATCTTGACCTCAGACGGAACGCTGATCTCCAGGATGTCAACGCCCTTCTCGATTTCGCTCTTCGAAGGCATAGCACCTCTCCTCATCAACTCGGCGCTTTGGGTCATGTATGGGTCCTTCATCATACTGGCAACAGCCTGGATCTGGTCGCCCTTGCAGTAGTACGCAACCCAGCTTGGGCTGTCTGCGCTGGTCTCGCCCTGAATGATCACGTCGTCAAATCCGTTGATCGGGTGACCGCAGTATCGGAGTTGAGCACCGACCGCGGACCAGAAGACAGGAATGAATTGCTTGCCCTTCGAGCCTGGCTTGTTGATCGACTTGGCGACGGAGCGACCCATGTTCTGTGCGACATCCCAGTGCTCGATGCGAGTAAGACCCCCGTTTCCGCCTGGACCGTGGTATGGGTAGGTAGCAATATCACCGACCGCCCAGACATCCTTCAGACCCTCGACCGCGAACTCCTCGTTGACGCGAACCGAACCATCTTCCTCGAGCTTGATCTCAGGGCAGTCGGTCAGGTAGTCGGTCGACGGGCGAACACCAACACCCTCAACAATCAGATCGCACTCGTAGACAGTTCCGTCCTTCAGTTGCACGGAGCCAGCCTTCTTGCTGTCCGACTTTGATGGCAAAGCCTTCTCGACACCAGCCTCCATATGGAACTTGACGCCATTCTTCTCCAACAAGGCCTGGAAGATCGCGCCGACCTTCTGGCCCATAACTTTCTCCATTGGCTTCTTTTCCATTCCGACGACGGTAACGTCGTGCTTTTGGCTGGCCAAGCAGTTTGCAACCTCCATACCGATGAAGGAACTTCCAATGACGACAATCTTCTTGCCGCCATTCTCACCAGCGGCCTTCATGATGGCCTGAGTGTGAGGGAGGGAACGGAGGATAAAGACGTTCTCAAGATCGCCCTTGAGACCGTCGAGGGGAAGCCACTTTGGAGTACCTCCAGAAGCCATGATAAGCTTGGTGTAGTTGAGCTCCTTGCCGTTGTCGGTGGTGACCTTGCGACCCTTGAGATCGGCTTTCGTAACGTTACCCCAAACAAACTCGACATCACCCTCTTTGTAAAAGTCCTCGGAGCGCCATTGGACCTTGGACGGGTCAGTGATGAGGGCTTTTGAAAGCTTAGTCCGGTCGATTGGCAGGGTGTTCTCTCTTGAGACGACGGTGATCTTTCCTTGGTAACCACCACCGCGAAGACCTTCAGTTGCACCAAGAGTAGCCGAACCACTAGAGATGGTAAGCATATGTGTCAATAACAGAGCCCGACTTCTTACCCTCCGATGATCAAAACGTGGTCCTCCTTCTTTGCTGGCTTGCACTTGATTGATAGGTTTCTCTTTCCGTTCTTTACATCCTCCTTCTTTCCCTCGATGTAGACCGCACCATCCTTCTCGACGACCTTGAACTTGTGCAATGGGTCGAGTGCGGGAGCGTCTTCAACATCACCAGTCGCAACGCTGAAGCAAGCTTGTTTGAGGAGTCAGCCACTGCAAGGGGAAAGATCAAAGGTCTGAGGACTCACCTCCGTGCCATGGGCAAGTGATTCTGCCATCGCCAGTAACTACACCCTTGACGAGCGGAGCACCGTAATGGGTGCAGTTTGCGTTCATAGCATGAAGCTCTCCATTGACCTTGACGAGAAGGACCTTGGCGCCGTCAAGGCCCTCGACCTCAGCCTCCTGCTTTTGACCATTTTTGAGGTCGATGCTGGTAAGGTCCTTGAGCTTGAATTCGGTAGCCATAGCTCTGATTGTGGTTGAGAACTGTCTGCTTCGCTGGAATGCGGTCGTGACCCGAAAAGTCGACGTCTGCTGTAGTATGCGAGGACGTAGAGCAGAGGATATCAATGGCCGTAGCACGTTCATAGGATCCTCTTACAATTGATGGAAGAGGTTTGTTTCTCGAGGAATTTCATTGCAGACCTTAACAAGTGTTTACGTAGTTGACAAAGCGCTCCTGGTGATTGGCTACCCCGCAATGGTTCTCCTTAGCAATGTCATCATGATTGTACGTACCTCAATCAGCCGTGATGGCCGGCCCGCGCTCCGCATCGCGCGATGCCTCGGACGAACAGACGCATGTGATGTGGGGTCGGCTGTACCTCCATGCGAACCACGTGATAGACTGAGATCGAGCGACCACAAGCATTCGTTTTGGCATCATAGCATCT
>Ga0058702_10000112_pt1 | contig 61822 bp, 61 predicted proteins | sample AgamicOrSfe_FD_83781 | JGI IMG/M metagenome (GOLD analysis project Ga0058702, IMG submission 83781) | Agave microbial communities from Guanajuato, Mexico - Or.Sf.e | ecosystem: Host-associated > Plants > Phyllosphere > Phylloplane/Leaf | place: Guanajuato, Mexico | collected 2012-05-30 | reverse complement strand
CCTTCTCACCGTCTGCCTGTCTCTGCTCTTGAGCATGCGTGCCAACGGATACCACTTCTCTTGCTCGATTTCGCTTTTCTTTCTCCCCTTCTTTCATCTCTCGGTCGTGCACAGCACATTGCCACGTCACTTGCATCTATCCTTTATCAAAGCAGCTTCTGTCAATTATTCGAACGCCTAGCTATATGGTTCGTGACATGATTAGGTTGGCACTACACTTGGGCACTACACTTGCCAGGAGGGTGACTCTTGCTGGCTTGTACTAGTGGGGAGAGGCAGCGAAGGGAGGACTTCGGCAATTGAGGAGATGAGGAGTTGTATGTCTTGTAGGCTGTAGCTCAACTCGCATGGGAAATCTACTCGGAGTAAATTGGTTTGATTTGCTTCATTATCACCATTGCTGCTGCTGCTGTTGCCCTCGTCGCCGGTGCCTCTGCTCAGGCCAACGGTACCGTCGTCTACGTTACCGACGTCGTCTCCCAGTACACCACCTACTGCCCAGCGGCCACCCAGGTCACCCACAACGGTGTCACCTACACCATCACCGAGGTGAGTTTTCGCAACGATCTCCTCAGAGTGATCCATCATACTAATCCGATACCTTCAGGCCACCACCTTGACCATCACCAACTGCCCATGCACTGTCACCCGTGCTCTTACCTCTAGCACCCCAGCTGCCGCTACCACCATGCCAGTTGCTGCTCCAGCCTACAAGAACGGTACCGCCGCTGGCGCCGCCTCCCCAACTGCTGGTGTCCCAGGCTCCAAGACCTCCCTCCCAGTCCAGTTCACTGGTGCTGCCAACGCCGTCACCGCCTCAGGTGCTGGTCTTGCCGCCATCTTCGCCATTGCCGCCTACGCCTTGTAAGCGTCTCGTCCTTCCTTAGGATTAGGATGATGCTCTCTACATTGCTTTCTTGTCAATGTCAAATACAGACGACAATCGGCTCGGCGTAACGTTTCAGCAAGCCGAAATGGTCATTTACAAAGGTTTTTACTCTGGTTTATCGGATATAATTGCGCGTCCCTCGGCTTAATGATTGCTGGCTCTGGGAAAGATTTTGCTGCTCAATACTCTTTTTGCGTGGGTGTTTTTTCGGATCTGCTGTCAATCCAAGGATGAGATATATATCATCTTCTTCTTTCAGTGCATAATGGGCAGTTTATGGCGGCGGTGCTTCTTTCATCTTACTAGATATTTCTGTATGATAGATTCGAGCTGATTATATTCTGACTCTCAAACAAAAGCCATTTGCACTGCTGGCGATCCGACTTTTGGCCCAGCATCTTCAATTGATCCAGTGACATACGCCTTGTAAGTGAAGTATGATCTGCTTGTCTTTGATCCTGTACTGTTCTTTGAAGCTCCACTGAAGCTCTCTGACGGGGTTCAAGGGCCCATTATTTCCCCAGTGTGGTCTCCAGCTTGGTCGATCAAAACCAAGCCTCCGAGAGCGGAGCTCTCCCACAATGCTTGAATCGGCCAAGAACCTTCACCACAGTCGAAGGGACGACATTTCATACATGCTCTGTACCGTCATCGTCGAATCGAATCTTCCATTGCGCAAGTGGAACAAAGTCGACAGCAAGATGACAACGGATGGGCACGGAAACAGCAGCAGCTACATTGCGAAACGTTCCGAGTCCAAGTCTCTTTTGGGCAGTCCCATGCGATAGGAGCAAAGATAGGCTTGCAGGATCTATCTGCCCGCCCGTCTCGGCATGTCACCCTTACCTTACGTACTGGCAGAGTTGATAGAGAGATAGGACACTCTCAACTACAGCTCGACCAATGAATTGGACCTTATCGTCTTTTCAACGCGAGCTGCCTCGCATCTTTCGGAAGACCTTATCATGGAACAACCCGGCAAATCGAGAACTACACGTTGCTGCGTATTATTACGGCTGAAGATGCTGTATGATGACGGGCGGTACATATGCAGGTAGGTCTCGACCTTTTCCAGACTCGCACTTTCATATCCTGTTTCGTTTCATCACTCTCCTATAAAGACATACCAGTTTGGAGTGAACCTGGACAAAACTCTCGACATCCGCGCGATATGACGTCTCATCTGCCCAGACTACGACTGCCATCGGCTCAGACTATCAAAGCGAGATGCACATCGCTCGAGGCATGGGCTCTGCCGAAGGAACCCAACTCGATCGCACCCGACTATGTACGATCTAACAAAGACATGGAGCCAGTACCTCCAGAACAACAAACATGGACTCTTTGGACATGGATGGCATACGTGAGTTGCGGCGCCTGCGGTCTCTCGCAGTGAGACAGATGCTTACACTCGAGTAGTGGGCCACCGATTTGGTCAATCTCGGAACCTGGGAAACAGCCTCTTCCATTATTGCTGTCGGTCTGACATGGCGGGATGCTATTCCAATCATGGTTTGTTCGCCTCGTGCACTGCCTTCGCGCACGATCGAGACTAACGACACAAGATCGCCGGATGCTTCTGCGTCGCTATACCAATGGTCTTGAATGGAGCAATCGGCGCTCATCTCCACGTACCCTTTTCCGTCGTCGTCCGTTCCAGCTTTGGCTACTACTTTGGCTACTTTTGCATCATCTCACGATGCATCTTGGCCATGTTCTGGCTTGGAATTCAGGGTGCAAACGGCGCTCAAGCCATGACATGTATGATCGCCGCTCTCTGGCCTTCTTACTTCCAATACGACTACGGTGGTCCCAAAAACACCTTGTCGGTTGCCGGTGGTATCAGCACCATGGGAATGATCTCGTACCTTCTCTACTGGCTCATTCAGTTGCCGCTGCTCCTCATTCCTCCAACCCGGCTGAAGTATCTGTTCGTCGTCAAGCTCATATTTGCACCCATCACTGCCATTACTACCATGGCTTGGTGTATTCACAAGGCAGGCGGAGGCGGAGAATTGCTCAACCTTCCTGCCACCGTCTCTGGCCCAACAAAGGCGTGGCTATGGCTCAACTGCATGTCTGCCGTCACTGGTGTATGGGCTCCTCTAACAATCAACATCATGGACTTTTCAAGATACGCAAAATCTTCTTCCAGAGCACAGTACTCACAGCTGCCCCTTATACCTATTCTGTTCACACTTCTTGGGACAGTCGGTATCATGACGACCTCGGCTTCATACGTCATCTATGGTACCTATATGTGGAATCCCCTAGACATTGTCGAACAATGGATCAAGCAAGGCGGTTCTGGTGGTCGAGCGGCTGCCTTCTTCGCTGCCTTCTCGTGGTACGTTGCTCAAGTTGGCACCAACATCACGGCAAACTCCATTTCGGCCGCGAATGACCTTACCGTCTTGTTTCCGAAATATGTCAACATCAGGCGTGGTTGCATGTGAGTATATCATTTATTCTAGTTGACTTTGAATTTCTTGCTGACATGACAATCTAGCATCGCTGCGATCATTGGCGGATGGGTCATTGTTCCTTGGAAGGTAACTAAAAGCTTTTAATCTTTACCTGCTTCTTATGACTTACCTTTCTAGATCATCTCCTCTGCAGAGACCTTCCTAGCCTTTATGGGAGGCTACTCTGTCTTTCTTGCACCAATGGCTGGTATCATCGCCGCCGACTACTGGCTCGTCAAGCGCCGCAACATCGACGTACCCGCTCTGTATGACCCGTATGGAAGATACAGATACTGGTACGGCATCAACTGGCAGGCGCTGCTGGCTTTCATCCTCTCCGCTGGCCCTACCCTGCCTGGTCTGGCGCTCTCCATCGGTGGGCCAGAAAAGGTTCATATCCTGCAAGGCGCCACGAATCTCTACAATTTTGATTGGGTGTACGGATTCGTCACTAGCATCTTTGTCTACACTGTGCTGAACTGGATCTTCCCATCGAAAGCTGCTCTTGTTCCAAAGACTATTGACGGAGTCGACATCATGTTGGGTCGCGTAAGCCCTGTCGATGAGGCTGAGTTTCGTCGTCACGACAAGAATCCTGATAACGAAAAAGGATTCGGCAATGTTGATGCTGTCAATCCTTTGCAAGACTTCTAGACGACCATGTAAATTGCATCTGAGAAAAGAGTTATTGTTGTGGTGTCGGACTTCAGTTCCAGCGCTGTTTCGAGTGTTATTTGAATGCAAGTACAAAATACCAATTTTATGATAATGACCAATGTATTGGACATTCTATGCGTCCTGACTTGACTACCATCCAAACCCATATGTTGTGGACTGGTAGAGCATGACGATGACGAGAAGTGAATAACATAAGTAGATCGTCTATCAATGGTTCATGAGCATAACTCATGAAACAAGCGACCATCACTTCGCGGAAATCTTCCGTTCTCCTCCACACCTTCACATGTCACGACCTTTCGACGACTAGACATGATTTCCCTTCCCAAATACACTACACATCTGCTCGCCGACGTCGACGATGTTAAGCACGATACAGACGCGATATGACCGAATGGAGAAGGCACTGACTGCCCTTCTCGACACGATCATCAGCTACAATCCCTCTCTCAATGCCGCAGACGAGCTGATCGACGCAGACTCCTCGGTGAACGAAGCACTAGACGAGCGTACGCCTGCCACCCACTCAGCACCTCCCAGCACCTCCCAGCACACTAACAGATCCCAGTGGTCCAACACCACGCGAACTTCTCGCGGATACTGTCCCTCCGACAGACCGCCGCCAGCCTCGACGAGCAGATAAAATCAACAATGCGGCTGCTGTCCACGACCCGGTCCGACCTACGCGCCATCTCCTCGCCGGACACACACAGCCAGACGCGCCAAGTACGCGCCGACGACCTACTATCGTACGCGAAATTCATCGCGAAAACAAGCGTGCCGCCGACCTTCCGGCGCGAGAAAGAACTCGACGCAGCCGCGATACCAGACGCCTCCACACACGACGCCTCGCAGCCAGCGACGATAGCGACACAAGGGCCAAACGGACACGTGACGCCAACGGGCGGTGGTGGAGCTGACGCCGCCGATGGCGACGGCGAACAACCACAGACGACCGTGAGCAAACTCAACGAAGAAACGAAAGCGATGCTGGCGCCTTTTGCGAACCTGCCGTTCGTGCCGTGGCCGAGTCAGGAGAAGATCAATGCCGGCGCGCTGGGCGCTGCGCAGGGCATGCTGGAGAAGGGGATTGATCCTGCGACGGTGTTGAGTGAGGAGGAGGAGGTGCGGGAGGAGGAGAGGCGGGAGGAGAGAAGGAGGGTTGAGGAGGAGGAGCGTGCGAGGCGGAGACGGGAGGGGATGGTCCTGCCTGGGAGGGAGGCAGGGGCTGTCCAGGCGGATGTTTTTGATCCTGATGATATTTGAGAGGGAGGATTTTCATACCCCGGTTTGGCGAGCGGGTGGGAGGGATGGATGTACATACACCTTATGAAAACAGGCTTTTGATACACACTCTTGCGGAAGGGCATCATTGCGGAGGACCGACTAAATTTTTCCACAACACCACCAATCTACTAAAAATATTGGCCACCACTCTCACTCCACCGACTGACCTCGAGCATCTCCGACGAGCCGCCCTCATCACCACTCTGCAACAACTTCCCCTCCGGCGTCCCAGCGACTCTGCCCGGCCCACCCAGGCTGAACCTCCCACTCCGCCTCCTGGCACTACCCTCAGAGCCATCCTCAATCCTCTGCACCGCGCCGATCCACTCCCACACTCTGCTGACTTCACCCGTGCGGCCTTCTCTAACCATCGTCCTGACATTAGCGTTGCCCTCGACGAGACCCTTGACGACATCCCACACCCGTCCCCGTTCCCTTGTACTGAACTCGTCGCGGAGGACGTCGTCGCGCAGCGCCACCATGCTGATATACGGCTCCGGATACGCGACGTTGTCGTCGGCGTAGAGCGCCGCTTGGTTGGCCAACTTGTCGAGCGCGACGCCGGCGAGTTGCTTTGCGCGCTGCGAGGTCGAGCGGCGCGTCGTCAGGGCGTGTCGACCGTAGACGGCGGACAGCGACAGCAGGATCAGCGCTACAAGTTTTGGAAGATGCTGTCGAGTCGTTGCGACCAGGGATCGGCGGATGGCGCAGGAGAGGGGGACGCGTGCGAGGGAGCTGGAGCGAAGGAGGCGCGAGGGACTTGAACGCCGGTGCTGTTAGTCTTAGCTTTTTCTGATGGTACCACGACTGGAGAAGGGGGTAGAACATGAGAAAGGGAACAGAACTTACCCGTCGATTTTGCTGGTAACTTCTTCGCGGCCAATGATCTCACCGAGAGCGCTCTCCCAGAGCTCGTTGAACTCTTCGTCGCTCATGCGTTTCGATCTCTTGGCCGATACAGTCGCCTTGAGCTCCTCCTCTGTAATCTCAGGCTTCTTGACCTCGCCGCATTCGTACTTTGCATTGCGCTCGCGCAGCCCGTTCTCGACCGCAAAGTCAGCGACCTGCTTGATCTTGCGCACCTTTTCACTATCTGGTTCGCAAGTTGGTGGTAGAGGGAGAAGACCGTGGAGCGATAGCGGATGGGGGTGGAGAACAAAGTCCGGCTCACAGACGGTCTCAAGATTCGGATAGCAGTAGGCGTGCTGTGGACATGGCTCGCATTGTGGCTGCAGAGTTGATGCCCAGTCAGGAATCTGAACACCGGCGAGAGCGGTCGAAGGCTGACCGACGCCACAGTATCCGACGTTGAGTTTCTCTTGTCGCCAGACCGTCGCGATGCCACCCAAAAGAGCAACAAGGATACTCCAGGGTGCAGCTTTCGCGACGCCCGAGCTTCCTTGCTTCCTCCTTCTTGGTCTTGTGACTACAGTCCCCGACTGCTGTGCTTGTTCCAGCTCCATCTGCTCTTCCGGTGCAAACTCCTCACCGGCTGCAAAGTTCTCGTATTCCTCTTGTTTGACAGCGACCGCTGGCTTGCTCTTCGATACCGGTACCAGCACCCCATCATCTTGCCTCGCCGATCTGTAGCCCTCTGTCCTGCGTCTCGGCTCTCTGACTCTTGGCTTCTCTTCTTCAGCCGCTCGTCCCAAAGTCGTGCGTCTCCTCTCGGCGCTTTTGCTCTCGGCAGCTGGCGGAGAGCTACCACTCTGGAAAGGGTTCTCGCGAGAAAATGGCGATTCCGGCCCCTGATAGTACTTTGGCTCCTCCTCCTCATTCTGTGCAGGCAAAACAGGTGACAAAGCAGGTGAAACACTCTTTCTGGATGTTCGTGGCGGTGCAAGTGTCGTCGGGATCTCTTCTTCCGGCTCTACATCCTGCACGGTCTGCCGTCTCGACGTTCGCTTAACGGTCGATGGAGGTGCGGTGCTTTGTCGAGACGCCCTGGTCGTCCTCGGCGTTGCGGCGACGGTGTCTTCGGTTGCGGCGCGAGTTGTGCGCCTGGACGTTCTTCGCGCCGGGGTCTCCAGAGGCATGACATCTTCCGCTTCTTCCTCTTCTGGATCCGCTACACTGCTCTGGCTTGACGGTACATCTACTATTCCCCGTGTCGAGCGCTTGGTGTTTGTTTGCGCGGTGCGGAGCCTTTTCGCTTGTGTTGCAACATTGTTATTGAAGAGGTTGATCAGATCTGTCTTTTTTGCGGACGACGGGTATGCGACGCTGTGCGCAACCAAAATAGACCTTAGACGAGGAACCGTCAGGCTGTTGGGATCAAAGTCCGGTTGAAGATAGGCATAGCTGTCGTCGGCCATGGTGGATAGTGACGTGTAGGAGGACGGGTGTGCGCGGTAGGTTGGTGTGCGGCGTGTTTCGAGATAGCTGTCTGACCTTCGTTTCACTTGTCACTGCACCTGCGGCAGAAACGTAATCTGCTAAGAGACCCACTAGGTGATAACTAGGCGAAGCTGCGCAAGTTCACCGGGAGAAATTGAAGATAGCAACGCAAATAATAAACAAAAGGATAGGCGACAGTCTGCCAAGTGTGTCCGTGCCCGACGACCCTGATGACGATGCGGGGAATCTGAAAAGTGAGGTGAACATGAAGACTGTTACTTTAATTTCCATTGGAATATTACCAGAAGAGTTGAAGAGACGCTTACTTTCACAACCATTATATCTCTCATTACTCTGAGCACTCTTAGCACATTCGCCAACAGCTTGTCCTTCCAGATCAGCCCTCCGGATCTCGTACATTCAGAATGTCTACCTGCTCAAAATGCGGTGATCCGCTGACGCTCGAAATCGAAGCCGACGACAACGACCTGGACGTAGGCTCAAGCAGCGCCTCGAACCGCACCAAAACAGTCCCAGACGACGTCGAGCTATCCTGCGGCTGCCACTTCCACTGGCAATGTCTCATCGACTCGTACGAAATCACACAATGCCCATCCTGTGACCGCGACATCAGCTCCTCTTCCCCAACCGAAGGACAGCAGATTCTGTGCAATCTGCACAACGAGGGTGGTCTGCAAGAACGACTGGACATCATGCCGCTACTCACGGAGGAGGCTTACTTGCGTGCGTACCCGGAAGATCGCAAGTGTCGCGCGTTCCTCGAGTTCTGCCGCGAGGGCGATTTGAAGGCTGTGGTGGACCTGCTTCAGGACACCGACGAGGATGAGGATGTGGACGAGGATGAAGATGAAGAGATGGTCGACGAGGCGGGTCGACCGAAGAAGACTGTGGCTGAGATTTTGAGATACCAGGACCCAATCGGCGACATGCAGTCCGGCCTTCATGCCGCGGTCACAGGAGGTAGCAGAGAGGTAGCGTGGTTGCTGTTGCTGTTGGCTTCCGAACTACCGGAGCTGGACATTCCTGCTTTGGTGTATCAGGAGGCTGCGGTCCTGGGAATAATGCGCGAAGATCAGACCGGCTTGGTCGATATCCGAAGTCTGAGGGATGCACAAGGTCGCTCGGCTGAGCAGCTTGCCGCGAAGGCAGGGCCGATCTGGAATGGCTGGGTCGGAAATGGCAGGTTATCGATATGAGTCGTGATCCACTGTCATGTATAGTTGAAGAGGAGGATCCTCGAGAGAGGAGAATACAATACAAAGAATATTGTACCACGAGAAATCTACTCGAAAGCCAATCTCGGTCCTCGGTCTTCTCCAAGGCTATGATGCAAGAGTATTCAGCTACGCAGTCTCTCGTGACTTGCCCTCTTCACAATCCTCTGCCTTGACAGCAGCTGAGAGATCATAAAATGGCTAACATCCTCATCGGCCCAGTACGAGAGATGCGACGCGACAGCAGCGATGAGAGAGATATCAAAGGCACCCCTTGACCGACCTGTTAGCTCGAGTCATCCATAAATAATAGGTAGAGACTTACTCTTGAATGCTATAGTCCACCCTGCCATTAACATTGAGGGCGCGGACCTTTGACTCCTCGTTTCGAAGCTTCTTTGCTCGTTCACTCGATTCCTCCCACTCAGCCTGCTCACCCAAGTCTCGAATAGATCCATCACTCTGCGCGCTTCTTCGTCTCTTTTCGAATCCAGCATAGAGAGTCTGCAGTTCGTTATCGATCAGAGTTGGGGGATGCTGACCATCTTCTCCCTGCTTGATCGTGCCATGAGTGAGCTTCTGCCTCAAGTCCTCGTTCTGCTGCTGAGCATCTGCCGCCGTGACTGGTGCACCAGCCACAGTTGCTGAACTGGCATTGTTGTTGGGCACCATAGACAAGGGTCTGCTAGACTTTGAGCTGACCGCGGTCTTGTCGTTGAGCTTGGTCTCGTCTTCTGCTGAGATGCCGAGACTGCGATTGAGAAGACTGCTGGCTATGCCGGTGCTGAAACTCGACCACAGACCTGACACGCTCTGACCGACCCTTGAGCCGATGCCGCTGAGACCTTGCCCAACAGGAGCACCAAATATGCCTCGTTTGGTATACGGCAAAGGCTGTGGTTTGAGTGTAGACATGGCTGGCGAGATGAGTGGCTCTATCCGATAACTGATGGGGTCGGTGGGGTGGAAAATGTTGTAAATCTGCCGACATCTGGGAGTAGAAGTTGTCACGTCCGCTACTGCATCTTCCTCTGACACCTTGGCCGTCGCTGCAGCGCCAAGCAGAGTCTCTGATGCTGATTGATGCACATGGTTATTAGACGCAGCTTGAGATGGTCGCGCAGCAATCTTCTTGCCGGCGAGCATCTGGAACAGACCAATGGGGGAACCCAAGGCGTAGAAATCTTCAACCTCAAAGTCTAGCTTGAAACGCTCGTCAGTCTTCTTGTGAGCGGCATTCGAGATCTTCCTTGCGGCCTTGTTGTCTTTCTGAGCACACATGATGTCGAAGAATATGGCACTACCCAGCGAATGTCCCACCAAGCTGACTTTACCCTTGAAGTCAGGCGACCTTCGTTTGAAGAGGTTGTAAGTATTGTTACACTCTTCCACAACGATACGGGTAATGTGGTCCTTGTAGACGGGAGAGGTATACAGAAGAATGTCCAGCGCCAAGTCTGTGATGAGGTTGCGGACGGCCGGAACGCCCTCAATCGTAAGGTCTTCCAAGTTTGGATACTCGTCGTCCTCTCCGAATCCAGTGTCACCAAGATCTCGTTCCTTTTTCTCCCGATTGTGTCGCAAACTCTGCTTGGGAAAGTCGAGCTTGTGACGCCAGTTGATTGGGAGAACCTGAATTCGACAGTTCTTAGGCAGTTTCTCAACCTCCATGTTGAGAGCTTGCAGATCAGGAGCCAGGCTGTACACAGACTTGAGCGTCTTCCGGAATGTGTTGACATCGTGGATGAAGTTGACCGTCTCCATACGCAACCCAAGTCGTTGACCGATACCGTGAGTGACTAGGAGTAAATGTTCGATCTCTCGATTCTGCTCCTCGCCGTCTTGATCCTGATAGTCATCTTGAATCTCCTGCTCGTCTCTCTTACGGACTTCTTCCTCCTGCTGCTCCTTGTTCTGTGGCGCCACTGCTGCTACCAGAGAGGACATGTGACGTTCAAGTTTCCGGCGCTTTACCTCGGACACGGGCTGCTGCTCCTCAGCATTTTCGTCTGGTGTATGGTCGTCGCGCTCCTTCTCCTTCTCAAGATCCTTGGCCCTGTCTTTGCTGCTTGACCTCGCATCGGCCTTGACGTCTCGCTTGGAGGGATCGAGGTAGCCTCTGGTGACTTTGATACCTGCAAAGTGACTGCCACCCGCAAAACGCTGGTACACGGTACTGCTCATGCGTGACAGGAAATCGTCTGTCAGTATCCAAGCGGTGGTTGCATCTTGATATGTGACGACCGAGTGCGAGTAAGGTCCAAACAGACGATGCGTGACAGCATTTGCGGGATCAGGGAGTTTCGTTTCTGACTCTTTACTCTGCTTGCGCAGATCTGGCGAAGATACTTTTGCTGCCACTTGGGGCACGGAAAGATCGCCCTTGGTGGTTTCCGAGCCTGCGGAAATGGAGGCTGTTCTGGTGCGTGGCTGTGAAGCAGAGCGCTGCTGTGGCAGTCTCCATGGCGTGGTCTTCAGAAAGCCTTCTTCTAGCTGTATCGCAAGGTTCTCGTCGCATGGCTTTTGAACGCTTCCATCCTGCTGGAACCAGGTACCTCGTCGTACCTCGTAGACTGGACCAAGCCAATAGGCAGGAGCAAGCTCTCTTTCCTCGATATCGACATCGAACAGAAAGTCCTCGTTCACCGGCACCTTGTAAGCTCTGTCATCTTCGTTCCTGCTGGGCAACCCGGCTTCGGCTCCATGTTCCTTATCAGGCGCACCACGGTCTGTCTCATTTTTCGTCACTGTGGTGACTGACTTTCTCTCTCTAGTATCACGCTCCCTGCTCCATCGTTGGAATGCCGTCTCTATAGCTCGAGAGTCATTCTTGGAGAAAGCAGCGTACTTTTTCGGAGGAACACTTGGTTTCTCTGTAGCAGGACCGCCGGCCAGATTCGGTTTGCGTTTCGGTATATCGACAGCGTGGAACCATTGGACGGTTAAAGGTGGACAGTCGCGTGGGTAGTTCTGTACACTGGGGCCGCGCCTATGGCCAATCTTGTGATCTCCTCCTTTTGTCTCCTTCAATCCGGGATTCGCAAGATCACCACCAGCTATAGCACTTGGCTTTGGTGTCGCGGGACGAGGACTCCAGGCGGATAATTTGTTGATGCCGGCAGAGAGATAAGATTGGTTCTCCGGAGTGGTCATTTTGTCGACCCGGCGGTGTCTTCCAAAGTCGTCAGTAACCCAGACCGTCTGGGGCCTGTCAGAGCGATTCACATTGGCCAAGCTCGAGATGCGATTGCGAACGCTCGAGAGGAGGGAGCTGAAACGGGCCAACTTGAAGGACGGGGAGATTTTGTGCTAGAAGTCCAGTTCGACCGACGGCCAAGAGCAATTGAGTTGTTGGCTGCGTTTCAATGGTATAGGGATAGCGATTGTCGGGTACTTAGGAGTCTAGTCCGAGCGGGTCTGCAGTGCGCAGACGAACGAGGTAAGGTACATGAATTACGTGCAGTGCATAAGGTATCTCATTATTCGTGCATGCAGCGGTAAGGTACCGTAAGTTGTTGGCGGTCGACGTCACGGATGCCTGCATGAGATGCCGTTCACGTGCCTCGATTCGAAGCAACTTGAACCTCGAACTTCAGCTCTTTAAATTGTCATGCATGCACGACATCTTCTAGAACCGTTGTGCCTTCAAGCTACGGTCGGTTCTTTTTGCCGGGAAAATGTTTCAGATCCCTCGTGGCATCGCGGCATCGTTATACTATCCGTTTGATCTACCGAAAGCGCTTCAAATCACTGTATGTGAGCACTCTACACCCTGCGAGTTGCACATCAGTCGGCCAAGCGATGCCATATATCTATCGACGTCTTGCTCTGTCCAGTTGGGCTCGAATCATGGTACAGGAGAAGAGCGGCTTCCTCAAGTGCAGAGGTCCGCATAGACTAGTTTCAGAATCATACACCAGGGGCCAGCACCCGCGCTCCAGATCTCGGAAGGACCGAAAACAACCACAAGACTCGCTATCTTGCACGATGCCGGGCGCCGAGATTGTTTCCAAATGAATCAAGACCTGTCCATGCATGTTCAGCTACAAAGATGATTTCAAAGTGTTCGACGTTGAGCTTCTTCCATCGTGTCCCATTCTAACGGACGTTGAGTACTGACAGCGGCAGACCGAACTGCCATAGTCAACCATGGTAAACCGCTAAATCTGATTTCCTTATAGCATTCAGTTCTTCCTGTGTATTTCATTTCTCTCTTTTTGCTCGTTTCTCATACACACATACCCACCCTATTCCATTCCATATAATTTGCAATACCTGGCATGGCACACGATCGATTGGCGGAGCTGCTCAAAGCTACACCACTTCTCGGAGTTACCATCACATTTCTGGTACTATCTTGGATTGCAGTAACCTTACGACTCTGGACAAGATCACGCATAGTTAGAAACACTGGAGCAGATGACTGGGCTATCATCGCTACGCTGCTTCTGTATACCGGACTCTGCATCCAGCTGATGCGACTCGGTGTCATTGAGCTGACTGTTGACCTGCTGTCTCATCCAGACATCTTCGCCCTTGTAGCATATGTAAGTTAACTGGACTCAGTCCCTTGTCGTGAAGCCCTGTCGTGAAGCTCTAGACTAACCCCTCCTAGCTTCTGCTCAGTATCTTCTGTCTCTACATTGTTACTGCTATCGCCTTCAAGATCTCGCTCGCCATCTTCTTCGTACGCCTCGTCAACAAGAAGTGGCAACGCTGGGTCATCTATTCCACCATCGGTCTCTACTCTCTTTTTTCCCTCTCATTCTTCTTCGTGGCCCTCTTCGAATGCGGTAACCCGGACACTTATCTCGGACACGGCAAGCTGTTACCGACACCAAAATGCTTCCCATACAAGACAGTACTCAAACCACTCAACTACACCCAGAGCATAATGGTAAGACACCCGGCCTGTCTGTTCCCATTTGTGTGAAAGCTGATGACCTCCCAGAACGCCGTCACTGACTGGATGTTCGCCATCATCCCCATTTTCGTCGTGCGCGGCACCCAGATGAGTCGACAAGCACGCATCAGCGTCATCGCGATCCTCTGCCTCGGCATCGTCGGCAGCGTCTGCTCCATCGTGCGTATCTTCTACGTCGACGTCCTGCAAGTCAGCTTCGGCATCACGTTACTCAAGCAAGCGCCCAGCTTCGCCATCCTCTCGGCCACCGAACTCGGCATCGGCATCGTGTCCATCTGTTGCGCGACCCTTCGCCCGCTGTTCCAGCGCTACTTCGGCCTCAGCGTGAGCGACTATTCGAGTGGAAGGGCCCGCGGCCAGACGGCGCCCACGGGAGATATGCCGACGAGGAGGACGGCTCCTGTGCGGAGCAGGACTCTTGGCACTGAGATCGATATTGAGCATGAGCTTGAGCTTGAACTTGGTCATATGGAGCCAGAGCACAAGGCTGGTGCTATTACTGTCACCACTCTCATAGCTCGTGATGTCGAGGCCAACGTGGGGCGGAAGAGCCAAGACAGCGAGAAGGAGTTGTTATAGGTGAAAGGTTGCTCAAGTTGGAATGTGGACACTCGAGGATGTCGAGTGCCTTCTCGGGTCTCGGAATCCGGAGTCGCATGACCGTGTAGTCGTTCAGTCCTGCGTTTGAGCGTTGCGTTAAGTGTGGCATTGGGTACAGCGTATGAGCATTCATTGCCAGGTGTTAGGTAAAGGATATGGACAGGGGTAGTCAAATGGGGTCGGTCTTTAAAAATACCCCCGGCTCACAGAATGGTATTCCTTACATTTTCGCAAACCTTTTGCATCTCGTCAGCAAACGATAACTTATCTCGTTCAACGATTCGTTACGATAGTCGTTGTGCTCGTTGCTGGGTTCGCTGTACCGCAACGTGGCTGTCTACCGAGGTTCACCCACTTGCCGGCAGAACAATCTCCAAATTACACTCGGAGGTTTTCTCTTCTTTTCACGGCGCACCCTTCATCGCCATCTGTCGTCCCAGATTTTCTGCAACCTGTTCCGACCTCCAATTGAAACTTTGCATCAAATCGTATCAGAAAGGGAGAAGTCTCGACTTGTCCCGCAGAAATGGCAGACAACTCGCCCAAATCCGCCGAGCACCAGCACATCGAGGCCTTGCTAGCGAAACAGCTACCCAGCAGCCCGATCTACACCTTCCTGCTCTCCGACGTCCGCGTCATCTCCGCCAGCAAAGGGCACGTCGTGAGCCGCCTACCCATGACGGCCGCGCACATGAACAGCAAAGGCGGGATCCACGGCTCCGTCTCCGCCACCATCGTCGACTGTAAGTGAATTTGAAGTGCAAGCGACCGCCGCCGCCGCCGCCGCCCGGCCTGGCCCCCAGTATCACAACACTCACCCTGTTTCAGGGGCAGGCGGGCTGGCGATCGCGTCGTACGACCTGCGCGAGAAAACAGGCGCCAGCATCGATATCCACGTCACGTACCAGAGCTCCGCCAAGGAGGGCGACGAGATCGAGATCGAGGGTGTCGCGGAGCGCGTGGGCGGCTCGCTCGCGTTCACGAAAGTGAATATCTTCAAAGTCGAGGACGGGCGCCGGGGCAAGTCTGTTGCTACCGGCTCGCATACCAAGTATGTCAAGGTGGCTTGAGTTGCGCGTGCTGTATGTGTGCGTGTGTGTAGCATATACGTGAAGATCAACCCGCAATCTTCTTTGCGTCTGGCATGGCAAACTGCTTCAGTAATGCATCAGACTCACTCGGATAGCGAAGACCAAATTGTCTCTGTGCTTTAGAAACCACCCCATTCTCTGCATAATGGATGTGGCAATTTTTGGCGACTACATATCGTGACACTTGACTGTGCTGTGTCAATGACTCTGTATCGTCGTGGGCTGTGACTATCTTGGTGTGACTGAAGACCAACTTGTCCAGAGATCGTCATGATCGATTGACAGTGACATGGCGTTCCTCATCAAATGATACTCGGTGCATTGCTTACTCCTGAACGGATCTGATATATGTGTATATATGTGTCTGAAGTACATGTAGAGAACGTCTCCTCCAGCGAACACTTCAAAGAGTCACATAACATGACATCGATTGTGATTGTCACGGCACATGACGTTCCTAATTCAAATCCCCGACTTCGCGATGGCAGAACCGAACAGTCCAGACGAATGGAACGGGCGCATACAGTACTACAGCAGCCAAGGTAGAGCATGGCTATGCCGCCTGCATCTTTTGCAGGAAACGTCCATACAGAGAGATAGGGCTGGAGCCGAGAATCTCAAGTCTGGATGAGAAACGCGAGACGAATGCACGTACGAAGGGTAGGCTGCATAAGGGGATGCTGCATATCATGGTCTACCGTACTTCGGCCTCATGCGAGTGCGGACGCTGCCGTATAGTTCGGACTCTCGGAGGATGCTTGTATTTGTTAAAGATTTCGGATGCGGCTCTGGTTGTCCTTGCAAGGTGATTATCTGGATAGCTTTGGTAGTTGATGCAGACACAGGGTGGTTGACGAGCATGCGCTCAAAGACGGACTGACGTGAATGGGAATGCGCTCGCGGAGAGTCTGAAGCCTGGCATCTCCTTGCTTGAACCCGGATCCGAAAGTCACACCTTGGAATTACCTCTTTCGAGCATCGACTGTAGAGGATACATGATCAGCCTAATATCGGGGGTGCATCCACATGTGGCAGGGGTTCGACATTGCTCGTCGTGATAATCCTGATCTTCGTGAGGGCTTCGGATTTTGATGTTAGGCGTGCCATTACGCACGATCGACGTCGCACAGATTGCGCCTGACTCGGTGAGGAGAAGGTACTGTAGACCGATTTATCGGTGATCGAAAGCATTCACTCCATAGATGGCGTTTTATCATGATCCAGCCTCCCCGGAAGTGGGAAGCAGATACATAGCACGATACCGACGTGGCACGATCTGATTGGCAGCTTGTCCGTCCGATATTCAGCTGATGAGGATCGATAACGACCATCCGCAGTAACAATACGATCGTCGTCTGGTCCGGTCAAAGATACCAACACAGTACAGTACAGTCTGCCGGAGATATTGTCATTGTTCATCGTCTCTTCCTGTCTTCTGTAGATCGATCATTTGCTTGCTAAGCTGTTGCCCGTATCACATGCATGAACCGCACGGAAAGCAACAGTGGACGCCAGAGTAGAGTCAGATGCAGGGCATGATGGCCATTTTAGAGTTGCCAATTACTCGGGAAGGAAGGACATTCGTGCAGCAGCGATCATCACAAGCACTCCAGATCCATTGTTGCAAAAGATGTGCCAGCTTTTGTCGCGCAAAGCTTCGCCTGCTTGTGGCCGACCGACCCTGCGTTAGATTTTCCGCGTATCCCCAATTGACTTTGTTGCCGCAGAGCGCCGGCTGCAGGAATGAGCTGTCAGAACATGCTCTCGCCCAAGTTGAGCCGCTCTATTGACACCGTCATCTCTCGGATGAGTGTGGACTAAGTGTATCAGAGTGAGACACTTGTCGCCGTTGCTTTCTCACCGGTCGAAAAGTCGTTGGAGTTTATCAGACGTGATGATACTGGGGCAGTGCAGTCAACGCTGATGGGTTATCAACGGCCAGCACATCATGTCATCCAAATGACGCAGTAAATAAATATGAATCACAGAGACGTTCGTCGTCGTAATCTGGAGATTATTGACAGAGATCCGCGACTGTTGCATCTCCAAGCGCAGTAGGCGTTGATGTTCCGTGTCCTGTGAGCAACTCCCGAGCCAGCCCTCAGGGGGAGTATGGCCGGCATGATGGCAGTCTAGTCTGGACGACCTCTGGAGTTCTGATATCGATAGCGCTCTTTCGATATTGCTTGTCGTACTGTACCAGAGGTACGCCGGAGCTATATGATTGGGGGGAGGATCCGTTGAATCTTGAGACGAGAAGTACTGTACTATAGGTACTATTGCCCCACGTTGCACCAAAGTAGGTCCAGATGCTGACCACGGGGGGGGCCAAATTCAGGCGTGCGGCTTTTGGTATCTGGCTGATATTGCGCGCGGGCGATTGGCGTCAAGCCTCCTTGCGCCTTTTTGCGCTACTCGTGCCCCTGACTCCCACCACTTAGCAAGCAATATATGAGAGTTCCGCGCGGAGGATGTGAAAATCCACCGCGGTTTTGCGGCATCAGTGATCGCCGGTTCGCATTCGGGTAGACTTTACTCGTGCTGATTACCAGACACAAATCCACCTGCACTCCAACACGATCCGAAGCGAGACGCGGGTCTTGGAACCCACATGCATAGAAGATGGGAGTTCGTTTCAGAGCTAACACTTGGCTTGGTCAAAGAGGGCTCCACTCTGTGCTGTGATTTGTGCTTGGAGGAGACCTTTGCAATCCATCAGCGACAGATCGGATCAACGATCTCGGAGAATTGCCTCAGAACTCTGGTAAACACATGAAGGTTTGAAAGATCCGCGCATTGTACTTTGTACAAGTATACGTACGTCTCCATGGTATGAGTACTGTATCATGTTTGTGCACCCACCGGCACGGCAAGCTGAACTTCAGAAGGAGTAGGGTTTAGCGCTTGGCTATGGACGGAAGGCTTCAAGGCTTCTTTTCGACCGTTACGAACTTTTAGCAACGTTGATGAGCAGCCGTCTGATACTCGTCGATGTTCACTCGTCAGTGAGGCCCACTGTGGCTGAGGCGCTGTTGTTCATAAACAACAACGGTCGAGACGCGTCCATTGTGTGCGGAGTTGTGATCCATGCTTTTACGTGTCGCACCCAACGACTCGACAAAGAACCGCATTATTGCATGCGTCAGACAGCTCGAGAAGCGATCATGTAAATCATGTGGAGATCACAATGAGATAGATGACTCGGAGGAATGCTGCAAAATGACCTGCAGTGTGCTTTGCTGAGCGAGACAGGCCCAAAGCCGGAGATAGCAACCACATGTCAAATGGGGCCGCGGAGTCATTGGTCTCAGGTCACCCGGGTCCGATGACTTGTGAAGTGTCTTGGATATCTTATCATCGTCCGCCAAGTGTGCAAGCTGTCGAAAGACGAGGCGATGTGTGGAGCAAGAACGAAGATGGCTTGCGTCCTACATTGATGCAGCGAAAATGATAGGACGGCGTGAACAACGACATAGTCTGCTGATCAAACGGCCTTGTCGTTGATGGTGATCTCCAGACAGCCGGAAACAGTTATCAGGCTCAATTGTGCGGTACTCGCCCTCCGCCGGTCACAGAGATCGCCGTGATACGACCATGGGCTTTTGTGCATAGCCGGACTTGCTTGTCCTCCCCGATGTCTTTCAACCTGCCACGCTTTTGAACTGGTCCGCGCTTATTGCCGATCGTGGTACAATAGCAGACGAGAAAAGCTCAGTCATCGTAAGTCTTCGCTCGGTGTTATTATCGTATGAGGATCAACAAACATGCCCCAGAAAGCAAAGTAGTACAGTACTGCGGTTCCGCTTCCTGTTCGCATGGACAACGTTGGATTGGATCGTTTGGTTCTGAAGCCAGCCTCGCAAGGTTCAACGCACAGAGGTCGTTGACGATCATGCGTGTGTCGTCTTGCTCATCTTGCTCGTCGTTCGAGACATGGCATCAGCGTTCGACGCGTGAATGTCCACTCCAGTGCCAATCGCATTATTGCTCCACAGCATCTTTGGGATCAGCACATCCATCGACGAAGAACCGGATACTTGCTGTCGTTGCCCGAAGTTTGGTACTCTTGCTGCCTGTCTGGACCGGGCCGTTCCCAACCAGTGACATCGATAACAGCTGCAGCCTGCGCGCAAGGTAAGGTACGCTTGGTACGGAACAGTGATGGCGCACAAGGTTTTTGGCGCAAGCACATTCATCAGCATTCCGTTGAGAAAGGAGGGGTGATGTCTACCTATAATTGACTTTTGCGGAGCGGGACGCGAAGTCGCGTTCTTTTAGCTTCCGCGCCTAGCCCGTGCAAGACTAGCGCTAAGCCACCCTAACCGCCAAGCTCCACATGCCAACACCACGTCTCCTCGTCTCGTCTCCTCCTGTCGTCTGCCAGAGGAGAGCCAGAAAGCGGCACGCAGCAGACACTCCATTTCCATCATCCATCATCGCTACACGTTCCATTAGTTCGTCGGTAGCATCTCCTTACCATATACCGTCATCGCATGCTATTTTAACGGGCTACGACAGTCGGTGTGGAAGGCAGCAGCTGTTCGGTCGCGATTTCGCACAAAATCATCTATCCATTCAGACCCAGGCATTATTTTTTGCTTTGTCCAACCATCCTCGACTATTCTTACCGTTCGAAGCTCTCAACGCTCTGCGTGTCGCGTAAACCCAGCACTTTTGGTCTGCCCTGGCGACTACAGTACCCGCCCCTCACCAACCGACACTGGCGCGACTGAAGATAGGCCGTGCGACCAGGTATCGAGAAGAGTGAGGGCAGAAACGTTCCCCCCTGGTCAAAGCACAAGCTGTTGATTTCTGGCCACGCTCCACTGGTCAATTATCAAGCTCTGCCCCGGAAGAGCTATCCTCTTCCGATCCCGCTTAGTGGCCACATCGGTCCAGAGCTAATGCTCACTGGCTTTTTCTGGGGCCTCTGACCGTTTTTTGCTTTGCTGGTCTGGCGTAACGTCCCAGCCCTCTCCACCTTTTCCTCTACAGTACGGGTCTAACGACTCTCCCGATTGACACGCCTTGGCTCGGCCTGCTGTGCCAATTGCTTGTGCTTTACAGCGCTCTGCTCCACGACCTGCTGCGAGCGGACGCACATCTGGCTGTTGCTAACTGCCCCTACCTCTCTTCTTCTACCCACCCGTTTACCGTCTGCGCCTACCGCAGCATCGCACACGCCTCTTCTCTGATACACAGCTACTGCACTGCAGACTGGTTTCATTTCGACTTTTCTCCGCCGAGTTCCTGTTCATTTCTCGTTCTCCTTTTATGCATCGTTGCAAACTAGCTACAAGGTGCGTCAAAAGCGTGCGGATCGGCTCTCTCCCTACCCATCTGACTTGCATGCCCATACTGCAATTGAACATCACCTTGCCTTTACTTTGTTTGTCTGTTACTAACCTTCTATTCTGCCTGCAGTCTCAAACTACACTCGCCTAGTTACGACTACCAACGATATTGAAAGAGTACCGACATTGAATGCGTGTTTGATATTGTTGACGAACCACGAACGCACGATACACGACTTCATCACGAGCAATATATCACTTTATACTTCAACCGCAAGACAGAAACGAGCATCTTGACAATTGTATCCTTCAAGTCTATCTACAGTTTACGGTACTTTATCTTTACGACAAAAGGTAGCAAGTCGTGCTTGGAAACAGACATTGGGATATACCACGAGGCAATATTTCTCCTGCCAGCACACTCCCGCGGTCTAGTCTGTGTCTCTCGTTTGTCACCGACACCCACTCTACTTTTCAACCCATCCTCCTACGTGACAAGAAGTGCTCTCTGATAGCACTTTCCTTGTCCGCATCTGCCAATCGTCAAGCTGGCAGCGTTACCATCCATCTCGCACGTCAATACCCAAGGGCTCGAAGAGCCTTCCTGGTACCACCAAACCACCAGCCTGCCAACCTCAGTCCAGCAGCAGTATCCCACGAGCTCAGCAGCATACTCAGAGACCCCGTACCACACGGGGTTGAAGACTCCCTCACCCGAACAGCCCTTGCACAAGCGTCAGGATAGTGTCCACCATCACGACGTGCATGCTCATTTCCAACAACCACACAACCCTCCTTTCACGACTTACGACACCACGAGTGGTACTTACGCCAGCATGAATCCGACTCAGTCTTACATGGATATAGGCCACGGCCACATGTCTCATTCCTCCGTCAGTTCCGCGGCTTCTCAGCCTCCTCACTACGCTAGCTATCCACAACACACGCCTATTCAAAATGGTGTTCCGTCATATGGTTCTTCTCCAGTGACGTACTCTCCATACGGAGCCTACGCGAACGGCGGTATCCCCTCCGCTGGCCATATGGGCGGCCACATGGTCGGTCAACCGCCCATGTCATTACCCAGTAAGTCTTCTGCTACCACCGCTTTTCGAATCAGACAAATTAACCGTGACAGCGCTAGCCACCAACTCTATTGTGACTGCTGGTCAAAACCCAAATCGCGTACAGGACACCACAGGCCAGGTAGCCCCTCCAGGCATGAAACCGAAAGTCACCGCAACGCTTTGGGAAGATGAGGGCAGTATCTGCTTCCAGGTCGACGCGGCGGGCATCTGCGTCGCTCGCAGGGAGGACACCCACATGATTAACGGTACCAAGTTGTTGAATGTAGCCGGCATGACCAGGGGTCGAAGAGACGGCATCTTGAAGAGCGAGAAGACGCGTCACGTTGTCAAGATCGGTCCCATGCACCTGAAGGGCGTTTGGTGAGTGCACTATTCCATTTCTTCGATTATGCTGCGGTACTAATATTGTCAAGGATTCCCTTTGAGCGTGCGCTGGATTTCGCAAACAGGGAGAAGATTACGGAGAAGTTGTATCCTCTTTTTGTTCACAATATTAGCGCGCTTCTGTACCACCCACAGAACGCTGGTCGTTCCAGCATTAGCGCACCCGCAATGGCAGCTCAGCAGGCATCTCTTGAGCGCAGGCGAGAGGGACACCCAGACTACATGCGTACACCGCAAACGTCGGGGCCACCAGCGCTGCAGCACCATCATTCCATGGCAAATCCTACGGGTGCCGCTCAGCAAGGCACGCCGCACTCCGCTGGACCACACCCAGCTTCAGGTCGCCCAGGACTTGACCGTGCTCACACGTTTCCTACTCCACCAACTAGTGCATCAAGCATGATGGGAATGGGCAACTCAGATAGCTCATATGGCTGGAACGGACAAGCAGTCTCTGCGCCCCAATCAAGTCAGCCTTTGACCATCGACACCGGATTGAGCAACGCACGATCTGTGCCGACTACTCCTGCAAGCACACCTCCTGGAAGCATGGGCGGCATGCCGGCTTATCAGACCAGTGGACCATATGATGCGCCAAGACCAATGTACACCCACTCGTCGCAATCCTCAATTGGCTCGCAGTATGGTGGTCTCCCTCGCTACCCACCAAATTCTGGCATCAAAAGTGAGATGGGTCCTCCACCACGTGCAATCCACGATAGCGAAGACAAGCGTGACATGTACGGTCAGTCTCAGGAACATCCACCTTCGAGCGACGCTGCAGAAGGCGAGCACGAGGGCGACTACACACACTCCGCTGGTCCATATGGCCACCGCAACCCTTACGCATACAACCCTCATTCCGCACCTGCGGTCATGCATCAGGAACAATCACATGTTTCTCCGGACATGACTGGATCTCCTACCAAGGGCCAGGGCCGCGCTACACCCCGCTCCGCCACAGCCTATGGAGCATACAGTGCCCCTCAGCGCTCGCAGCAATTGCCGTCAAGCAACCTCTACAATGTCATGAGTGAAAACAGACCTCCCAATGGCAATGACATGTACAGCGCGTCATACGCGCAACAATCTTACGGCGCACCCAATGGTATGCCTGCTTCGAACAAGCGCGGCTACGAAATGGACGACGATGACCAGAACGGTCTGAAGAGACAAAAGACCATACACGACCGCAATCTCGCACCCATGATGGCTGCACAGAACAAGCGATAATGACCCCTAACGTTTCGACTTCCTTTTTGTTTCTGTTTTCTCATATCGATTATCTCTCTCTTGGTGCGTTACGACACGACCTTAATGACATATTTTCTCTTTTTTTCGCTTTTTCGACATCATGATCAACGAACGAATTCACTGCATCGACGAGTACATTAGTCCTTTCTCCTTTCAGCCCGTGAAACCATGAACAACGAAGTGGAGGTTCAGTCTTCGACATCTCGGATATGACATGGCAAAGTCCTTGTGTGGATGAGAGCCTTTGTTGGACAAGTCACGACTTTCGAGCGGGCATAGACGGAGAAGTTGACGTCGCGACGGCTCTGGTTCTCTCGACCGTGGCATACGAGTACGGGGTTACGACGAAGTGGCAGCCTAGGCGAAAGAAAGCGTTTCAAGAAGCCTTTGCATGATTTTACAAGCCGGCCTCGGTCAGCGTCACATGTGACGATGGTCTTCCACAATGTCACTTACACCATGAAGGATGATGCATTCATGGGTACTTCTTTTTTCGATATTCGCGTCGGTGTGGGTAGCAAACACGGTATCCTTTCCTACAGCGCAAAAAAAAAGTTCCAGCTTTTTCTTTACATACTCGTGTGCCTGAATGATGAGTTTCCCTGACCTGATCTGTGTTTGAAGATACAAAGCCGCAACCGAGTTCCGAGACCTGGTGCCTCTTGTACACGCCCCTCCCCTGTACTCGTGACCATTATCCTCGTCGTACCCCGAAACAAACGAGGCTCCGAAAGATCTTCAAGCACAGCTGACCAGCTGAGCGAGCTTAATGCAGCTCGCTGCAATTCCATCTCCTGCACATGTGATCTCCTATGCAGCCCAAATCGCTACCTCGATGCCGAACGCGCTGCGCTGGTCATTATACAGGATATCAGCTGTGCGGGGCTGGACGAACATGGCGACTATCGGTCAGGCACGCATACAGTATCACTGGTACGGCGTGCATGAAATCATGAGGTCAAGGAAGAGTAGGATATCCTATAGATAAACTAAAGTGAAAAATCGACGAAGAAAAAAACCTGACGACCAAACGTCCGTTTTTACCTTTTGCAAACCCCAAACTTCATACCTCCATGCCCAAAAACAGCCATCTGTTGCTAGTACAAGCCGTTCCAGCGGACCAGGCGTCCAGCGTGACGAGCTCGAAACCCACCCATCCGAGATCGCGAGTGAGGTCGGCGACATCCTCCTGGTCGCCCAGTCGATCCAGACAGATGACGAGCCCGGAGCAGCCAAAGTCCTGGTTGCCGGCGAGTTCGAGCAGAGACATCAGGCCCTTCTTGAGGTCCTTGCCCATGACCTGGTGGTCGAAGAAGACGAACAGGTTCTTGACTCCGGATTGTGAGGCGACGAAGCCGCGGAAGCGCAGGCCGCCCGAGTAGTCCCAGACCTCGACCCATTCCTCGACTGTGCAGTCGTGCTGTTCGGCGTGCGCGGCCGCGAGGTCCCGCATCCGTGGACCCAGGAGGCCGTCGGGGCTGGGCTCGGGCGTCGGGAGCCCGGTGTCCGATTTGGGTCCCAGCACGGCCGAGTCGATTCTGATTCCCAGCGCACCACCGCGAGTTGCCAGATCGCGGTCGTGTGTGGAATCTAGTTTGTTGTTGTTGTTGTTGAAACGCGCACCCATTGCAAGCGAGTCCTGGATAGTAGTGTTCCCCTCACCAAGGAAAACAGCTCCCAGTGTCTCACAGAAGAGTCTCTCACATTCTTCCGCAATGGTGTACGCGGCGCCGCTGCTGCTCCCGCTGCTGCTGTTGCTCTTCATGCTGCTGTCTGAGACGAGGCTGCCGCTGCTGCCACGGGCGCGCAGGCGTGGGCGGGTGGCAGTGGTCGATTGAGCGGCAGTGGCAGTGGCATTGGCAGTTCTGAGAGCGGGAGACGGCGGAGGTGACGGTATTCCCGTGCTTACCTCAAACCCACCACCGGGCCCCTGTGAGCGGATTAGTATGGTGTGTGTAGTCTGTAGATAGGTGGAAAGATGTACCTCCTGCCCCGGAGGTAGAGGAGTAGTGGAAGCCCTTCAGGTCGCCGGTGACAGCATTGACGCTGTAGGCGCTGGCGCGAATGTTGGCGCGAGGAGCAGCAGCAACGCCAGCCTTCTTGGAGGAGCGACGGGCGTTGCTACTACTACTACTTTGTTTGTAATTATTACTGGTCAAATTCGCCATGAGTCTGAGGATGCCACGGCTGCGTGCGTGACAACAACGAGTCGTGTAAGGGTCCGATTAGGGAAGAAGAGTGGAGCTTCGAATTGAGGGCGTGTGAGAGTGTGTACTGTTGGTGATCGGATGGACTCGAGGGCTTGAAGACTGTGCGACGACGCTGAGAGCGAAGGCGAGGCTTTGGACTTGGACTTTCTGAAGGATGTGTTGTGGTTGACAATTGTAGGACAAAGACGTAGCGAGAAGTGGATAGAAATGGACAGCCGAGTCAAATCAGAGACCTGAGGCGGATTCAGCCATCCAGGTAGATTCGCGCGTCGCAACCGGCTTTGCGACGCTAGACCAAGATCGGAAAGGGTCGTTGGCGCACAGGCCTACTGCTAAAACTGACACTGTGTCACATGACGGAGCCTTACCTTCCAATCAAACCGACACGGCGATCGTAAATGCGGGGTTGCGGCTCACGTTCCGATTGCTCTATCGATTCAAATTTCTCATATAGGAGCCATCTTTCTGGTAACAAACTCTGGGTATTGGATGTGAGGAAGGCTACAATCTCGACGTTCTATCCTTGAATGCTCGAGATCAGTAAGATAGTTTTGATAGAAACACATCTTGGATGTGCGTGAAAGCAGTCGAATTCTGTACACTTGCCAGCACATCGGGTACATTCCCACATGAAACTTCACTGCCGCGCCGATCGAAAATAGGGGGACACTGACGGTACGCTGCAACGAACTGTTCACGAGAGTAGCACAGTCAACAAGAACCTCATAATCATTGCCAAAATCAATTTGCATTTGGGGTATCGAGCGATGAATGTAACCTAATCAGAGAATGCCTTGCCCATGCACAACCACGCCATGTCAATTCACGCCTTAGCCGCGCCTGTTGTAACCCCCACGACCGCGACTACCATGCTGCCAATTCTGTCCTCCATATCCGCCGTTGTAATGGTTGTTATTGTTGTTGTTGTACCCTCCATACATGTTCTGCTGTTGGTATCCCATTCCGCCCCAGTTGCCTCCCATGCCGTTCATGCCGCCCATACCATTCATCGCGTTCATCCCGTTGTTCATCATCATCGGATTTGGCATACCCATCATGCCCATCGGCATGCCCATAGGCAACCCTTGTGGTCCACCGAACATGCCCTGCTGAGCCGCCATTTGATTCATCTGTGCTACAAATTGATCCATGCCTTGCCCTCCGGCCATGTTGTTTGGCATCTGCTGGTGCTGTTGCTCTTGTCTCATGGCTGCTGGTGCTGTAGGGATACGCTTGTTTTGCAGATCGTCGTCGGCCTTGCGCTTCTTCGAGGGCGGTGTGCTTGTCTGTTCCTTTTCCGGTGTGACTGACTTGACTGACTTGACTGACTTGCTCGGTGACTTTTGACCATCTTGAGGTTGGGGAGTGGCAGACGCGGTCACCTCAACAGTGGCGATAGCAGCGGTTGTAGAAGGAGAGGGAGCCGCCGCGGCGGCGGTAGCAGTAGCAGTAGCAGTACCGTTCGCCTTTTCGTCTTCGAAATCCTTGATCTTCTTGACCATGTCCTCATCGGAACTAAGATCATCCACCAAGACATTGTCGGTGGCGCAGTTTGGGCAGACAAAGTCACTGCTGAACAGTGCGTTTTCAATGCAGTCACGACAATACGTATGAGAGCAGCATGGAGTTTTTACTGGATCGACAAACAACCGCTTGTCGATCGGACACTGCAAACCCCTCTCCTCTAGCTCCGAAGCATTCGTAGTCTGAGCTTTGGCCTTTTCCTCGGAAGCCTTTTGCTGTGCTTGAAACTTGTCCCACGCGGCCTTGTCCGGTTCTGCTACTACCCATTCTCCGGTCGAGGTATACATGACACCAGGTGGTAGATTTGCCGTGTCGTCGGTAGCTGGCTTGTCGACAACCTTGAGGAAAGATCTTGGAATACCAGTGGTACGCTTAAACTTGGGTCTGTTGTCAAAGGTGGGATCATTGTTGGTTGGGCACGCTTGAATCCAGTGACCCTTTTCACCGCAACGATGACATGTGTACCCTGGGGGCAGAGGTTTGTCTGGTACGGCTTGTGGCTTCGAGAAGCCCTTTAATGATACTGCCTTTTGTCCTGCCATCTGCTGCTGTTGTTGTTCCCACTGTTGCCCGCCTTGATCAAACATGGCGGCGATCTTTTCCTCCTCGGTCATGTTGCTTGTGTTGATCGGTGCTGAGATATCTGAAGGCTTTGACTGGCTGACTGGTTTGGTCGCTTCGATACGATGTTGATTCTTTGCTGTGACAGGCATCTTACCAGACACATATCGTGCAGCACGACCAGCACCAGGTCTGGCGGCGGGCAGACGACGAGCAACAACATGGGTTCCTCGGGGTATAATCGTAGTATCGTCATCATATTCTTCGTTGGTGTCTGCGTTGTATGCAGCAAGGTCAAAATCGGTGCCATCTCCCAACTTGCTTATGTTGATGATCTCGCGCTTGAGCTCAAAGACGGAAATGCCGGATCCATCGAAAGGGACACGCTGTGGCTCTCGTTGAGACTTGAACTTGAAAAATACACAAGACGACATTGTCAGAAGAAGTGTTATTCAAAATTCAGGATTATCTGATGTGAGCAGATGCCTTGTCGCAATCTTGCAAACTGTTTTTTTCTGATTCCACCTCCTTTGCCCTCCACCCAGTTTTCTTTTTTCTTACAAAGCAAATGTCCTTGGCAGCGTTAATTGAAGTAATTACCCGGATGCAATGTGTATACGAGCGTGCTGAACGATGACTGAAGTTGCGGAACAGGCAGAAGTGAGATGAAGAAGTGGGATGGAGAAGTGAAGGAGAAGTCAGTGGGTCACACGTTCATATGCGCTTGGCGGGCAGCTGCGGCTTTGTCACATGTCTCGGCACGGGCCGCAGCATTGACTACCTTAGGTAATACTGAGTAACGGACCAGGGCAGGCACGACCTGCAGAATGCCTCTGAACTGCATCCGCGGCCAGTTCCGGTCTCCCTGTCCTCCCTGAGACAAGGGATGCGAAAGGATTCCATCTCCCGATTTTGTGGTTCTTAATTTGCGCAAAAGTTAAAAGATACGAGCGAAGCGACACAGACCAGCGCAAGAGCTTCTATGCAGCATCGTAAACAACAGCATCGTGAACAACAGCATCATTGATTGGATTATTACGATCACTGACAGAAGCACGCGAGTCGGTTCGGCAGCCTTCTCTTCTCTTCTCAGTCTGGTGCGGTATCTCGGCTTAGATTCCGCCGTGGCGTATGTCCGGTGAGCAGTAGATAATGTCACTACCGTCAAGAGATCACATGGCTTGCACGTAGTCGCACGTAGTCAAGAGACGTTCCTAGAGTGGCTTGATTTGTAGTTTGGTACTGGTACCGTGACTTGTATGATCGGAGGCCGAGTCTTCCCATTACTAGGTAGAGAGATACAGTTTGCAGGATCGTGACAGGAGATCCGCAGGACGCAACTGCGCAGTGCAAGTCGAGCGTCCACGGCACAGTGACCTCACAGACACACGCACCACCAACTGACACACACTTCACGTCCCTCCAGAACCCCCTTGCAATACCGGTAATCTTGGCCTCGACTCTCCCTTTTGTCTTGTACATTGATTACACAGTCTAAGGAACCATTCGACCTGATAATATCGCCATTCGACACAGACATACACACATACGCACACACGAGCACAAAACAAGGGATCGACCAAACAAACTCATGCCGGCGCAAACGACATTCAACAGCACACGTTGGTCATAGCAGCAGGATAATTCAGTCATGATCACTCGGTACTGATCACAATAACCGCCTGCCTGCTCGAGGGCAACTCCGACTTGCAAAATGGCGACTAACAAAGACGACAAACCCATCATGACCGATATGCGAGAAACTTCCGAACCCACGCCCGTGACGTCTGCGGACAAACAAAGAGAATCCAATCCAACATTACGGCGCGATACCACGAATCCTACTCCTACTCCTGCATTAAGATCTCAACCGTCACTCGCTGCTACAGGTACATCGACCGAGACTAGTCCTAAAACCTCGCGCAACACTTCACCAATTCGTCCCGGTTCACGATCAGAAACACAAACACCTCAGACGATCACAAGAGCTGGAGATCTAAGGTCCAGGAATGCCAGTCACGATACGAGCCCTAGCAGGCCGCCAATGCTCTCCACACATAGTACACCCTCAGCAGCTGCCATTCAGCGAGCCTTGTCGGCGACCAACGTTCCGCAGCTCCCGCCAGGACCGGTGACGGAAGCTGTATCTAGACTACCAAGGTCAACCTCGAGAGCTATTACGAATGCAGACAACACTCCTTCCATAGGCTTGACATCCCCACGCCTGAAGTCACCCCCACCATCTACGCCCGTCTCAAGAAGGAATTCGCTGCAAAGAAACCACAACTCAGCACCCCCTATCACCGTTCTCTCATCCACGCCAACATCGTCAACCTTTGCTGAACCCACCAAGTTGACCAGCCCCGTTCCTGACCACGACACTCTTCGAGCAATTGTCAAAGCGCCTTCAAGAGGACCCAGTGGGCCAAAATCAAACCTCGAGACCGTGCAGGAAAATACTCCACCCGCTCCCACCGTTCTGAATGTATCTTCGAGTCTTTCTTCGATGGCTAGTCACAGCAGAAGTTCGGACGAAGAACGCGGACCAACCGCTCAGCCAAGCAAGGGTGATGACACTACCGACAAGCAAGCACAGGCGCGCATTGACCAAAGTGAAAGCGATGGGAATAAGAGTGACGGACGTGGCAGAAGACAGCATCCTCCGTCCATGAGCCAACTGAAACCACGTGTGGTCCCGACAAAGACCGTCCCACCACTTTCGGCGCGGTCAAGGGCCAGCGAAGGTACAGGAAAGATGACTGTAGAAACAGAGACCGTCGCTTCGATTCCCCAGTCACAACTCAGTGCTGATAGGTCGGGCGGACGTGGAGAAGGAGGTGGTAGCATCAGGTTGAAGCCGAGTACCGAGACTATCCGACCCAGGAAGGACAGGAAAAGGACGGCCAGAAAGGCACCTTCTATACAAAATGGCACAGCGTCGTCAAAAGCTGATATATTCGAAGCGAGAGTGGCCAGTGCAGTCGACCAAGCAAACTCCTCTGACTCGGATGAAACATTTGTCTACGAATCGAACCCACCAGAAGCTCAACATAGAGCTCATCGCAATCATTCTCGAACGCCGAGTAACACTTCTATGCATAGTCAAGCCGACCGCCGAGGACTTCGTGGCTACCTTGACAACCACCGAGTGGCTGGCAAACGAAGCATGAAGTTCTCGACCAATTCCTACAACAACCTCAGTCCCCCGGACGGAGAAGGGGGCACTCTACGCGCTCACACGAGGCACATTAGCAGGATAGGTCGCACAATGGGGAGCAACGGCTCGTACGATCATATAGACTCGCCATTCACACAGGCCTCCAAGCTGAGGTCGAACACGAGCCGGCAAGGCTCTCGGCCCAGCACGCCGACACAAGTCCAGAGAAGAACGCCATCCATCGTCGAACAACGGGGCTTCAGACCATGGAACAAAAAGGACGATCTATCGCAATACGATTTCGAAGGAGAAGGAGCCGATGACGAGCGCACCCCATTAGTCGGTACAGTCAGAACTCCACGTAACCGTCAACCTCGCCGCATGGACAGTGACGGTGACTACCAACATATCTACAATATCCGCCAAACGTCCTGGATGACTCGATTTGGTGGATGTCTCCTTGGATTCATTGTCGTCTGCTTGGTCATCATTGGCGCCGCCAGTTTTCTAGTCCTGTCCAACAAGACAATGTATGATGTCGAAGTACGTAAGATTCAGAATGTCCTGGCAAGCGAGCAGGAGATGGTTCTGGATCTTCTGGTTGGTGCCGTCAACCCGAATGTTCTTGGAATCAGCATTACCGAAATGGATGTCATTGTTTTTGCAAAAAGCAAGCACTTGAGTGACCCCACTGCTACTCCTACTGGAGCCGCACTTCCTGGACCGACTGGTAGCAAGATGAGGTATGCCAAACGCAACAATCCAAAAGTGGATGATACCGCCATTGTTGGCGCGCCATGGCAAGATCCAGACGGACACTGGCACGACGGTGACGGAGAACTGGAGGGAGATTCGCAGACCATGCTTCTTGGACGAATTCTCCATTTCGACCAACCTCTTTACTTTGAAGGATCACCTATAAAAAGGCATGCTCACTATTCTGTTGGAGAGATGAGGCTGGCACGACCCGGTAACAGAACAGAAGCCGGTGGATCAGCTCGCTGGGAGAAGACCCTGCAGTATCCTTTTGAACTCATTCTCCGAGGTGTGTTCAAATACTCGATGCCATTTAGTAATAAGCCGCAGTCCGCAGCAATGTTCGGCAGTGTCATTGTTCACCCTGAAGAGGGCATCGATAGTCAAGGAAGGATGCCGCTCGAGGATGTTAATACTGGAGAGAGATGGGTATGGGTTGAACCTTCCGACGCCGAGGGAGCAATTCAGGAAGAAGTGACTTTATGAGCGTATACCACTTTCTTTTGTTACTAGCCATGTTCATCTTCGGTTTTTCAAGGAGGGTTTTGCATTGGATGGTATAGCTTGGGTCTTTGAGGTCGAGGGACTATTCATTCTATCAGCAAGCAATCGCCCTATATACCCAATAAGATTCCTCGCCTTTTTTCTGAACGCAGCAGCACAATCAGTAAGCTCTTTGATCGCATGTCCTGCTCACACCCCTGTTCATCTCCACAATCGGCTCGGTGATCTCCACGTGCAACAGCGGGCACTCCCGGGCCGAAATGCACGGCCTGTCAAGGTGAATCTGGAGCAGCGACAGCCGACTCCGACTTCCTGACTACGCCATACTTAATTACCGCATGCGCGCGTTTGAGCATCTTTTGGCCTCAAGACAGGAAGAGAGAGAATATTAATTGCATCCGAATGGCATAAGATCCCACGAGTCGCTGTCAAGGCGACCCACGCACCAGCATTTTCTTAACTCAACTCCAACTCCAATCTTAACCCTAGTCCTGACCGGAACTCGAACCCCCCAGCGACTCTCTACTCAGGGTGGCCCATCATGAACCCTGCCGATCTGAACATCAACCGTAGTGATGGCCTTCTCAACCTTGAAACCACACCGACTTCCAATGGCGCCCCCAAGTCTAAGAGCGCGACGGTCCCGCGCATTGATACAGAACCGATCTATACACAATTACGAGCGGCCCTAGGCGATCACTTTGCTGAGTATAAGAGCGCACTTGGAAATTTCTTCTTGGGTACGCATACCGCAAACAAGGAGGTGCACTTCGCTAATATATCACAGGCAAACTCAACCGCAATGAACTCGACAGAACGCTCGCGCGCTTCCTCTCTTCAGCCCCTCCTGCCCCCAGCCTGACAACCCCACTATACCTTCAACCATCGTCGCATTCAACAACACATCTCCACAATTCCCTCCTCTCTGCGATACTAGCAAACGTACACTACCGCGACGCGCCCACCGAACCAGTCGCATCATGGGTATTAGCAACCGATACCTCGCCGCAGGCCAGCGGCATGAAACCACCCACAACCTCAAGCGCCGGCGACAAAGTGGACGAGCGTAACAAGCGCGAAGTGATGTTCCTCTCGGCTCGGGATCGCAGGAGGATCAAATCAGTAAAAGACGGCGAGAAAGACCCCATAGCGACAGACCTCGAGAGGTATCGTGAAAGCATGGAAGCTGTGCCCTCCAGCGCTGCGGGTGGAGCTAAGAACACGACAACCGCTGCGGCCTCGTCGCTGAGTAAGACGAATTTCGACCTGGAGATCAAGCGCCGCTTCGCCCTCCCCTTGGCGGCCGAGACGTGCGAGTTTCCACTGCGCGCGGATATACAATCGCGGATCGAGCCTATTGCGTTTGAGGAGGGCCTCAGTGGTGGTGTCGCGTCTGGATCGCTTTCAGCGTGTGCTGAGCTCGTTGAAACGGCGACGGAGATGTATGTCAAGGAGCAGCTGGCGATGTTATTCTCCGTGTCCCGCAGCAACGGCGAGGGCATGGTGCAGACGCGGCGGTACAGGAGGCAGTTGCGGCGGGAAGAGCAGATGGAGGATCATGGCGAGATGCAGCGGAATAATCTTGGTCTGTTGCCCGTGGAGGCTGATGCTCTGACGAGAAGGGAGCCACTTGCGATCGAGGACTTGAGACTTGCTGTAAGACTTGACGGGGGCCGCATGAAGGATCGCTTTCTGGCTGACAGAATTTTGGGTGATACGCACATGGATGTCGAAGTCGACGAGAGGAATACCGAGCCTTTGAATCTGAGGGTCAATGGTCACGCGGAGCCCGGGAGGAACGACAACGATGCAATGGATATCGATGGTGGGGACTTGGGCTGGCAGGGAGCCGGTCAGGGCGAGAGGAATGCGCTTATGGACGTCCTCGCCGGTGCGTTGGCGGTGGGGGGATCGTAGAATGGTCGCGCGAACACGGTGAGACAGGAAGTGGATATCGATGACAACCCCATGGAATCTGTGGAACAAGAGATGGATCTCGATGACGAGTATGAGGGATCTACGGATAGCTATGCGAGTGCTGAGACCTGGGAACCGGACACTATCGGTCTTGATAGTGAACTGCAGCAAGGCGATGCTCCAAGCGAGACGAACACGACTGGGAATCTCTCTGACCGCGAACTGCAGCAGGGCGATACTCCAGGCGAGAGCAACACGTCTGTTGAACTGTCCGACGGCGAACTGCATCCAGGCGATACTCTAGGTGAGAGCAGCACGTATCGGAATCTCTACGATGGTGAACAGCAGCAAGTCGATGCGCTCGTTGAGACGAACACGCATGGGAAACACCACGACGGCGAACTGCAGCCAGGCGGTGCGCTAGGCGAGAGGACTACGCCTGGAAACCTCTCCGACGGCGAACCGCGGCCCGAGGATGCTATAGATTCGGTTGCCCCTACGTCTGCGAGCTCCAAAGTGGGCAGACGTAGTCGATTCGTGCGAGAAGGCCGTGGCGATCCAGACGATCACAGAACGGGCCAGCCCTGGACTCCTTCGGAGGATGCTCTTCTCGTCGAGCTGTGGCGTAATAGCGATGGAAAGCCCTTGAGGGAATTTGCCAAAAACATGCCAGGGAGGAGTGTTACGGCCTGTCAGCAGCGCTGGGTTCAGCACCTTGCCAGGACTGTCCCCGATCTGCGCGAGCGAGAAGGCGGTGACGATCCAGGTGATTCCAGATCGCACATGCCCTGGACTCCCGAGGAGGATGCTTTTCTTCTCGAGATGTGGCGTACACGTAAAACCCGGTATAGGATCTGGGTGGAATCTGCAAAGCACTTGCCAGGAAGGAGTGGTCAGGCCATTCGTAAGCGCTGGCAGCAGACGCTTTCCCGGACTGTCTCTGACCGTTAGATCTCGACGGTGGTTGAATTAGTCGCTGGCACGTCCTCGGATGGAATGTCGACGTGGTGGGGTCGGAGATTCAAGCCAATTTTGGATATATCTCAGGGGGCCTCTTTCATTCGAGGCCCAGGTGGTAACGGTATTGGTGTTGAATATTGAATGTAGGACACGGTGGCGCGGCACGACTTCACAAAAAGAAGCATAGCGCGGCGTTTAGATTACTGGATGGTTGTTTTACTGGAGCGAGGCTAACGTGGGCTTATACCCTTGACGGCGGACTTTGTCTTTCATTACTATAGAAGGTCGAAATCATTCTTTGTCAGACTATCATCTTGTGCATACTGCAATCCGTGACGGCTGTTTGAAGCGTCTGTGGGCTCTACTGTCCTTAGGATGGCCAGCGACTGGGCCATGACCTAGAAACACGGATTGTCATCAGGACACGACAGAAATATACACAGGTTATTCATTACTTCATCGACCCTATCGGGATGATCACGTGCCCTCAAGACCCGCTCGAAGAAGCCAAAGGGGTATCTAACCGTTTCTATACAAAAGTGCCCACCGATTCCATCCCAGTATCACCCCCAGCCTCAAATAACACTATTCCCCGCAACCGGCCTCGAATACAAAGCCTCGCGCTCATCGTCATCGCTGTCGAGACTATCCCTGTGTCGTAGCCTCTCAGCATCCGCCTTGGTCACCTCGACAGGACTCTCGCTGTCACGTCCGCTGCTGCTAGCCACGGGCGGACTGGTGATGTGCCAGTCGGAGTCGTCGCGGTACTCATCGGGCTCCTCTGTGTAAGCCGGCAATGGGGTGCGCGAGTCGCCCTTCACGAGTCCGAGACGCTCTTCTTCGCTCACGGCGCCGGCGGCTTTGGCGGTCGAGTAGCTGTAGTCGTCGGCGCGGTTGTGGGGATGCAGGAGGTTCGGCGCGCGCAGGACGTGCGGTGGTAGCTCGTCTGTGGACGCGGATGATTTGGGGCGGAATATGTTGTGGAAGGAGAATTGACGCTTGGTTTCTCTGTTGCCTAGGACGTGCGGAGGCGGGCGTGGTGGATTGCTTGAGCCGCGGGAGTTGGGTCGTTGGTCGACTGAGGCCGAGAAGTGCACGTGCTCTCCGTCGTTGCTTGTGGCACCGGACATGTCACGGTGGTAGGACGTGTCTTCGTCCATGTCGTCATTGCTGCCATCGACTTCCTTTCTAAGGCCTGCCGGCAGACCGTAGACATGTGGGCGCTCGCGGTGTCTGGAGCCGGAGCCGGACTTGTCTGCTAGATTGCTCAGGTGCACAGGGTTCTGGGAGGTGCTAGTGGTAGAAGCGGTGCGATTCGTTTTCCGTGTGCTTCGTCGGCCGAAGGGGAAGAAGCCCGGGTGAACATCGTCTTCTTGGGTATTGATAGTGCTGGTGTCATCGTCGGGGAAGCTGGTTACGGAGTGTCCAAGTGGTGGATGAATCGTTTTTGTCCTTCTTATGGAGGGTTGCCCAGGGGTGAGAACTGTCTTTCTTCTTCTCAGACCGTCCCATTCGACTATTTCATCCTCGCGTATTGGTTGCATGATTTCGTCGTGCATGTGTTTGACCTCTTCTGCTTGTCTCATTGTACGTTTTTTGCTCAGGGCACGGACGATAGCAGCGCCTCCACGAATGGTGTCGGCTCGAGGCTCACTCTCCTTTTCTTCCTGTTCTGCGATTGTCCGTACCTGATCCAGATCTCCCGAGAAGACTGCAGTATCAGGAACATCCTTTGAAGACTTGGCCAATTGAAGAAGTACGACTCCCGAACAAATGACCAGGAAGCCAACAACGACTGTAATGATGGAGATGACGCTGCCTTTGAAACCTCGGAAGAGGATTGCGGATGTGACGATGGTGGCGGAGGTGAAGTAGACATAGTAGGTTGGCGTGACCAAAGCGGCGTTGAAGATGTTGAGGGCTTTCTGTTGCTTGTCAGCAAGAGTCGAGGTCCACGGTTCCCGCCAGCGAAATCTACTCACATTCAAAAAGATGATCTCGGTGACCAGCGTGCAGACGACGAAGGCGAACAGAACGTAGAGGAACCACTGGTTAAATTGCGGCTGTCCACGAGCCTGCGCGACAATGGCGGCGCCCAAACCCTGAGTAGCGGAGACACTGAGACCACCGATCAAGCTGCAGATGGTGAGATAAACAAACATATTCTTCTTCCCATATCTCGGACCGACCCAGAATGCGACAAAGAGGCATCCAATGATGACAATACCGGTGTAAGTCAGGAAGCCAGGCGCAATGACAAAGTGCTGCATTTCTTGGATGTTACTAGCAGCCTGTTGTTCAGGAGCATTCAGCGCGATGATAACGGCGCCGATGATGCATTGAAAGCAACCTATCATGCCGACAAAGCTCAGTCTCTCCTTCAAGAAGATGGCGGACAGGATTGTCGTGACGACAACACTCAGGGCACCGAAAGGAGTGACCAGAATGGCGTCGACAAATGCGTAGGCGGCAAAATTGCAGAGCTCTCCAATGATCATCAGTGTCATACCGGTCCACCACCATGCGTTCTTGAGATATCCATAGCCTTCTCCTGCCTCTTCATTGTATTTTTGGTTCGCCTTTAACAGTCCATGTTTCTTGAGTACGAAAGAGGTTCCGATGAAGAGTCCAGAACAAACGGCGAGGATGATACCCACGGCTTTGTAAGAGCTCGGTGTCGAATTGGAATCTGCTCGGGGATGGAGGGTATGGGAATTGAGGTCGGAATCCATGGTTTAAATTGATGAGTCGAGGTGTGGTAGGAAGGAATGTCGCGCAGGTTGCGCTTGAAGAATTCCTAGATATAGCAGAGCATGCGGATTATCGCGTGAAGGACCGAATCGACTGTAAAATGGTGTAGTTGAGGCGTGAATAAGCGATGCGATCCAGCAGGTGTACTCGCAAAATACGTCGTCCAGCCTTGTTTATTGGGGTACAGTAAGGTAGCTTTTACCCCGGAAACCTTTGGTGTCTGAACGTTGGGTGTTTCAGATCGTAATACCAGCGAACGATATAGTGAGTGACAGGATAAGGGTGGCCTGGTTCAGAAGCGAATGAGGACGATAGGAATATACTAGGAGGAAGACGGGAGTTATCTGCAGATGCTGTGGCTCGAGATGGGCAATAAATGCAGGATAGATGGGCGATCGATCATGCATGGTGCGCGCGCGTCCAGTCCCTGATCGCTGGCTGTGCTGCACTACAGTATAGTTTAACGGATGGCGGTGCACTTTCCACTCCCAAGCGCCGCCAAAAGCCACAATCGAGCAGCTGCACCCATGACGATCTGGGCCCATCACCTTTTCAGTAAAAAGTGGGGCAAACACGACGCATTAGCCACACGACACGTGGAAAAAGTGGCAGGCACCAGTGATCATTTTTGTATATCTCAACCACACTCTGTAGTAACGAAAGGACTTTTAGGAGTCATCGTCAGTGTCAAAGATTCTCCATACCTGAACCTGGTCGAATCACATGAGCGGCCTTCTGAACCCCTACTCACACGACGCGTGCTTAGGAGTCGCTCCCCACGGTCTTCTCTCATAACGTTGTGGGAAACCGTCTTTGTCGGGCATGATCTGGATCAGTGGATTTTGGTCACGCTATAGTACTTACACCTGTGGACAAGCCTTGACATAACCTCGAACCCGCTGACACCTTGTGCATCTTGGAATGCACTCGCGTAGTTTGCTGCTAAAGGTTCCTGTCCTCTAGCAGTAGGGCAGTCACTTGACTGTATATTTGGTCCAAGAGCCCCGCTTTCTCTACCGCAAAGAGTGTGATATGTGATTCTTGTCCGGGCTCTCACATTGAGGACTGCCTCTATAAAGCGGTCGTGATGCCGAGATGTTGACTTCATGTTCAGTTGACATGAATGAGGTGATTATGACGTACACCACAGCGATATATCGATTTTCGGGCTTCGTATCAATTTGCAGGCCAGCACAGTGTCGTAGTAGCGTGAATGGCGTCGTAGTAGCGTATGTCATAAAAGAGACGTATGAGATGTGTTAGCATACTTAACTAGGCAAGTACACGCGGTACAGTACCCAAGCAGACTGACGAGCAGACTGTCTGCTCGCACGGCTGTCTCATTCGCTTCCGGATTATCAGCGAACCTGGTCAAAGGCCAACGAAGTGTTCGTATTGGGTATCAAGTATCAGAAGAACAACAACAACAATAATCATATAGGAGAACCATGCCTCGGCATGTGCACAACTTGACTCCAATCAGGTGGTCTCATCGTCTATCAAAGGTGGTAAGGGGCCCTAGACGTGTCAGCAACACCCACGTCAATCAGCCGGAGCCGACCGAGTGAGTTTGTCTGCCGTAAAAGCCATCTCATCGTCTTGGATTTAGTTGTGTGAAAAGAAGAAAGGAAGAAGAGATCAATTTGCCGGTATCGCAATATATATCGACGACCATTGTGGAAGGCGGGGCTGCCGACCACGCTAGCTCAGATTCGGAAAAGCGGTTGCAGCTTCCCCGAACAGGATCGGCATTGGTATTTTTACATCACCTCGTGCAGCGAGTCTTGAAACTGTCTGAAGCCAAACGCCGCTTGACTCACCTCAATCTTGCATCTTTCACTCACAACACAACAATGTCTTTTGCCAGATCGACAGTAAGAGCGTCCGCTGCTCTGAGCTCGGCGTCGAGTAAGAGACCAATTGCACAAAAATGCCGGCATTTCCAGGCCTCGACGTGGCGGGCCATGTCCATAGACGGACAGCAAAAGGTACATCAACCGCGACCGACGGAAAACAGACACTGTGTTGACGCGTTATATAGCTCCTGTCTGCGAACCTCGAAAAAGCCGATCCTACCGTCTACGACATTATTGAGAAAGAGAAGAAGAGGCAACAACACTTTATCAATCTCATCCCGTCCGAAAACTTTACCTCTCAGGCGGTTCTGGACGCTCTTGGAAGTGTGATGCAGAGTAAGAAGATCAGACGCGATACAGGAATGTAGGTCTAATAATTTGACAGACAAGTACTCGGAAGGATACCCAGGAGCTCGCTACTACGGTGGAAACGAATTTATCGACGAGGCCGAGAGACTCTGCCAACAGAGGGCTCTAAAGGCATTCGGTCTTGCGCCAGAGGAGTGGGGTGTGAACGTACAACGTAAGAGATGTGTGGTATATCGTCAAAAGTGGAGGACTGACTTGGCCAGCACTTTCTGGATCTCCTGCCAACCTCTACGCATACTCTGCGCTGCTCAACACACATGACCGTATCATGGGTCTGGATCTTCCGCACGGTGGTCATCTTTCTCACGGATACCAGACACCAACAAAGAAGATCTCCGCCATCTCTAAATACTTTGAGACTCTGCCTTACAGGTTAGACGAGAAGACTGGTCTTATTGACTACGACAAGCTGGAGGAGCTGGCCACTTTGTACCGTCCAAAGATCATCATTGCTGGGACATCAGCATACAGCAGACTCATCGATTACGAGCGCATGCGCAAGATCGCTACAGGTGTCGGCGCATACCTTCTTTCTGACATGGCACATATCTCCGGTCTTGTGGCCGGTGGCGCGATACCTAGTCCTTTCCCATACTCCGATGTCGTCACAACTACTACACACAAGTCTCTTCGTGGACCAAGAGGAGCCATGATCTTCTTCCGCAAGGGTATCCGTAGTGTCGACAAGAAGGGCCTCGAAACCATGTATGATCTCGAAGGACCAATCAACGCATCCGTCTTTCCAGGTCACCAGGGAGGACCACACAACCACACCATTACCGCGCTCGCAGTCGCCCTCCAGCAGGCATCGACGCCCGAGTTCAAGGAGTACCAAAAGACCGTAATTCACAACGCCAAGGCGCTGGCAGACCGACTCGGCGAGGGCAAGGGTTCCGGCGGACTTGGTTATGAAGTCGTCTCTGGCGGTACTGACAACCACTTGGTTCTGGTCGACCTGAAGTCCAAGAGCATTGACGGCGCACGCGTGGAGCGCATTCTCGAACTCGTCGGTGTCGCTGCCAACAAGAACACTGTGCCTGGTGACAAGAGCGCCATGAAGCCTGGTGGTATCCGTATGGGAACACCCGCAATGACAACACGCGGTTTCCAGCCCGAAGACTTCAAGCGCGTTGCCGACATCGTGCACCGCGCGGTTGAGATCACCAAGCGTCTCGACGGAGCGGCAAAGGAGGCAGCCGAGAAGAGCGGACGCAAGAACCCAGGTAGCGTCAACGCCTTCCGCGAGCACGTCGGCGAGGGACAAGAAGTCACCGAGATCGTGCAGCTGAGGCAAGAGGTTGAGGATTGGGTCGGCACATTCTCGTTGCCGTGGACCAACAACCAATGAAGTGCAATGTGTTGATTGGGCTTCGCTTGTCTAGCGTCGTTTGATGTTGTTATACCACCTTTTTGCATTGACGTGGCGTTGCACGGGGTTAGCGGGGTGGAACAATGGGAAAGAGTCTGTATTGTGTGCATAGAAAACGTTCTAGCGAATATGCGACGACACCGCACAATCTGGTGTCTGACATTGTTTGGCATACAATATCAAGCAAGCTTTTGTCGGTGTACCTATTTCTTCTCCGTTCCCCCAAATCTGCGTCACGCTGTAGCATCCAAGAGTACTGATCGTCAAGGACAAGAAGGAGAAGAAAGATGTATCTCCCTCCAATGCCACCACAGTCAGCCGGGAGCAAAATGTGCGCCACCATATCAGCGTCTTCCGCTACAGCAACCACGATCTGGCTCCTGTACGCCTACGCCTTCGGCTCCCTTGCGATTCTGTTGTGTATGTACGGAAGTGGAAAGATCGATCGGCGGCTCAATGTGAGTAGTCCCACGGAAGCCCGAGATACGTATCAATCGCTGATGAAGGCGCAGATACTGCCACGCGAACCACCTGCTGCAAGAAGACGAGGACGGGAAGAGCGTGGAGACGAGGAGGGCTTTGAGGAAGTGGAGCTCGGTATGAGACGTATGGGGATGCTGTGAAAAGCTTTGGAAGTACACTTGAAGTCGAGTTCTGCGGGCAGGGACGACTGGTCGAAGACAGATCGTGCTGCTAGGGAAACAATATATTCAATCCTCAAAGCATCACCCCTCGAGTGCTACACACTGCTTCGGTGGTGTAGATTACGCGAAGAAGCTTCGGTGGAGTAGCTGTTGGACTCGCCTTACAATCAAAACCCTGAACGAAGGGCTTTGGGATCTCTTGGGAGATGGATTATCTTTCTGGTCTCCGGGCCAAGTCGAGGAGTCAAGTGAGGTGAAGTGGAGTGAAGTAAGTTAACCACTGCATACTCAGGATACTGGCTTGGATCTATCGACGATGAGAAGCGACGATGAAAATTCAATGTTTCTATACACTTTATTCTACGTGGTCAACATCATGATCGCTCAGCCTTGAACACGATACCGTTCTGCTTCCTCAGATCCGTCGTCACAGCCAGGACATCCCTACTGATCTTCTCCAGCTTCTCCGCCGCTGAAGTGTCTTTCTCGGTGATGATGCGACCGAGTTCCGCTGCTTCCTCCTGCATGTTCAGCTCGGCTTTCTTTCCAGCGAGCTCCTCGGTCTTCTTGGTGCTGTTGCTCCAGAACGCAACGCTTTCGATATCGGTCGTGGCGTTCAATGTGATGGTGCCCTTTTCGCCATATATCTCTGATGGAGCCTTTGATGTGAAGCACTTAGACTGGTTGATCTGTACGCCGAAAGTGTCGTACTTGAGCGTGATGAATCCGCCTCCGTCAACGCCTGTTGGACAGATATACGGGGCGTAGGTCTGCGACTTTGGGCGTCCGAAAAGCGCGACTGCAAAGGCGATAGGGTAGACTCCAATGTCGACGATCGAGCCGCCGCTAAAGTCGAGGCTGAAGATGTTTGGCACTTCGCCCGCGAGCACGGCGTTGTAGCGGCTGCTGAAGGAGGCATAGGTCAGGGAGGCACCCATCAATGAGCCAAGACGCTTCTCCTCGTTGAGAGCTTTGTTGAGAACGTGAAAGTTAACCTCTTGGATATGACGGAAGGCTTCGAGGATGAAGACGGAGTTTTGCTTTGCGATTTTGAAGAGCGAGTCCAGCTCAGCTTCAGTCGATGTTGATGGTTTCTCGAGGATGACGTGTTTCTTTGCCTCCAGGATTGTCTTTGCCTGCGAGTAATGGAGAGAGTTGGGAGAGGCAACATAGACGGCGTGGACATTAGAGTCGGCGACCAGTGACTCGACTGATGTGTATGTTGTAGAGACGGAGTACTTCTCACCAAACTTCTTTGCCGTTTCTTGGTCACGCGAGTAAACAGCTGTGAGCTTCCATTCTTTCGAGGCCTGTGCGGACTGGATCCAGGAATCAGTGATCCAATTGGTTCCGATGATGCCAAAGTTGATCATCTTTACGTGATGTCTGTCGTGATTTGTTTGCTGAGTACAATTGTAGTGGGGTGAGAGTGACAGGTAGAGGGTTGCTGTCGAGGGGCACCAGATTTCTAAACCCCGACGTCACCCCCATCTGTGCTTATCGATAAGGATTTCTAAAACATTTCTTGAGCAACTCTTTATCGAAGACATCCTTTTTCTACAGGATCCGATTTTCAAGATGGCGTCCAATCGCGTAGAAGAGTTGCCGGACGACTTTGATGAAAAGCTAAACATGAACGACCCTCCACTTCCCGGTCCAGGTCCTACACTTCCTAATGGCACACCAATGCCCTCACTGGAAGCAATGCTATCGGGGCATATGCCGTTTCCACAGAAGCAGGGAAGTGTTTCCAATGCAACTTCAAACGAAACTGGTGCACAAATGCCTCCTCAAATGGAGAACGTACGACAATATACAGCAGACGAGCTTATCGCAGAGATGAACCGCACACCTCTATTCATGACTAATCTGGACGACGCCGAAGACAACCCACAGCTGGAAGCGCTGAAAGCATTAGCATATGAGGGCACGAGAGCGGAGATCGCTGGCAATTTCCGTGAACAAGGCAATGACATGGCCAAGGTGAAGAGGTGGACCGACGCCAGGGAATACTACGACAAGGCCATCACGAGTCTGAAGATGACCGACGAGCAGCTCATAAAAGCCAAAGGAGGAGAAGGTCCGACAGAATTGGAAACGGTAGTAGTGGACCTAGAAGAGGAGGAGAAAAAGGAGAAGGATATTCTCGAGGCAAGCTATACGAACAGAGCACTTTGCAACCTGGAATTGAAGAACTACGGCTCCTGTAACAGAGACTGCGGTGCTGCCATAAACTTGAACCCCAGAAACGTCAAGCATGGTATAGATCGGCATCGGCATGTCTGGCTCTAGACAAGATACCTGAAGCAGAAGACGCTGCGAGGAGAGGTCTGCTGATCGACCAGAATAATGCGGCCTTGAAGATAGTGTCGGAGAAGATCCTGAAGAGAAAGGCATATATTGAGAGAATGGACAAGGAGCGACAGGAACGTGAAGATCGCAGACGACAGGAGGAGACTACGCTCAACACCGCATTAAAGGCACGAAATATACCGACACGGACGACGAAGACTGCGCCAGACATGGAAGATGCTGCGATCAGTCTGGAGAATCCCATCGACCCAGCTTCGACGTTGAACGTGCCAGTGCTATTCCTGTACCCGGCACACATGCAGAGCGACCTGATCAAGCAGTTCCGAGAGGACGAGAGTGTGGGTCAGCATCTCACCTACATCATGCCACTACCGTGGGACGAGAAGCAAGAGTACACACCGGCCGGTGTAGAATGCTACGTCGAGACAATATCGGGAGGTCTGATCAAAGCTGGAAAGAAGCTCGCCCTGCTGCGCATCCTGAACTCTGGAAAGGTCGAGCTCGTGGATGGTCTCTTGAAGGTCAATGTTCTGCCAAAAGACAAAGTCGCTGTGTGGATCGAAAAGTTCAAAGCAGGTCGTGGTGGATGAGAGAAGGTCCGAGGTATTAATTCTGATTGTCGGAAACAACAAAGACTACTTGTAATGCCGAGCAGGAGTGCAGCAGGGCCCGTTGATCTCGACGGGTTGATCTGTGTCGGTGCTGATACAGCTTCTGTTCACTTGCTACACGACACCCTGGATAGCAAGGTACATGACCCCAGTTCTGTATACGCATTGCCTTCGAATAATCTGCAGTTACGACAAGAAACTCTGGTCAGTCGTATATTTGAGGCGCAGGTTGAGATATAATCGAGATCGTAGAACGGATTGAGTTTATCCGAATGTCTTGATCGACAGGATAGCACCGAAGCCGTTCAGGAACTGGGAATGTTGTGGATATTGTCCTGCTGCACACCTGTTCTAGCGGAGGGTTAAGGTACTGCGAACGACGGGAACCTGCAGAAGTCGACAACACAGCCACAAAATAGATCAAGAAGTGAGCTGACCATGAAGAAATCCCCACTCTTGTCAACTGTCAGCCTATCACCTTCTTTAGACAAGACAGGCTTGATTGCGGTGAAGTCGGTTTCCGATGGGTTGTCTACTCGTATAGCGTAATTTACTGCCTTGCGCTGCTGTTTCATGAACCCGATCGCATTTTGGCACTACTCACAACGTCATTCACGCTCTTTCGTATCTCTTTACCGTACTGTAAGACTTTTTAGTATAATTTATCCTCATCTCCTTACCAGAGCAACAGAAGATTCACAAGTCGTACTGAATCGTCGTCTATTTGTGCATACCATTAAGTTCGTCGCGGTCGCGACACTACCAGCCCCGCAATCGTCAGTGACGTCTTGCCGAATGAGGAAGCGGCAGTGCCTGCATATCATCACACCAAACATCAAACACCAAGCATCGGAGAGATCTCTGCATTGATCAAAACGCTGCGCCTGCTTCACTACACGTCGGAGCCTCTCTCAAAGCCTTTATCATTTTCACAATTGCCTGTCTGGAGTATTGCGACATCTGTCTCTCCACTTGGCTGTCACCTCAGTCAACGTCAGCTGGATATCTACGTTCAGCCGCAAGGTTTCCCCCGTCTCGCACATTCGTGCGCATGCATTCGCGTTGACGACTGCCACACACTCGACAATGGAAGAACATGCGGCTCTACGTAGAAAGGACACGACGAAAGGGCCGCCTTTGCGCATCCTCTCACTCGATGGTGGGGGTGTGCGAGGTTATTCTATGCTCATCATATTGCAAGAGCTGATGCACCGAACATATGTCGAGATACATGGAGAAGCGCCCACGAGAGGCCAGATACCCAAACCATGCGAACACTTTGACCTGATTTCTGGCACTGGAACCGGCGGTCTCATCGCAATAATGCTGGGCAGGCTGCGTCTGGACATCGACACCTGCAAGGATGTATACGTGCGAATGACGAAAAAGGTCTTTGAGACAGACAAGACGTTCGCTGGAATTCCATATCGAGGTACATTGTTCAAAGCAAGCAAGCTTGAAGATGCCATTCGCGAATGTGTCGCTCAGCACACTGTGGACCAGGCCGAAGGGAACGATAAACTAGCGACCGCTACTCCCATGAACACCGACACTCTAGGATTCGACAGGAGCTCGACGATTGATCCGCAAAGGGCAGCAAGCACCGCGAGCCGCTACAGCCAGATAGGATCGAGTCCAGTCGTTTCACGGTCGTCCGCGTCGAGATGGGGCGACCCGAACACGTTACTCTACGATGTGCGCGAACACAGGACGAAAACGGCTGTGACGGCTGCCTACAAGAACACTCCACCAGGTGGCAGCTCCGCCGTTCTGCGTTCGTACGACTCAAGGAAGGAACCCGCCTCGGACGTCAACTGCACCATATGGCAAGCTGGCCGAGCGACTTGCGCGACTGGCCTAGCATTCAAGCCTATTCAAGTTGGGCAGTCTGTATACATTGACGAAGGTTCTGGAAAATACAACCCTGCTCCACAAATGCTGGACGAGGCTGTTATCAACGAATGGCCAGGAAGAGAAGTCGGTGTTTTCGTCAGTATCGGTACTGGAAAAAGACCAGGTGGTACAAACAGCACACAACATCTCTGGTGGGAGAGCTTTGTAGGCGGTGCCATGGGTGATTTTGCAGAGGCTCGGAAACGCTTAATCAACAAGATCGAAGGTTGTGAGGAGACACATCAGTATATGCTGCGCGACCATCTATACAAGCGAGGCGTCAACCCGCAAAACTATTACCGCCTTAACGTCGAGGTTGGCGTAGGCGATTTCGGAATGAATGGTAACCAACAAACAGACTTATGAATTATTAGTGGTCTTATCACTAACCTTGAGCAGAATGGCACCGACTCTCCGACATTTCGACAAGTACAAGGATGTATCTAGCCCGACCAGAAGTCACTAAAATAAACAATGACGCAGCGGCGAAGCTGGCCAAGGTTGAACTTTCGAAGCGCAGACCACACCGACATGAGTCACAAGGGAGCATCCAGAGCGGTGACGAAAGATACATGGGGCAACACCCTGCTTACGATGTACCTCCACCATCTAATCCGCTGGCCGTCGAGCTTCCTGCGGAAGATGTCCCAGCCGGCAGCTATTATGGCCATGATTCAGCTTCAAGACCATTCAGGCCAACGCCCTCAGTCGCCAACATGAAGTACTCTGTAATTTCATCCGACGAGTACCCACAACCAGTGGAGAGCCCTCTTACTCTTCAACAGTCCTCATACTCGCAAAGGCTACCGTTCAGACCCAGCATCGACTCATCTAGGAGGTCTGATGGGTCAGTCAACAGGGCACCATCACTGACAAGTTCTACATCGTTGCAGCAGCAACAAACCTCTCCGACCACAAGAGCCACACCGCCTCCTCTTCCACCAAAGACGCCTCTACCATATCCGGATCTCGCAGCACCACAGAGTCCTCGGACTTTTACCAACATGGGTGCCCTCGATAAAAGTCCATCCCGTGGGGGGTCACTGCCATACCCAGATACGGACGGACCTCCGCCTGTCGTGAATCTCGCGAGAAAGCCGGAATATGGGGTGAGATAAGGCTTCTGATCTCGGTGGCAGATCAGCTTACGATGCATGATGACCAAGGTGTTATGACTGGGAGGAATTTATCGTTGGGCGCGAGGTGTTTTATATGATATCCCAGGCAGTTTAATACAAGATTTGTAGATACAAACGATATTTGGCGCATGCGGGAAGCGTTGCTTCTTCACGTTCACTAGCACAACCCTATCGTTCTTCGTTCTTCGTTTCCGGCAGATCTTAGCAGTAGGATGTGGGACCGAAGTGATGGGACCGAAGTGGGATAATTTATCAAAAACGACCGCTTTGCCTAGCGAAAGATCCACCAGCCGGGCAGAAAGTCAGGCCGACAGGTCGATCATCTGCTGGTGATGCGGTCGGACCATGGTCCCGCCGCGTGCCCTATCTCGACGCTAGCGGGATGCTGCCTAATGCGGCAAAGCTTGCGACTCGGGATCTTTGAAACACCGACCGTAACTCAATCATCTTCCATAACAGCACCTCTACGCGACCATATTCATCCATTCTGGAGCCGTCAGTGTACATCCTCGTCCTTGTCATGGCTTCTGGAACCGGGAGGATTGCTTTGCCGCAGCCAAACTTGTTGCTGCCTACGTGAGATCAGCACTTGCGGACCCCCTTGAATAACCCTGATCCATTCTCTACTACCTTGACTTTGGTCAGCCTCTTTCTCATGAAGTATCCAAGCTGGTAGGACAGCCTGGTTGTCCATCGAAGAGTTTCTTCCTGAACGGATACCTACTACACCCTAGATTTTCGATTCGATAACATGGTCTACGGCGGCAAGCCCAGTCTAGGCTGCAAAGAATGCAAACGTCGAAGAATCAAGGTATGTTCCGGTCTAGCGCTCCATTTTATATGTACGTACGAGGTACATCCCCGCAACCAATACTGAATGCAGTAACCAGTGCGACGAAAGACGACCAACCTGCTTCCAATGCGAGAAAAGCAAACGGCAGTGTCCCGGCTATCTGAGCCATGTGGACATCATGTTCAGGAACCAGACAGATCTGGTCACGCGACGTGCTACGAAGAAGACACAGACCTATGACTCTAAGCAGCCTTCGCCCTTAAGGTTAGAGATCCGAACTCTTCTTACTAATAAGACAATTGGGAACTCCACAAACAGCTTACTAAATACGATCACAGCTCCACCTGTCCAGATACACCCGCCGACGAAGAGATACACCGCGACTTTGCCAATATAGGATCGCAAGCCATGCAGCCAGTGAAGCCGCCATATTACCTGGAAAGCAACAACTCGACTCTAGCTGCCAACCCAAACTTCTGGCTTACAAGAGGTCCCACGCTGCCCTTGGCTGATCAAGCCGCTGCAGTATTCTTCAAGCATCTCGTGCTCCCTTCATATTACAACAGACACACTCAACAAGGATGGCTCCAATATCTAGCTCCAATGTACCACGAAGCAGCCGAAGACTCACCCCTTCGACTTGCCACAGGGGCAGCCGCCGTCGCTGGATTAGCGAAACGACCAGACACATTATCGTTGTCTCCACTGGCGGTTGACCTGTATAGCCAAGCCATCAAGGCTGTTCATCGAGCGTTGAAAGACCCAAAGCAGAACAGAGCCGACGACACATTAGCAGCAACCATTTTGTTAGCATTATACGAGGTAAGCAGGTATTCCGACTCATATCACTACTGCAAACTAATGCCGTTTTTCAGTGCGCAAGTCCCATGGATGCAGATGTAGAAGCATGGGGAACACACGTCGCTGGTGCCGCGGCAATTGTCTGTGCTAGAGGAGAGGAAATACTCGACTCGCCTCGAGGTCTTGCTTTGTTTCGTGTTACACGAACGCAGATGGTACTGTAGCTCCTGGAAGAAGGGCCATCAAAACGTTACTGATGTTCCCTTTTAGCTCACGAACTGCATACGAAGTCAAAGTTGCCCTACTGAACTGCCAATCGAGGGCGGCTGGCTTGCCGACGTCAAATATCTGGCCGACCCTTCTTACAGTCTAGCGAAGAACATTTTCTTATTACCTCAGCTGTTTGCAAAGGGCAAAAGGTTACTAAGAATGCCACTTACACCACAACTTGTACGAGACATCGAGAGCGTAATCGAAGAAGGCTTCGCAACTGAGCAGAGAATGCGAGAGTGGCGACCCCTTCAAGAAAGCGAATGGCATCCGAAGACGATCCGTTTCACACAGAAGATGCCACAAGATCTGAAGAAAGCCGAGTCATGGATCGGACCCGTGTATGAATGGCAGACGATGCATACAGCGGCAATTGTCAACAAACAGCGCGCAGCCCAACTAACCAACGCTTACCTCATCATCGAATGCTTCAAGAAGATCTACCCGGACACGTACGAATCGGACATTCGATATCGAAAAGCGTGCTACATTCTACAATCCAACATTGACGAGATCTGCTACAGCATCCCGTTCTTCTTCGGCTTAGGCATGGGCCCAGAAAGGACCAAGATGCGCAACGCTGGCTCAGGCATGATGGAGGCTGTTGGTGCGTATCATCTTATCTGGCCCGTGTCGGTAGCTTTTGGATGCCCCATGATCTCGGACGAGCAGAGGGAATGGCTCGCAGGGCGTATTGATGTAATATCTGTGTATTACGGGCTGAACCAAGCGAGTGTGGTCAGGCAGATCTTTCAGAAGAATATGATGAGTGGGAACTTGATGGGTATGTGATGGGTCGAACGATGAATGACTGTACGATACAAAGTAAGACGCGAATGGGATTTTCATTTCCTGGCCCCCTGACTCGTACATTGATGATGTGTGAGGATTAAGAACAACCAAGCTCGTCCACATTCAAATGCATTTAAACATTTGAATTGAAGCTTTTGATGATTTTCTGCCGGTCGATCTCGGTTAATCGCCAGCATGCGCCAAGCCCTAATCGGAAGCCACAATGAAAGTGGGCCATCGACGACATCAGAGTGACCCCAGATTGGTGACACGCCTTGCGCTGTGCCGGCTGTGCAATTCATTCATTCTTGATATCCTTAAAGGTCGCCTTTGACTTGCTTCGCAGCATCAGCGATCTGCTACGACTCTTGTCGCATTGAAATAACGGCGCAATTGATTCGAGCACACCATCTCCCCACCAGACCTATACTCGAACCGCAATTCCACCTCGCCGCAATTTATCACAGCCACCATGGCCAAACTCTCCGCCTTGGTCCCGCTCATAATCCTCCTCATCGTTGTCGCCGTAGCCGGATACATAGGATATCAAGTTCGCCACACTCCCGCGTTCCGCGCAAGAAGCACAACGACTAACTCTCCCAGCTGTATCTCTGGTCGAACGAACTCACGGACCGCGGGCGCAAAAAGATGGAGGAAAAGCACATCGCCTTCAGCAAAGACGGCGGACTGAAAGTAGGCGTGCCCGAACTCAGCGACGAGGACTATGCCGCCGCGCAACAAAAGTGTGTCTTGCTTATTTTCTTCTACGCAAGAGCGCCAACTGACGGCCACAGCTACCTCGTGAAAGCATGGAACGCCTCGTCTTTCCCCGCATATAGATCGAAACTCTGGAACAGGGAGGAAACGCTCAGGCAGCAGAAATTGGCGGAGGATGCTAAAAAGGCGCATATGAGGAGCGCGACGGGGTCTGCGTCGGGTGCTGCGACTGGATCGTCGCCGAGGCCGTGGAGTAAGACTCAATGACCGTCGGGCGAGATACATGTCTGCTCATCTTCAATGCTGGCCGAGGATCAGGTCAAAAAAAGGATGAGATTGAGGACGATAGAAGAGCAGATACGGGCTCTGGCGCTTGACTTGCTCACAAGGATCAACGAGCACGACGCAGGAGCATCACAATATATACCCATTCAGTAATACCATGAGACACGATTAGCAATGATTAAATATTATATGTTTGAAAATAGCGCTTATGGTGTAGGGTTGTCAATTTTGACTCGAGAAAGTGGTTCGAACAACTCCAATTGTGTAAGGTACCCAATAGACATCAGACAGATTAAAACAGCCTACATTCTTGACACCGCAGACCAATTGCGCCGGGTATACAGTAAATCCCAAGCTCCCCTCTCCAATGTGTAACCAAGCGCAACCCAGAATCCATCTCTTCATGCTTCCGCCGCAATCATCTAGAACAGGAAGTCTACGCAACAGCAGCACGCCAGAGCAGCAGCGATACCAGCGCAAATACCCTCACCAGCACTTGCTCCACCCTGCTGCGGGCGACCATACATCGGCTGTGGCTGTGGCTGTTGCTGGTAATACATTTGCTGTGGTGGAGGAGGACCGCCGTAGTAGCCGCCTTGTGGTGGGGGGCCCTGCTGGTACGGTCCCTGCTGGTATGGACCTGGAGCGCCGTATGGTGGCTGCTGTGGCGCTGGGCTACCGTAGTAGTTGTTCATGCCGCGAGGATCTTGACCGTAGGGATTTCCGGTTGGTGGACCACCGCCATAGACCGCGTCGGGTTGCGCTGGGTATGCTGGTGGTGGGCCGGTTGGCGCGGCGTACTTGGACATGTTGGGTGTTTGCGCGGGTGGTTAGATTACAGGTGGTGATGTGATGAGGCGAGGACGTCGGCTATGAGCGCTTGATGGGCCGGCGTCGCGAGCGGCGGTATTGACGACAGGCGTGGAATAATGTATCTGTGAATAGCAATCTGTTTCGAGTCGATGGAAGGTGGAGGAGTATATATATGTTCGCAAGAAGTTGAAGGCGAAAGGATGACTTGATTTCACAGAAAGAAAGGGAAGGTCAAAGGCAAATGGCCGATGATGGCGCAGCCGGCGCAACCGATGGTATGCTTCTCCAAGACCGGCCGCGAGGCCCATTCAAGGTTCTCTGGGCGACGTTTGGTACTGACCTGGTACTGACCTAGTACTGACTCCAGGATCAACGTTCAAAATCTAGAACATATCTACCTTGAAAATTCATTCGAAATTCGATCAAATTTATGTGGCACGATGTTGAAGCAGAAGAGTCGCAGGAGAATGAATAGACCACTCGCACAAAGCAGGATTTGGCTAGACTTGGTGAATACCTCAGACCGCAAGATGAGCAAAGGTCTTGGCAGTCGGCGGCCGACAGAACATGGAAGCAAACAGTGCGAACGGCTTCCCCAATAACGGGTACCCCCGGTCGTCACATGCCATGTGCCTCCACCTCACGAAGTGATGGATGCGCATCATCCACGACAACGGCATTTCCAGATATCCATGTCGTACAACAGACCACGCGGAATCGTGACACAATTAATTGGACGTGTCTGGTACATCATGTCTCCATCTCATTTCCGGGTAGCGGCCTGAGAATAGCTGGAACCATGCGTCACAATTAGTCCACTTCCTGCCACGCAAATTGAGGCTCCCCAGCCACGCTTCAGGTATCGCATCACGCCCAAAAGCAACCACAATTATCTACCTCGAGTTGCTTTTACTCCTGCCTTTCAATGTTCAATTCTTTCCATATTCAACCGTCGCTCGTTTACTGTCATCCCTCGACAACGCTTACCAAGAAGAATTGAAGAAGCATATCTGCTCATACGCCGCGACATCTTTACCAATTAAACTCGGCCTCGTCCCCACATCGTCAGACCACCACCGCAGTGCGACGACTGCTCGGAACAAGCAATATCTCAGCACTCGAGTCGGTTGAGCTCCTCAGACTTCTATTACAAGTCAACTTGATCGTCCTACAACAACTCCTACTCGAGATATATTCTTGCGACGATCCCGGCGTTCAGCGCGATGCCCGCGATTCCAGCTCGCAATTATGCGCCGCTAAACGAAAACGACGTTCCAGGAGTCCTGCCTCGGACAGCGTTCGCGGACTCACAACCAATTCTATCACATCTCCAAACTCGCCAGTCAACGCCGAATCAGCCGAATCAAATAGCCATCCCTGCGACATATCAAGGTCTCAATTCAGGTCCAGCACCCGGCACAGTGGTAGGCATCGTCCTCGGCTCAGTCGCAGCATTTATACTTCTCATCTGGCTGTTCTCAGCGCTGAGCGGAAACATGGGAGGTGGAGGAGAGGAGGAGATTGTCGTCAGGCGGGAAAGGTCACCGCGTTCGAAGAGGTCAAGGAGATCGGAAATGGCGAGCAGGAGTCCGGCACGACCAGAGAGGGTAATAAGGCAGGAACGCATTATCAGAGACACATCTCGCGGTCCACCAAGGAGTGCTTTTGTCGTTCAGGAAGAGAGGAGGGTTGATGGAGATGATATGGTTGAAGTTATTGAGGAGAACTCGAGTGTTGCACCGAGGAGGAAGAGCAAGAGGAACAGTGGTTACAGGTAAATAGATCCTTTCCAGTATTTGAGCGTTTGATTTTCAGTCTTTTGCGTCTTGCGTTATATTCCCCCCTTAATGAGGTTCACGACTAACAACATCCTCAGAAACCAGCGGTAGATACCTTCTCGAGGAGGAACTACCAAGCGGTGAACAGTCATACATTTTTCGATTCTCAAATATATCCATATAGGGCGGCCGGCATCCAGACACGAGAAGCTTGTCAAGGGAGCGTTCGGCGTCAACTCGATTCTCCACATAGGTGTTGGAAGGACTGTATATGATACCCTGGTAATATAGAGGCCAATAGTTAAGCGTTCAATTCCCACTATACCTTCACAACGGCAACAACGGGTTACCATACATAAAAAAGCGTTCAGCGTCTGCCTGTGTCTGCATATACACTTGGTCAGAAAGCATCTGGACCTTTTGGTGAAACTGAGTAAGACCATCGTTGTTCAGAGAGGCCTGGCAAAATGCAAATTTGGAGGCGCCGTCCCTGCCTACCAACCCTGGCGGCTAGGAGACATTGACATGAAACCCCTTGCCTCCCACGTCTATCCATTGGCCTTGCTTGTTCTTTTGAACTCTTCGGTCCCTTCTGTCCATATCATAGTCAAGGCGGATGATGAAAGGTTTCCATGGTTCACCACGCACCCATTCGACGTAGCCCTTGAGGCCGGTCACGGCAGGCTAAGGACTCTAATGTTAGAAGGTTATATGTAGATGAATATGTGATGCTTACCCTTGGTTTTCTCGGGGCCCGTGTTTCCCAGACAATACCATACATGCTGTCGTAGTTCCAGTCGTCGAATTTCCAATTGCGTCCAGCGATAACGAGATTGACAGCATCTGCACGCGGGTTTGCTGTGTATCTGACGACTTCCTTCATTGTTGTGAACTGCAACTGGTATGTCTCAGAAGACGGTCAGTGTAGGGAGTTACCCTATGATATAGGCTGATGCACATTACACTAGGGCTAAGGTATGTACCAAACCCTAACATAAAGAGTATCAGGATAGATCTATCTATAGCTTCCTTGAAGTACATGTCTCATTGTAGCCTCATTCAGGCAGAACTTCTGATAAGAAAGTGCCAATAATGTTCGATTCACGACACCTCGTGACGTACAGCGATACATGGGCTTGCATGTCAGCTGTGGGATGCAAGGCCTGGCACTCGTAGCGGTGTTATCATACGAATAGCTATAGCGGGGGAAGGCTATAATCGTACAATGCCGAGGGTGAACAAGGCTAGTGACGAGGCTGCAAAATGAGATGTAGACTTCTGGAGACAGCTCCATTGATACCCAAAATCGGTGGCGTTCTAAATGGCGTTGGCGAATGACATGGTCAATTCGTATCTAGAATACATTTTGGAGTTGTCGTCCCATACTTGGACAATACATCTTCGATAAGCAAATACCAAGCGATAAGCAGCTGTACATTCTTTTCGATTCTGAATTTCCTTATATATCCATATAGGGCAACCGCTCAAGACATGAGAAGCTTATCAAGGGAGCATTCAGCATTAATACATAGGTGTTGGAAGGACTGGATAGTGATACCCTGGTAATTATAGAGGGCTATCATGTGGTTCGTTTAGGAGAGAAGCACTGCATATTTAGATCCCGAAGCTCTGGAAGCATCTGGGAGCCTCATAAGTTCAAGAACGCAAGGATTCTTTCTTCTTAGCCATCATCGTTGCCCATGTGAATATGTGCAAGTCGACAAAGATCGAGGTAAATGGAAAGGCTCGCGGTTGTCAGAATAAGTGGCACACAGTTTCATCTTTGTTAGACGCTGTGTATAGCATTAACCAATTATAATTCAATGTATAGCTATTGTATTCATCTTATAATAGATTATAGTAAACCCCGTACATGCAAACATTATATCTATATACGTATACAGTTGCTCAAATTCCAGTGTCGAACGGTTGATGCGTTACTGAGGTGAGTGGTGCATGCTTCCCCAGACTGCGGGCGAAGTTTGGCGACGTCACGCGCTGGCCTCCTTTGGTACAGTAAACGACAACATGTTCAAATTATAAGTACTGAACACCTTCCATATCCGAGACAAAGATTGCTGCTGCCTGGACAGTCGACTACACGACTTCTCAAAACGCTCTCCCACCGCCCATTCCTGCCTCACTCATCACACATCAACATGTTCAACCGCGGTATATCGAATCCGTTCGGCGGTGGTGGAACACCTTCGCCTGGTAGGGGTCAGCAATTACCGAACGCGCAAAGAGAGCCAGACGGTCGATTCAGACAGGGTGGAGGTCCACCACCACCACAGTATGGAGAGAAGCCGAGGTCATCACATTCAGGATCGCTCTCGCTGAGTCCTACTAAGAGTCCAGATAACTCCTATACTTTCGGGAACCTGTAGGCATACAATCATGCTATCATGCATATTCTAGCTAACTCCAGTCAGATGCGCCGTATCCCAACAGGACATTCCACCATTACCCGATCGTAGCGACATCTATCTCCTGATCAATGGTCAATTCGTCCTCTCGGCTCGTCCACACCCGGCAATTCAGCCAGGCCAAATCAGTTTGTCTGACGCGCAAAGAACATGGATGCAGGTCGCTTTGACAGACAGGGTCGACGTACAGCGATACGATCCATTCCAGAAAGGGGGCCAGTCATACCTAGGACAATTGGATGTAGAGGTTGGATTTGCTGGTAAGAAGTCTACGGACGTACCTTACGATCAGGATGAGCTGGCTTCTGCGTTTGCGAATGTAAGGTTATCGCAGCAAGATACTTGATTTGTGCTGACGTGCATAGAACTTCCGCAACCAAATCTTCGCTCCCGGCCAACAAATCCTCATGGATTTCAAAGCAATTCCCTTGAGAATGACAGTCAAGACAGTGGAACTGGTTGATCTATCGTCGATGAAGCCAGCCAGCGGAGAAGCGCATCAGTCCACCGATCCACGAGCTAGGGGTATCTTGACACCGGAAAGCGCAATCAACTTTTACAAAGACGCGAGGGCCCCGATCAACCTCAAGGGATCCAACAGGAGACCAGCAGCTAACTCAGTCGTACGGCCCGACTTCAAGTTTGCAGACATGGGTATTGGTGGACTCGACACCGAATTCAGCTCCATCTTCAGACGTGCCTTTGCTTCACGTATCTTTCCACCTGGTCTGGTTGAGAAGCTCGGTATTCAGCACGTCAAGGGTATCCTCCTTTTCGGTCCACCTGGTACCGGAAAGACGCTCATCGCCCGTCAAATCGGAAAGATGCTCAATGCGAGGGAACCAAAAGTCATCAACGGTCCTGAGGTATTGAACAAGTTTGTCGGTCAATCAGAAGAGAATATCCGAAAACTGTTTGCGGACGCCGAGAAGGAGTACAAAGAAAAGGGCGAAGAGTCAGGACTGCACATTATCATCTTCGACGAGCTCGACGCTGTGTGTAAGCAGAGAGGTGCTGGAGCTGGTGGCGGCACCGGCGTTGGTGACAGTGTCGTCAACCAGCTTCTCTCCAAGCTTGATGGTGTGGATCAACTGAACAACGTTCTTTTGATCGGAATGACAAACAGGAAGGACATGATCGATGAGGCTTTGCTCCGTCCTGGACGTCTGGAAGTACACATGGAGATCTCTTTGCCTGACGAAAAGGGACGACAACAGATTCTGACGATCCACACGACAAAGATGCGTGAGAATAATGTCATGGCCGACGATGTTGATATCACCGAGCTGTCGAAGAGGACTCGCAACTTCTCTGGAGCCGAAATCAGCGGTCTCGTCAAGAGTGCATCTTCGTTCGCCTTCAATCGACATGTCAAGGTCGGAACTGCCGCAGCGATTGACGAAAATGTCGTCAACATGAAGGTCAACATGCAAGATTTCCTCAATGCTCTCGATGAAGTACACCCGATGTTTGGTGTCGCCGAAGACGAGCTCGACCGTTGTGTGGAGGGTGGTATCATTCCATATTCGCCACATGTCGGCACCATCCTCAACCGCGGTCATCTCTACATCGATCAAGTACGCGATGGCAGTACTCAACTGCTGACGGTGCTAATCCACGGAGCTGCCGGCGCAGGCAAGACTGCCATTGCTGCTCGTCTGGCATTGGACTCGCAATTTCCTTTCATCAAACTGATCCGTCCTGTCGACATGGCCGGCATGAACGAGCTCGCCAAGATCCAGCATTTGCAAAAGATCTTCACAGATGCATACAAGTCTCCTCTCAACATCCTCGTCATCGACCAAATCGAGCTTCTTATCGACTGGGTACCTGTTGGACCACGTTTCAGCCAAGGTGTCCTCGCCGCCCTGAAGGCTTTCATGAGCAATAAACCACCAAAGGGCCGCCCACTGCTCATCTTCGCCACAACGTCAAGTCGGTCGGTACTACAGCAGCTGGAGCTTGGCTTCATGGCTCAGATCGCCGTGCCGACGGTTCAGAAGCCGCAGGAGTTGGGCTATATCATGCACGAGAGCGGTGCATTTGCAGGACCACAGGAGATTGACAGCGCGTTAGCTATGATCAGGGACACGACAGGCTCGGAGACGATTGGGGTTGGTGTTCAGCAGGTGTTGCTGGCTATTCAAACGAGTATCAAGGACCAGGATAAGGTCGGCAGGTTCGCTGAGATTATTAGTGAGACGGTTGCCGACAATGCTGCGATGTTGCGGTAGAGTAGAGAGTTGAATAAACACTTCCGCGATACACTGGTATACACGCCTTTTCCTGAAGACACTTGTGTCGGCAGCCGAGTTATGCTGTTATGACTTGTTCACAATGACGACAGAACAATGTTGTCCAGCACACATTTATCGCTGACAGCATCGTCAGGAACGCTAGGCTGTGCATCTGTGGCAGGCTATAATCTTCCGCATATGCACTCCGCAACGACTCAGCCTCACTAGGTAGGACTACCCCGGACTACAAGCTGAATGCATTTCTTCGTCGAATGTTTACTGCACGAAGCATTTCCAGTAGATCAGTATATCAAGATTTGTATTACTCCACAACATCAAATGGCACCTATCAATTACTCAGATTTCTTGACCACGATCTTCGGCGTGTTTGCGACCATTGCGGCAATTGCCGCCGTCGTTGTCGCGCTGCTCCAATTTTGCACGACTCGGTCTTCGCCCACTCGCCGTAGGATCGCTGACTCGGAACACGCGGTACAATCCGAACACAGCTCCCCACCGGAGATCTCTACGTTCTCCAGACCGTCTCCAAATATCTCTATGCCGGCTCGAGTCCATCTTCCTTACCATCCTTTGGTGAGATTGCCGCATGCGCGCTACGCGGCCTATGGCTGATTTGATTTCGTAGACAAATAGAAGTGAGCATATACTTCACGCTAGCGACACCATCTCGAACGTTCACTATACCCCGAACACAATTCGCATGTCACATCCACGAAAGATCCGGCTAGCTGGATGAACAAGGGCGTTGCTCTTGATGTGCCAATGTCTTCTTGGCCGAAAACAATGAAGGAGCTGCATCGCTACATGCTGCATTGAGATTCTGTATGACGGAAACGGATCGTGTGCCGACGTTCAAGAATTGGGCAACAGAGCCGACTGTCTGGGTGTTTCGGGTTGTACATTGTATTTAGATTGTGTTTAGATGAGAGATGATACATTGTGACAATGAAAGCGATTCCTTTTGGACACTGACTGCGAGTATCTGTTTGTGCTCTCAACTCACACTTTTCTGATTTGCGGAATGGTCTCTAGTGCCCGCTAGCGTCGGAGATACGGTATCTGAGATTGCGGGGTACGGCCCGCTGCTTGTTCCAGGAATTGAGATTCCGCTGTCCATTAACGCACCTTCTAATAATTCATCACGCGTACTTACTAAATCTGGCATCTTCATCAGCCATTTACCGGCTTCTTGATTTTGACTTCGATCATCAACGCGAAAAGGTAGCCGCAATCCCACACGCCGCTCCAACATCTTTCAATTGAGATATCTTCATCGATCTGCGAACACTTTTCACAAGAAGAAAGGACCAGACCTCCCGAGCGTGCACCAAACTCCGCCTGTCGAGCTTGTAATAATCTGCGTCCACGATGTCACTCGCCGATCGACCAGCGAAATATCGCACCGAGATACAGCAAATGATGTTTGTCTCGGGCGAGACCGCCGAGCCAACTCCAGACACAACGACATTGATCGAAGGCATCGTGCAGCAACAGATCATCGAAATGCTCACCCGCGCGACTGCCCTCGCAGCCCGCCGCGGTGTTCGCACAATCAACGTCGACGACCTCATCTTCCTCATTCGCCACGACAAAGCGAAGGTTAGTCGCCTGCGAACATTCTTGTCGTGGAAAGACGTGCGCAAATCAGCCAAAGACAGCGACGAAAAGGCCGGCGGCGCAAACGAGCAGCTTGAAGATTTCGACATCCCCGCCAACGATCCTGGTCTCGCGACTGGCGGTCCTAGTGTTGGCACGCGCAACTCCAAGACGAAGAAAGCCAAAGTCGGTCTACCCTGGGACGTCTCAAGCTACTATTCGGAGCAGGCCCCCGAGCGCGAAGACGAAGAAGATGAAGACGAGGAAGAAATCACCACCGCTACCCTCCAGCGCCTTCGCAATGCAGACGACCGCACCAAGAACATGACGCCCGAGGAGTATCTTCACTGGTCTGAATGTCGACAAGCATCTTTCACATACCGCAAAGGCAAGCGGTTTCGTGAGTGGGTGGGCTTCGGTGTGGTCACAGACTCGAAACCGAACGACGATATCGTTGATATCCTGGGTTTCCTGACGTTCGAGATTGTGCAGACGCTGACGGAGGAGGCATTGCGGGTCAAGGCGGCTGAGGACGTCATGAAGCGGGAAAGTGGTGGGCAGGAGGAGAGCGGGCAGAAGAGGAAACGAAGGGAACCGGGTTTGTTCGATCCTCCTGAGGAGGCAAGAAGTCCTGTTGGTGCGAAGCACATTCAGGAGGCATTCCGCAGGCTGCAGAAGCCTGAGATGAAGACTCGCTACATGAGTCATGTTGCGCCTGGTGGTGCGAGGAGGATGCCTCTGAAGTTGATATAGAGGGATCGGTCAGGTAGTGTTATTAGCATGGCGCAGGTATACCCAGAGTTACACTATGAATAATCATTCGTAAAATCGTTCTCACAAGGCAAGCATCGAGTGAAGTTGTGGTATTGAACATTAAAAATTAGTAAACAAAAGTAATTACAAGTTCTCAAAAAACAAAGTCTTTCCTTTCGCATGCGTACCAATCGTATCCATAACATCCTATGCAACACTGTTTCCATACTTGATCGGATTGCCCATAGCGCGGGCCAGCAATTCGATCTGAGAGATCCCCAAACCATTGAACTCGGGGTCTCTAGTCATGCAGCGGAGGAGAGTCTCCAGGTCATCAAGACACTCTCGCATGTCCTTGGTGGCAGCTTGTAATGCAGCCGCAGACTTGATCCGCTGTTTGGTTTGCACCGTTCTCATGCGCCACGTAGAGGCATTCCCCTGCCTGACCTCAATCGTCAAGTAGCCGTCCGCATGATCATG
>Ga0058702_10000107_pt1 | contig 67057 bp, 60 predicted proteins | sample AgamicOrSfe_FD_83781 | JGI IMG/M metagenome (GOLD analysis project Ga0058702, IMG submission 83781) | Agave microbial communities from Guanajuato, Mexico - Or.Sf.e | ecosystem: Host-associated > Plants > Phyllosphere > Phylloplane/Leaf | place: Guanajuato, Mexico | collected 2012-05-30 | reverse complement strand
GCTCAGGGTGGTGCATTCCGTCTTTGCGCCATGACTGACGGGTGTCGCAAAAGACCTTGTCAAGCCCGAGTTCATGCCCTGCTTGACCTGCTGGATGGCAGCACGGCCACGCAGACTCTTCTGCAAATTGATCGCGAGGTTCCTGGCCGCCATGTCTGCGCGAATGAGGGGAACGAGTGTGAATGGGTGGCGGTACTCGGAAGGAGATGAGTTGATGTCGAAGCTTTTACATCTGAGGTTGAGTTTCCGGCCGATGGATCGCCGCCTACCCTGTCATGTTTAATGATCGCCAGTCTTCCCCACAAAAGCCATGCACCTCGACTTCAAGCCTCAAGCTCTCGAGACTTCGTCCCATCATACTCGTCCACCATCATCAGCCTCCCGCACCGAAAAGCTAGACAAGATGGCTTCTCTCATCAGACCAACCCTCCTACGTCAAGCATGCGCGGCCCAGCGACTGGCTCCCACCGCCAGACCATTCGCCAACATTCGTCCGTCGACACTCGCTTTCGGCAATTCTACATACCAGATGACCGCTGCTAGAGTGGCAGCCTTCCACGCAACAACCACAAGACAGATTCTGCCACCTCTTCCCCGTACGTTTTGAAACCCGATTCTCTAAGGTGCAAAAGCTAATGACCCCTCCAGAAAGGCTCGAAGGAACTGGTAAGAGGTGAATGGGTTAGCAGACAATGGACAATCCGCCTGACATGAGACAGCGAATGAGGCAGCGCCAGTACCTCAACCGAACTCGGCACATGGTGGTTACCACTGGGCTTTCGAGAGGTGCGTAGGAAGACTACACGACCAGCCATTTAGAGTAGTACTGACACAACAACACGCAGAGTCGTCGCCATCTCCCTAGTACCGCTGACTGTCGCCCCCTTCGTTGGCCAGTCGATGCACCCTGTCCTTGACTCCGTACTTTGCGCTATGCTGGTAGCACATTCACACGTCGGTTTCCAGTATGTTCGAGTCTTCAACCCTATGAACCTTTTTCGGATGCACTGCGAAACGACACACGGGACTAATTTAGTATCAGATCTTGCATCATCGACTACTTCCCCAAGAAGCGTGTACCAAAAACAAGAGCGTCACTTGAGTGGACACTTCGCATCGCCACACTATTGACACTGATTGGATTATACGAATTTGAGACGAATGATGTGGGATTGACAGAAGGTATCAAGCGTCTATGGAAGGCATAAAGTGTGTGAAGTTCGGGGTAGGTACAAGTGGCGTTCGAACAGCTGTAGATGCAATGCATTGATTTGAATTATGAAACGCGTTCTTCCTATCTCCTTCCTCTTCCTATGTTGCTTTAGTTCTCCTGTACATGAGGCGAGTATGCGCTTATGATGCTGCTCCTTTGTTTCTCCGCCACCAGCAGCACTGCAAAAAGAGCTTGGGAAAAGAATCATTGCCTAGCTTCGAAGTATGTAGAGCGCATCTACGTATCATATGAGGAATAACATTCATGCTCATGCTGTTGACACGAACAAACATAGAGGTTGACGCTCTCACGCGAGTGCAGCAGAACATATTCGATCACATCCTGAAACTCCGGATTTCGGGTTAGTGCAAACTGTCTACAGAACTCCTACAGCACGCTCCCAGAGTCTCTAGATTCATGTTTTTTGACCGTAGCTCAAAGCTGTTCAATCTCTGCTAACCTGCTCAACCAGTCCAATCGCCTATAATCTCTCTAACCACATCCAAGGGAAGTGCCTTAACAACCAATCCATCAGGCCCCTCAGTAGTCTCCGCCATGCACATCGCATTATACATCGCCTCCTCTGTCGCATCTGCCGCACTTTCAAACAGATTATTCAGCGCCTGGTCGTCGACTTGCTCTTTCATACTGACTGCAGGTGCCTTATACCTCTGCTGAAATGTCCGCGCGGTCTTGGCCCGTCGAGAACGCTAGGAAGAGACCGCCAGAATAATTGCTGCCCCAGCCACCAGTGCGCGCAAGTCCTACAATGGCGTGTTTCGCCAGTCGTTGCAGCTGTGACGGTGTTGGGGGACAGTCGGTGGCTAGGATGACGGTAATGCTACCATCTGGGGGGTCTTTCGCAGCACCAGAAGCATCTGCAGCAGCTTCTGTGGACTTATCCTCACGCGTGGCTTGATTCCCGGTGAGGTTGCGAGCGAGCAGCTTAGTACCAATTGGAAAGCCGCCAATCCGCAGGTCACGCTGACTGCCGTAATTGATCTGAGCATACGCCGCGACGGTATGCGCCTTGTTCGGCAGTCTCTGCGAGTCGTCCGCAAGCGTCTCATCTGGCACGGTGCTGCCGACAATACGACTTGATGAGCCAGTATCGCCTTTCCAGCCCTGGTAGATCATACCGGTACCGCCGCCTGTGCGGCCTTCTGGGACGCGATCAGAGTTAGCTTTGGCGAGCCCACGGATGACGTGCTCGGGCGTGATGGCTCCGGTGTAAGACACGTCGTTGAGTGCGGTATCGCAGGTTTTTGTGAAGACTGGAGTAAGGAACCAGCTGAAGAGCTATAATTTACTGCAAGTACGGCTGAATTGCCTTGGAGATGCATCCCATCGAGCAATCCACCTTTATAGCATTGCCCAACTCCGAACCGTCTCGTTGATCCAATGACTACCCGTCATCTCACCAGGATCCATTCCAGCGGAAGATCCCACAGTTCAGGGACTGCGAGATCAGTCGTGATTGAGAATAGTGGTCGTGATACCAGTGTTGACATGTTGGTGATCGTGAGATGGTGGCAGATGGACTTATTCCGTATGCACAAGCACACCTGGCACGTCCGCGAGACTGTTCTTAGGGCCTGCCTTGTAGTAGCCTAGCTTGAGTTGTGTAAGGACTTCATGGACGCGCATGCGTCTGCTTCCAATGGTATAGTAGGAGCTGGCATTGCTGGAGAAGGGGCTTGACGTGTCATCTAGTATTTCTACGACTTTTGCTCGCGAGAACACACGATGGCCTATATAAGTAGGACCATTCAACAGTACATGTTGTACGACATCCTCAGACTCCAGCGGGATTTGATGAGGGGTTTTGACGTCTAGAAAATGTAGAGCGCAACAGCCACTACGGCCTTCGAGTTGTGTAAGGTAGCTTTAAAACAAATCAATGATAGCCTCTCGTACAAGCTTGACGTGAGAACACCATCGCCTCAGGCTGCTTACACCTGTAAAAATTAGTGAATCGTCGTACGTGGCGCTGGACAGCCACTACGTTCGAAAACATGGCGGACGCTTCAGCATACGAAGCCGTTAGAGGTAATATGTTTGCCTATATCCAAAGGATGCCATAATGCTAAGCATTGTGGCGCCATCTATTAATTTCATGTCTCTCCCCGACCTTGTCTTGCACCGTATCGTCCACTACGTCCTCGACGCCTCAAAAAATGATACACGCTACAACCACGCCACTGGGGGCCATGAGTATGTGTTAAATCTAAGTATTTTCAGCGTCAACAAGACTCTCTACGCTCATGCAAAAGCAGTCTGGGAAACTAACCATTTTGTCCTCATATCTTCCAACTCGACTTCGTTCCATCACTAGTTCCAGCAATATGAAATTCCCACTGCTGCGCCCTGCTTCATCTGCTGGATCATAGAAGATCGCAAGCACAAGCCAAAGTGCCATTTCTATGTCAACGTCGACATTGACATCACATATATATCGGAATTAGAAAACCAGAAATACGATCCTCGCCGATTTCACATATTTGACTTGGACGAGGATGAAGCTCTTGAACGTGCGGAGGCTGTCGATGATCCTGTCCAAGGCTTTGGCCCCATTGATTGCCAGATCTTCTTCGTACTCTGCCATCAGGATTTGCCAGACTTCGTGCGAGCACTGTGGGAAATCGACATAACCCTTACTTGCCACTCTCACCTTGTATTCGAGATGCAGACCCTTTTTTCGGGCACATCATTGCCACTCAGGACACAACGTCTCCTTCTAAATCCGTTCTAGATCATGCGAACTCTTCAGGGCTGGTGCATTCTATTGGGAGCTGCAAACACCACTTTAGCAAGAGAACTCACAGCTCACTTGCCACCCGGAACGATCACGTGGGTGAACGCAGAAGCACCATCGGATATCTACTATCTTACGTCGGCGTACTTTCAGAGGCAGACGAGGAGTTCGAGGAGGGCAACCTCGATCGTGCAGCAGAAGTCCTCGATCAGATTGCCGACCACTGGAACCCCTTGAGGCAGACAATGCCAGGTATGTTCGACGACAAGTGTGAGTCTGGTATGGTAGGTGGAAAGCTTCTTATACGCGCTCTCAGCCAACCAAGCGAGGCTGAACCTCGCAACGACAATACGGACGCCCCTGCCTGCTGTACCGAAGACTACACGCCGGGGGTCTGTGGATCATACCGACAACAGCAAAGTCCATACCTCGGACCCTCGCGAACTCATGTGGACCATCGAAGACTTTGGTAACGCAAGGGACTCGGTCGCAGAAGAGGGTTTCACGCATTTGGCAGCTTTGTACCAGGACTTCGGGTATCTCCTTGCACTTAGGCCATGCCGTGGATGGCTTGTCGTACGAGCTAAGGACATGGAGCAGGACGTCATGTTACAAGCTCATACACAAGGACTGACCCTTGCGGAGTGGCAGGATTCTCTCGAGCGAAGGTCCAGGCGAGCTTGTCTCGAGGAGCTCGTCGGCATGTTGCCGCCGCATCTTTGCAAGCCAATCTTCGAACATACCTTTGACATCATACCAGAATATTGATTGAAACGAGGCTAGGATAAGATCTTGATCGGGCAACTCGTTTGCTTTTATCAGTAGAAAACGATACACTGTACTAGGACACAAGTCTGAGCAGAAACCCGACAATACTCTCCCGGAAACTCTTTCAGACCTATATTCAATGACTGTATTTCATGTGGCTAGGTACACCTCGATATCGAGCTTTATTGTGTAGAATATGCTTAGTAAGCTTATAAAGAACACCTGCCACTAAAATCACTACCACGACATCTCAATGCCAGCTTTTTACCTAGCGTCGCGAGGTGCGCGATTAGGACTACAGCACCACCAAGACCAATTCTCTGGAGAGTAGCACTGTCCTAAGGTGGTAGCATTCAGGTATATCGCCGATGCGATCATGCGAGCACACTCACTTGCCGTTTTCCCGTATTGCCCTGCGCCCCGCCCTCCTAGTTCCAGCCGTTGCCACGCTCGCCCCTTCTTATCAACATCGTGAATTCGTGAAACATCTTCTCACATCTCCTCCGTCTCATCCACCTATCGAACGTATCCTGAGCATCCATACTATACATCGTGAAAGTATGTCCCACTGAAAACTCTTATCCCCCCTCCGATCAATATGCGCCTGTCCCTCACCTCCTGACCCTTCTCAGATTCAACTACACCTCACTCGTACCTACGCCACAATGTCCAACACCACAATGAACATCCACCCCATCCCCAACACCAACAAGACCGCCTGCTCCTGCGGCGGCGAAACCGGCTCCTGCCCCTGCGAGCCCGGCAAGTGCGGCTGCGGCGACTGCGCCAAGAACCCCGAAACCTCAACCTCGTCCGTGTCCGCTGCAGAGGCTGAGCTGCACAAAGTCGAGGGCACCGCGGGCAGGACGGCTTGCAACTGCGGTGGCGCGGAGGGATCGTGCCCGTGTGAAGCGGGCAAGTGCGCGTGTGGAGGATGTGCGAAGAATGCGGATGCAGAGAAGTAAGCGAAGGCTGGAAAGGCTTGATTTTTTTTTTGTCTTGGCCGGGCCGGGAGACTAGAGTGGAGTAGAGAATTGCGATCTGAGCATTGATGCGCTCGAGGGTCAAAAATGTAGAGGCGTACTATAAGATGCAGTATTCCCGCGCATCTCGTCTCATGTCAAGTATGTACTTTTTTCTCTCTCGCGACAAATAGCAGCTCGTTGGGATCGCGGCTCTGAAATTCTATTTGAAATATGTACAATGGAGATGCGGAGCCTGTGAACGCCATGTTCTTAATGGATTTACAGTATATCGTGTCAAGTCGCTACCAATCATAGCTCTCGGTATAGAGGAAGATACCTTGAGCGCCTGTACCCTTGTGTACAGCCCGCTCGTCCGACAGTCCTGCTACATACGTGCGTGCACTGGCGATGAGAGATCCGCTGCCACATATTACAACGGCAGTCTCGCCAAGGGCGCTTTCCACAGCAGGGCGAATCAGCTCATCCATATTCGGTTTGCGGCTCCTGTGTATCGTAGGTCTACGACAGCATGCCGCTTGAGACGTGTTCTTCGTGACGAGGCCATTAACACTCTGCTGCGATGAGGCAGAAGATATGGCCAGCTCGTCTTGTTTATTCTGCAGCGCGGACTTCTCGTCTTTCATGAGATAACTTGATTCCATCGAACTTCTTCCGCTCGTGATCACAGGCTGTTGATGTTCGAGATCGAGGTTGACCGTGCCGCATGTGCACATGCCGGTGCAGCACACACATACAGGCTCATCGCTGCATGTAACGAAGACGCTGACACCCAGGTCCACATTGATCGTCCTGCTTCGGGCGACCGCTGCTGCGAGCGCTTCTCGTTGTGCTTCGGCTTCTTCTTGACTACGCACAATCCATGAGAAATCAATTCGTCGCGCGGCTATGTTGCTATCGAGGAGGTTCTGCAAGACAGGTAGTGTGAAAGCGAGGCCTGTGCCGGAGCTGATCAGGACAATGCTGTCGTGGATGGCAAGATTTGGTGGTACGCCCCATGGTCCACTAAGAAAGACTCGTATTCTAGGAGAGGTCGATGTTGCCTTGTTGTACACTCGCTTCGTGAGTCCACCTTGCGCCTTGATGAGTAAGGTTAAGGATTGTGTACCAGAACTGCTCTTCGCAGCGCAGTTATTTGCAATAGTGAAAGGATGGTTGCCGAACCAGCCTACCGCCGGTGCATAGATGTAAATATGTTGGCCGGCAGACCAGCTGAACCGTACGTCTTTGATAGTCAGCTTGGTGAGTCCAGCAGGGATGGGTTCCAGATGTGCATCGTAACCCAGAATGCTCCGAGAAGAGTTGCGTAACAACACCATCACTCCACGAGCTGTCCAATCAAAGACCACGAAGCCAACAGCCATCCAGACATTATATGCAGCGTAGCTGGGCACATGCATATGAACGAGCCAGAGTAGGACAAAGGCCGCCACGATATGCTGGAGGACGAAGAATTCGTAGCCGAGCTGACGGAAGAAGCCAAAACTTGACAGCACCATCCAGGTAACGACACCCCATGCACCGAAGCCGTATTGGACCATGGTCATCATCTCCATCTCGATAGCCACAATACCACCCAAGTACCATTCTGTGTAGAAGTGCGACCAGTGGACAACCACTGTGAAGAATAGCGTAATGGCTGCCCACCGATGTATCCAGTTGAGTCTTTCATAGGATATTCCAGCAATGAGGGTGATTGGGTTCGCCTTGCATGACAGTAAGTAGATCAAGGGTAGCTGAGTGACAGATACCCACGCAGCACGGAAACCGACCTTCTCCCATTTGTACGCATATAGAGCATCGCCTGGATGTAGAATGCTTCCAGTCCAGAGACAAAGGAGAATGACAAGCCAGTAGAGTACAATGACGACGACGCGGCCAAGTGGGGGAGGAGAGAGATGCTTGGAGAAGTAGCCTGTGAAAAGGAGTGGTTGCGGGTATGTTATTTCTCGTAGTGTTGCCGTCAGACTGGCGAAACCGATGGTGAGGAAGTTGTTAGGACGAGAAGGTATATGGTATAGATTTGACATATGGCGACGCAGCCTGTGTAGGGAAGAGAGAGGACGGATCAGCTAGTTGCTCTTCAAGTTATGACTATAAGCAGACAATCCATTGCTCGAGCGGTGGAACTGGAGCTTTTAGTTCTACTCACCCGATCTTCGTCCGCAGAGAGTCGATGATGCGAAGTGTGGCCAGGAGCACGACCAGACCGACCACAGCGTACCAGTAGCCTCTGGCAATTGCACTGTTGACAATGACAAAGGAGGAGGGGCTGTCGGCTGACATATCGCCACCCATACTCCCCATGTCTCCAGAGCCCATGCTCATATCCATTGCGTAGGATCCAGCTGATATATACCAGTCCGTGCCACCGTCCACGAACCGAATCTATATCTCTTCTGGTTGATTAGTAGATTGAGTGGCTTCGTGGAGGCAATAAGTCTATCGAAGCGATATCGAAGACAAAGGTCGTACTGTGGCAAGGCGCCTCGAAAGTTTAGTGGGATAAGCTATCCGTCATGCAGTTCTAGGCAATGCGCATCGGAAATGAAAGGCAAGGCAAGGGGATGAAAGGGAGTCTAAAGGTTTTCTTCGATGCAGCAAGCGAGGTGAGGAGGAAATCTCCCGTGCCGTCAGATTGAGCATGTTTTCCCAATGCAGGTGAGCACTTTTTCGAGCCTCACGTCGCCAGACATCAACCACGGTTTCAATGCCGGCATCACAAGCATTTGATTATTGTTGTCATCTGTCGCGCTTATGCAAAGGTAGTGCTTATTAAATAAGAAGAGACGAGCTTCCCATTCATCATCTTTCGTATCAGCACAATCACAACAAACGAAAGACCACTACGATACTCACCTGCTCTTCACTATATAAAATAGCTACGCATCTCGCACATCTACAATGACGGCTTTCAGAGCTCTCCTCGTCGCCTGCCTGCTAGGTACCAGCGCCACTGCCCATTTCATCCTTGGGTATCCCACCAGCCTCGGGTTCGACGATGATCTTGAGCCTACTGCGCCCTGTGGTGGTTTCTCCATCCCAGCTGCTGGCGCTGCCACAACTGCGAACAGCACGAATGTCACAGTTGGAGGCTTCGCTGTAGCCCTTCAGAGGTACTTTGATGTCCCATATCCATTCAGAAAGCGCATCACCTCACTAATAATTCTTCTCAAACAGCTTCCACCCCGCCGCAGACTTCTTGTACCGTGCCAGTACCGATCTAAGCGGCAACGACTTCGTCAACATTGTGCCAGTCATCTCAGAGACAGGTCTTGGCCAATTCTGCCTGCCTGCTCTGACTCTCCCGAGCAGCTTCGTTGGCAAGACTGGTCTTATCCAGGTGATTCAAGATGGTCCCGACGGTATTCTTTACCAGGTAGGTGAATACAGTCACAGTCGATGGATGTACTGTATTAGTACACAAGTTTGAGCAGAATCCCTACGGCGCTCTCCCCTGGATACTTCCAAACTTTTGTCCTATGAGTGTATAGACTGACGTTCCACCTTTCAGTGTGCTGTCGCGAACTTCGTCACTGGCGTCAACTCTACAATCGGTAGCGCGTGCACAAACGTTACTGGCCTCGTGGCGACGGACACCAATCAAGCCAACTTCACCAGCGGCGCCTCCAGTAGTGTAGCATCTGTTGCTTCGACTGCCTCAGCTACTGGTGCATCGACCTCGCTTTCCGCATCCACATCTCCAGGCGCGTCGGCTACAGCGGGTAGTGCTACTTCGGCTGCGGCTTCTGCAGCTGCCACTACCAAGGCTTCCGGTGCAGCTGATTCAATTACGCCGAAGTGGGTTGGGCTGGCGGCTTTGCTTGCAGTTCCCGCTTGGTTCTTGTGAAGATGATTAGCAGTACTAGGAGACTCTATTGTGCGGTTGAGGACCATCAGGGCTGGAGTGAGGAAGGAAGAGAGACAAAGCGCGTGTGTACAATTCTATAGAAGGCTCTCTGGCCCAGTGTGAGGCTCAAGACTAGTATATACTCCAAAGACAGCCTTGGCTAGAGGAGTCGAGATCGATTCTTCCACAGAACAGTTCCCTGAAGTGCCGTAACGATCCTCATGCTTAGAATTGAGTTATTCTCCTGTATCTACAGTGTTAGCGTTATCATTTCCAGTAAGCGAATGCCGTGAGCATGTTATTAGCCGTGTCACGTTGAGCACATTTCATTGGCGCCAGAGAGGTCCTGCAGCTTACCTTACCTGAGCACATTTACGGATCGTGTATAGTGGCAGCCTGCTGCTGTTGCTAGCATATAAGGCAAGGGAAGTGACCTCGCTAGAACTCCACAACATAGCAAATAGCCTTCCTCGAGCATCAGATCGTTCTTCACTGGTGGTAATCCTCGAAGATGCCTGCGCCATGGCTTGACCACCCTTTGCTCCTGCACTCGTCGCGTGCATACACATGCAAGTCCTCTTTCACCAAGGAGATGTGCAAGTATCAGCAAGGGTATTGGCGTTTCTGGTAAGTCGACGTCCACATTTGTGAAAGAGCTGTGTGGCTAAGCTCATATTATCTCCAGGTACCAAGCCGATCACAGATATGCATTGCCTACAGTGGCCTTTTTCCTTTCTGTGTTGGGCATATTCATCATCCACAACATCGCGGCCAGATTGCTTGGTCATCGAGCATCCAGGTCTCCAATTCTTCGCAGGGTGACGGCCGTCTCACGTTACCTGACGACTCGCTCGATAGGATCGAGTTCTCTGCCCCTAGGACCAGCATTACTCGGCACCATCGGGTGCATCTTCTTCTTTGTCATGACGCTAGGTCCAAGACCATATTACTGGCCAAACACCAAGAGCATTTCATACGGCAATTCACCGCCTATCGCAACTCGCTCTGGCTGGATGTCGATTGCTTGTCTACCTTTTGTCTTTGCCACATCAACAGAAGTCAACTTCATAACCATGCTGACTGGTATTTCATACGGAAAAGTACAAGTCTTCCACCGCTGGATCTCGTTCGCCATGTATGTGCTAGCTCTGGTCCACACGTTTCCCTTCATTGTCTTCCACATCTGGAAGGGCGACATGATGCTCCAGTGGTCTACCTCCGTTGTCTATTGGACTGGTGTCGTTGCGATATTGGCTCAGACATGGCTTACATTCGCCTCGCTCAGTCCACTGAGAGCCTTGTCTTATGAGTTCTTCAAGATGTCCCACATCGTTGCGGCAGTCCTGTTCGCAGTCTTCTTCTTCATACATTGCGACTTTCGATTGACTTCCTGGGATTATTTTATTGCCAGCGGTGCCATATACATGAGCTGCTATCTTTACTCATTTGCTCGTACAGCAATGCAAACAGGCACGGCTACTCTGTCCATGGCAACGCCAGCAATCGTTTCAGTACGAGTATCGTCGCGCATGAAATGGAAACCAGGCCAATACTGCTTTGTCCGTTTCATCGGCATGGGCAGGCACGCTTTTTCTTCGCATCCATTCACAATCTGCTCGCTTGATCCTCGACAAAGTGGGGAGGGCAAAGCCCAAGCTGACCTCCTCTTTTACATCCATGCTAGAGGCGGCTTCACAGGGCACCTTGCCCGTCATGTTGCGGCACGACAAAGCTGCACGATGCGCATCATTCTGAAAGGGCCGTTTGGCGGGATTGACACGTCACAATTTGATCGCAGCACGAAGCTTCTGATCATTGCTGGTGGTTCAGGTGCCGGATGGACTCTGCCACTTATTGAACGCTTCCTACAACGTCATGCGTCCTCGACGAGCAGCCTACGCCCTGAAACACAGTCCGTAGACAACACGGAGAAGCCATCGAGCCCGTGCGTTACGTGTCTGGTTGTCCTCGCCACACGCGACGATAGTCTTCGTCAATGGTACCAAGCTACCGTCAATGACCTTGTTTCGAGATTCGACATCGAAGCTACGACGAATCTAGCGATCCAGCTCCACTACACTGGCGGCGTTGGTCTTTTCGAGAAGCTGCATCCACAAGCCTCAAATGCACATCGCACGTACGAGCCCAGCGGCAAGAGCAACTTGCCTGTAGGTATAGTATCAGACACTAGATTGTCCGACGAGCGCGCACCACGGCTCGATATGGCACTCGACAGAGGACGGCCTGATTTGCCACAGCTTATTGCAGATCAAGCCGAATGTGCCGTGGCAGGCGAGTCGGTGGGTGTTTATGCTTGTGGGCCGCCTGAGCTACAACAGGATGTGCGCGAAGCAGTCGTTCGTGAGCAGGTGAAGATACTGAGGGGAAGTCCAATGGAGGTGTTTCTTCACACTGAGCATTTCGAATGGGCTTGAAAAAGGACTTGGTCGTGAGCATGATGGGATGATTCGTGACGAAGTTGAAAAAGTGGAGCAGAGGTGCTGAGAGGACACTCCTCGTCACCTTTTCTCTCTTCTGGTCCCGCTACTGTGCACAATCCTCCTCGTATAGCATAGTTACATCTCTTGAATGAAGAACGCATGTGGATCTCTAGTCTGAGAGGGAACATTAAGCAGGGCCCTACAGCAGCCGCTTGTATGTGAAGAGGTATGGGATCTATTCATCCTGATTACACTTCCGGCCCGTGTAGGCCAGGGTTTGGAACCGGTCTCTGAAGGGGACGAAGTCAGCGAGTGATACGCAAGCCTTGCTGGAGCTTGGCCTCGACCACTTGCTCTTCTGCTTCACAAATGCACAGCGAGCGTGCCAAAAGAACAACCCAGAAGCTTTGATTTTGAGCATATTCTAAGCGCATCATATCCGGCTAATGTCGAACCGCACCTCTTCATGAATGTTATTGGACACTGATCGCTAGACGTCGGTACGTTGCTTAGGAATGGTCACGTTCGCCACGGATGCAGCCTGTTTCGCCGAGGATGCATCTTTCGTTGAAAGTGTTGCGTGGTGCGCCCATGATCAGTGTGCGGGACAGAACATTACCAACTCCGACATGAAATAATTCTGGGAACAAAAGGTTACAGGACAAGGTAATGCTCTTCCTCAGCCTGCAGACTACTACAAGGTTAACACTTTCACAGGCTCTACTGGCGTGCAGACAGCAACCCCGAAGTGGGGCTATTCCGGTTCGCTTTCTCACATTGAGTCTCCCAACACTTCAGCTGACAGCCACGGATACGAGCCTCAACACTACTGCACTAGTGCCTCCAGACGTGTATGAGACGCAGTACAAGGTCCTCTATGCTGTGCAGACAGAGGCAATCAGTGAGAACAAATATGGGTACGTTTCAACTGGGCAAGAGCGCCGAAGGGAACATGCTGGCTCACGGCTCTCTGACAGCATCGCCATTCTGGTAGTAGGCTTTAGCCATTCTGGTAGTAGGCTTTGGTCTTCCTGTCGTACTCAGTCATCTCGGCTATCTACCTGGCATCTCAACAGCATATACTTGGCTCCGACCGCGTCTTATTTGGCCTAGCACAACCGGGCATCAGAGTGCTCCGCATCATAGTTTCAGGGCCCCAATACGCCACAGTCACTGATCTAGGCAACCGATATATACAGAACGATGTGCCCGGATTGCGGTGGGGTATGATGACCGGCAAGCACGCTTACTCTACTTCGCGACATTGACGCCACTGCGACCATGGAGAATCATCCATGCTCAATGATGCCGAGCGCTATATTCCATGGCCCTGTTGCCATCAGCGGCTCCAGCATTTCGAATTCCCCTGCGTCCGCGTTACTGGGGGAGCACGACACGGAGAAGCAGCATGGTTTGTCAATTCACGTGCGGTCATTACCTGAAGCAAACAGCAGCTCCGGAGCCACACTTTTCCTACGTCAGCGAACAGGTGCTACATCAGCACTACGGACTTAAGCTCGCCTCCTGACCTTTGTCGAGGGCAAACATACCAGCCACTCGACCTCGAAAGCTGCTCTGTGTCACCGCCTCCTTCTTATCGGTGGTGGTATTGGCTTGACTGGTCACATTCTATTCATGGCGAGCCATTTCAACATCAAGCTCTGCTAGAGCCCTAAGGAATCGGCACGGTGCCTCCTAGAGGAGTTAGGTGGCGTTACTGAGTCGTGTGAACGACAAAGACATCATTGTTGGGCAGCGCCTCAATGTGCATGATCTGCTTGCAGCAGAGGTCCTTGCAGGCTGGAAACGAGTAGGAGTCATCGTTGCAGGTCCGGGTGAAGCCGTCTCCTGACCTCCTCGACCTGTATCTCGCAAGCAAAGATCTCGTCGGGACCATTGTTACCTTGCAACCATAAATCGCCTTCGGGTCCTACAAACATGGCCTCGCCCGTGCTCTTCCGCGTCCCATCGGTGCCCGCCAGCGCCACACTTATAGTGTACATGAGATTCATAGACGCGCTCGTCCTATTCGTAAGCTCTTAGGACTGCTTGATCGCTAAGATCTTGACGGCACTCTCCATGGTGTACTCTAAGTATTGTAACAGGTTTTGCTTAGGTGCTGTGGTTATGTGCAATGCCGTCGCGGATGTGATAAGAAAATGGATGTGGGGCTGTTTCAGATAGGATAGGAAACGTGAAACAACCCCCCACTTTCGGACTTCGATCCGCCAAATAGCTTGTCACGCGCACTCCGCCTCCGCCACTCTACATTAAATTTCCTCATTAGCATTACCCACAAGATCCTACGTTGAGTGCTCTGTCAGAGGGCATGCAAGAAGGACCTTCGACAAGCGTCGCGAAGGACTGAGCTACTCATTCTAAGCACGATGGTGACCCAAGACATCACGTTGGCTAATCGTGATGAACCCGTCCCGATCATCCAGTTCGATGCTAGTAAACTCGCGCCTGCACCTGATGATGACGCTGGCTCTAAAGAGCATTCAACGCACAATGTCACAACAAGGGCACGAGCAGCTTCTGATAGCGATCGACGAAACGTGAAAGGCAGCTTCCAAGAGCGGATGTTCGGTTTGTAAGTCAGTGAAGCGAAAGATGGAAGGAAATATGTTAAGTAAAGACACCAAGATTGCTTCAACAGGTGCTGCCTGAGACAAATATGCACCGCGAAGCACCAAGCACACCGAAAAAAGGCAAGCAGACCGTGACTATCGAGAAACCTAATTTCAGCCTACCTATCATGTCTGCGAACTTTCGACGCTTCAATGCAAGGTATGTGTGTTACGATCTTGGTCATCTCCCAACCCGTCTAATACTTGGACAGAATCGGAGTTGTCTTCGTCTTCCAGAACAGAGTCAGTCGCCTACTATCTTGGAAGGTACCAACGCATACTATGTCTCTACTGGCAGTCTATACATTCTGCTGCCTCAACCCAAACCTGATTACCATCATTCCGCTTGTGATATGCCTCTTCGCCATCATGGAACCTGCCTTTGTCACTAGACACCCGCCACCAGCAAGTACGCACTTTCTGGAACTTCATGCTGGCTCTGGTCCTGCTACTGCTGCTCCTGTACAAGTCAAGCCAGTGCCTGAGATGAGCAAGGACTTCTTCCGCAATATGCGTGATCTGCAGAACTCGATGGAGGATTTCAGCATTGCCCATGATGGTGTAGTCCAGCTTGTGGCATCAAGAACAAACTTCTCGGACGAAAGACTGTCATCGATCATCTATCAAGGCTTATTTGCTTTGGCTCTGGTACTACTCATTGCCGCAAACCTCATTCCTTTGCGGCCTGTTGCACTCTTGTTTGGATGGTGCATCATCAGTGCTGGACACCCGGAAGTCGCCAAGCTCATAGCTGCGATAGATAAGGAGCCGTTCAAGGATGCCTACAACATCATCAAGAATTACATGGTCCATTGGATGAACGAGGATATTCTGCTGGACGGAACCTTGGAGAAGCGCGAAGTTGAGATATTTGAGCTGCAGAGACAGTCTCAGGAGAAGAAATGGGAAGCATGGGTGTACAGTGCGTCTCCACATGACACACAGTCGCGCCATCACATTGCAGGCAATCCACCGAAAGGTGCCGCATTATTCGAGGATGTGCAGGCACCAAAGGGATGGGCATGGAGTGCGAAGAAGTGGGATTTAGACTTGCAGAGCCAACAGTGGGTTGATGAACGTATGATCACTTCTGTAGAGGTAGAGACGGAAGGGCAGAGATGGGTGTATGATGCTGGTGGCGACGACCCTAGTGCAGCATCCACAGTGCATGGACTAGGCACAGAAGCTGGTAACGAGGACTTATGGAGACGGAGACGATGGACGAGGACAGTACGTAGGCAGCCATCCGAGCCCAAGGTCGGCGTAGAAGTCAAGAAGTGAATCTGGACAATCTGGTCTTTATCTCCCATACTGATGCTGATGGCGGAAGTCATGTGGCCCTTGACATTCGGCACACCTTCACTGAAGTCGAGCCTGGAGACTCACACCTCCACATCTTGATCGACTCCAGTCAGACTTTTTCTCATATCTCTGATACTGCACAATGAATTGGACGGGTGGTAACCTGCAAAGGCACTCGCGGAAATCAGGTCACAACGCCACCATCGAGAAGCAGAAACAGCACTTTGCAAAGAGTCGGACAAGGCTTCAAAATGGTAATGCTGCACGACCAGCCATCTTCGGTGAAGACCTCGAAGATGAACACACCTTCCAGCAGCCGGTCCTACGACAGTCGACACCAGCTCGCAGGCAGAGTAAGCTGGAAGGATTCACTGACTTCGCACCTGTGATCGATCGCCTTGGGTCCATGACCTCGAAGCGTCCACGAGTACACGACAGTCGATCGAGGTCTTCTAAGCTGCCCAGCTCGCAAAAACTTCAGTCAGTCTCACATGAACCGCAGTCGGAACCTTCCCAGCCTCGTGATGAGGACCCACGCTTCAAGCGGCCAAGAATCGATCAAGGACTCGGTCTTTCCGCATCTGAGAAGCTTGAACGCCAAAGGCAGCTATTACTCGGCAAATCTGACTGGGTTGGTCTACAGACCGCAAATAGTCTCCACCATGATTTCGTCTCCCATAGAGGCAAGGACAACTTCGGGAAGCGTCGTCGAGTCGACAAGGAGGCTTCCGATCGCCAGCACAATCCTGACCATGCTCAACGTGTCTATGTCTCTTCTGTCAGAGACTTCCCGAGGAGACGAGATGATCAGCCTATACCGGATGGCACGTTGAGCGACTCGATCCAAATCAAGATTGGCAATGATGCGTTGACGAGCCGACTGTCGGTCAGTCAATATGCTGAAACTGCTCGCGAATCACCTCTGCAAGTTGCATCATCGGACTCTATGCTACAAGACGAAGACGACGACTTACAAGATCCTGCACAACACTCACTATTCTTAAACTTCAAACGAGGTCGACAGAAGCTTCACCACGCACAAAGTGAAAGTCAATTAGGTCATTTGCAAGGTCAGGCGCGAGACAGTTTCGTGGAGGCGACTGATGAGGACTATGAGATAGCCACAGACATTGGCTCTGGCCATCACGCTGGTAGTAATGCTGCCTTATCACCGCCAGGTCATAAGCAGCCTGAAGAAACCAGGTCACCACATGTCTCAGAAAGTGCGTTCGGCAGTATGGAGTCTCCACATCAGCGAGGGCACCATTCACCTGCCCGGGTTTTCCAGAAACAAGGTCCACTACGTGAACTAGCTCGCGATAAACCACATGAAGAGGCCGAGAGTGATATGCAAGAAGAGGTGAACAAGGAGCACGACTTCCAGACCTCACATCTTAAGAACGAGCACGCTTGGCAGCATTTCATCAAGACAACAGCTGTCGGTGACGGTGAAGAAACGTCAGAAGATGTGCTTCCTCCCATCCTCAGGAAGAGAGCTCAGCTCATACCCTCGCCCCAACCACCATTGCCGTCGCTATTTTCCAATCCACAGATTCACGTCGCACCTATCGCGGTGAGGACAACAAATAAGTCTGATGCAGCGCCCGTGCCACCGACCCCAGCCAGCTTGAAAGCACTCGATGCGTTGTGCCAAGCGAGACCGCCGCAAGCTGCAGCCACAGAACCTGATTTCATAACGCCTACCCCTAATAGCCTCAAAGCGCTGAAGACGCTATGTCAAGCACCAGCACCACAAGCCAAAGCAGCTGGCAAGAAGCTCAAACCAGTCAGCGACCCCGATGCAGCATGGAAGGCCTTTGTATTCGGCCACAAAGCCCCCCTCACCGCTGAACCCGCACTTCCCGGCCTCGATGTCCTCGCGCCCGCCAATAGGCCAGTATTGAATTCATCCAATCACGCCAATCCACCCACACCCAGACATCATCAGCGCAATCGCTCCTCAAGCTTCCTCACCAGCATCGGCAGCTCCTCGAGCCACGCCGACGCCTGCACTACTGCCGCCATGCACGCCCCGTCCAGCTCAGCCGCTCTCCAATCTGATAGTGGTGTAGTCTCGCCACTGCAAACTCATCGCAGCGCCTCCGAAGCCTCTTTCGACCGCCCTTCTAGCGTCGCTAACGCCTCTATCATGCCAGCAGTTCTGCGTACGTATGAGCAGCGACCAATGCAGCGCATATCCTCGCCAGATCCGCTTCAGGCAGAAAGCTCTCCAGATCCGTTGACGGTCGGACATACACAGGGACGCCAAAGGTTGAGGATGGTATTCAGCAAGCCGAAGCCGTTTGGTAGATCGATGGACGGTGGGAATGTCGAGACGGAAGATGCGGGCAGGAGTACGAAAGAGCATGTCGTATACATTGGACAGGGATGTGGCAGACGAGCGCGAGCGCGAGCACAAGATGCAGACAATGAAGGTGATGGAATGGATATGATTGAGGATGACTGACTAAGCGAAGCGGTCGACTGACTCATGAATGGGAGAGGCGTGTAAGCCGGGGCAAGAGGTGAGATTGCGGTGGTGCGAAGTTGTCTGGCTGCAAGTTGATGAGCTCGAACACTGGCTGGTATCACTGGCTCAAACCAAAGGCTATCGCATTTTGTGCGTTAAGCACGATGTATATTGCTATATCTCGCTTATCTATTCGTTCTGCTCCCGCTTTTGTTCCGTTTCGTTCAAGATTCTACTTGACCGCGATCTAGCATTCGGCTCCAGCGCAGTCATGCCAGCTCGATCCTGTCATTTTCTGTGACATATCCCTCGTCTTATGCATGTCCTAAAGCACACATCGTCGCTTACGTCCTTCTGCAGGGGTACTCTTAGTCCCGCCGCCCTTCCGCTAGCATTCGGCTTCGGCGATCGGGGCTTATGAGTTATAGGCCGCTGCGCAAGCTATCATACTTCTCTCGTCCGCGTTCCGTCCGCAGCGAGGATACTCGATCTAAACTCCAAGGCGAGAAAGAGTCCTGCCCCGACTTTCCATTTGAGCATGCAAAGCATCTATAAGTGCTCGAGCTTGCCCCTAGTATCAAGGAGCATCAGGCAACACGCAATCATGTGAAGATGATCAATGATATGTTGAATGCTCGGGATGCTCCAACGTGAAATGTAGAGACAGAATTGGTGCTTTCGGTATCGATGGGTCGGTGTTGCGGCTAGCCAGGATCGATAACCATCAACGACTCCCCAATCCATGTTGCGAACGTATCATGATGAGTGGCGTCGTTGCTTGAGTGGCGACAGAACCGCCAGCATGTTGGGTCCTTTCACCATGCTACTCTCCTCGTGGGCATGTTGCGCGTGATATCGTACTTCATAAGTCATCAAACCTTTCCCACACTCCAGTATGTTCCTCAGACCCCAAGCACATCCATTTAATCCCTTGGCCTCACACCTCCTTCAAATGACACCCCAGCGTCCCCCGTCCACCCCAGTCCCTCCTCGGCACCAATCTCAGCGTCTTGACTTCCACTTCTCCACCTTCCTGCTCCCTCTGCACCACAACCTCAATCCCCCTCCCCTCGCTCCTCCCCACCACCTGCGCCACTCTCGCCAACTTCTCATGATTCAGCCAATCCACCTCGCCGAATTGCACGATTCGATCACCTACCCTCATGCCTGCCCCCGATGCTGGAGAGGAGGGTGCGACGGTGTTAACGACGGCAAAGGCGGGTTTGGTGCTTGTGCTTGTGCTCGTTCCGTCTCTCCCTGTAGTGCCACTAGTAGTGCGATCCGCTGTGCCGGTCGCTGTGCCGCTCGTACTGCCAGTGCCATTTGACGTCCCGTTCGTTGCACCGTTCGCTGTACCATGTGTTGGTATATACACAGATTCCTCCTCCTGCGCCGCAGCGGCAAAATGCGCATGCAATCCCTCTTCGATACGCGTGAGCAGGGCTTTGTGGTCATTGCGGAGGTGAATTATCCGGGCGCGTGTGGTGCGGATCTGGGCGATGTCGATGTCGGAGCGAGGGTAGCCGTCGAAGGTGGTAAGGGTGGTGCGCATGTGGACGTTGTGCTGGTGGTGGAAAGGAAGAGTGTTAGCTGTTGTGTAGGGAGATGTGTGGCGGGGCCAGAGGAGGGGAAAGAGAGTGAGGATGCGAAGGTGGTGAAGGGGACGAGGGAGGAAGGGAGGAGTGCACGCGGGAGGGGCGAAGGGGCTCTGGTGTGTGACTTACAGAGTCGAGGACGCTACCTAGAGCTTTGAGCTCGCTTTCGAGGGCATCTTTGCGCTTGATAAGGTCCTGTAGAGAAGTATTGTCAGATGTATCTGCGTTTGCGCTGCTGCCGACAGTGGGAGAGTGGATGTTTGGGAGCGGCATGCCCATCGTTGCTTGTAGTGTTGAAGCAGGATGACCAAGGTATGCTCCGTAGCGAGATCTGAAGGCCGGTGGAGCAGAGGACGATCCAGTCACATGTCTCAAGCATATGTGGGGGAGGTGTTGGCGACGGCGAGGTACAAAGATACTAATCTTAAGGGTACCAGATACATACGATTCAGACCACAAGACATCGGGCTTCTGCTGTCACCTCGTGCTTGATAGTTCATCGCCCGCTCGAATTCGAATACATGTTCCGTCTGTGTCTGTGTCTATGTTCATGTCTATGTCTATCGTATTGGAAGTACAAACTTCCTCTACAGTACGAAGAAAGAAAAGCGCTCAAGCACTGTCACCCATTAAATCTCAACATGATCATCACCCTCATAACTTGGCCCTCACTTGCCCATTACTTCTCTGAAATTTCTCATTCTCCCTCCTCAGCGGATCCGCCTCCTCATTACTCTTCCGCGGCGCCCCTGCTGTATCCTTCTTCTTCGGCGCACTATGATAACCCCCACCCACATTATCTGCATTCGTAATCCTGCCCTCCGCATCCCTCTGTATCCCCAACTCAATCAACTTCGCAAACACCTCTGCAAAGTCCACAAAGAACGCCTCTTTATCCTCCGCATACCTCTTCACCCACGGCCTGAAACTCTCGTCCTCCAACAGCGCCAAATCCGTCGGCAACATCATCAGCTCCGTCTCGGTGTCCTCGTCATAATTGACAAATTGCTCGACCCCGGATTCCGGCACGACTTTCTTTTTCCACTCCAGCCGCTGCATGAGCACGAAGTATTGGTTCGAGAAGCGCGTGGGATTGTTCACCCAGGCGCCGTGGAAGCCCGAGCGGTCGGAGTGACAACGGCCGAGGTTGTGCGCGCCGGAGAGGGCGACGATTTCTTGGTCGGTGAAACCTGGTGAAGGTTGCTTAGCGGATGCTCATTGAGTGCGTGAAGCCATACGGGCGAGATGGAACTAACCCATGCGGTTGAAGATGAAGCGTATGTGGTCGGCGCCTTGAGCCCCGTCTGGTAGTCGGCCTGTTCAGGAGTCTCAGTATCGAGCCTTTTCCAGCAATATGAAGATGTATGGACGCACCATGCGGAGGCAACTTCGAATCATCGACGTAGTCCGTCCTGCCAGACTTCCATTCTATTTCTGGACCGCCCATTTCGCGGATTGCAGTGACGCCGGCGAGTGTCCAAAGGTCTCTGCCAGAACGTTAGTCGAAGCTCAAGCCCCGCATCACAGGGAGAGGTAAAAGGAGGGAAGAAGAAGGAGAGCGGGAGAATAAAGAAAGAGGAGAAGAAAGAGAGGAGAAGAAAGAGAGGTGCATACGCATAAGTAATCCACGAATACTTCTTCTTTATCGGCTCCAGAAACACTCTCGCATGTTGCAGTCCGGCATTCGCAGGATCGCCACCTTCCTTTTCATATCGCATGCCTGATTTTCTGCTTGTTAGGACCTCTTCCCATTTCTCATCCCACTTCTCATCCCATTTCTCATCCCACTTCTCATCCCATTTCTCATCCCCCTTCCCATCTATTCAATGTGGAGAGAGATGCATACCCGCGCCATTAGAACCCCCAGTATCCGTCTCAGCATCATAAGTTCCCGCACTATGCCACGCCAATCTCACGAGCACAGGCCCAGCTGAGCCGTCGTCGTATTCAGGTTGGTGCAGGAGTTTCACAATGTCGCTGCGGACTGCAACGTAGTCTCGGTCTGGCATTTGGCTCTTGCGCTGAGGAAGAAACAGGAAATAGATTCGCGAGGATGTGAGGGATACAGTATGCAAAGCAATATAATAATGGTGAAGATGAGATGGGATGGTACAAGGATACGAAAAGTGGCGAAAATTGCCGGCCAATCTGTCAATGTACCGAGGCTCGTACCATTTTCTTTCTGTGTATAGCCAGTCACGTGATGGGCTAGATTGGGGGTTTCTGCTTTCCTAAATGGGCTTGCTTTGGGGCTTGCTGCTACGCGTCACCGTCTAGGCATGTATCAAAGTACTCGTTGTATCGCTGCTATATATATCCTGAACGTCTTGTGACCTCTACTTTTCGATACTCTGCTCTACTGAACATAAGTGTGTGCGTTATTCCCACGAAATACTCTGGCACTGGGACTTCCTGGACTATTCTGCTGTGATCCTACAACCCGCTGCCTATAGCTGGTATACGTGCTGTTCGTGACTCCTCGTCCTTCACTACTTCGTGCCATTCAACCTCACCATAATGACCAACCACGCCCTCCTCACCCTTTCCACCCTCCTCACCCTCACGACCTTCACTCACGCCGAATTCACCGGCGCCCTCACCACCACAATCAGCACCGCCGGCTTCGTCATCACCGAATACTACACCACCATCTCCACACTAACCTTCAGCCTCGGCCAGCTCACCATCATAGGCAACACCACCACCTGTCCTCCCGGCTTCCTCTCCGGCTTCATCGGCCCCCCACCAACCAACGAACCCGCCTGCCTCTTCTGCCCCACCGGCTTCTGGTACGATCGCACCGACTGCGAGCCTCAGAATTTCGACAACGATGCCTCTTACTCCAGACCCGCGTCCTTCACGCCCACGCCGACGTTGGGAGGCGCGGCGTCGACGTTTGTGTATGGGCAGCCGGATACGATAAGTGAGACGTTCACGCAGCCGGATATAACAACCACTATGACGACGAGCATTACGGCGACGGGGGGCGGTCCGTATAGTCTGGTTGAGTATTCTGCGATTGTGCCGAGCGTGTCCGGGTATGCGATACACATGCCGGATCTGGCGTTCTATCCTGAGACGACGATCACGACGGGAGGCTTCACGATTAGTATGAGGCAGCAATTGTCGTCGTTGACGATACCGTATGGAGGGCCGGCGACGACGGAGAAGGGGGTCGTGAAGTATAGCGTTAATTTGCCAATGGGGTATTTTTTGGCAAAGGTTGAGACGGCGACGGCGACGGCGACTGCTGCGAGCTCGGGATCTGCCATGACAACGGGGACGACGGTAGTGCCGAATCAGGGTGCTGCTGCGCGTCTGGGCGTGTCGAGTCTGGCTGTCTCGGCGTTGCTGGGTTGTGTTTGGGTCATTCTTGTGGTTGCTTTGTGAAGTGTAAGGCAAGATTAGTGAATCTTCGCGATGAGCCTTTTCAAGTGGAGCGTGCTTTGGTATATCTGGAAGGGCACGTCACTTGTATTTGCCTGGATGGTTAAACATCGATGTCTGGAGATACGAAATTGCGTTTGGTGAGCTGAAAAGTGCTGCATACAGATGGTGGTAGTGGTGAACGTCCGTTACAATTATCTCGCGAGTCGTCTCCAAAGCATAACTGATCCAGCTATATCGCTTTCTTCCTATAGCTCTTACATATTGTGTTGCGTCTTGACTCTTGAGGCCCTCAGGCATACTTGTCTTCTGTTAGTGCAAAATCCAGCTCTATATGCACAGCCTGGCTGTACCTCCAATTACTGGCATTCGGCACGAGTACACTCTTCAGCACAGACATCAGTTACACAAGCTTCATCATCACAAAAGCTTACACCATCGTCACGTCACGTACATGCACGCTCGGACGTACGGACGTACGGACAGCCGGATTCGGTCTGCCCAGGCTTGAGCCGAGAATGTGCTAGGCTGCTGGGCCGATTGAGGGTTTCGCAAGATGAGTGGAGAGCCTGACTCCCCAGATGAGAAAGATAAGGAAGCCCTGTGCATACGTGAAACAGAAGGAAAGAGATTGCGTAGAGACAGGAGCATGAGGATACGATACGAGATGACCAATCGTGACGGCTGATTCCGTCCAAAAATCCCCATTCCAGGCTGGATAACGTAAGATGCGTTGCAGGGTAACATCGACTGGATCCAGACCAATATGCAATGCTCGCCTAATAAGGTCGTTGTTAGTAAGCATTATTGACTACTCATGTCTGGGAGCTCGTTGCATGCAGGCGGGGTGAACGGGTAATCGGCTGTGATGTCTTCTTCGGACGATAGATGCGCGCATGAAATAATGGCTCTGTGACCAGCTCGCGTCCTTGGAGGAGATCTCGGGACGTCCGACGTCCGAGATCAAAAGGGTCCAGGAATTCGTAGCGTGTGATTAGGGACAAGGTTGTTCACGTATGATGCACCAGACGGAACATGAGGCATTGTGAAAGAGTGAAGTCCGCGGCGAAGATGACAGTTCAATGGGATGCGCCGCTTTCGTGCCGAACGTGCCAGGATACCTGTCGGTGGAGGACCTAAAGCAACGTGGACGGCGATAGACGTTGGTGAGTAGCAGTTCGTAGTGGCATTGCAAGCTTAGCAGCGGGCAACACCGCGGAAGATACCGTGACCCTAAGGCTCTGTATTTTCATCCATGCTTATTGTTTCAGCATGCTATGCTAGCGGATGTTGAGACTTGGGGGAAAGTGCGAGGTGATGGTGAAATGGATGTGATGGTCGCCAAATATGACCTTGCGGCCTGCTTGAAAGCCCTCAGGTGGTCTTTGTATCAGAGACGAAGCACATCGGCATATTCCGTGGCATTGTCGAGCAACCATGACCAGAAATTGAACAAACAAAGAAGCCCCCGCGCATTGTCCATGGTCTATTGCCCAACTTGCTTTCCATGAGTTGCAGCACATGACTACAAGATATCTGCTGAAGATGAGACCGAGTTGACACTTGGTGTATTCATCAGTAAACTTCAAAGGTGAGGACATGTGAGTCTCGGGACTTGGCAAAGGTGAACGTGTCGTCACTGAGCACGGTCCACTGAGGCGGTGCGGTCTAGAACTTGACGTGGATCAGCTCCGTGGAGAAGTCAGGGAATAATAATCGCTTTCAGGGTGCTGTTGAGCTCTGACGTAAAGGGAAGGTTACACGGGTGGTAAGTGGCGTCTGAGAGGTCTTGGAGGGGAGCTATGCTATGCTGATCGGAGCATGAGGTTGCCACGCCTGAGCTCAGCAGTGTTGCTTGCCGTCTCTTATAACGGCTCAGGCACACGTTCTGATGATCCTGTCGACGCTGCATGTTTGCATGTCGTACCGGCGCTGATCGTTTGTGATCATCGAGGAGAGATGAAGGATGAAGGAAGGGACAGGTAAGCTCAAACGATGGCGGCCCGGCGACCAGGGAGAGAAGGCCCGTCAGAGACGCTGATCAGATGATTCAGATCAGACCTGAGCAAACATCGTCTCATGTGTGACAGATCAATGTCCCGACTCCAGCACGGTCTCAAGGATGGGCACAGTATCATGGTCATTGTCGCAGTCTCTACACCGCGTGCTGTCTCTCTGTGACTCTGTATATGATCGCAATCATGAAGATGGTTTGAATGTCTCTGACAGCGTGGCTTGGGCTGATTTTCCAACCCAATATAATCATAATCATAAGCGAAGCGAATGTCATCCTGCAAGCACCTTCCTCTTGTGTGCAGCATTGTGCTTTGCTGCGTTGCGTGCTGGTCAAGAGTAGTGGCGATGACCTCGGATCTCTCCTCCGATTCCCGGCCGGACGCCGGCCGGTCGTTGCCAGTGATATAGGCTACGCCCATGCGTAATCTGCCTGCCTCTATCGCTTTGCGCTGCATGTTCAGAGTAGACAGCCACAGATCACAGTCACAGCCGCCTGCATCATCGCTGCTGCATTCTGACCCCCGAACCTCGCCCGCAGCCCCTCGTGTCATTTGACTCCATCCCATCATCTCTTCGACTTTAATTCACGCCAACCCTCTGCCTCACCCTCTCCTCTCACGGCCTCTGAATCAGTTGCCTGATTCGAACAAAGGTCAAAGCATCTCAATCTCTCCTCCAGCTCTCAGAAGGTCTCGAACGTCCGGTATCTTGTACTGCATCACTGCCGAGTAGGGATAGGGTCATCTCGGAGACGCACCAATTGTGCCTTTACGTTTTCTCCAGCAAAATCACAGTCGGCGCCACTTGTCGTCTTGCACTGCCGCCGATTCGAGACCGTCGAATCGACCAACGGCCATACACAGCCATAGACGAAGCAGAGAAATAATCGCATACTCTACATACAATACAGGCAGTCTTCTTCGGCAGTACGTCTCGCGACACGAACTGGCGAATCGTCGGCCGCTCGCGTAGGATAATCAGATCATCAAAGGACGGCAGGGGTTTTGCACTAAAATAAAGCTTGGGGTCGACTGCACTGTACCATACTAGTACCGCAACCAGTAAGTGAAACGAAGAGACGGCATTTTGCTGTCATTGCCTTTGTTTGCCGCCGTCGATTCTTGCGCGCATCAAACTGTATATATGCCACCGCATACAGCCGCGCTCGCATCCCATATATTATCGCGCTGATCGGTGCAGCACACAATAGACTAACCTTCTAACCGTCCGCAATCTACAGACGTGCAAGCTTCCGATCACCACCCGTCGCCTAATTATTAGCGGCATCATCATCGACAATCGACACAAGACTACGTCGGTGTCATTCCGCGGGCCTTTTCGACCGCGCGACTACTGCTCTCTGTACCCAGTTGCGACCTTTCACGACCTTGACGATTTTGCCTTTTGAAGGCGCCGCTGCTTCGCCCACTTTTAGGACGTCGAGCCGCAGCGCGTCGGCTTTCCATTCGAGAGCCGCTTCGCTACTGATCAAGTCTTCCAAGTCCCGGCATTACGAGCGACGGTAGTCCTTGACCCGAGAATCAAAAAGGTCAATACATACTACCCAGATTCGCAGATTGACAGCGCAGAAGGAGGTTGCTTTATGCTTTAAAGTGCACAGTCTGCGCCAGACCTTTTTGTTTTTTTTCGAATCTGACTCTGACTCGCTTTTTTCAGTTTCTGCCCCGCATTTTCCGACTCGTCGTTCGTCGTTCGTCGTTTTATCTGACTCTGACCCTCTCCAGCTGACTCTCTCCTCTGTGCTACCTTGCTCTCGATCTCCAGCGTCTACTTACTTCTGATCATGAGCAGCATTCAGGATCAGAACAGCCTGTTGTCCGACAGAACTGACGATGAGCTGAATGATGTTGACGGACTTGGACCCATGAACGGACATGGCAACGGTGCTGTCCGCCGACGAGCATCACGCGCTGGCACTCGTAGCGTCTCGACTCTGAGTGCCGTCCAACTCGAGCGGAAACGTGCAAATGATCGTGAAGCTCAACGCGCAATCCGTCAGCGCACAAAGGAAAATACAGAACGACTCGAAAAGCGCGTCACTGATCTTGAACATGAGCTCGCATCGGTTGGCGCCGGCCCAGGCACAGCTACTGCTGCTCTACATGAACGCATCCGTCAGCAAGAAGCTGAAATACAAATGTTGCGCATGCGACTGGATCAAGCAGCATTAGCGATGGGTGTTGAGAATGGTGGTAAGTTTGCTGCTTTCATCCATCTACTTTTGCATTGGTCCGCTCCCAGCACAACAGTCCCAGATCTTCAATATCTCACAGACTCGCATCACACATCTGACTCGTGTTAATCTGACTCTATGTAGCTGTACTAGAAGACCACAGCTCTCGCGTCTCTGATCAACATGCGAATGGTGGCAACCTGCCACTACTTTCACAGCAGCCACAGATCGGACAGGCTCAGCTCGCCACGAACATGCTGAATCACGGAGCTGAACTACCACGATCAGGATCTACTTATGGGTACCGTCCCACGACACAATGGCAACCAGCCACAGGATATGGCGCGCATCCTGGCAACAAACGAGATAGCACTCCCTCCAACGCCGGCGACCACTCACCAGAAAATATTAACGGATGGTCTGGCGACCGCAATCGAGCTTCCGAACAACACCAACACCAACAGAACTCTACTCAACCAGTCGAATACACACACATGATGAGTGGCCAACCACCACAGATGAACATGCGCCCGTCGAATCAGAACATTCCATTCCAATCACCACACGACTCCCACGCTTATCCACTTGCGCAACACGCCAGTCAAGGCCTGGCTGCATATCCCCCTACACACGGCACTCACCAGAGTTACATGCCTCACCAAGCGCCTGGTCCTGGATCGCATCAAGGTCCACCGCAGCATTCTCAACAACCTCCTCAACAACAACAACAACAACATCCAGGACATACACAGCAGTCGCCACACGTCTCACAACTGCCCCCACCTCACGGCGGCAAGTCTGAGTATTACGGAGGGTTTCCTCAGGGTTGATGTTTTCCCGAACATACAACCTATACGGAGCACGCCTTGCGCGAAGGCCACGTCCCTTCGCTTCTTCTGGTAAACTATGGATCAGGACCATGGGGCCGCCCTCGTCAGTCCTACGAGTTACTTGTAACATTATATATACACATTGGGGCAGTGGTGGATTCGCAGAATATGGGTCGTTTTGCCTATTCAACAATATCAGCATATACGATGAACGACTGTACCGTCTGAAAAGCATAGATTGTACAATGCTCCGAGACCGACGCCGATGATGACTGTGCGCATGCTCCTCATCGTCTAACCTTATCACCATCGACGAACGATGAAGATTACATACAGCCCACAAGGCAAAGGCAAAGGCAAAGGCACACGAAGAAACGGTGCTCTGCGCCAGCCGCGCGTACATACATGCATATATGTATGCACGTCTATCGGGATCTGAGAACGCGGCAGAAGTGGAATGGTCCGATGGGGCTACGTCCGCGGAGGGCTAATTCCTGTCGCTGAATCGCAATGATGATGATGAGTGCAGGAGGAGGAGGAGGAGGAGGAGGAGGAGGAGGAGGAGGGAGGGAAATGAGTAGTGTGATGCTAATAGAGTTCTCAATGATCCACCTAACTGGCTACAGTGACTGTGAACTGTGCCAATTGTCATGACCTCAAAGCCGCCAGAACATCGGTCTGTAATGGTGATGACACCAAAGCCGCTAGAACATCGGTCTGTAATGGTGTCCAGGTGTCTGTCTGCGAGTCCCGAGCTGTCTCCGCTGCACAGTCACGACGTCGCCATCATCGTAAGGGCATTTGACTTTTTTCCCCATGGCTTAATCTCAATCGCCCCTTGACTTTAGCGCGGGGCCTGAGATCGATTCAGCAAACCAGCAAATCCTCCTTGAGCGCTTGAAAGGTTTAATATGAAAGGAAAAGGTCTAGACTCTGGACTCGTGATTGGCCTTTTACGTGTTCCTGCATAGAATTTATGCTAACATACGATGGGCGATAGATTTCCCTCCTTGCCTCTGCTCCTGCTCCTGCTTTTGCTTTGACTTTCATCGTTGCTCGTCTCATCCGTGCTTTTTTTCGATGCCGTGCCGTCCTGCGATGACGATGGGACGGATGGGATACTCTGCGTGCGTCGCATGGGTAATTGTGTTTGATTAGTGGTCGTCGTAAGGGTTACTGCATATGGCTAGTGGTCAATGCATTAGAGTGAAGATGAGGTGCATACACGATACAGCACGGTGAAAGGCAAGGCAAATGGACAAAGAAAGTTCGCTGCGAAAAAGAGGCCCGAGAGCTTGCCTGCCAAGAGTGTTCACTCCACGACTGACGGAGGCCTCTCGTTTCTGTCTTGCGGTTTGTGCAAACCGTCAACGTGACGCAACACTCACTTCGGCAAGCGACTACTTGGTTGTCTCTTATTTGAAGGAAGATTAATGAGTCGACCTTCTCTGCAACCTGCTCCCTCACTAAAAGAGTCGTGCGCCCATCGCGAACCCTGGAATGAGTGAGCAACAGCAAAGTCTACATCGACATGGCCCAGTGGATGGAACAAGGGCGACTTAGATGGGCCGGTCGCTATTCCTCCCTCACCAAAGAATTGCGAATTGTTGGCTTCTTAGTCCGCTTCCCCCTTGTATGAGGACTACGTAAGTCCAGTCTGAAGTGAAGACCCTACGTATCAATGTGGCGCATATCTACCTCTACCTCTACCTTTACATCGTCGCAGCGCATGCTGACAAATCGCAATGGCTTGAGGATGCCCGATGACCGATGACCGATGACCGAGCGGATATGGACCATGTCCAACCACAAGGGCTGCCTGCTGTTCGCGCTTCGGACTTGGAGTCCGGGACTGGGTGGTACACTGGTACTGTATGTGAGAGTACCGGACGAGTCGCGGCGGAAGGAAGAAAGAAAGAGAAAGTCTTATCTATCTCTGCTGATTTGGGGCAGGGGAGAGATGCGTGTGCGGCGGAGCGCGGTAGAATTGCTTGCCTGTGAGGCTGCGAGCGAAGGGGAGGAAGGCGCCATACCCCATCATAGGGATGGCAGGCAATACAGTGCGAAATAAGCGCCCTGTGATGTTTTGTCATCTTCTCATCTTCTGCTCACGTTCTTTGTTTCATCACCTTGCCGTCAGACGGGGAAGCGAAATGCGCGATTGGCAATGGACGGCTCCCTTCAGGTTGTACGAGCGGCGCATTGACGCTGTCACAGCCTTCTACTCGGTGTCAGCTATATCAGCTATGTCACTACCTTGATATTGGCGTCAACCCACAGTCATCAGCGTCTCTGGCATACTGATATCACTGAGCTCATGATACCACATCAGGTACTATGTCCTGTGAATGTGCACGCAAGGTCGAGCTGAAATAACTTTCTTTGTCCGAGAAATATCTGAAACATCAAACAGCACTGTGCAAGCCACAATCGCTCTGAACTAGTGGCAATGTTTCAAACATGACGTGCACAATGTCTCCTGTTTCAGGGCGTGAACTTCGAGTGCCACAGCTATACATTATCGAGCCCTATCGCTGTTCTTTGCACTTTCCTTCTTACATTACCCTTGTGCTTCATATTCGTTTCATATCATTACCACAAACTCCATTACGATGCTATCCTTTAAGCAATTCAACACTTCTCGACCCTCTACGAACGATGCGCAGGCGTATCTGAACAGTACTGGCACTCCAGACTCTCCCTTGTCGATGTACCAGCGCACGAGCAGTGCAGGGAAGCCGTCCAAGCCTACTACGACGAGACCACGACGTAACTCTGGCTGTGTCCCAGACTTAGTTGGACGTCCAGGCAAGCAGGATCGTATCATGCCAACCACATCAACGACGCCAAAAGCGGCAGCTTCAACATCTTCGTCATTGTCACGTCCATATCTCCTCCTGTCACCAGACGACTTTGACGACTTCACGCTCGATCTCGCCCGCTTCCCTGCCTTTCAAAACCTCCTCCACTTCTCAAGTACGTCGCCTCACGCCATGACGCCCACACCGTCCCTCTCCGCCCTTAACAACACAAGCACCCTCTTCCGCTCCCTCTGCATCTGCGACCTGAACATCCCCGGTTTCCCAGTTCAATACCGCAGTCGCCACTTCACTCTGTCGCCACGTGGCCTGCGTGTGGGTGATTGTGAGTTTCTGAACTTGCAGGGAAAGGATGATGGCGGACCCAAGGAGGGAACTTATTTGACGTTGAGGACGGGCGTCGATGGGAGACCGATGTTTGTGCTTGAATGTGTTGGTGGCTTGTATGCGATTGATGGGGACGTGGGAGAAGGAGATGGAGGCCGAGCTGGAGTGGAGGCAGAACTAGGACCGGCTGCGTATGTGTTTGCGAGTCAGATCGACGTGACGATGAGGATTCGTGCACTCGCTGCTGCTGTATTGAGGAGCAGGCAGGACGCGGTGACGGAGCGAATTGCGGCTGAGGAGGCAGAGCAGGAGAGGGAGAAAAGCAGGAGACTTGACGTGCAGCAGCAGATGGAGCAGGAACAGAAGAGACAAGCTCAGCATGTCCACTGGGTTAAGGAGAGCCTGCTCGTGCACTCACGACGACAGTTTCATGCGCTTCCCACCACGACGGATGAGTACTCGAGGTATTTCTCTGATAGCGATGAAAGTGATGGGGATGATGACGGACGTGAGGGAGCCAGCACGTCTGATGAGAGCGAAGCAGAGATCAGAAGTCCAAGCAGGAGCTCGCCCTCCACTTCGGCAACGAGCAGTAACAACAGCGACAACAGCAACAGCCGCAATCGGACCTCTTTGACATCGCTGCCAAACACCACGTTCCTGCACTATGGACCCAAGCCTAGCTCAGTTCGCTCTGCGGCGTCGAAGCAAGCCAACCAGCTACGCACTACCACTACTCATGCCAAGTCTCACGCCAACGCAGACGCAAACGCAGACATATGGCTCGCCGAGTCCTTTGCCTCAGCCCGCCTACCCGACCCTGGTTACCCTACGCTTCCTCGCACGCCACCATACCATTCTCCGGCTCCCTTAGCCTCTCCCACCTCCTCAAGCCCAAGCCCGACCACCATCCTCGCGTCCCAACACCTCGCCCCCCTCCTCACCACCCTCCGCCTGCTGCACCGCTCATGCTTCGTCCTAAAGCGCCAATTCGACAGGACCAGGACGACGCCGAGTAAGAAGTACAGCCAGTGGCAGCTGAGCTACATGTCTGCCGCATTACTGGCGGAGAGGGCGTCGAAGGAGCTGGTGGCGAAAATGGTGGGGGTGTTGGGAGGGGTTTTGGAGGCGGAGAGGGATGTTAGGGTGTTTGTGCCGTGGGCAGAGGAAGTCGTTGGCAAGGAGAAGTCCAGGAGAAAGGGTGAAGGTGAAGGAAAGGGAAAAGGAAAGGGAAAGGGTAGGGGCAAGGAGGGGAAGTGGATCTATGCTGTGCCGATGATCAGGGGACGTGCTGATGATGGTGCTAGAGAGGGAGTGGAGGTGGAGAAAAGCTGGATGTGCTTCGTGGTTGGAGGTGAGGTTGGCGATTTGTGGAACTCAATGGCGGATGTGTGAGTATCGTGATATGACGCAGGGTGGATGGCTGGTCTGGTGCTGCTTGTAGACGCTGGCGTCTTGGTATTTTCTGATTCAAGGTCATTAACGTAATTAGGGTATTGAGTTTCCAGTCGTCCTCCTTCAAAAGTACTTCCTCCTGATGTGTACACTTGCTCGTATTCAGCTGCGAAGGGAGGACGCAGCATCAAAGAATTCGCTGAACTGCCATTATGCGTCCTTAGTCGTCCTGTAACAAACAGGGCACAACCTATAGTAGAAAACCCACGAAGCTTAGTATCGGAGAAAGATGAGGGATGTATCATAAATGGGGTATCAATTAGTTAGCTAGTCATCATTCATCATGCGTTGCTCATCATGCGTTGCTCATCACAAGCTCATCCTGCCCTCACCATCCTCAAGCATACTTTTCCCATCCAGCCTCCTGTGCCCGCTCCCTCTGCGATACCATCATCGGCTGCTGCGGCGGCGACCCATACGTCTGCTGTCCGGCCTGCAGCGGCAAGCCTCGGCCCTGCGGCACGTATTCCAACAGACGCTGCGCATGCGCCGGCTCAGTCCCGTCCAGCCGACTCGCTTGCAGACGACCCTGCATATCATCGTAGCGGTGCCTCCGCGCACGATGGTCCGCCTCTTCGTCTGCCGCCGCCCTATCGCGCCTCCATTGATCCTGCGCCGCATCTTCCTCCTCAGCTTCACGTCTTCTCCTCTCACGACGCGCCGTTCGACGCGACTCTCGCTCGCGGTCTTCCTCATCCGCGTCTACCTCATCCCGACTACGATCGTCTGGGGCTGCGCTCTTCGAGCGGCCCTTGCCCTTCAGAGCGTGCACCAGGCCTCCGATTGCAGCAACTATACCGACAGCGACGGCGGCGGTAGTCACAGTATTGGCAGTGTGCTGGCTGTGCTGACTGTGTGTGAAGTCGGGGTCGGAGGGCGCACGACCGCGACGGGGACGTGTGAGTTGAGGCGAGGGAGAGCGTGAGTAGCGTCGGGAGCGGGAAGAGCGGCGGGGTGGAGCCTGGTATGGTGCGCTGCGGTAGACTCGGTACTCGTATTGCCTGTCTGGCATTTTGCGCGAGATGAGGTGCGGTGACGGCTGGGTGGGAAGGAGGAGAGATAGGTATATATAGGAGAGTGTTGGCCGAGAGTGAGTCAGAAGTGCCGCGGTGGTGTGCTGGCGTGTGCTCGATGCGCTGGCGTGGCTAAGCAGTGTGACTGTTATCGCGGTGTGACTAGGGTCAGGTGCGTGTGACTTGGCCTAGACCGACGTGTCGTATCGTGCATGTAGATGAGGTGAAATGATATGTCAATAGTGTTAGGCCAGGCAGGCGCATTGGCTGCGCTTTTATAGCGAGCAACTCGAGGCACCCGTGTGAGGGCAAATGTTGTTATGATGATGATGATGGTGTTGGAAGGGGAAGATAGATGGATCGACAAGGTAGCACGTGGTGAGGCACAGAGGCTTGAGCGCGGAGCAGTCACCCGCGAAGCAAAGACGTCACTCATGAAACACGGAGCTGTTCAGCATAAAGAGGCCAGGCTACCTCTCTCACTGAACGCAGCTACGCAGCTACTCGACTTCAGGAAACCTTGCTGTATGATGGCTACATGCTAGGATGTCGCTGATAAGCAGCACCCCTCGTCCTCTCACAGACTCCCACCAAAAGGTTTAGACAATGTCCTCATCCTATGCCAGACCGGCCGCACGACCGCAAAACCTCTCTTCAGCCAGATCTCACGACGACATACGCGACGCCACTGCATCATATGGTGGTATCTTTGGCCAGATTCAGGAAGACACTGCAGCTCTTGGCACGCAGGCTTCAGTAGCAGGTACAATGAAGAACAGCCTTCATCAATGTGCAGGAAGATCTTCCTCGACTGACCCTTGTCACCAGATGATGGTCGTGTGAATGTTCGAATTAGCCAAAAAACAAAGGGATTGACGGACCTTCTGGTACCGGCATTGCGCAGTCGGCTCGACCTCCTCAACAGCCATGCACCGACACCGCAGCACAAGATACAGCAGGTGCCAGGCACGAAGCCTGCAGAAGTCCCATACATTAGCGATCGTCTTCGGAATGCGCCACTGCCATTGAATGCGGTAATACATGTGGTTGGATCAAGAGGAGATGTCCAGCCTTTTGTGGCACTCGGGAAAGTCCTCAAGGCTGATTATGGACATCGCGTGAGATTGGCCACACATCCTGTGTTCAAGACATTCGTGGAAGAACATGGTTTGGAGTTCTTCACTATTGGAGGTGATCCAAGCGAGCTGATGAGTTTCATGGTCAGTGGGCTGGTGCTGAGTAGTACAAAGTGACGAGCTGATGCTCCATAGGTCAAAAATCCTGGTCTTATGCCAGGCTTTGATACGCTAAGAAATGGAGATGTTGGCAAGCGGAGGAAAGGCATAGCTGAAATGATCAGTGGTTGCTGGCGATCATGTATTGAGACTGGCAATGGCACAGGCCCTTCTGCCGTGGACCTTATGACGGATGATCAGATCAACATTGATCCAAAAGCACGACCCTTCATTGGTATGCTCAGATTGAGCTTGTATAGGAACGATTTTGGCTTACACAATCTTCAGCCGACGTGATCATCGCCAACCCTCCCAGCTTCGCCCATATTCACTGCGCAGAAAAGCTTGGGATTCCTCTACATATGTAAGTGTGATGAAGACTACTTGAGACCATGGCTGACTCATTCTCCAGGATGTTCACAATGCCATGGTCGCCAACTCAGATGTTTCCACATCCTTTGGCAAACATTCAAGCCACGAATGCAGACGCGAATATGACGAACTTCATCTCATACAGCTTGGTCGATATGCTGACATGGCAAGGACTGGGTGATGTGATAAATCGTTTCAGACAGAAGAGCTTAGGTCTCGAACCAATCAGCTTACAGTGGGCGCCTGGGCTCCTTGCGCGACTGAAGGTACCCTGGACATATTGCTGGTCACCCGCACTAATCCCCAAGCCGCAGGATTGGTCCAAATACATCAATATTTCTGGCTTTTACTTTCTCAGTCTTGCAGATGATTATACACCTGAGCCCGATCTCCAAGCGTTTCTTGAAGCAGGACCTCCTCCAGTATACATTGGATTTGGCAGCATAGTTGTAGACGACCCCAATGCCATGACAGAAATGATCTTCGACGCTGTTCGTAAGACAGGTCAGAGAGCTTTGGTATCGAAAGGCTGGGGTGGGTTTGGTGCAGAAGATCTTGGACTCCCGGAAGGAGTATTCATGCTTGGAAATGTCCCACATGATTGGCTGTTCAAGCGTGTCAGCTGCGTTGTGCATCATGGAGGCGCTGGCACATGTGCAGCTGGTATCGCAGCCGGAAAGCCTACAGTTGTATGCCCGTTCTTTGGCGATCAGCCATTCTGGGGTGCCATGATCTATAGGGCAGGTGCTGGACCTATGCCAATACCTCACAAGAAGCTCACCTCGGATGCATTGGCCGAAGCGATTCAGGAATGTCTGAAATCAGAAATGCAGCAGAAAGCAAAGGACATGGCTAACAGTATTGCACATGAGAACGGAACACAGGCTGGAGCGCAGAGCTTTCACGACATGCTTGACATCGAGGCATTACGATGTACTATAGCGCCAAAGAGGGCAGCAGTGTGGCGCATTAGACGAACCCAAGTTAGGCTGAGTGCCTTCGCTGCGACAGTCCTCATACAAAAGGGACTGATAGAGTCTACTGATATCAAGCTGTAAGTGAATCGCCAGATTGGACAGTATATGGGCTGACACTTCTAGATACCGATCCATGGAGCACGAAGTGGAAGAGCAACCTTGGGATCCTATGACTGGAGGAGCGTCTGCCATTATTGGCACCATGGGCACTGTCGCAATGTCAGTCGCAGATTTTCCAGTACAAACACTCAAAGCTTTGCGAATACATCCGGATGCAGAGCGACGGAGAAAGTCAATTCCACCTGCAGGCGAAGACCATCCTGACGCCGAGACGTCCAATGAAGCTACAAACTCTGAAACACCACCCCCAGCTCTGGAGTCACAAATATCTTCGCAAAGTACTGGATCGGCCAGAAGTGAAACATCAACGCCAAGTGACTCGTCTCAAAAGAAATACAGCTCGCGTAATAATCATCGCTATGACGTGCTCGGCGCTTTGCGCGAAGGTCGTCCCTCATCGCCTGCAATTGCATCACCGGAGCGCAGCAGGGACAACTCCAGGACACGACCTCGATCAGCTTCCATCGCCAAGGAGGTTGTCCAGAATAATTTTGATCTTGAAGCGATCACAGATACCGGGAAAGGAGTGTATCGAATGGTGGGAGGCATCTCGAAGTCGCCCATGGACTTCATGGTATGTTGAGACTGGTCCTTACAATGTGATGTATAGTTACTAATCCTCGTCATAGATGGGCGTGGCTCGCGGCTTTCACAATGCGCCAAAGCTGTACGGAGATGAAGTGCGCCAAACAGAACGCATCACAGACTTTTCCAGTGGATTACGCGCAGCAGGGAAAGAATTCATGTACGGATTTGGTGATGGCATCAGTGGTCTTCTCACTCAACCAATCGAAGGTGCGCGCAAAGAAGGTGCAGCCGGCTTTTTCAAAGGCTTTGGTAAAGGTATCGGTGGAATCGTCTTGAAACCAGGTGCTGCCATCTGGGCTATACCAGGCTATACCAGCAAAGGCATATACATGGAGCTGCAGAAGCGATTTGGACCTAGCGTCGATAATTATATCATCGCATCAAGGACTGCTCAGGGTTTGGAGGAAGCCGGTAGAGCTTCCCCGGAAGAGGTTGCTGCAGTCATCAAACATTACAAAGAGCTCAAGCCGTATATCAAGCGAAAGAAGAACATTGGGGAGGAGCAAATCGAGCATCTCCGCGCCAAGACCGAGGAAGTCAAGCAGCGCCGTCGCTCAGCTGGACATGCATTAGCCACGACTCTTTCTGGCTATCGCACTCCCTCGCCAGCAACGCGAATCTCGAACCACAACGTGCCCAAGGTCGCGGTTTCGCACGAAGAGAACGAGTCTACCCATGGCCTCAGCCGCGCAGAGACAAACGACACCATGCTCAACTCGCCATTCCTTGACGATCACATCGACCTCAACCCCCTCGATCATCCGTCCGTGTATCACAACACTTACCAACATTCCGACATTGAGATGCACGACAACGATGATACTCAAACAGCCCACGACGACCCAGACTTAGAGGCGGCGATCCAACGTTCCCTCCACGAGAGCTCTCGTGGTGATCCAGAGGAGGATGAAATGGTCGAGCGTGCTATTCGCGCTTCCGTGGCTGAGATCGAGGCAACGCAAAACCTGCGCAGTGGCAAGGGGAGTGGCCACACTGATGTTGATCATGACGCTGAAATGCGGCAGGCCATGCATGCGAGCATACAGGATGCTCAAGCTGGTTATCAGTCACATCACTCGGAAACGCGAAGGCCGGCGCAGGGGAATGCGACCGAAGATGTACAGCCTACTGGTCAAGAGTCGGAACAGGATCTGGATCTTGCGCTGGAGAGGAGCATGCAGAGTTTCGTTGACGAGAGCCGTGACAGGGAGGAGGAGGACAGAAGGGATGAGGAAGCTATGATGCGCTTCATGATGAAGCAGAGTTTAGCAGAGGAGGAGATCCGGCGCGCGAGGGGTGGAGCCTGAGGGGAATGTGGTGTTGTTGCGCAGTGACTTGGATGGAAATGTGGATGTTTCCCAGAGACAAAAGATCACGACACGACTAATGAGACACGAGATTGAGCACGGATATGGGTGTGGATATGTAAATACTGAATATGATGCCAACGTGAGGAATGTGTAGTACTATCACTCTCCATCAATACAGACCTTATGGTGTACCCTCCACTCCTGTCATTGTACTGTACCCTCGGGGCAAACCCTCCTTGAGCCTTGAGGCTCCTCCCAACGGCGATCTGAGAGCGCAGTGGCATCCGGAACCTCAGTAACTAAGTACGTCACATTGTATATGCAGAATACACCACCAAAGCCTGCAGTCGCAGGTCATCTACTAACCTGCGAAGAATAGTGCTAGGTTAACAATCACAATGTCAAGCTCAATGGATCATAGTGCAGGCGGTTTCTTCCAGCCTCTCCCCGCCAGTGGGCTATTGTCTCCGCCAGCTTCCACGGCCGCGTCCTCCACAACTAGTAGCACACTGCCCTCTCCACGGCGTTCCCCGTTGCGCGCCGGCAGCACGAAAGAGATGGCATTCAGGAACTACGTCGACAAGCATATCGCTCAAGTCCAACGAAAATACGCCATGAAGTTCAGCGGCGAGGACGATGACGCAGATGATATGGGCGGAGGCATAGCCGGCCTGGGACTTCCAGCTGTAAGACACGGACGACATGCACATGGAGCTGAGGTGGGCTACGAGAGCTTTCGCGAGGTTGCCAGGGATATTGAGAAAGTGGTGGAGGTGGTCTGGGTCTCAGGGACACCTGGATTACAGACGCCGTATCTGCTCACGCTTGCTCTGTTGGTGGTGTCATACCTTCCTAGCTTTCTGGCGGCGCCGCGGACGATGTTCAGGCTGCTCGATAAACTTGATACGGCTTTTGCTTCGCTTCTCACTGGAAAGGACCTCGAAACAGGAGACGCGCTGCCTGGCTTCGCGTATCGTCGGGGTTTGTCTGGCACGGAGAAAGTACGGATCAAGAGCCTGGTTGAGCGCACACGAGTGACAGTCGTGGAAGTGATGAACAAGGGTGAATATGAAGAGGACCATGAGGAGGACGGGGAGACTGAAGATGAGGATGATAATGGGATGGCTGATATAGACTATGATGCCAGTACAGACTACGCTATGGAAGTGGCGAAAGTATATGATAAGACACTTGTTGAGCTAGGGGACACGCTCGATGGAGCTGCTATTGGGTTGAAGTGAACATTGGCTTTATGGGGAGTATAAGCAAGTTATGCAAGGCAGTGTCGCTAGACTTGTCGCAGATGTGTGCTATTCGAACACGATACTCCGCAGCAAGTCAAAGTGGAGTGCATTTGGATCTACGCCACCCACATAACTTGAAGTTGCAAGAGTCTGTATGAAATACCGACTCGAAGACATTGTGCAATTTGTGGCGATGACTCGAGACGTGTTTCAGAACCATTCACGTTTCAAATTCACATCTCCACTTCGGACCCGGCAGTACACCTGCACACCTGCACCTGGCCTCGGTCTACCATCTGCTGTCTTCGTCAATCATACTCGACATAGCTGACCGCACACCATGCCTTGCTTCCACGCTGCAGGCGTATCAGCTCGGCTCTCAGTGTCATCACTCACAGCATCCACAATTTCTGAGCACGTCAATCGTGGTGGACGCGTGGCCAAGGACAAAATCGGCGCGGCAGAATGGGAAATTGAACATGGGCGCGTGCTGAAAGAGAATGATCTTCGATGCTTCAACGAGGATGGCAGACTACACTTTCTTGGCGAATTTCACGATATGCCATTACTATGCGTTGGCGTGGACTCTGCACAAGTCCTTGCTAAACCTGGTGGTGACAGTGACGCAGGTGAACATGGCGCTGTTCAAGACAGCTCGACCTCACCTCTGGAGCAAATTGTTGATAGCCACGAGAACGAGGAAGACTCCAGCCTCACATCATTGGGGACTACGCCAAGTCACACTCCTGACAGGCCGATACTTACCCCAGGGCAGAGCATCAGCTCACGACACACAACAGACAGCAAGCCTCACAAGCAACGCCCCAAGACGCCGAGCGCGTCCCAACCCACACAATTCTCACAGCCGCCGAATCGCATCAGACTGATCAACCGAAACAACAGTGGAACGAATGTCAGTGTTCTTAGCTGCACAGACAACGACACTCCCAGCTTGCTATCAACATCCCATACAGCGGAGGCCGACGCAGTCATCGCCACGATCTCTAAGCCAAGAACGCCAGAACCCAAAGCGTTGACGCTAGTCACACAACTGGACAGTAGCACATTCTGTCGCACCAAGAACGGCTCGTCTGACGACATCAAGCTGGACGTGTACTTCAATGGCAGGTTCGAGAATTGCCGATATCTTGCGAGTCGAGACAAGAGGACCGCCAGCGAGTGCGCCATACGGTTCTCGGGCAGACGAAGTCACCGCGTTTTGGAGAAGACCTGGACCTTTCAGCCCACAACGGTTGGCGACAGCACGCACGTGAATGCCATTGTGGTGCCAGGGCAGGACCAGGTGCGGTGGAACGATATATGTGAAGCGCTTCACAAGGAGGCCGATGCCGTAGGCTTCCTCTCTGACGGCAGCCGTCCGCCGACTGGCAACATGCTTCAAAGCCTCTCTCAGATGCCACTACCTGAACAAGTTACAGCTTTGCATGAGGGACTGGACCATTCGTTTGGCGTCATTGACTTGATTGTTTCGTTGGGAGAAGGCAAGAAGTTTCCAACGAAAGAAGGCTATCTCCATGAACCGCAGCGACTGCAAGATACCCATCTCAAAGTCTTCAGTGGTATGAAAGATACATTTCAGCGAGCCAGTCATGTCCCAGACGCGCCTGATACTCCATTGGAGTCTGACACCACTCAACAGCTGGAAGTGATTCCTTGCCATAGCAAAATGGACTCGTCCCAGGGCCAGGGTTTCACAAGTGATGTCGCTATTGGACCTCCGCGCAAGGATTTATTCATTCCTGATCCTCAGCAACACCTTCGTGTCGAGCTAGGTCGTTCGCCGAGTGTGCATTCTCCACTGCATGCGTTCAAAGCAGGCATGCTAAGTCAGCTTCAATCTATATCATTGATCAGCAAAGATATGAAGTCAGCCATGGTGGCCGCTGTGTCTCCTACTCAATCGCCTTCCATGGTGCGGCACGGGTTCGCGGTTGCCATACCCTCGGTGACTCCCTTCGGGTTCGGCAAGCATGGCAAAAAGCTGCAGCGTCGTGTTTCGCTGGCTGCAAGGTCACTGACACACTCACCCGCTCCCCTGACAAGTCTTTCTCCAAGCACTGATATGGTGACTGCCAGCAGTACTACAGTGGCAACGCCTCGATCGTCTGGTATTGCGTCTAACAGTTTCACAGTCTTGAAGCGCATTGCGCGTAAACCATGCATGAGAAGAGACCTTTCCAGCTTAAAGCATATGCCTCGCATCCTGCTGAGCGACAAGATATTCACAACTCCAAGCCCGACGCCAGTAGCTGAGCCGATGAGTTTCTCCGAAGCAACATCAAAGAGAATTGGATTTTCATTAAAGTTACGCATAGCTTCGCCGAAAAAGCGCACTATGGGCAAAGCGAATGTGTTCGACCGACCGACAAACCAGTCCAGAAACCAGGATCAAGCATTGGAAATGCCGCCAGATAATAGCATCGTTGCGAGTGCTCCACCACTAGCAACGCCGGTGGTTGGGCGCGGAAACGAGACGAAGTCGGATGCTAAAATCAACGGTCAGCTGAAGCGTAAGATGAGCAAGACGGACATTGGTGAGGATGCAGCGTATCCAACACCCGAAAGCAGACGACGACGCTTCAGTGCTCATTCCGAGCTTGGGACGCTATTACAGGCGCAAGGTGTAGAAGGGATTTCGCCACGCAAACTACTCATGCCGCCGCCTTCGTCACCAGTAAAGAGCACAGAGGGATTCGTTATACCTGAGCTAAGCAGAAACTGTTTGGTGTCTTACTCGGATCAAGTAGACGATGCAGGCAAAGGACAAGGATTTCGGCAGATTCGTGCATGTCGTGGTGGCAATTTCAAAGAGACGGAAGTTCTGTGTGCGATACGATTTGTCGTGCTATAAGAATACAACGCAAGGGTTCCGGCGAACTCATGCATATCGTGGTGATGATAAGGAGAGAGATGTGTTGTGAGTATGGACGCTTCATCGAGCACAGAATTGGAAGGAAGTCGCGGATAGCGCTTTCTCTTGCACACGTCAGACCAGACACCACACAACTTCTACAATCCAACCCAATATCTCAAGACTGAAAGTGATTCGTGTCTTGTTCATCGTGCAGCGTCATGCCATTCAAAATCTCTGGTCGAAGATGACTATTGGCAAGAATAGCGTCTGATACAATTCACCAGCTCAACACCAATGCTTCTCCAACAATATATCATAGGCAATCACGGCAGCAGCAGTGGGAGAAATCAGGCAGTTAGCTAAAGAAGCTTTCTGGAAAGTGTAAGTGTTTCAGAGCTGAAACAATGCTCTGACATACCCCGCTGACGCGAGCTTGGCAGAAAGCCGCACCTCGGAAACATGACAACATTTGAACCAACCGTGCTTGACTCGCCATTAACGCCCCCTCGTCCAACAAAGAGGCAGTCGACAGCTCCTCCTCTTCAGCGCGCAGGCCATGCCTTTCTCACGCTGCCGTCTCAGCCACGACTCTCAACTCTGAATACTAGTCTACTACCTTTTCAAGACTCTCCATTCAGCGATCCAACGACATCTGTCGAGACCGATCTCACGCGCCATCACAACGACCTGGAATTGCACAAGGGAGCGGATGATCCTTTGTTCGCTGACATCCTTGCCACACGCACACTCGATCTCTGGCCTAGTAAACGTCCACAGCGTGCAGCCGCACAAAACGAACAAAGAGCTTGGATATCCGAGGAAGATACTGTATTGGAGAGACCCGTAGCTGCTTCATCCCAAACAGCTAAAGATTCAAACCCTTCACAACGTCCGCCTCGCTCAGCACGCACCGCAGAAAGATACTTCACTCCAAGGCAGTTGTCACGTCGCAGCGTCCTGTCTGACACATCACGGATGCTCCTTGGGCTGTTTCCTCTGCCGCCGAGACTAGCCCAGCTTTCGCCGGACACCAGCACACAGAGCACGATCGAAGGCCCATTGACTCCACCGGAAGTGTTTCAGCGACAACAGCAAGGAAGCGAGTTCGAGCTTCGCGAGCTTGGACGAGCGGAAACTTTCGCTCTTGAACCAAGTCCAGTGAAGGTCAAGCCGAGGATCTACTCACTTCCGAAGCCGCCTCAACGGCAGAACAAGCCTCTACAAATGTTGCCAACCGAGAACACCGCGACCACGACGCGCACGACCCCACCTCGAGCTATCTTTACCGACTTAACAACTGCTTATCAAGCTATCCGCTCAAAGTCGAACAGAGATCTCACTGATGTCTCAGCTACCCAGGACCTGCCACTGCCCCCAGTACCAGCTCCAACACGCCAGTCGCCGCCTAAACAGCGCATCCATGGCCTCGACTCATTCGTTGGATCCAGAACAGCTAAAGAGGAAACCACATCTCCAACATTTCTAGCCAGACTTTCAAGGGTTCTTGGTCAAGACAACAAACATGACGTAGTGGCGAAGACGACGACGTCGCTGAAACCCAACGAGACGGTGACCTGTTCAACTCAGACCTTGGCACATCGTCGACGAGCTAGACATGTGCCGATAGATGCCTTTGCTCGGTTCAGCATGCCTGAAGTATCACTACTTCGATCCAGAAGCAAGTTCCGCGACGACAGTGACAATGCAGCACTACTAGATTCGCCTTCAAGTTGCCGAACCAGCTCTGCATCTTCCCTACACAGTCAGCGCAGGACAGAACATGGCTCCAGATCGACTGACAGCGGAAGTCGTGATTCTGCCACACACATCATTGAGAACTACATGTCGGAACACAGTCGAGTACGACCCGCCAGTTTCCGACGATATTCGGCCCTCCCAAGACTGCAGCATTCTAGGAACGATCACTCCGCTAACGAGACCACATCCACAGTTGGAGATATCTTGTCTCAATATGGTGAGCCAGAGTACAGGTCACTACCGGCGTCAGCTTCGCAGAATCTCCAAAATGCGCCTGCCGTTCTGAAAGAAGGTAATGCTAGCAGTCGTGCGTCCTTGTCTACATTGAGCTCCCCAACTCGTGGCAAGAGCATCATCCAGGACGGTTTGAGGTCTCGAAGTGGTCAAGATATGTTTCGACTTCCAAGTGATAGTAAAAAAGAACCTGCTGGGCTTCGTAAACCTCCACCGGCAGTCTTAGCAAGCAGCAAGCCTCAACAAACAAGTACCGAGAACGCACGAGATATCGTGGATGCTGACTCTACGCCACTGATAGATTATGGCGATACGCGTGATCTCTTGCATCTCTCTTCGTCGTCACTGCATATGGACCCTGGTCGTGGCAATCAACTCAGCCGAATGAGTGTGGTTCGCCGCAGTTCGTCAAGTCCCTCACTGCTCGACATCTCGAGCAGCATCAAGAGTCACAACAGCGGCCACCAACCCGTGGTGTCGGGTCCAGAAAAGTTCTTCACAGATGCGAATGCACCAAGATTGTCAAAACATCCATACCACTTGAAGACACACCTTGGGGAGGCCGTTTCAAGCCTCGATCATCGTGCTGCCATGGACGCCTCAGCGAGCTTCGACGGTAATCGCAAATCTCCGCAGCCTGGCAAAGACAAGGAGAACAAGAATCCATCCAGGAGAACGCAGCCACTTGCATCTGAACAGGTACAAGATTCTGCGGTGGCTGCAGTGATTTTGCCAGATCAACTCTCGCAGTACTTCGATGAACAAGCGTCTGCGACACGCATCAAGTCCGTCCAAGCTAGCCAGCAGCACTCGATCGCGGCGTTCACGCCGTCCGATGTCATGCCTGGGGTGTTGAGACAATCTCCCTCGAAGACCAGTATCAGATCGTGGACGTCGGAAGGCAAAGATGCGTGGCCTGCGTCGAGAGAGAAGCTGTCATCCCCCTTGGCATCAGATACCGAATCTACTGACGAGGAAGACGATTGGGAAACGATGAGCGAAAGCCGTCGTACTGACATGGGACGTGAATCGATGCGTCAGAGTGTACACCAGAATCGAACGAATCAGAGAATGGCGAGAATCGGTCTCCATCCAGCAGACGATCGCTACAATCACACCTACAGTCTACACTCTCCTCCAGGCTCCGCAGAATCAGTATTGGTGCCCACGTATGATCGTGGCGGTGTGAATGCGTTCCCATACGCCAACACCTCCTACTCTTCTGAGCAATCGATGTTCACGCTTGACAGATTTCCAGCACCACCAGCCAATCATCATCAGGTATTCCAGCAAAGGTCTTCGCCTAATCAAATGTCATCTTCCGAATTCAGTCAGACGTCACTGGAGTCTGTCATCTACGAAGACGATGAAGATGATGAAGAGGATCACCCAGTGCCATATGGGTTGTGGAGAGGTACTAACCTGTCTGTAGTGTATGAGCAGTCTGGTGAAAGGTCGACTGCCAGCGAAGTCAACGTACAGTTGCTTACAGCCCCTTCCATCATTGCTACTGCCCCATCAGCCATGAATGATGAGAATACCGAGGACGTTGACACATCTTCAGTATGGATCAGCTGTGGGCCGGGTCCTGAGATCACCTCGGTTGATGATGGATCGGCCTGGCAACATGTCCATGATAGTCCGACGCAACGCAGCAAATCGACAATCATGGCTAGTGGTGCAGACACAAGCTTGCTGAGGAACCTTCGACAAGATGATGGAAGAATGACAGGAAGTAGCCCACTGAGCTTGACTAACTCCTTCGCTAAAAAGTCCAAACTCGGACCGCATGCCAACATCACTGGGTCTGTGAATGGCACAAACATGCGATTTGTCGGCAGCAGTGTTGTAGGATCGAGCAGTCCTGTTGGTTCACCGGAGAGCACGCAATCAGTACAAATAACGCCACGTCGGCTGGAGCGTCCTCAAGTCTTCCAAGAGACAACGTCATCACTCATCGAGGAGTCCTCCAGCTTTGCATGGCACCGGCCCCGAAGCTATATGATCCCCAAGGATAAGTGGTCGATGCTGATACCAGGACGACCAAGCTCAAAGCATGCAGCACAAGTGCCGGTGGTCCACATCCGAGCCGAGAACCATTCACGCTCGGCAGTAGCCAGCCAGAAAGCGTTGATGGAGCTTAGTCTTGCCAGGACACAATCGCCTAATGTCATGACAAGCATTTCACGGCCAACGAGAGGACTATACGAGCAGAGCAGCCCAATCGAGACCCGTGAGCATCGTGTCAGGCCGAGCGCTCGCTCTGCCATCGAAGATCGCACTCCTCAGTCGAGTCGAACTCCAGACACATTGCTGCCCATCTCCGATCCACGACTTGTGATTGATCATACTTCGCCACATCTACAACGAGCTTACAGACCGCCATCCTCCCAGGTAGCTGACCTCAATCCGAAAAAACAAAGACTGTCCTGGATGTGCTTGGTGTTCTTCGCATTCTTCCCACCTATGCTCATCTTCTTCGGTCACGGACTCTGTGATCCGATCATGTGGTTTATGAGCGGAAGAAAGATTGAACACTTTGGACGAAGACAGAAAGAGATTGGCAAGTATGTGGGTTACTTCGCTACGGGTGCAGTGTTGATGGGACTGGGCATCGCTTTGATTGTCATTCGGACTGTGCCAAACAATTTGCCACGATCAAGGTTATGATGTGTCCTTACTGAATGCAATTACTGTTTGAGCATGATTTCTCAGTTGCAACTGTTAGAGAATATGTCCAGGAGAAGGTGTCTGGAAAATGATCACGAGGCTTCTTGGCCTGCTTAGAGAGGCTATTCTGAAGGCAGGAAAGATTCTTCATGTAGATAGTATGATTTGCAATGATACACCTCTGGCACGAGTATCCGACCCACAGCAATGAGAGAATTAAGGATCGTGTCTTGAGTGTTCGAGGGTTAGATGTAGGGTGCTTTGTAATACATACAATGTAGTTGTGCTTCCCACCATATTGTGCCGTCCGATAGATGAAGCTGTCACATGCAAAGCTCTGTTTGATGATGCTGAAACAGCCCTGACACTGCAAAGTGCTTCATTCGATTGAGTCACATCGACACGCAATGTAGTTCCAAAATGTCGCAGTACTGATCGAGAGATAGTCTGCAAGAATAACAATGATCAAAGCAATTTTCCTGTCCCGCTTCCATCCTGAGAAAGGTATCCAAGCACTTCACATCCGCCAGACCAATCAACCTCCCTCACTAACAACCCTCAGGCCCCATCGTCGCCCACCAGATCCCCGAAGGCGCCGTCCTTCCGTCCCCACAAGCTACTCTTCCCCGACCACTCTTCGACTTCGACAGCGTCTCCTCCTACCTGATCCCCTCCCAAGAATTCTGCAATCGCCTAGTCACCGTCACGGCCTCCCACTATCGCATCATCGGCTACCCCGTCTGCATCGTTGACCCGGCGCGGTATAATCGCAATGAGTATATCTTCAATGTGTCGATAGTGTTGGATGAGAAGGAGGACTTTACGAGCTTCGAGGGCGTGGTGAGGAAGTTGGCGAGGGTTTTTAGGGAGTTGGAAGGGATTGGGCGATTGTTGAGTCGGGATGAGAAGGAGGAGGGAGCGGGAAAGGGAGGGCATGGTGGTCAGGAATCTGGGACAGGTGGTGGGAAAGGCAGCACAATGAAGAAGGCGCCGCATGTTGGTGGGAAGGTATATGCTATCTGTGAAATGATCCTGGAGGACCTGAACAACTACTGTGAATGCATGACGCCAATCGGTACGTATAGCTCCTTTGCCTCCTCACGCGGTCTTCAATTGCCCTCCATCTAGGCACACCCTAGCTAACAGCCCAGACTCCGCCAACACCCTGAACATGAAGCTCTTCCCAATACATCCAGCCCCTCCACGCCCACGTCCGCATCAGGTCCCTCTCGCAACAAGTCGTCTCCTTACTCTTAACATCTCTTCCAGCCACCTATCATCTACCTCAGGCTCCACCCCTTTCGACCTAACAACAACCCGCCTCCTCCCGCACATCAACGGCATAAACTCGATATCCGACATCGCCCACCTCGCCAATGCCGACGTTTCCCTCGTCCGCCGCTCAATCGCCCATCTGCTCTATTACGGCGGTCTGCTCATGCTGGATGTCTTTACGACGGGCGCGGTGTATGCGCAGACAGCGGATATTGGCGTCATCTTTGCGGATGTGGGAATGCAGGCAGAGTGTGCGCGGTATATCGCCACAGGGATTGGGCAGGGACATGGAAGGGTGCTGGCGAATGATGACGTGCTGAGGTTGTTTGCGAGCACGCGACATGGCCTGACAGTACGAGCGTGGTGCGAGGAGAATGCGGCTCCTCTCGACGGTGTGGATGTGCGTCGTTTTATGACCTTTGGCGTGGTCAAGGGATTGTTGTACCGTGTGCACAAATACGCCGTTGCCAGCACAGCTGCTGGTAGTGGTGACGAAGTCAAAATAGCCGTGGCGGGAGCTGCTGGCAATGGCGAACAAAGAGCGGGTGATGAGACGCCGACTACAGCGGCGCCGGCAGTGGATATGTCAATGGCGAGGTATATGGACGGTATGCACTCATTTGATGAGATATGTACGGCGTTGGGAATCAGTGAAAAGACTGTCATGGCGAGGATGAGGGAGGCGGGCGAGGTCACGTATATTTATCGCTGAAGAGTAAATAGTCCAACGAAAATGCAAACACACCTGGAGAGGCTCAGAGATAAGACGATACTTGTTATTGGCTGGCTAAGCTGGTTCGCTGACTGGCTCGCTAGCGTTTGAGGAACACAGAAGCAGCCGACTCAATTGACCTTCCAATCGACGACATTACAGGCGTTCACTCGTGTAGCTGGGCCTAGCAGAACTTGTGTGAGCTTCAGCGGAGCTGAGGAGTTGTGCCTGAGCAGTACCCAGCACGGTCTTGAAAGCTGCTTAGCCTCTGTTGCAAGGGCGAAAACAACTAGGAGTTGCGTACGCGAATCAGGCACGCGCTGGGCGCAGCCGTGCTGATATTGGACTGAGCTGAAGTGGAAAGGGCTGGTTGGAAGCTCGCTTGTATTGGTGATGAAGAGTGCAAGGAGTATAGCATGGCGAGTCGCTGTGAAATCACGATGATAGTAGTCAGTACGAGCATGTTTGGCAGCAATGCGTCTGCATTGCTGCCTTTTCTGATTGAGCTCTACACAGCCTATATGATATCGAGCTGTGTGGCCCAGTTTGCTATAGTGCATTATATGGCACGTTTTTCGACGCATATGACATCGCGATTCAGCGTCTTCCAGCGTGTTCTCGTCTTCATCATCGGTGGCTCCAAGCAGTCCTGGCTTGGCTTTCATTGTTCCTCCCACTTCCTATTGTTATCGTCACGTCGTCAAAGTTGTCGTTCATCGTCTCTATCCTCATCCCAGCCTCAACGATGTCGCCCTTGTCGTTTCGCCCCACGCCTCGCTAGCCCTCCTCTTGCGCCGTCGTCGTCATAGTCAACATCCATGATATCCTCGTCATCATCGTCGATACCGACACCTCCCGCCGTCCTTTTCCCTCCACGACCTCCCATGATCCCGCCCCATCCACTGCGACGACCAGTATTGCCACCATTATTCATTGCCGGACCCCGCTCACCATCATCGCCATCGCGGCCTCCATTGCGTTTCGTGAAGGCATCGGTAGCCTGCGTGACGGCCTCTTCCATCTCACCCAGTCTCTTCCTGCTGCGTCTCTTGTCCTCCTTGGCTCTCGTCTTGATCGCTGCGATTTGTGCCTCAATGCCGACGAGAGTATCGGTGCAGCGCGCTTCCCATTGTGTCAACGTCGTGAGCATGTCGGATAGACTGTTTGGTGCGAGATCCCGGAGTGGGGCGACTGCAGTGACCCGCACTACACGGTGGAGTGGGTCGAGATGTGCATTGATCAGGGATGCGTAGATCGCTTCTGTGATGAGGGATTCGAGCTTGAGGTCGTCTGTGGGTGCGTTGGGGAAGAGGTAGGATTGTAGGACGGAGTAGCTGAGGGTGGTAGGCTTGGTACATAGCGGAAGGAGTGAGAGGAGGAGCAGCTTTTCATGCTGTACTGGGGAGAGCGTTGGAAGGTTTGAGGCAGCTATGAGATTTGAGCAACTTGCTCCATCTGCCATCCTGAAAAGAGTGGATAGTCACCATTGTAGTCTGTCAGGGTTCCCCAAGCAAAGATCTGGAGTAGCTGGAGATACGGCGAGTACTCTGGCGAGCCACGTAAAGCTTGGATGTTTGGTGTCTGGAGAAGCTCGGCGAAGATGAAGGCTTGTGGAGCAGATATCGCTTGCGTGATGAGGTCTGCAGCAGCGCGAGGAGATGTGGCAGCTTTGGACAAGGCGAGGTAGGGCTCGAGCGCGTTCAGAGCTCGTTGTTGTTCCATGGCAGCTGGTTGTTTGTGTAATCTTTCGATCGTGATGTGGTTGTCATACACACATGAGACGATGATGAGACGAGGTCACGTGTTCAACCCGAGGTAAAACCGCGGACGATCAGGGACCATTTCTTGGCACGGTTGGTGGCAAAGCAAACTATGGAGTGCACCCCGATCAGGCATTATCATCATCATTGTCTACGAAGTGCGAAGTACAAATTTGAGAGCATTATCCAAGAGGCCGAAGCGGCACTTCTGCTCCGCATCGACATGTCCATTATTGCACTAGGAAAGCATTCAGTTGTAAATTAAGCATCATGCATTATTATTGATCTCGAGCTCCGGCGCCATGAACGTGCTGCCGAGCTCAACCACGGAACACAATCAGACCCGCCTTCTTCCTTCTTTCAGACGAGCCAGACAAACAATCGCATCATGGCGGCTTCCGAGCCCGATTCTCATCATACACCATATACAATCCTTCTTGCTCACCTTTTCGCCCCATCCTCTCACACAGCCTGGTCCTTGCTACCAGATACCCACGCTCGCTAGCATCACGGGGACGCCTCCCACAATACGCACGACTCCCACGCCAATACGATCCTCTGTTCAGCTCTTTGACTTGCGCCTCTTCGTTCCTTGCCTTCCGTGAGCACCGCATAACACAATACTTCTCAAACTTAGCCCAAGATGGCGCCTTTCTACCTTCCAGTATCGTCGCAAGACCTCGGCCAGACCGCGACGCCACTCCAAAAGACAGGCACATCATCCTCGCTCAATGGACCAGCACATATGGCTACAACAACTTTGAAAGTGGAGGGCATGACCTGCGGAGCATGTACATCAGCTGTTGAGGGTGGCTTCTCTGGCGTCGCTGGTGTAGGCCTTGTATCTGTCAGCTTGGTTATGGAAAGAGCAGTGGTACAGCATGATCCCTCTGTCATCTCAGCCGACGCTGTAAAAGAGATCATAGAGGATCGGGGCTTTGATGCGGAGGTACTCTCGACAGATATGCCCGCAGAGGACGACGAAAGCTCGGAGGAAGAAGAAGATCTCAATGTAAAAATACAGCCAATGTCTACAACAACGGTATCCGTCAGCGGCATGACTTGCGGTGCTTGCACATCAGCTGTTGAAGGCGCGTTCAAGAATGTTTCAGGTGTCAAGTCATTCAGTATATCACTACTGTCAGAAAGAGCTGTACTAGACCACGACCCGGCTCTGCTCAGTGCGGAACGCATCGCAGAACTCATAGACGATACTGGCTTTGATGCAGCAGTAGTCGAAACGAAAGCGGTCGAAACAATGAAGCATAGCAAAACAAAGAGAAGGAAGAATGGCACCCAGACCACGAACACTATAACAATAGTCGCAATCGAGGGCATGACGTGTGGAGCGTGTACTTCTGCTGTTGATGGAGGCTTCAAGAATGTGGAGGGGCTGGTTCAATTTAACATCAGCTTACTGGCAGAAAGAGCGGTGGTTGTGCACAACAGGACGAAGTTACCAGCCGAGCAGATCGTGGAGATCATCGAAGATCGCGGATTCGATGCTAAGATTGTCTCCTCGGAAGACTCTACAGCTGATGCTACATCTTCCACAGTTTCCATACACTTTAAGATTTACGGCATGCAAGACGAGGGCTCTGCGCTGGAGCTGGAGACGAAGATTCGCGGAGTTGCTGGCGTCGAGAAGGTCAGCGTCATATTCAAGACTGCTAGGGCAGTGATAGCATATTCGCCAACAGTAATTGGTCTGCGAGCTTTGGTAGAAACAGTTGAAAAGACTGGTTTGAACGCCTTACTTGCAGAATCTGACGACAATAATGCCCAGCTCGAGTCGTTGGCCAAAACAAAGGAGATCCAAGGCTGGCATCGAGCCTTCAGAGTCGCGCTCGCGTTCGCCATCCCCGTCTTTCTGACCAGCATGATCTTTCCAATGTTCCTACCATTCCTGAACTACGGTGGCATCAAATTGCCAATCATACCTGGCCTCTGGTTGGGAGATCTGATCTGCCTGCTTCTGACACTTCCTGTGCAATTCGGCGTTGGTCGCCGCTTTTACATTACAGCATGGAAATCGCTGAAGCATCGATCGCCAACCATGGACGTCCTCGTTGTGCTGGGAACTTCCGCGGCCTTCTTCTATAGTGTTGTAGCGATGCTAATCTCGATCATACTTCCTCCTCACACACGTCCAGCGACGGTCTTTGACACTTGCACGATGTTGATCACTTTTGTCACGCTTGGACGATTACTCGAAAACGGCGCAAAGTCACAAACCTCAAAAGCACTTTCACGACTGATGTCCTTGGCACCGTCGATGGCCACGATTTATGTCGACCCTATCGCTGCTGAGAAGCTGGCAGAAACCTTCAGCGCGACAGTCCAGTCAGAGAAAGAGCCTCATATCTCCGAGAAGTCAGAGTCCAACGCTCGTGGTGAGATGGCCGCACAACGCGTCGTCCCGACCGAGCTAATTCAGGTCGGGGACATTGTCATCTTACGCCCTGGTGACAAGATTCCTGCAGATGGAACAGTACTGCGTGGCGAAAGCAGTACGGAGGAAAGCATGGTAACTGGAGAGGCCCTGCCTGTGAGTAAAAAGGCTGGTAGTAAACTCATGGCAGGAACGGTCAACATCGAGGGGCGTCTGGATTTTAAGGTGACACGAGCGGGTCGTGATACACAACTCAGCCAAATTGTCCGTTTGGTACAAGAAGCGCAGACAAGTCGAGCACCAATTCAGAAACTGGCCGACAAGATCGCCGGCTACTTTGTGCCCGTCATCATTGCACTCGGTCTGATCACATTCACTGGCTGGATGATTCTAAGTCATGTCCTCTCGAACCCACCATCGGTGTTCAGTGCAGGTGCAAGTGGCGGACGTTTCATGGTCTGCCTGAAGCTTTGTATTTCCGTGATCGTCTTTGCATGTCCATGTGCGCTCGGGCTGAGTACGCCTACAGCAGTCATGGTTGGCACGGGCGTTGGCGCCGAGCAGGGCATCCTGGTCAAAGGTGGGGCAGCATTAGAGACTGCGACCAAGATCAACCATGTCGTCTTTGACAAGACTGGTACATTGACCACAGGCAAGTTCGAGGTCAGCCAGGTTGACGTTATTGTTCCGGATTCAGGCAGCAAGACAGAGTGGAATAAGTTGTGGTGGACACTAGTTGGTCTTGCTGAGAACAGTAGTGAACATCCGATAGGCAAGGCTATTGTCAAGGCTGCAAAGAACAGACTCGGCCTCTCGCCCGATGGCAACTTTGATGGGTCCGTCGACAGCTTCAAGGCGACCGTAGGGAAAGGCATTTCTGCCTCGATCACTATCTCGGCACGCAGGACTCACAACATCCTCATCGGGAACTCGTCATTCCTACGCTCGCACGGTATAGCTCTGCCAAAGCCGAGCCAAAGTACCGCGACATCTGCAGCCAACAGCACCACCGACCTCAGCACCGCAAACCTCGCCGGCACAACCACCATACACACAGCACTGAACTCACAGTACGCGGGATCCCTATCCTTATCCGACACCCTCAAGCCTAGTGCCGCCGACACTATCCGTGCCCTCGCCTACATGGGCATCACCTCTTCCATCGTCACCGGCGACGCTCTGCCCACCGCCCTTGCGATTGCACAGCTAGTCGGCATCCCTTCCTCTAAAGTCCACGCCTCCTGCGTCCCGGACCGCAAGCAAGCCATTATTCGCGAGATGCAAGCCTCTGGCCTCGTAGTCGCCATGGTCGGCGACGGCATCAACGACTCACCTGCCCTCGTGACAGCAGACGTCGGCATCTCTCTCGCCACTGGCACGGATGTAGCCATGGAAGCTGCAGATATCGTGCTCATGCGCGCAGATGACCTCTTGGACGTGCCCGCAGCATTCCATCTTAGTAAGACGATATTCCGCCGCATCAAGCTGAACTTGGCATGGGCTTGTGGGTATAACGCTATTGGTTTGCCATTCGCCATGGGTTTCTTCTTGCCCTGGGGTCTCAGTCTGCACCCGATGGCGGCGGGCGCAGCGATGGCTTGCAGTTCCGTGAGTGTGGTTGTGAGCAGTCTGCTGTTGAAGAGATGGATGAGGCCGGCGTGGATGGTGGAGGGCGGGGTCAAGCCGCCAAATTTGAGCCTCAAGGAAAAGGTCTTCAGCGTGTTTGAGGTGCTTGGGCGGAGCCAGAGAAGGCCAAGAGGAGAGGAGACAGCTGGGTATGTGGCATTGAGAGACATGGAAGCAGACGATGCTGTCTGAGTGGAGGCAAGCACAACTTTTGCATTTGCATGGCGCTGTTTGGGATGACGATGTGGATGATTTGAGTGATTTTGACTTTTCCTCCTTTTGATATACCCTCCGATCTTATATGATCTTATATGAAAGCATCCTTACTTTCGAAAAGCACCAATATTAGACAGCACTAAGCAAAGACGCCTTGATTGCCGGCGCGCATGAGTGAGTGAGACGGCAGTGAGTTGCGCCGAAAGTGGCAAGGGTGATGCCTGTCCAAGTTGTTTAGTGTGCGACTTACTTCCTCGCTCATTTGTCTTCGATCCAGCTGCTAGGGTTCAACAGGTACCTTTCGGTACTCTCCTATCCCTGCTAGGCTACATCTTGGCACCCATTGATGATCAAGACGAGCCGGCAAGCATGAGAACGATCTGCTGCCTGCTCGCACATCTTTGGAAGCCGCTGCGTTCTGCCTTCTCCTACACCCCAGCTTGGTTTTGCTCGAGTACTGCGGCCATTGGCGGCTGTATCAATCACAATGCCTTGATCATGTACTTCCCGCTGGACGATGACTGGACTGCTATTGCAAACCTCACAGGAGATGCTTCTTGGACGCCGTCGAACATGCTCAAGTATTTTGGAAAGCTCGAGGATTGCTAGTATCTATCTAATGGCACAGCTGGTCATGGATTCGGGGGTTAATTGCAGACGAATCGTCCTGATGAGAGTATCTTCTTTGCGGACGGGAAGGTGTATAACATGATGTAAATAACGATCTCCTGGTCTGGACATTATTGTGGTGTACAGCCTGGCACTAATGTACCATTCTAGGCTGCGGCCACAATGGCAGGTCAAGGCCATTCGAGTGAAACAGGCCTCTTAAAGACGCCACTGAACATGGTTCAGTACAAACGCAGCTCGCCACGAAACTTCCTTGTCAATAAAGCACAGGCTATCTATATGTTCAAAAAGAAAGCGGCCAATGTGATTGTGGCGGGTGCGATCGGAGAAGAAGGATTCGACTTGGGGGCGCTGGAAATCGGAAATCGGTGAACCTGGAATGAGGTGGTCAATGTAGAAGCCGTTGGTGAACAAAGCTAGGACAGGTCTGATGATGCTGATGAATCCGAAGAAGACGTCTGCTTTGTGCATCCTCCGCACGATATGATGCGTGAAGTGCCGATGACAGATTGAATTGTTCCATTCCATTCCATTCAAGATACATACGCAACCAGTATCCAAGCAATCCCGCATCGCGCTGTATGTATAACTACCTCATACCTTCCTTTACAGACCCTTCATCCTGTTTTGCTGTACTCCTCGACCAACACCTGTGATCAATAAACCCGTCTGAACGCTTAAAAGTCATCACCATGAGTCTCCCTCCTCTTCTTCTTCCTCTCCTCCGCCTCGGCGCCACCAATGGATTTTCTCTTATTCTTCTTCTTCTCCGTCGCAGGCGTCTCTACGTCCGCAACGGCAGCTGCAGTTGCAGCTTCGGGACTCGCGGCCTTTGCAGCCTTTTTCCCCTTTCCGGGCGCCTTTGCGGGCGTCTTTGCAGGACTCGTTTCCTTAGTCGGAACTGGAACATCCTTCTTCTTCTCGGCGGCGGCCTTTTTCGCCTTTTTGGGCTTGGGAGTTTTTGCCGGGGGCGGCGTCGGCTCTTTTGCTAGTGGTGCTGGCGTGTCGTCTTCCTCTTCGTCGGAGTTGGCGGACTCTTCGCTATCGGTCTCGGCATCGTCATCCTCTTCGTCTGCAGCCTCGTCTGCGTCTTTAGGTGGAGAACTGGTCATGGGCTTGCCGGTGGCAATGCAGTACTTTCTGTAATTCTCGATGTAGATGTCTTTGTATGCCTGGAATTGTGTTAGCTTGGCGACTGATGTGGAACAAGATGGTGGTCTGCTTTACCTGCTTCACTTCCTCTGACGCCACATTCCATCGTTCAGTGGCCAGTTTCGCAATCGGCCCCGCGCTCAAGTCAGGGTGATCTTTTTTGATCTCCGGCTTGGTCGCGTTGAGATACAGAAAGAAGGCCGTCTGAGGACGCTTCGGCGCATTGGGGTCCTTTGGCTTTTTCGTCCGCTGCTTCTCGGTCTTGGTGAAGTCCTTCAAGGCCATGGGGTTCGTGATTTCACTCTGTGCTTTGCCCAACAGGTCGGCAAGTGCAGGGTACTCTTTGAGCTTGGCGGGCTTGCTCTCGAGGCTGTTCTTCTCGAGGAAGCTCTTGGTTGAGCTTTGAAGGGCCAGCATGGATGTGGTGATTTGGCTCAGGGCAGCGCTCGAGCTCATCATCATGCTTTGGTCGCGCGTCAATGACACATACGCGCACCGTGAAGTAGGAGTAGACCTACGAAGAAGTGGTATTGGCGGATTGGTTCAAGGCGAGGGCCATCTGATTGAGAATTGTCAGCATCTTTCTACTGGAGATCATATTATGGCACATCGCAGTGGCAGGACTAGACAGGGCAACATGGTGATTCGAGCGATCAGCAAACATGCCAACGTGATGAAGCAGCCCACGCGATCCAGACGGCACGAACAGGAAGTCACAGCGACAAGTCTCCAGGGTGGCGCATAGAATCATATTCAGAGCAAAAGAACGCGTCCTGGAGGACGCATCGAGTGGTCGAACTCACCTGTTCGAGTGTATTCATGTATTCCTTGTAGTCAATGGCCAGAGGCTTATCCCTGGCGGGCGACGGACTTTTGGGCGCAGTTGGTGCCATGATGATGATGGATCAATGATGATAATGTTGGAGTGCAGTGAATGATTGATGTTGGAGGTGGTACCAAGACGATTTCATTAGCGGAAGTTAAGATTTAGTTAAGGCTCAGGGCGCGTGCGGGGTCACGCCCGGGGGCTGGAAGGAGAATCGATTCGTTAACCAACACCTAGACCTGAACCTTCCGAAATACGTGTATGTCCTGCGCTGAACGGACACCGCGTCCCAAAAACCCTTCCTATAATTGGCCATCTCACCGCAGGCATCACGAAGTCTACTGCTCAACCCAATAATGTTGCGCTAAGCTCCTCGCACCAGTGATCACAACCCTTTACCATACCCGATGCGCCAAAGCCCGGCAAAGCCCAGAACTTGAAAGAGATCCAGAATGACCTAACCATACTGCTTGCCAGGCGGTTTGTACTGCGGCTGCGGCTGCATTGCATACTGTCCAGGTTGTCCAGGTTGTCCAGGTTGTCCCCAACCCTGAGGCGGTCCTCCTTGCGGCTGCATAGGCATGGAGGCAGAGTTGGTCGTTATGTCCTGGCGATATCTACGAGGAGAAGCTCTGTCAATCACGGTCTTGCAATCGCGAGATTCATACATACGATAGGTCTTGGCTGAAGTTGCATATATGGCAAGAAACATCACGCCAAGGCTTCAGTGAGAATGGAAGAATTGGCTTGCACAATCAGCAGAATCCTTACAAGCCGAGTCACTGTGAAGCTTACGACAAAGCAGACTGTGAACCATTCCCTGTGAAGAGATTGTCTTAGCTGGCATCCCTGCTGTGGCCGGATAATATATTACGAACCATTTCTTGCACACTCGTGCACTGTAGTTGCCACAGTTCTGACATCGCGCCTGGATGATTGAGTCAGCCATACTACTAGCCTCGGACGATGTTCAAGGCTCCGTACTGTCACATTCTCATAGCCTGCTAGTGGACTAGTGAATGTATGTGTGCCGCAAGTGAAGAAGAAAGCCATAGAGTCTGTATGTAGTTGTCTGTATCGATGTCCTGAATGTCTTTGACTGATATGCCGGTGTCAAAGGTACAAAGCTAATCAATTGGACCTCCGGAAATCAGTTTGAATAGAGACTGATATTAAGGTATGACCTTACTGGAGATAACCAAGTATGAGCCTGCTGACTGATGCAGTGAATGGGCTGCGCCTCGTCACTGGCCACACGACATCGTACCCTGCTAGTGGCAAAGAGAGAGAAACAGAGAGAGACAGAAGAAGCAAATATATGTGATTATACACTGGCATCTTTTTTATCTCTTTCGCGCCTTACATCGTTATCAGATTGACATCAGTCGTCGTCGGGATCCGGGGGAATTGAAGCTGGAAAGACGATTGAATCCAGTCATGCTTATGAAGTACGTCTAGCTCATCGAAATGAAATCGCAGACTAAGAAAGACCAAGCTACCATGCCAATCGATCAACGCCATGCTACAGGTTCTGTACAGAGTAGCCAAATCAAGCACAGAATAAATCCTGCTCGCTGCTTACGGACACGTCCCCCGGAATCCAACTGCGCTTGACTCATTGCGTCTTGAAGAGAAGTATGGCACAATGACCAATGTAGAAGTAGATGAAGTGTTTCGTCTCTATTAAAGATTAGCACATCGTCATGCTGACTTTCCACGAAACAAGATGGCTGACCATGCGTCACAAAGCTACCAAAGTTTCGACCGACTATACAATGCCATGTTGACCCTCTTCGGTCATCAAACTGTACACGAGTCAGTAAGACGACATTTGAGAGCGTATTGCAGAAGACCGACCGCTCGCTTGATGTATTGTGCAATGTCCTATGCATGATGAGCGGCGATTGTCAGACGAGTCATTCCGTGTAGATGACTTACTCTTTCTATCGTGTACTTTGTCATGGCCTCCTTTGCTAGGCACGTGTAAGCAGGCCGTCACTGATGAGATTCACAATACACATACAAACTTCAATGACTTCATGCTGCATGTCCTCACTCTTTCACCGAAATTAGCATGGGGAGGTGGACGGAAAGACATTTGGCGCGCACCATGTCCGCCGACTTCACCTGGACTATGACCATGTCAGCTGATCTACAGAGGCAGCGGACAATGTCCGAATCATCGGGTAAGTGTACCTTCAAGCTTCTCTATCGGTTCAGCCGTCATCGTGAGTGCGCTTTAGATGTCGGCGGGTGTCGGGCAGCTCTGGGAACTTGATGGAGTGGATAACTACGCGATCTGAAAGGTATGGGCGGGAGTAGCTGGACCAGAAAGCGCGCGTGAAAGGACGAATAATGAGGTATCTGAATTGTAGGGCAGGGAAGGTCGCGTTTACACACTCTCTCTTCGGCACATGAGGTGAACGGAACCTGGAAGCTGCTTCGTGATCGACGTTGTTACATGTCCGAAGTAGCACGTGAGCGATTTGCACCGCTGCAGGAACATGTTGAATTTCCTTCACGAAGTCGACTTCCGGCAATCTTTCGACATCATCGTCTTCTCCACCTTCATCCAAAGTTCACCTCACCGCCGAGCATAGCATCTTGCCACCATGGAGACTGCGGTGTCTCGTATATTCGTACGAGGCCTCCCGCCTACAATCACCGATGAAGACTTCAAGAGTCACTTCGCTCGACGATATACTGTCACCGACACCAAACTACTTGCAAGACGGCGCATAGGCTATGTCGGCTTCAGGACATCGCAGGACGCCCTAAGTGCTGTCAAATATTTCAACAAATCCTTCATCCGTATGTCCAAGATTGGGGTCGAGCTTGCAGATAATGTACGATCTGGCCAGAGTACTCTTGTGTAATACCCTAACACAACAGCAGACTCTTCATGCCGCACCAGGTCATCCGACCGCACGAAAGTCTACCGGTGAAACTGCCGATACATTGGAGAAGGATGGCGAAGCTCACAAGGTTATCAATCCTTTGAAGCGGAAGCGACCTGAACCTACAAAGGACGATAGTAAATTACAAGAATACCTCGGCCTCATGACTGCACCCTCGAAGTTGAAGACTTGGCGTGATGGCGAACAACCCGCGGCGGACATCCCAGACTCGACTGCAAATCAGCCGACTCAAGCGGAACAAACACCACCCGAAACTGTCGACGATACTGCAGTACTGCCTCGGAAGAAGCCAGCTGCGCTCACCAGTGATGATGAAGATGCTGATATACCAGCAGCCGTGAAGACGCGTCGGATGGCAGAGACGGCGCCTGAAGACGATAAGCATGACCAAGACAACGAACAAGGTCCGCCACCAGGAACGTCAGACATGGATTGGATGCGTTCAAGGACGAGCAGGCTTCTCGGTTTAGTGACCGACGATGTAGAGGATTCAGATCAAGAACAAGACAAGAAAAAGTCGAGAGCAGTGTCACCGGAACTGGAAAAGGGCGGTGCAAGTACGAAACCAGCTGTTGAGGCCAATGCACAAATGAACATTGGTCCAAATGCTAGTCCAGCGGACGCACCACCTGCCGAGAATAAGGAAGAGGTGAATGCCGACGTAGCCACAATACGCAAGACTGGAAGACTATTCTTGCGAAATTTGGCGTACACTATTACGGAAGATGAGATACGAGAGTACTTGTCTGCCTTTGGGTCACTCGAAGAGGTACGTAATCTTCTCAGCCCAACCACCCCATACACACGTCAACAGGATGAGTGTCCAGATAGGGACAGCTTATGTTATCAACAATATGATGCGAACTGGTAAAGAGAATTTTAGTAGATGCCTCTCGCTTACTGATATGACAAAACACATGTAACATACATCAAAATTGTAGCAATGATCATACGCTAATATCTTCCGTCCCATATACAGGTACATGTTCCTCAAGATTCCAAGAGTGGCGACTCGAAGGGCTTTGCATTTGTGCAATTCGAGGACCACGAGGAAGCTGTTGAAGCATACGAGCAAATCGACGGCAATGTCTTCCAAGGACGCTTGGTGCATGCCATCGCTGCATCGGGCAAGCGCGAGAACAAGCTAGACGAATTTGCATTGTCGAAACTGCCCCTAAAGAAGCAAAGACAAATTCAGAAGAAGTCCGAGGCGCCCTCATCTACATTCAGTTGGTATGCATTGTACATGAACCCAGATGCCGTGATGTCTTCAATAGCGGCAAGATTGGGCATGGCAAAAAGTGAAGTCTTCGATCCTACCTCGTCAGATGCTGGAGTCAAGCAAGCTCAAGCAGAAACCCACATCATTCAGGAAACGAAAAGTTATTTCGCTGCAAACGGGGTGGACCTTGATGCCTTCGCAAGTCGAGATCGAGGTGATACTACTATCCTGGTCAAGAACTTTCCGTACGGCACGACAGCTGAGGAATTACGCAAGCTCTTCGAAGAGACTGCAAAAGTACTGCGCGTGCTGATGCCACCTAGTGGCACCATCGCAATCGTGGAGCTCGCACAAGCTACACAAGCTCGAGCAGCATTTAGCTCATTAGCCTATCGCAAGTTCAAGGACTCTATACTGTTTCTGGAGAAAGGGCCCAAGAATCTATTCAGCGGAGTTCCGAGCAATCTCAACGACGCAGCGACGACTGTCGAGACCAAGCTTAGTACCACAGAATTGAAGAACGAAGCGGGTCAAGATGTTGACACAACCACCCTCTTTGTCCGCAATCTCAACTTCACGACTACACAAGCACAGTTCTCCGAGACATTCAGACCACTGGACGGCTTTGTGTCAGCTCGTATCAAGACCAAGACCGATCCAAAACAACCGGGTCGTGTGCTAAGTATGGGTTTTGGCTTCCTCGAGTTCATCAGTAAAGATCAAGCGAGAGCCGCTTTGGCTGCCATGGACGGCTATACTCTTGAAGGTCACGCACTTGTCATCAAGGCGTCGCACAAGGGTCTAGATGCTGCCGAAGAGCGGCGTAAGGAAGATCAGTCCAAGAGAAATCGCGAGCGCAAATCCAAGTTGATTGTCAAGAATCTGCCATTTGAAGCCACGAAGAAGGATGTGCAGAATCTCTTCAAATCGTATGGTCAACTACGTGCTGTGCGCTTGCCAAAGAAATTCGACAACTCTCGCAAGGGCTACGCATTTGCCGAGTTCATGACACCAAAGGAAGCCGAGAATGCCATGGACGCACTGCGCAACACGCATCTTCTAGGTCGGCGATTGGTGATTGATTATGCGACTGTTGATGTTGAAGATCCAGAGAAGGAAATTGCAAGAATGCAACAAAAGGTCGGCCGACAGGTCAACAACATTGCCATGAAGAAGCTCACTGAAGGATCCGACCGTCGTAAAGTCAACATCGGGAACCTCGAGGGCGAGGAGGAGTGAGTCTGGAAAGCGGGGTTGACGCCATCGTGGTTCGCCCTTGCTTGAACCACAGGGTGAACATCCACGATCCTTGCACATCCGGTCCGCATAAGGAAACATCTGCGTCGCTGCTTGTGTCACACAGTTTCCATAGCGAACGTGGTCCCTGCGTTCTCGTCCCGGAGAGCCAGGTTCGCACAGCCAGTCAAACGGATGACCATGGTATGTGGAATGCAGCGCGTTACCCCACGCTCTGCTGATGAACGTCTTTCCCTTGCTTCGTGCTCGACGCATCTGGTCGACGATAGCTGTGCAATATGTTGCTGCAAAATCGTTGGACGGGATTGACGTGTGGCTGGCCCACCAGAAGTGAAACGATATTGCTGTCTCTGATGTCCTGTGAAGACGTGTCGATTGATAGTCGACCTGGGTGCCTATCAAATATATCCATCAAGTCTCCTCAAAGTCCATTTCTCAAGTTTCTTCTTTGTGTTCCATTCCATAGTGAGCATTCCCACACCATCGATGACAGCACAACATTCCGAGCTGGCAGTCAGGATTCTGCAAGACCGCTCAGCAAATATTCAGGGCTTGTCGCGTGGACCAGCATTGAAAATCGATTTGCCTTTACCATTCGAACGCATCCCAGGCAGGAATAAGGAGTACGAACTAAACAATGGTGCCGGAGATCATGTCATGAGACACCAATACTTCTACCAGCTCACGGAAGTCGAAAGACACAACTATAACACTTTGTTAGACCTGGCATACAAAGTTCAGAGCTATGTCAGATACCGAGGAAATCAGGGTCAGAAGACGAAAGGCAACCAGGATGTCTGGGATGGTGTACGAGAAGATCTGTTTTTCAAAGGTATGTAGTGTCCATGTCTGTTCAATGTGGACACCACTGAATTTGTCATAGCACTCGTCAAGTTTCCACCCCGCGGACGAGGACAAAAAGCTTACGAGCCTTTCGAAACCCCTAATACTGCTTATGGTCGCAACGAAGTTATCGCCTTTTACATCAATGACATACTAGGCGAAAGGCCTGCCGAAGAGCTGAGGAAGATTCTTGCTGGGAGGGATGATGGTCCACTATCCAAGGAGGAGAAGAAAGACAAGGAGAGGGCAAGAAAGCAAGTCTCTAGTCATCTGCAGGTGTTGAAGAAGAAGTTTCAGGACGTACCGATGTGTGAGTTCTCGCGCTCACCTCTGATACTGGGACAGAATTCTCCTGACCTTTACATAGTGCTCATGTGGCTCGCCAGCCCACCAACGACCAAAAGAGGAATCCGACTGGGTAGATCGTCGCCGCAGAGAGACAGGATCACGAGACGGACAGGTCGATTGGCTAGCCTTCAGCCTAATTCCGCGCGCTGTCTCCCAGAACCGAGTGTGTACTTGCCATCGCAAGCCTCTAATTCGACACCGTTGCAAATCAGACCATGTGCCTTTCGGATGGCCCTCATCACAGACGATCACCCTCAGAATCCGCTTCATGTTTACACCGAGTGGCTGGTGAACGAGTCGCAGCCACTCGACCTCAATGCCATGAAGTGGGTAGGGGACTTCCCGCTGCTCGAACAACTTATTGCTCAGGTCGACGATGACTGTTTGCTCAACTACGCACGAGTGACGATCGTGCTGCCTGATAGCACGATAGCGTGCTCTTCCAAAAAGTTGGACATACGCAACGAGTATGCCTACAGTGGAGGAACATTGGGACAGCACGAACACGTCGTTCAAACCCAGTTCTTCAACGCCAAGGGCTTGATGTTCGATGATGTAAAACGCTGCACAGTGGATTTCCAGGCCGATGTGCTTACTGTGCCTTTTTCAAGTGCCAAGTGGGTGACCTTGTTGCATGCCCATCAGGAGGCTCTCAAGCAGACTATCAATTGTCTGGATAAACCAGCAAGTTTTGTTGAGCTCAGTGAACGTGCTCATTTGATGAGTGAACAGGCTCGCATCAGTGCCGAAATTCGTGAGATGACAGTGCTCCAGAAAATCTCGTACCGCAAGACCAACGCACATGGACATGCATATTCTAAAGTCATCGCCGCCTTCTACTGGAAATTCAGCGTCACGTTCTCGCCAGGTGAAGCAGGTGTCACCAGCTTTGGTAGTGTTGTCCGTCCGAAGCGGACCGAAGCAGATCTGACATGGCCTACCAACGACATCGACAGCCTTCACACCCAACGCTTCGAGTCTTCGTTCGCGATCAAGGATGAAGCTGGTTCCTTCGACGAATATTATCCATCGTACTCATTCGATGGCACACAAAGCATGAGCGCTCCTGCCTATCTTGATCGGTATGAGCAAAGCCACGACGCAAGCTTTGAGTATGGTGTTGGTGGCACGATTCATGAGACTGCCAATTCAAGCGATGGGACTATATCGGACAGAGAGGACGACTCGGAGCAGCTGGGTGATCTGACCGAGACTTCTCAACATTCGATGACCATGTTTGACTATGCTGGTATGCCCGAGCAAGCCCGCCACCCTCAGCTTCTGGGACCACTGGATGGCCTGGCACTCGGTATCAATTTTGCAGGACACAAGAATACATACGAACCGCCCTCCTTGCACCCTACTGGTCTTGAAAATCACGGTGATCTGTCCATGGCGACCCTATCATCAGACGCCATCACAAGCTTTCCTGCCCAGAGTTTTGCTGTATATCCACCAATAAGCACTATGCGACCACAAGGACATGGCCTGATCGAGACTGAACCAACACACTTTCACCACTACCACCGCCTACCACGGTATCAGCGTGCACAGCCTCACCTCGACCAGTTTGACGCTAAATCCTCATCCGCTGCACACGCACAACTCGGACCCGAGCTATTCCAGAGCACAATGAGCTTTGCCCGTGATCCCAGTCAGCATCATCAGCACCACCACCAGGAAGAAACCTCGGACGTGGACAATCTGCTGTACCAATTTACGCCTCGTCTCTACCGCCACGACACTGATACCACCATCTCTGTCAACGACATCGACGAGTTCGAGCGACTTGCCAGCCAGGACGTCACCGATTATCCTGTCGCACAAGAGGCACAGATGTTCGAATTCGATAGTGCGCCGCACACAGGCACTGTCATTAATCATACAAGCGGCATCGTGCCCGAAGTTCGTAAAGACGACAACAGTGACGATCTGCATCATCTCAGTCAGCTGCATGAACTCGCTGATATAGCAACCGCGACCACGGATGATGATGATGGCTGGGAATTGCTGCCAAGAACAGGCATGGACTCGGCTGTGGATGTAAGCATGCAGGGTGAGATATGTTTCCACCACATTGCTTTCTTCGAAGTCTTGCTAATCCAGACGTCTTGCAGGTCAGACAATCCACCATCCGGTGGCCCCGAGCATTATGAGAATGCACTGACGTGGTAGCTGATTCGCTGAGTTCTGACGCGCATTGCGAACAGGACTATCTTGCTAATGCTGTTGGCTACGAACAGTATGTGGCAGGGACTGTTGCAGTTGTTCTTCTATTTGTTGGTCTTGTTCTTTGAGTGTTATACACATTTCAGCTTTGCTGCTTTATCAAGCTTTATAGTCTTTACCCTCTACTTATGATATCTCAGTATCATTGTTACTAAGTAGATATAACACTAGAAACTACTCCTATTATTCTTTTTAGTAGTAGTAGTAGTAGTAGTAGTAG
>Ga0058702_10000106_pt1 | contig 67555 bp, 64 predicted proteins | sample AgamicOrSfe_FD_83781 | JGI IMG/M metagenome (GOLD analysis project Ga0058702, IMG submission 83781) | Agave microbial communities from Guanajuato, Mexico - Or.Sf.e | ecosystem: Host-associated > Plants > Phyllosphere > Phylloplane/Leaf | place: Guanajuato, Mexico | collected 2012-05-30 | reverse complement strand
GTACAGCACCCGGGATTCGCTGCTGGTCACCCACGCAACTACTAATCGAGCGTTTGCTTGCTTAACGTGTGGAGAGCGGACGGGATCCAGTGTTCTCAAGCAACTATGGCCGTACGTGCTTGAATAGGGAATCAGTTAAAAAAATATACCTAGAAATGACTGGGCATACTTGGGCTGCTACGAGGACATGCCTCCAGTAGAGGTGGAGATTGTGATTGTTCCCGCACCTTAATTACTTGTTCCTCTCCTTCATCCGATAAACCACGAGCAATTTCTCACCCGCACCGAGTATAAAATCAACATTTACCTGCTCACTTACGAACATCAAGGTGGTTTTGACTCACAAAGCGGTAATGTATGTGCGTGAGTAGATCTAAGTGTCCCATCTCCTTACTTGTTCCTCTCCTTCATCCAATAAACCACGAGCACTTTCCCGCCCGCATCGTTCAAAGCAGACGCACACAAACATGGCCAAGTCAAAGGCCAAGAACAAAAACCAGATCGAGGAGTCAGTCGCCAGAGCAGATGTCAAACCACCCAAGACGTCCACCCTCACCTTGATGGAACTGCGCAACAACGGCGACCTATGGTACAAGGTGCGCGTATTGATCTACGACCTGCAGAACATGAAAAAGGACAAAGCATGCGAAAACCGCACTCTACAAACCACAGATCCCCACTACATCAGTGCACCCTATTTCTCTGCCGAAGAAGCCGCCGCAGTGAAGAACACAGTCGTCAACACGAGCGCGAGCGCCGGTATCACCACTCTGGAGCAAGCAATTAGCAGCAGTCTCGGAAACTTCTCTGAGAAGCGGCGGCCTGGTGGTGATTTTCGACCGTGTGGGCCTCATGATATGGTACCGGTCTACCTCTCGTGCTTCGGCATCGACAAGGCGGATATTGCAGACGAGAAATTCGTGTCTCGGCTCAGACGAGCGGGTCTTAGGACAACGTGAAGAGAGATCTTGACATCAAGGTGAATATTGACTCAAATTGACTCATTTGCTACACGACAGCTTATTTAAGTGTCCTCAACACCCACCTCTGTCACCATCATACAAACTCGCTATCTGCACCTCCTTCTTCACCATCGCTCGCTGACACACATTAATCATGGCATCCCCCACAAAATCATCAGCCCCCCAAACCTGGTTTTTCCTGCGCGAGCAGATGTCAGGAACGCCAGAAGACTTCTACGTCGGTTATACCGACATCGACACGATCAAAAGCCGCGGCATCAACCTCAGAGTCTGCCGCTCCCTAGCGAAACTTGAAGGCGAGGTCGATGAATACTCCTTCTGGATCTCCTCTGCAAGCATTCAGCCTGCAGTACGACTGCTCTCGAGCGAGAGTATCAGATTCCATTACGACAGCTATTGCACCAAGGACCCCGTCGTTCAGATCACCATCCGTCCTGCTGGAGACCCATCTCCCAACTCATCGAAGTGCCCGAGCTGGGAAAACTCGTCTCGGCGAAAAGAGTTTCTGCGAGGTAAATACTCCTTTCATGTCTCTCATCGAGTTGATCCCACAATGCGTCGCATACTGACATATAGCTTAGGATGGATCGCCGCGAAGGCCACGAGTCCTAGTGAGGCATGCCCAAAGGACTGCCCAGGGAGAATGAAAAACACACACGCTGTGAATACAGATAGCCATGCCTCGTAGGATGGACCGGTACCTATCTGAGACACTTCGATTGCGTTGGCGGCTGGACGATTGTCCACAGGGCTGTCGATCAGAGCTAGGAGCGGTACTCCCACTCCGCCACTTCTAGAGGGTGGTGGTGCAAGCTCTTCCGGCATACCAATGCAGTAAAGGTACTCACAAACGTGCGACAGAGTTACGGACTGATGCCTGACACGGGGGTATATCAAGCATAGTGATAGTGTAGTATCAGATCTCATGCAAGCGGTTAGAGATACTCTAATGTTGTGAGATTTTCGATGTTCGATGTGATACAGCTACAGCGCAATGATATGCTATGATCGATATGCAATGTGATTGGCAGCAATCCGAGGTATTCCATACATGCGATTCGTCTAAGTCATGACATACTTCGGTCCCTCACCACCCTGCGGAGTCCTCCATGTGATGTCTTGTGTCGGCACCTTGATGCTACATGTCTTGCAGTGGACACAGCTATATGTGGTCAGTACGTCATCGTCGGATAGTAGAATAAGGATGAACTCACTTCTGGTTGTTGATGTTGAATCTGACACCCAACGGCTTGCTGTCATCCTCGACGTACTCATACACTCCAGCCGGGCAGAACCTGTTCTCGATTCCCTTGTACTTGGGGTAGTTCATTTCTGCGTGCTTGTCCCAATCTTCAACATGCAGATGGCATGGCTGATCCTCTTCGTGGTTTGTACCTGTTCGGTTGACGCTGGTCAAAATGTCGAAGGAGATCTTGCCATCCGGCTTTGGGTACTCGATCTTCTTGCACTGATCGGCAGTCTTTGTAGCGAGATGGTCACCTTGGCCATGCTTGAGCGTCCAAGGGACTCGGCCTTTGAGCACAAAGGCCTCGAGACCGGAATACGCGATACCGCCATAGATACCAAGCGGTGAGTGAAATGACGGGCGCATGTTGCGGACTTCTTTGAGCTCTTTCCAGATCGACGATGCACGAAGCTTGTCTTCATAATCGAAAAGGAAGATGGAGCTTTCCTTGTCTGCCTCTTTGAGAGCGGTGTAGGCAGATTCGGCAGCAAGCATGCCAGAGCGCATGGCGGTGTGAGTGCCCTTGATCTTTGGTACATTGAGGAAGCCAGCAGTGTCACCAATGAGAGCGCCACCAGGGAATGCACACTTGGGAATGCATTGGAAGCCGCCTTCGTTCAGAGCACGCGCTCCGTACGAGATTACCTTGCCACCTTCCAGGTATTGCTTGTAGAAAGGATGCTGCTTCATCTTCTGGAATTCGCCATAAGGTGCCAACCAAGGATTTGGATAGTCGAGTCCCACGACAAGACCAATACTGACCAAGTTTTCGCCAAAGTGGTACATCCAGCCACCTCCGTAAGTATCACTGGGCAATGGGTAGCCCAACGAGTGAGCGACCAGACCCTTTTGCCACTTTTCAGGGTCAATCTCCCAGACTTCCTTGATTCCAAGTCCATATGTTTGTGGCTGACTGTCCCGTGCCAGGTCGAACTTCTTAATGACTTGCTTGGTCAAGCTACCGTGACAGCCCTCGCCGAGCAGAGTCACTCGAGCGTGAAATTCCATTCCTCTTTCGAAGCTGTCCTTTGGCTTGCCAGACCTTGAAATGCCCAAATCGTTCGTCGCCACACCCTTCACTGATCCATCGCTGTTGTACAATACCTCCGATGCCGCGAACCCTGGGTATATCTCCACGCCCACCTCCTCAGCGCGTTCACCGAGCCACTTTGTGAACTGGTTTAGCGAGATGATGTAGTTTCCACGGTTGTGCATCTGAGGTGGCGCAGGGATGGGTATAGCCCGGTTCTTAGTGAGGAAGCGCATGCGGTCTTCGGTAGCGGGTGTGGCATTCTCGAAGCGGTTTGGGTTGTTCTCGTCGTTCCAGTCAGGGAGAAGCTCAGCCAGAGCCGAGGGCTCGACGACGTTTCCAGATACAATGTGATCACCGAGCTCACCAGCCTTTTCGAGCAGCAGTACTCTGAAGTCCTCGTTGCCAGCCTCATTCGCAAGCTGCTTCAACCGGATGGCAGCACTCAGTCCAGCTGGACCACCTCCGACGATACAGACATCCACCTGATCACTTTCTCTTTCTATTGACCGCGGATCAAAGTCCTCGTTGATCTCTGCAAGTAGTCTCTTTGCGGATCCTGTGAACGCTCTCCTCTGTCCAGCTCGGATAGCTGCAGGCCTGTAGCTCTGCAGGAGTCCTTGTCGTGTGATCACATTGCTGCAAACCGAAGGACGAATTGGCTGGCTTGCAGAGCGAAGACCTCGTGTGATGCTGGTCGTGAGCCGAGCAGAAGATGCTGACCGGAGCGACATGGTGTCGATGGCTATTACAGAGACAAGGAGAGCTGGTAGTGAAGCATGATGGACATTTCCGTCACAGATTCGCCTCGACCTCGGTCCGTAAAGACGACTATGGAGAAACCGCATTGAGAAGCATGTGATTCGCCGACTGCCATTTACGGTACGGTCGCTCCCGCGGCTAGCCCCCGCAGAAAAGGACGCTCGTGCCAAGACTTGGCATTCATCACAAACGCGCGCTGTGCAACTTCGACCAAGCTTCATCACATCTATATCTTCCGTTTCACAATATCCTTCACCTCGAGTTAGCCGGACTTTCAACGATCTTCGTGTCGGTCTCTCAATCTTTATTGGTCTATCATCACAGCGGCCGACGCTTATACACACTCCCTCTCTCGCGCGCGTTATCGCGCTTTACAACAATCACCATGGGTGACGTGTCGGCGACCCGTCTCTACTTGGGCAATCTTCCACGATCCGGTACGCATCATACCCTTGGGCTGGACTGAGGACTCGGAGTCTCAAAATGGATTGTCTCCTCGTCCACTGGCACAGATGGACTGGTTGCTCATGCGCACCACCATGACTGGAGCTACCATTGTATACTTCTCCGGATGGCACAGGACTGACTGGAACATATCACAGCCACAAAGCAGGATGTCGCAAACCATTTCGCTAGCCACGGCACGGGTGAAATTGCCGAAATCAAGCTCATGAATGGATTTGGCTTCCTTGAGTACAAGGATGCCATGGACGCGCGCGATGTCGTCCCTGGTGAGCCCCATCCCAGTACAGCTACCGACTAAGTATCAGTAGAACGTTCGCTAACGACTCTGCAGCTTTCCGTAAGCCTACCCGTGTCAAGAGTTGCTTGTTGCCGTTCTTACCTTATAACAGATGGTTCCGAAATGATGGGAGAGCGTTTGGTAGTTCAATTCGCTCGAGGCTCGAATCGTCCTCCTCGCGACTTCGACCATCCCGGTCATCGTCCTCCTCCACGCCCACGCCGTACAGTGCACCGCATGACTATCAACGGTCTGCCATCAGAGACCTCGTGGCAGGTAAGGATATAATGATCCACGCGGCGGAATGAATCCGGAGGGTCCAACGATGAGATACCATCCTTCATCTGCTGCACGCCTTAAACCACATGCTGATTATTGTTGTGTAGGATCTCAAAGACTTTGCTCGTCAACCAGGTCTTGATGTCGTGTACAGCGAGGTATCTCGCGATCGCGATAACCCAAATCTTGCCAAGGGGTAAGTAGTAGCGCTACTGGTTCCTTCTTGCCTTCGCTCACGCAATTAGATTCGTCGAGTACGAGACCGCCGACGACCTCGCGTCTGCTGTGGAGAAACTCGACAACCAGGATTTCAAGGGAGCCACAGTGAACTGCATTTCTGACACACAGTCTGAGGTCCCACGAGGCCCACCGCCACCAGCTCCTCGCGACCGCTTCCGGTCACGTTCTCCACCACCACGCCGCGGCTACGGCGGTCCTCCACCGGACGATTACTACTACGATCGTCGTGGCCCTCCACGCGGATACAGCCCGCGTCGTGATGATTACCGTAGGCGTAGTCCGCCTCGGGACTATTACGACCGCCGCGCGCCGGAGCCCTACCCACCTCGCTCACCACCACCAATGCGTCGTGGTCCACCACCTCCAGCGGCCGTCGACGACTATCCACCTCCTCGCGGCGCTCGCTATGCAGAGGACCCATACGGAGCTCCACCACCGCGCCGTGGCTACGCAGAGGATCCTTACGCCAATGGACATGGCCGCGAGCCTTATGGTCGTCCACCAAGTCCTCCTCCACGTAGGGACCGTGGTTATGAGAGCGGTTACGACCGCCGGGGTTACTGGTAATTACCATTCTATTGTCTCTTTACCAATCCTGTGTTTGAGGATTATCTCATGTGGATGGTGTCTGAGATGCGCTCATGACTTATGATCGCGCGCTTACATGGTACCAAGATCCTATCCTTACGCCGGACCTGCATTTCAGCAAAAATGTGGCACACATCGACCGAGGTAGTTGGTGGATGATAGGGCATCGGCGACTCCCTGGATCGACTTGCGACACGACTATTCTTCAGATATATCAATGAAAAGTTTCATACGTCAAAGTGGAGATCATGATTCGAGCAGGACACATCAATAATTCTGCTGGTCGATAATACCTTCTACGACGTATGAGCTGGTTGTGATGTGGCTTATGTCACTGGTCATGTCTCGTGGGAGTTTAGGAAAGGTATATTATAGACCTTGTATAGTAAAACCTCTCAAAATAGGTCTGAATAGGCTTTGTGTTGTATGCTCGCGATGCCATACACGCCTTACATGTAAATATTGCTACACAGACCGGACGGCTTGTCGGTCAGATCGCGGACACCCGGTTCGTCGGGGTTGTATCCGATCACTTTATCAGAAGGCCTTCCTAGGCTGCACCCTGACCGCTCTCTTCACTACCACATCTGATCCTTTTATCCTGATCTCCACCTGGTATTCTCCGACGTGCTTAACCCTGTCACTCTCCTTGACACCAAGAAATTTTACATCCTCCTCTGCAACAGAAACCATGGATGCTTCAAGATTCTCCGACAAGTTCTGCCTTATCTTCGCAGCGACATCTGCAACGGAAACGCTGCCAAAGAGCGCCTGTGACGCAGCAGACGTGCTCGATGTATCCTCGTCTTTCGACCCTGACTCGATGACCTCTTTCGAAAAGTCCAATCGTGGTGGTAAAAGCCTGTCGAGCAACTCAATCGATCTCTCGGGCTATGTCGCCGTCAGTATGGTGCCCACTACCTCTCCGGAGCTAAGGACTTACCGAAACCCTCTCTACGTCCATCAACTCTCGTCGCCTTGCCTCCAGCTCTTGCGCAGCGGCATCCCTTATGGACTGCTCCTCCGAATCCGACTCCTCCTTTGGCTTCTCAGCCATGAAATCAAAGTCACGCTCCAAAGATATGTCGCTGGCCTTCAGCTCCTTCTTCTGCGTATACGGAACGTAGTCTGCGATTCGACTTGGGAACCATTCATTGCGCATCATACCGACGGAAACGGTCAGAAAAGCGCCTTTACGGCCAAAGGTAGGGACATCTTGCAGAAGGCGTACGGTCGCGACGTCTGGATGGCGGAACATTTTTTTCTTGCCCCGGAGCTGCAGCTGATACTGTGGGCTTGTGGCATGATCGGAGAGGTCGGCTCGTAAGCGGCGGAAGCATGCTGTGCAATGCTGCAATGTCGAAGGTCGGAGAGGAGTCGCCATTGTGTGTTTGGGATTACCTATGAGTGGAATGAGTCGGGATATAATTATGGATGAAGCCTGAGGTCGGCGACTGATGGCTCTTGCTTGGCGTTGAACGACGTGTCGCGTGCTCTTCAGCCAGGTACAAGACTTAAAAGGTGCTCAGTAACCCATCAAGCCCACCACAACTTGACCACAATTCAGAAGACCAGATCACGTTACCATCGCGTGGTCAAGCCTACCAGGCAGAGTATTGTCGTCCCGAGTGGCTGGTTCTGCACAAAGGAATGCAGGCTAAACTTGCTTCTTTGTACGGACTTATACCTTCCCCCAACATTCAAGCCCCTCACTTCTTAATCTACGACCGACGACACGAGAGACGAAACGCCCGGTAAGGCCTCGTCGAAGGCAGCTTGAGAACCGGATTATGTCGTCAATACGGTCGAGTTGTCTGTAGCGTTTGCAGAGTAGGAAAGCATTCTTCTCCAGAGTCGAGACAAAGAGGTAAAGTGACGAATGCGGAAACTGTACAAAGACGGTAAGTCATTTTCCACTTACAATGAGAATGAGGTCTGTCAATAGCACCATGTTCGAGCTTATCAACTTGCGCTGTGGGAAGATTGTTCCTATCCTTTTCACGACACCTTCCACCCTAAACTCAAAACACCAAATTGAAGATGCGCTTCCCATCCGTCACAGTTGCGACTCTGCTCGCCTTCGCTACCGTAGCGCATTGTGTCGACGTCAATAGCCTGCCAGGCTTCAAGGCTCTTCACTCTGGACCGAAAGACAAATATGCCGAAGACAACGCTGCATATGCCGCCGCCGCCTACGATGAATATGACCATGCAATAGTCGAGAGGGATGCTTATAGATATCGACCTGAGCTTCTCCCACGCTGGTTCCGCCACCGTCCAGAGATACTTGCAAGAGATGTATACGAAGAGCGCTCGGTTGATGCCAGCCATGAGGCCATGGACTATGCTCACCCATCACACGATCGCGACTTCTCCAAGCGCTGGGATTGGCCCTCGCCGGTCAATGGCCATGCTCTCGCACAAGAACACGCCCTTCCGAGCTCATCCCCTGCTCCTATCGAGGCCGCTCTTCCAACAGAGGTCAAACTCCCAGTCAAGCCAAAGCTTGTCATCGCCAAACCAATCAAGACCCAGGCACCAAAGGTTGAGATAGGTCCCGGCCTAGCGGAAAGCCGTCCCCTTCCAGCTCGCTCCGTCGAAGACAACTACCACGGTGCCGGCCACGTACACCACACCCATCACAGACCATCCTTTGGCGTCTACGCTCGCAGCACCGAAGAGCACGACAACGACTATGGCTACGAGTACGCCCCGTACACATACGACGAATACGACTACGAGAACGAGGAGTACTACTACTACCCAGACGAGGACGCCATGGACTTCCGCACCGACATGCCTTCAGCCCACGAGTACGAGATGGCTTCCGGTTTCCAGTCAGAGCACGACCAGCAGTTCGGCTCGCACCACGGCAGTGCTGTCCCAGGCGCCCACGTCACCGTCTCTTCCTCGTCCTCGTCTTCGTCCACGATCGCGAGTCCGAGCCCAGCCATGACGCCAGCTCCTAGCACCCCATCTTCAACGGCTGGCACAGCTCCTACACGTGCGCCAACATTTGTATCAACCTCTAGCACGGTCGCGAGCAAGGCAGTCCCCGTACCACAGGCGACCACTGTTCTCATGGCCAGAGCGGCGCCTGCTGCGACTCCCGTCGTAAGCACAGCGGCCAAGACACTTGGCGCTACTATTGCAAAGATGACGGACTTTGTCAAGAACATGTATGACGGAATCAAGGAGTCAAGTGTAGAGGCCGAGAGGAGAGTCAAAGAGGGATTGGACTATGTTGTTTGAATCTGTTTGAGCAGCATAAACGTGTCATCCGCTGTTTTTATATACCTAGTCGTACTATGCAATTTTTCACTTACTGGTTTCTGCGAGACATATGTAAAAGTAGTGCTGTGTGAAAAGACTCTTTCCATGTGCTGATTGATCTGTCAGCGCAATGTGTCAGTCATTAATGGTTGCTATTCGAGTAAAACAACGCTCCAGGGTATCCGCTACGACGTATCTTCAAGCCTCGCCATCAAGCCTCGTCAGCCTCGCTGCTACCCACGGGCACCAGCTTTCCCACAACCAGGTATTTCTCATTGAACCTCTCCTCCCATCCTCTGAGCGCATCCATCTCCTCATCGCCCAGACCCGATAACGTGTCCAATGGTCCATTCAAGTCCTTAGTGAGCATATCCTCGTCGAAGCTGCCACAAGCCAATCCTCTGGTAGCATCTCGTCCGGCAAAGTTGGCATAAGGACCGCCTGGGCCATAGAAGTTCTTGCCCGATGTCACGTCAAAGACCTTGCCGCGGACGGCGAGATATACCGGCATGCCATTTTCTCCGCTGTATGGGAAGAGCGTGGGTGGGGTAAAGATCTTGAAGACAGTCGGTGGTGGAGGGGCTGGGAGGGTCACTGCGGCCTTGGGACGGAGACGGTAGTAGACCAGGACGAGGAAGAGGGCGAGGAGAACGAGATTGATTGGTGTCGCGATGGTCGCGCTATGGGTGTGAGTACGAATCCGGTGACATGCGCAGTAGTGAGGCTTACACTTGAGTCGCTTGTACTGCCATTTGCGGCGTGTCTGCTCGGTGTTAGTTCTCCTAGCGCTTTGGAATGCCATTGGCGTCGAAAATACCTGAATCCATGGTCGCTAGTTGTCGCTCAAGTGAAGTGTGTGTATAGAAAGGACGAGAAGTGGTAGGAAGCTCGGTTCTCAGATTGTATTGAACTCGTCCACGATTTCAGTGACCCAGATTCTTCGGATTCTTCGGTGTGGTTTGCTGAGGGTCCGGCGGTCTTTAGAGAGGGATACAAGCAACGCGTGTTGGCGTTTTTCCTCTTCTTCCTTGCACAGTCTTTTCTCTAGATACTATGTGGCGAGAATAAGAGGAGTGATAACAACAAGGACGACTGAACCTAGGATGATAACGGCTGCGAAGGATTTGACAGGCATAATATGATGAGTATGATGAGTGAGTGATTAGTGAGCAAGAACATGAAGCTTGGGTGAGGTTTGCTGACGTTGTACGGCAGTCTCCGTCTCCAGCGGCTCTCGTGTGTCAAGAGACCAAACCGGACCGTTTCCGGCAAGAGCCCTGAGCCGTCACGGGTCTTCCACATCCGGCGTGAATCGTCCACCTTTCCACATTCCTGGTAAATTGGAATGTCGCGATGATTATTTGTCGAATCCTATGAGCCGCTGCAAAGCTCAGATTACTTCTCAGACTCCATGCAGACCTTGTCGCTGTCGACATGTAGATAATACGAGGTGAATAATTATAGATCATCAAATGCGGGGGTAAACTGTAAAGGTTTAACGCGCAGATGCGGCGGCGGTTTGGTGTTTGACATGTCGGTCGGAATGCATCACAAGATACGCCAGTCGGCCGTTTCAGAACGGTCCCGAAATGAAACAACATGACCTGCAAGCTCGCGTTTATTGAAGATGACCTCTATATCATCCCTGTTCTTGACTCTGGCGCTCTTGATTTATTCGCGAGTATTTCTGAGGCAGTATTGGCATATTGCTAGTTAGTGTTTCAAGTTGACAGCCTCGTATCTGGTACATCACCCCGACTATTGCTTGCTTACCACTCTCTCCGCCTGGAGTACTTCCAAGTTCGCAGACCGGTCACGGAATTATACATATCGATCGTCGTCATAGTTACAACCATTACAAGGTACAGTCGAGCTTTCCTTGCTGCTTGTAATGTTCGCTTAGCACCCTTGTTCCTTTACCGCGTCCTTGCTTCCCACGGACGCTTACGGCAGAATGCCAGACCTCCTCAGGCCCCGGCGGCCACAACATTCCGATCTTATCGCACCGTACGATACACCGCGCAACTTGTCCGGTGATACCCTGGGAAAAGGCCAAACGCTTTCAAGACACAGTGCAGATCATCCACAGGAACCGGAACTGACAGCCTTACCCAAACCACGACCGTAAGACGAACAGAAGAGGGGCTCAGACAAGACTGATCAAATCACAGGGAAAGTTCTAAGAAAGAGAAACCTACGATCAAAATGTTGAGCAGTCCAGCTCCGCAAGCGAGTTACTCTCTGTCAAACGACGTCAGGCCTTATGAATTGCCTGCCTCATCTTGGGCTCGCAAGAACTCCTCTATACAATCTCAAGTGCGGTCTACCCGGGAGAACAAGGTCGGCGATCATTCATCCAACTCCGAGAACACGAACAACGATCGTTCCGGGTCCTTCGCAGCCTATATTCCTGCTCTCCGACGATCAGCTTCGAAACTGGTCAAATCAACACCCAGCCCACCTCTTGCACAAGCAACCCGCTGGGATGAGTATTCAGGCGAGCCTACGCGGAACGGAGCCGGTAGACCTAGTCAAGTCCACCCTTCAACGTTTGACGAGGCGATTCTGAACGACCGATCCTACAACGTTACAATATCTGGTGGGTCGGACAAGCATAGAAAGACTAGTTGGAGTGAACGGGCGGTCAAGATCGGCAAGGATGCTCTTTCTCTGGACACGCGGTCATCCTGGAAAAGTGGTACTGGCAAGACTGCTCGAGCGGATTCTACGAAAGACAGCCGTAGTAACAACTACACTGCTGTGAAGAACCTGCAGACCGACAGCGAGAGCGACAACTCTCTCGGGTCGAATGCGAACAAGATTGAATCATATCTTGGCCCAATAGATCCTGATTCGGTCAGTCCAATGATGCCTTCGGAATTGATGCGCGAGTACGGCAACGAGGACGTTTCGCCTATCGTTACGGGAGCAGAAGCAACTTCACGGTTCGAGACATATGCAGCAAACTCTGGAGCAAACATGCAACGCGTTTCGTCAGGCGGCAGTATAATTCGCAAGCCGGTGGGCTCTGCTCCACACCACAACAAGGAGAACAAGATCCCTGCGCAACTAAACAGCCACTTCAGCTGGGCTACGATGACAGATTCCGACACAGATTCCGTCAACACGAGCCGCACTTCGAGAACGGTGGGCCCTGACCAGATGCAGAACTCAGAGAGTCGATTCAGCTGGACAACGGTCAACACTGCAGCAACCTACCAGCAGGACAGCCCTCCCGCGAGCCCTCCTCCATTCCCGCCACCGCTGGACAGCAGAGCTTGGAAGACGAATCATCAGGCACAACAATTGCAAGACAAAACGCCAAACCCTCCAGAGCACAAGCACATGTCTGGAGAAAAGTCCTTACCGCAACCGCCCACAGTTTCAAGGACCATGAATCATGTAGATGCATTGGTGGCTCAGCGAGACGACCTATCACTTCAGCGCAGAAACATCGAAAAGATAATGAACCAGCTGCAGCAAATCGATAAAGCTAGTCCGCTCGAAGTCGACTGGAGTACGAAGAAAGCGAACCTCAAGCGGCTGGAAGAGTTCAAGGTGTGCTTGGAAGAAGTCGAGCGTGAGGAACATGAGGTTGGCAGGTCGCTTGCTCGTGCCAGAAGAAAGGCTGAGCGAGAGGAGGGAGTTGACAGCGGGCTTTGGGTTCGCAGGGTAACTGGATAAGCCTGATGGGAGACAGAACGTGACAGTGAGAGATTCTCCGGGATCGCGGAACGTGCCAGTGAGGGATCCATGGTGATTCCGAGACGCACTTCTTTGATAGAGGTCCTGGAAGCACGGCGCAAGCGATATGGATAATGTCCAGTGGGTATCAAGCCGGGTTTAGGAATAGCGCTGGAACGCTAATTGTAAAGTATAATGTGAACAAGAACGATCTTCCAGAATTAACACTCGTCTCGTGACCAAGTCGTTATCCACCGATGTCCTCTCGCGTGCATTTCAGCCATTTATTTCTTGCCGCTCTTCTTGATTCCACCTCCACCCATCGGACCCTTGCCTGCAGCCTTCTTTGCCGCTTCCTCACGGGCCTTCTTGTCTGTCCATGTGTCAGTCGGGGGGACCAATGCTTGTCGTATTTTATAATTGTCGTACCAGCTGCTAGCTTGGCCTTGTGCGCCTTGTCCTCATCATCGTCCTCCTTCTTCTCCTTCTTTGGCTTCTTGTTGTGGATGGGGTTGGTACCCGCTATAATGGGATGAGTAGTTGTCGCGTAAGCACACACCATGTATGAAACTCACCGCCCTGTCCTGAAGGCATTGTTGCGATATGTGATATGGAGGGGATGGTGGGGTGTCTGTCGAAAAGCGGAAGTTTACTATACGAATAAGTTGCGGTTCTCGATGCTTTGCGGCTCTGCTTGATGGACCCTGATTCGCCGACTTCCTCCACGCTTTTCCTTCCAGAACCGAAAGCTTGGTTCGATGCGCAGGCCGCGTCAAACCAGGCAAGGATCATCGTTTAACCTCGATGGTGAATTCAAATACCCATATTCGACCTTCAATTATCTACGGCGACTACGTTCACACTCCGCGATTGCGCCGCTGTCTGCTGAACATCGCGACTGCTCCGACCCAATGCGCACGCTGCGCTGCACGTTCGACACCCTCTACATGAACACCTCGTAGACTTCGAGGCTTCCTTCAATCGCTACAACGCGCGAATATAGCCGTCGGACCTCGCCTGCATCAACTACGTCCACAGCGTCCATCACCATGCCTCCACCTTCACTGAACGATCATCTACCGCCCGGTCAGCCTGCCGCGCGACACCGGCCAAAGTCTCCGACTAGAGTACTGGCAGAAGCGGAAGAGCAATGGATATTTGATGAAGAGGAACTCGCCCACACACCTTCTGTCCAGGCCGGAATGTCGCAGGAGAAGGAGAAAGAGACGCGTGCCAAGGGGATCAATTTCATCCGTCAGGTCGGCATCATGCTCAAGTTACCCGAGATCACTTTGTCGACAGCCGCGATATTCTTCAATCGGTATCTTATGCGTATGAGTCTGGTCGACCGGCCTGATCAAAAAGCTCTGCACCACTATGTACGTTTTGTCGGACAGGCCAGGGTCCCGAAGAGTGAAGGAGCTGACGTTGACAGACGCTGGGCGCAACATGTCTTTTCCTTGCCACGAAGGTCGAGGAGTGTTGCCGCAAGATGAAGGACCTCGTGATTGCTTGTTGTCGCGTTGCACAGAAGAACTCTTCTTTGGTCGTAGACGAGCAATCGAAAGACTACTGGCGATGGCGTGACACGATAACAGGGTACGAAGATGTCTTACTCGAGACTCTTTGCTTCGATCTTACCATCGAGGCACCACATAAGCAGCTATTCGAGATGCTCAAATACTATCGCCTCGAGCATCACAAAGCGTTACGCAATGCAGCATGGGCTTTTATAACCGACAGTAATACTACACAGCTATGTCTTCTCTGCAACAGCCGGACGATCGCAGCGGCAGCACTCTACGCGAGTGCAAGATTTTACGACGTGAAGATACCGGACTATCAAGGTCGTCCATGGTGGGACCAGCAACGTGTGCAGCTGCGGGATATGATCAAGGCGGCCAATTACATGTGTGAGAACTACGAGCACTCACCGGGCAAGAATGGAAATGCCGCCGAGGGTGGAGCAAGCATCTACGTAGGTCTCCATTTCGATCTCCCTTCTGAAGAAGATGTCTCTTCTCCTTCTCGCGAATATGCGGAAGGGGAGGGTCCACCATGGGAGCAAACAAGGCTGAAGTCCTCCCAACAGGCCATTACTACGCCGCTTCAGCCTTCTCTCGACGATCTGGACCGCACGCGGCGTGCCGAGAGCAGCATGAGCGAGACCGGCAAGAGGACTCCAAGCTGGAGAGAAGATACGAACGGCGACCCGGCGCCCAAGCGACGAAAGGTTGAACCTCCATCGACGAACGGCACAGACGGCAAGGACAACGGATCTAGAACGATACAGGACAAGGAGGACGCGAGTGAGGAGGGAGAATTGGAGGAGTGATGAGTACGAAAGGATGACGATGCTTTGTTTGCGTGCATTCAGCGATGGCGTCTCAGGGTCTGAATTAAGATACCTCGGAAGCAAATGGATCCCGATTGATTTCTTGTCTTTCTCTGAACGCTTTTTCGTCTATGCTGTTGTGCAAGCGTAGACGGCATGTGACGACCATGAAATTGCCGTATAACGAAGAAGCGGCGCTGCTCAATAGGAAACGATAGAGGAAGCGATGAGCATCTTCATCTCGATCAGCAGCGAACCGAGATAATGAGACAGAATTACGCGCTCAGCTCTGAACTTTCAGCTCGGTTTGCCTAATTGGCAACGAATTCTTCAACTCATAGCAGGGAGACGATGGTAGTTGGGTGTACTACTGGTTGACCGATGGGCCGCGATTCATTTATTACTGTACCCAAATGAGCCGTGGTTGTAAACGCTCGATCTCATAACGTCGGGCTCGTGTCGCCGAAGGCATCTTCTCATTCCGAGATTGCGGGAGAACTAACGATATGTGCCGTACCACGCAATGGGTCATCAGCATTCCGTCAGAATTGCGCCTTCGATCGCAGACTGGCTGATGTTAAGGTATCCATAAGGCGTGGACTATAAGCCGAGGACATTATACCTGATGAGCTTGTGCTAGTCTTTCAGTGGTCTCAGTATCTGTGGCTGACCCATGGAGCAAGATCTCGAGGTACCCATTACTCATCGAAGCCGAGGACGTAGATTTTACATTACGACCTCAGACAACATTCCCATCTTGTGCACCACCGTTAGGAAGCGCGATCGTCTTTTCCCATGTCTCGTGGCCCAGAGATGAATACAAATGCGGGCGGCGTTCGCTCCGGTATGTGGTCTATCTAGGGCACAACGGTCGGGTTGCTGTCTGCAGGTGCTTTTCTGTAATTCTCCGGGCGTTCCGCATGGCCGTTGAGAAGCTGAAGTTTAGGTGAGCCTCTTTGGCTTCTAATAGAAGGAATTGGCAACGTCTCTGCGGCACAGCAAATGTTGAGCGGAGCAAAACTTTTATGGAGCTTCTTGTTGGAATTGCCTCTTCAAGCAAGTAAAGTGGTATGTCATCTAATCAAAGGTATCGAAGAGTGGGTAAACTACCTTACATACATGTATCATGACAGAAGTGGTCGTAGACCGAAATCTAGACGTTGATGTCGGAGAAGACACCTGGTATAGCCAGCCACGTGACCGTTCAGGCGCTTCTTCGGCCCTTCTAGGTGTGCAGATCGCTCGAGTTGAGGCTCTGGGATCGTCATATTCAGCGAAATTTAGGCAACCCGCGAATTTTCACCGCCGTTTCAGCTTCCACTAAGCACTACATTCGGTCGGCATGATTAAGCGACCACGTCTCGTATACAGTCCCTGGACAAAAAGGTTGGACCCCCCTCCACTGTGGCGACCACCAATATGTGCCAGATTTTGGTGAGCGAGTCATGAGGGGGGGGTCCAACCTTTTTGTCCAGGGACTGTACTCTCGCACGTAAGACAAGCATCCAGCATGCTCCGTCACTGGCTGTTGAACGGATTGCCATTTCGAGCATCCTTGTTACAACGTGGTAGAACTCTGTCTGATACAATGCCATCAAAGAGATAGATCAGTAGAAAGCAAAAGACAAGTACGTAGCAGCTCGAGCACGAAGAAAGGACGATAGAGGTACCGCCACGGTCAAGAGCCATTCTGCTCTTCGGAATTACCGAGGCAGGGTACATGTATTCAGCTTGTGCAGGTAGGATCGTCGTCATCCCAATGCATCGTTTGAGAACTACCGGCACTACTTGGACGTCTTCGCTAGTTCTGTATTCCTGGGCGCTTCTGGCCCATGTTTGACTACCCGCAGCTCAGCCGCAGCTCACTGTTTCTTCTCCCGTACACCGCTAAAGCATTGGATTACAGGCCGAGCTGTGCGCTTGAACCTTTATAGCGAATGCCGTTCAGGTACCGGTAGCCTACCGAAGCGTTTCGCGAGGCGGCCATGTGGAATTGAAGGTTAACGGAAGATCTCAAACACCTCCACTGTATCTGGAGTACATTATTTCAACAAGGTCCCACCCTTTGGTTCCTCTGGGGTCGATCTCTTGCAGTCTATTCATTCCTTCTTTACTCACATTCCTTTCGAACTGCCGTTCTTTTCGGGTCTAGTACTCATTGTCATTCGCTTTGTTCCTTCGTTACACACTCTCTCTCACATCATGGACGTGGACACCGGTGTTGGTGTTGGCCTAGGATGGCCACAGTACCTGGTCGAGGCATGGGGTCTTACTGGTCTTGGACTCTTCATCATGTTTACGCGATACTGTGTCCGTCTTAGGACTGTCGGCATTAAAGGTCTACAGGGTGACGATGCCATGGTCCTCTTTACCATAGCCTTTACCATCCTTGACGCCTCCACAGTCACCATTGCTTGTGAGTATTGCCGCTGCCTAACCCATAGATTGATACTAACACTTGCAGATCACAAAGGACAGAACATCGATATCACCGAAGACATGCTACCACAACTTACCCAAGCCGACATTCATCGTTTGACCGTCGGCTCAAAGTACGAACTTACAGCCTGGTACTCTTACGTTTCTCTCATCTACACGCTCAAATTCACCATGTTGTTCTTCTACAAGCGCATCACTTTCAACTCCTGGCACGCCTTGATGGTTAAATGGTTATTCTATGTTGTCGGCATCGCTTACGTCGCAAACATGTTCGTCGTCACTTTCGGTTGCTATCCAGTCCAAAAAAACTGGCAAGTCAGTCCTATCGCACCATGGAAATGCTCTTTCAGGACCCAGAACTTTATTGGCACCGCGGTCTTGAACATCGTTACCGACGCTCTACTCCTCGCGATCCCTGTTCCAATGCTTTACAAGCTGAACATTCCACTGAGGAAGAAGTTTGTCATTGGTCTCGTCCTCTCCTCTGGTCTCTTCGTCATCGCCGCCGCTCTTGTTCGTCTGGTCCTCTCCCTTGACGCCACGCCCTCCGCCGCGAACATTAACGCGTGGGGTATTCGCGAGACCGTGAGTTCAATTCTAGAAACAAGTTTCCGTTTGTATTTGCTAACGTTACTTTAGATCATCGCAATCTTCACAGTCAACATCCCCATTCTGCGCCCACTCATTTCCTCTGCTTTCTGGAGATGGGGACCTTACAGCCCCAACGGCGTGCACTCTTCCGACTACTCAAACTCAAAGGGTATCAGTCGTGCCGACAAGTCACAAAGATCAAAGGGTACGAGGATGATGCAATCCCAGCTTGGCGAATACCAGAGAGGAGGAGAGGACGACATGGAAATGGGACATCGTGCAGGTGTGGTGGCCGGTCCATCTCCACCAGGCTCCAGCGGTAGAGTGAGCGAAGAGGAGGTCAAGAAAGGTGGTGCATTCGGTGGTATCATCCAAACCCGCGTTGTCGAGATGACTGAGACCGATGAGATGAACCTGATTCAGCCGACCTCGAGGTCCGGCACGTAATAGTAACAAGCATTCAACAGCTCGATTGCTTGTATCAGCGGGGTTCAGGGTTGGTGGTTTAGTCTTTTTGGGAAGATACCTCGGAGTTTGGGAAAAGGTAAAAATGCATCATCATAGAAGAATACAATCTAATCCACACTGTTATAAGCAGCGCGTCTTTCTATTTCGAATTATTATTAAAAGATGCTACTCAGATGCAACCCTGGAGGTTACCGCCACAAGGCCTCCATACTGCTGAGTGGTCACATATGATAATCTCTAGCCAATGGTACAGTAGTTTTCTCGATCGATCACATGTATTGACAAACTGAGGTCGAACGGTGAGTGGTATAGCGACCTCGTATTAGAGTTTGCGGCTCCGTTAGCGTATCCAAACGATCGGGATCCATCAAAGCTCTAGACGCTTCGTACGTCACAGTGTTGTCGAAACAACTCGAGAGCAGCTTTTCAGCCTGCGCTGTTATTCCACTTGACCACCACACCCATCATGGCGACATTAACATCTTACTTCCGGGCTGCGCGGCCAATTGCTCGTATCGCGGTGCCTCGGGCTCAGCGAAGATGCATATCAGCTTATGGCTATGAGCAAGCCAAAGTTCTAGCATTCAAAGATTATGGCGAACCCAAGGACGTACTCACCCTCCACGGCCATTCGATTTCTCCTGCTCACGGCGATCTGGTCACCCTCAAATTCCTTGCGAGTCCGATCAACCCTGCAGACATCAATCAGATACAAGGCGTCTACCCATCGAAGCCTACCTTCACCACAGGCCTGAGCACAGCGGACCCAATCGCAGTAGGGGGGAATGAGGGTGTCGCGGAGATCATCAGTGTCGGGACTGGAGTGAAGGGATTCAAGAAGGGTGATTGGGTTATTCAGAAAGCGCCCGGGTCTGGAACATGGAGGACGCACTCACAAACAAACACCAATAACCTGGTCTTGATCAAGAACAAGGACGGCATCTCACCGATTCAGGCCGGCACCGTCAGCATCAACCCATGTACGGCCTATCGCATGCTACAAGGTTTCTCAGACATGAAGGAAGGAGACTGGTTCATCCAGAATGCCTCGAACTCGGGAGTCGGTAGAGCTGCCATTCAATTGGGAAAGCTGTGGGGCTACAAAAGCATCAACATCATTCGAAAGCGAGAGACTGGCACAGAGGAGTTGAAGAAGGAGCTTGAGGATATGGGCGCGGACATTGTGGTGACAGACGAAGAGGCCATGGAGAAGTCGTTCTCCAAGCAGGTCAAGGAGTGGACGAGCGGAGGCAAGGAGCAGGTCAAACTTGGCTTGAACTGTGTTGGAGGCAAGATTGTCACAAGTATGAGCAGAGTGCTGTCAGAAGGAGCACATCTCGTGACATACGGCGGCATGTCGAAGCAGCCGGTCACTCTCCCCACTGCGCAGTTGATCTTCAAGAACATTTCATTTGACGGGTTCTGGGTCAGCAAATGGAGTGAGCAGAATCCAGAGGACAAGATCAAAGCGGTTGAGCATGTCCTCGACTTGATGAGGGAAGGTAAGTTCAAAGATGTTCCCCTACAGCCTGTCGAGTGGAATTGGAACACAAAAAAGGAGGAATTGGTCGACGCTGTGCAAGGCACTTTGGGTGGATTCAGGTCGGGCAAGGGCATCTTTGTTTTCAAAGACACATGAACACGACATCGAATTATACATAACACGAAATACGAATGACAAGATATCATTGTGAAGATGTCGGATGCTGCTGTTATGGTAAAACATGCCAAAGACAGGCAATTCCGGCAATTTGACACGCGACCAAGGAACTCTGACAGAAGGCCGACGACCGATGACGTTATTCTGCAGATTGATGGATAACACATCGGCCACCACAATCAATTTACCATTCTAAGAACCATTACACCGTTGACTCGTTGACACCAATATGAGCAGTACGCTGCAGCGATTGCCTTGTCGCGCGAACAGGACCATCAATGCTGTTCTTCGCCCGTATTCCCCTGCAGCCTACAATAATGCCTTGTCTTACCAACTCCGCTGTCGGTCCAATTCGAGTAAAGAAGAGTCGCAAGCGATGCCATTGACAGGATACTATGCCGAACTCATTTCCCAACCCTCGTCCAAAGTTGCACCTGCGACTAAGACTGCGCCCGCGCCCCCAGAGCCCACCTCTCTACCCAAAACGGACAAGGAAAAGACTCTAGAAAAAGCTCGCATTGTGTTTGGCTCTAAACTTGCTGGACCGGGCGAAAGAACGCGCGAGTTGGAGGACAAGTCGATCAACGTAGCGGGCGTACTCGTACCGCCGAAGCCGACTGAACCCGACAACTGTTGTATGTCTGGCTGCGTCAATTGCGTGTGGGATCAATACCGCGACGAGCTGGAGGACTGGGCGGAAAAGAGTGCACAGGCGAGGAAGTTGGTCCAAGCGCAGAGGCAGAAAGATACGGGCGCAGACATGCCGGGTCACGTGGCCAGTAGTATGGATGACGACGGAGGTGGATCAGAAACGAATTGGGAAGAAGGTGTGGAGCTCGGAGGGAAAGAGAAGGATTTGTTTGCAGACGTTCCGATCGGGATTCGCGAGTTCATGCTTACTGAGAAGAGGCTGAAAGAACAGTTGGCGAAGCAGAAGGCGGCGAAAGACTGAGATCCGATAAGATCTTCGAAAACTCAATACGAATCTTTCAACCAATAGTCGGTCGAGTATACTATCAGGGTGCTTATAATCACCTTGATGTCGCGACGCCAGGGTCCAACGAGAGGCACGAGCAGGTATGCGCAGAACATCGTGGTACTTTGGACGCAGAACATCATGGTACTTTGGACGCGAATATGCTCTGCACCATGGACGCCGATTTGTATAAGTATCTGCGATGGGAAGAGCATGAAGCACCACATCAGTCTTCCTTGAAGTCATCGCACTGCATACAATCAAACACACTGCACACCGCACTACATACCACACAATCAAACACATTACACACCGCACTACACACCATACAAGCCAACACCCTGCACACGGTACCGCACACCACACTGTAGTGCTCACAAGCCAGCTAATAGTCTCCCTAGGTGTCCCACCAATTACCACTCAACCACACCCACGACATCACCACCAACACCTCCTCCTCCACTACCACCAACACCACCACCAAACCGTCACGATGCCAGCCATCACATTCGGCAACTGCCCAACCCGTGACGACGCCCAATTCGGTGCCCCGCTCCGCCGCGCCCCATCCCCGTACCCAGTCCGGGACCCCTACGCGGAAGACTTCTCCGGCACCGCCGACGAATCGCCGCTGCCAGAGCTCTACCGCGCCTCATCACCGTACAGAGTGATGAGCCCCTACGCGGCCGACTTCGAGGGGGACATCGTGGTGGAGACGAGGGAGCGCAAGCCGGAGTTCTTCCTGCCGCCGACTCCTCATCAGGAAGGGTCGGCGCGCAACTACCTGCTGCTGGAGAGGGTCCCGACGCCGTTCCCGGACGACACCAATGGCTGGGCGGCGACGGACGCGTATGGCAGGGTCCTGGTCGCCTGCGTCTGCAGCGAGTGGAAAGGCGGGGAGCATAGCTTCAGGAAGTGTTTGAAGGGGTGTTTCAAGAAGTGTATGAACAAGGCGCTCGTCTGTTGCGGGCTGAAGAGGGATCCGACGAAGTTGGCTACGAACTTCTGATACAGAGGTTCGAGTCTGGGGATGGGGGGGCGGATGGGTTACCGAGGGGTCTGGAGGCTGCTGATTCAGAATGGTATACGATTTGGCCTAACAAGCTTGGGGGTTTATGGATCGGGGGCGGAAAGCTTACCGAGGAGTCTGGAGTTCGTTTTTTTGAGAATGGTATACCCTGAACAGTACTTACTCTTATTTTTTTTATGTTTTATTCAGAACGCGATCACGTTCAGTTTACAATACACAATTTTCTCACTTGTACTGCTGTATGGCTGTGTAATGCGACAGCACCCTCGGATCGTGAACCCACAATCGGTATTACTCCCTGCCTCATGCATTCATACGGCGATACTGGTTCGTGTCACTACGCGAGGAGATAGTACGTTAAAAGGTCAAACACGGTAACCTGTACCGGTGGCTTTTATATACAAATACATAGATAGGACATTAACGAGAGTAAGAAGTCGCCAAAAGGCTAGAGTCGTAGATACGTGAAAAGCTCTCCTCACCAATCCCATCCCCTTCATCGTCCAACACCGAAGATGTCCTCGCCGGCAAAGGCACCATCAGTCAATCTTCCTCCTCGCAGGGATCCGATGTCGGGAAGCACGGGCGCCAGCGACATCATGCGCTCGAAACCCATGGCCGACATTGGTCTCGACGGGGCGGTCTCGGTAACGTTCTGCAGTTGTGTGAAGTCGCTGTCCATCATGAAGAGCCCGCTCTTGCGTCTGAACCACGAGGCGCTCTTCCTCTTGTGTAGTTCCGGCTCGGTGCGTGGTTGTGGTGCCGGAATGTAGGTGTGGATCACCATCGGTACATTCAGGGAGCTGTTCGTCGTTGAGGAGGAAATTGATGGTGTAGACGGGCGATGGCTTTGGCTGGGGTATGGGTTGGCGGTGTAAAGGTCCTCGTAGCCCATGGTTGGTGTGCGCGAGATTGGAAGCGACGTTGTGCTGTCGGTGTTGTCGGTGCCGCCGAATCCCATGAAGCTCTTACGGAGGGTTGCGAATGAGAGTAGTCTCTTGACGGAAGCGCTTTCGCGCCGACGATGCTGTGGTTGTGGAGGAGTGGTGCATTTCCGTGACGACGGTGATGGTGATGAGTACAGGATCGAGTCTCGTCTTTGCTGGGTCGACTTGGTGCTTGTAGTCTCGCTGCTCGCTTTGGAAGAGCCGGAGCTCTTGTATGAGTGTGATGAAGGAAAGTAACTACCGCCAGTCACGGGCGTAGCAGGATGCGAAGACAACGGTCCACGGCCAGGGGTAGGTGGCCTTGCAAGACTACTTGGAGAAACAGGCGGCGATATTGGAGCTGAGCGGACAGCGGTGTGAGGTTGATACTCTGGAAAGGAAGTGTTGATGGGCATGAGGTCGAGGAAGGGCTGTCCGGTACCCGCGGCTGTGAAAACGGTCGCCATGGTTTGAGTTATCGATAATGAAATGCGGAGTGATGGTTGATCAAGTGAGACAGTACTATAATGTCGTCTGGTGTCGTATTGTGAAATGAAGTGAATGGAGAAGGAATGTCAGGATGGTGTTGTGGAATATGTGTGACTGTTAATGATTCACAGAGCACACTGCTGCCGTTTGGGAGTGTTCGTCAATTGCAAAGTCAATGAGTGTGGCTTGACGAGCCTGGAAGCCGAAAAGGGTCAAGGAGTGACGAGACGGTGAAGCCAGGAGAAGCAACAAGCAACGGTGATAGAGGTATGGTCAGCAAAAGAAAGACGTTTCGAGGGTGGAGAGGAAGTCGAAGGACAAGGGGATATACAGTTGTACAAGTAGAAGGCCACGCTCCACTGACCGCGTCCGATGGGACCAGGTACAGGTACCCTTTGTTACTGCAGGAAGATAGCCCGCAATGATCAGTGGTTCGGGCACGACGATCATTGGCATTACCTGTACCTAGGTAGGCTCTTGACCTGATATGGAGAGCGGACGACGCCTCAGCTCTTTCTGAGGATCTGAGGAGCGTGCAAACAACACGTTCATGAACAGGAAACAAGACTAGGTCTTGCTAAGGCCGGGCCGTACGCGCAGGGGCCCTGTATGTGGATCTATGGATCTGTGGATCGACCTGAGAAAGACCATCGTCTCCAATCACATCCTTCAAACTGCTGGATCCAGGGTCGCCCACACGGTTCGTCCTTCTTGGTCTTCCATTATTCATGTATCAGACTTTCTAATGGTCCAGCCTTTCTCCGCTTTGTACCTCTTTTCTCGCTTCAACCAGTCCCTTCAACCAGTCCCTGTTTACGAGTGCTGTACCACTGTACCACTTCGGGCGCACGGTCACTTTCGTCTGTATACCAACAAACCGTGCTTTGTTTGTTTGTCGTTTGACGCGTGCTGGCAAAAGTCACGCAGAAGGGCAGAGCATGATATGTGGGCGCTGCAGCTACATCAAGTCCGAAATCGAATAGCGTGTCCTCCGCCAGCAGCGTCACTCAGCAGCATAATCAAGCAGGTCGAGTCCGTCGGCGTCTTCGGTTGACAAGGATCATGATGCTTGCTTATGCAGAGCAGTGACAATCCTCGTGCCGCTGCAGAGGTTCCCGCTCTCAGCTTCCATTGTCGGCAACGCGCGAGAGATTTTCTTTTCGTGGCTGTTTGGTCCTCCGAATAAGCGTCTAGCTGCAGCGAATCGCACCCACTTTTTCGACACTTTTTCGATAATGGCTCTGCAAGACAAGGATGCTGTTGGCAACTTTGGCTTGCGTTTGCCCAATCGGCTTTTCCACATGGATCATTCTCAAAACAAACTTCACTCCACCTCCCCACGCTCTGGACTTTTCTCAGCCGGTCACTGACTCACTGCACTCCAGTCTCTGCCACCAACGACTGTCACCAACGGCCCTCCACGGACAAGACTGCGCGGCACAGACAGTGATCGTCAAAGCCGGCATATTTCTTGCAGATGTATCAAAGAAGTCAATTGCTCCAATTGGCTGGCAAGATGATCAGGATCATGATGGCATTCGATACCTCTGAACCTTCCATCTACTGTCTAACCAGTCAATCACCTCGACTACATCTCTGGCATCCATGAGCGCTCTTCGCTCCTTCTTGGTCGCCATCTTGTTCATCATTTCGTTTACATGGTGCAGGATCAGCTCAAATCGTAGGCCGGTAGCCACAGCATACGCCATGAACTTCTCCACCGCTTCTCTCGGCGTGCTGTCGAACCCTGCGAATAGAGCCGGATTTATCAACAACTCTCTGGCAGTCATGACTCCTTCTACACCAGTCATGGCCACAGTCTTTTCAGCATCAGCAATGGTATTGACGTCTCCGTTGGCCAGCATTGGAAGGTCAGGGAAATGGCTCTTGATAACCTTGAGTGCTGCAAGATCGGGTGGCGTGCTGGATCTTTGACTTCTGAGCCTAGCATGGACAGTGACAAAGTCCACGCCTGCATCCTGAACCCTCTTCAACAACGCAATCGTTTCGTCGATATTTTTGTGGATGCGGATCTTGACACTGACTGATTTGTTCGCTCCTAATGCCTGCTTCGCTGCTACGACCATGGCTGCGACCTTGTCCGCGTCTGAGATGAGATGGCAGCCGAGACCTTCCTTGATGGCCCACGATTGTGGACAGCCGCAGTTGAGATCTACGCCGTTGACCCAAGGTGATATGAGTGTTGCGGCCCTGGCGAACTCGGTAGGATTGTTCGAGGCGAATTGTGCGATCAGAGAGCCCTCCTTCTGGTGAGTAGAAAAGTCCGAGTCGCGTGCCACTGGATGACGGAGGAACCTGAGAAGACGTGAGCATCGCCATCTGGCTATGGGTGTCGATGTGCGTACTCGTGAGCCAGAATCATCGGCGTATAAGTGATGTCAACGCCATAATCTTGTACCAATAGACGGAAGGCCAGCTTGCTGTATCTGACCATAGGTGCCGAGACTGCCACAAATCAGCATCTCCAGAACAGGTTCAAGCATGGTGCGAGTTTTTGCACACCATATAACGGCCTCTTCTGTTGCTTCGCTATTTCGAACAAGGCTACCGGACTATGATCATTTCTCCGTCAGTCTTTTTGCAAGGATGCAGGATGTGCAAATATTCGTGACTGCCAGTTCCAAGGAAAAACCAGCAAACAATGATATTAGTCTCCCAGAGCAAGTTATGAGATCTTACTTGAAATTTCTGTCGCCGTGTTCATGGTCATTTGATGATCCATTTTGTCCGCTCATACTATTACCTGCTCACGCTTGCAGACGGAGCCGTCATGACACAACGATACAAGCCTATGAAAGGAATGATACGACTTCGGTGGTCAGGAATGTGATGCTCTACCTTCGTGGTCCAGAGAATCATCGAAGTATGAACCCAATTGTAGATGATCCGGCACGGCCTTCCCTTCTTGGTCAACCTCGGCAAATATTGCTTCGGGATGCTACATTCATGGTAGTAGAACTGAGATACAATATTCAACAATGATTACGCTCCAGGTTGCATGATAGATCTTGTCGCCATGTTTCGTGTTCTGCAGATCCTAAAAATCTCTACTTTTTGAGGTTACCTCTAAATTCATCACTCATCTCTGGCCGAGCACGTGAACGGCGCCCACCGAGGACCGAACGATGGGCTTGGCGTGATTGAACCGCGGCTAAAACGAGTGTTATCGCGTTATCGGTCGATCCACCTATCGTTCTTGAACCTTATATCTACTGTATTCCTTCGACGGCACATCATGATGCGATACTTGTACTTTTGTACTTTTCGATGAAGATGAGAGTATCCCATGTCTCATCGCAATTGAAACGGCATTCACGGTGACGTGTGGTGTCGTATTTTCTCTGGAAGACAGCCCGTATCTTCCCGGCAATGTACAAAAGGTAGGTGACCGCCATAAATTGGAAAAGAGCGGTAGATTGTATTGCGCAGAAGGGTGTGTCATTCCAAATTCTATCATCATCAAGGTACCTCAGAAAAGTCTACGATCGTCATTTCATCGCATTCCTCGACCCCTGGCCAATATTTTCCTGTTCCCCGACCTTTTTCAGTGTTACACACCACTGCCTCGAGTCCGCGACCATGAACGTAGCAGCAGCAGACATGGCGGCGACCATGTTGACTGATGATGCAAACACAATATCACCGTTCCTTCGTCTACCGACCGAAGTCCGACTTATCATCTATGATCTGCTTCTCCTGAGGTCAACCGACGAGCTAGAAATCCCGAAGACAACTACACCCCAAATCCTGCCAGCCGCGCCGGACTACTACGACTATGAGGGGCCCGGATCAGGGAGCGTCACGCCGACGTCAAGGTTCTCTCATACCCTGAAGATACGGACTGAAGACCCTCAGAGCTATGCTCAGCGACAGCCAGAACACCGACGGAGTCAATTCATGATCCGTTCCGACCGCTTCAGGGCGCGATGCATGCACACCACATACCATCTGGTCTCGAACCTAAGCCTGCACCCATTGATCCTCTGCGCCAACCAGCGCATCCACGCCGAAGCGGCCGAGATCCTGTTCTCCCGGTATACCTTTGACTTTGACACGCACATTGAGGCCATCGTCCCCTTCTTCAGCGACCTGACGCCCTTTGCGCGATCATGCATCCGCTCGATCCGCCTCGTCAAGCGAGCCTTGCCCTACGAGAAAGAGTTCGACCGAGCAGAGTGGTCAAATGCAATCAACTATATTGCCGAGAACGTACCGGTCCAGCAGCTCTCGCTGGGTATTATTGCTGGGAAGCCGAGCGCGAATGGCTGGACCAATGTTCTCCCCTACAACGAAATGGACTTTCACTTTTTAAAGGAGATGGACGGAATGGAGTGGGTTCAGGATCTGTTGAATATCAATGGACTCGACAGGCTGGATGTCACTGCTGTCGTGGAGCATTGTCCCCCGCCTATGAGCACTGCTATGGCGAGATATGTCAAGTTCTCGTCGAGCATAGATGGTTCGTTTGCGCAGTTCTTGAGGAGTGAAATGCTGGCTTGATTTATCGCGGCAGCGCGATTTGTTTCAGATATACCAATTGGTGCTTTCTCGCATATAAATTGCAAGTCAATCTATGCATGACGATTTTCAAGCGTATCATTTACCCTTACTGTCCCATTAAAAAGGCTCGAGCATAATAGATATTTTCCTGATATTCCAGCCCTTCCTGAACGCCATACTATCAATCATTCCTCCTCAAACACTCCACCACAAGCCCAGCACGCCCTTGGCATAATTGACAATCTCGTCTCCTCCAAGCTTGCTCTCTCCATAAACACGATCCACGAACGTAATCGGCACCTCGGCGACACTGAAGCCCATAGCCTTGGCCCTGACCATCATCTCCATCTGGAAGCTGTAGCCCTTACTCTCCGTCCTCTTGATAACCTCCTGCAGCACCGGCTTCTTGTACAACCGGAACGAGCCCGTGAGGTCGCTGACACCGGGACTCAACACCGTATCGGCAAACAGATTCGCGCCCCTCGAGACAAACTTCCTCTTCAGGTCCCAGCCGTAGACGCCTCCGTTGCCGGCGTACCGCGTGCCCGTCACGATGTCGTAGTCGGCGCCGTTCTCCTTTTGCTTCGCGATCATCTGCGAGATGAACTTGGGGTGGTGGCTGAAGTCGGCGTCCATGATGATGACAAAGTTGCCCGTTGCGTATTGCAGCCCGTGGACGTAGGCTGTTCCCAGACCCAGCTTGCCGGCTCGTGGGTACAGCTTTATGCGTGTCGAGCCGTATGCGCTGATCAGTTGCTTCGCGATTGTCTGTGTGCCGTCGGGGCTGCCGTCGTCGACGATGATGAGTTCCCAGTCGAGTTTGCTAGGAGGACGTTAGTTGCTGCCGAGCAATGGTCCCTGCTATGCAGAAGGTCGGTATCCGCAATTGAAGGGCAGGAGCTTACTTTTCTGTGAACATGCGGTTCAGCAGCCACGTGATGATTGGAAGGTTGCGGCGTTCATTGTAGGTCGGTAGCAGCACCGAGTATTTGTTTCGTGTCGCCATGGTCGTTGATGTGAGTTGTGATTGAGGTAAGTGCGAGAGTTCAATGTCGATAGTCGGATACAAGGGGACAGATTATCGTGTACGACTCGTGAGTCCGGGGAAGCCAGGTGGTGTTTCGGGGTCCACATTTGGCAACTTCGGGCGTCGATGTCCATCTTTGCGGGTTACATATTTTAGAGAGATGGCATGAAGAATTTGCTTGACTTTCAAGGTATATAACTTATAAAGAACGATTTTAATCCATGCCCATTCCTCTAACGCCACGTCTTTTCATGATGTACCAACGAACGTTCTACAGGATCAAGAATCCACTATAAGTCAGGTCTGAAACTGGTGCCATGAACGTACTAAGCCACACAAGATGCGTAAAGAAAGCCATTCAATAAAACGAACGAGATCTACAAACAAAAGGACGAGCAAGCCGTGTCCTCGTCGAGTCATGATAGAATCATCAAGTCTTTGGTATCGTCAAGGAGGTGGCAGGTGTCGAATATCTCAACGACGACTGCCAAAGCCTCCTCTTACCGGACCTCTTCTCTTGTTCGAGGTCTTTGGAGCAGGACTCGCCACTGGAGAAGTCCTGAAGCCAACATCTTTGCCGATACGTTTCTTCCGCAGCGGCGTGATAGGTGTGTTGGCAGCTGACCGTCGACCGGCCAGCATGGCGTTCATTTCCGAAGTGGAAGCGCGTGCCGTCGGATGTGAAGCCATAGATCCGATCTGTTTGGCATAGTGCTGATTGCGACGGAACGAACCGACCAGACCACGATTACGGTCGAGATGGGCAAGCAGGTCATCGCCACTCTTCTTCGGTCCTTTAGTACTAAGGTACGGGAACTCGACCGTCGTCTGCCAAGCAGACTCGTTGTTGTCATCTTCATCACCGGCTTCTTCGTCCTCTGAACTGCTGTCAAAATTGACCAGTGCTAGGATGTCATCCTCATCTTCCTCCTCAGCGCCCTCGGAATCAGGAATGTTGTCTTCGGTGACCATACCTGCGGCTTCGATGTTGGTAAATGGCATAAAGGCTTCTGGTGGACCGATGACTTGATCACCACGGAGTGTACCAAACATATCAAAGAACGAACTCGGCGTTCCTTGGCCGGACATGGGGTCAAAATCACTCTCGTCGCTGGGTGTGAGCTGTACGGATGTGAGAGGTCCAGAAGTTCTGGTCCGGTACATTTGATGGAGCCGGAGCCAGAACTGCTTGTCTGCTTGGCTCTGAATCTTGGCTGGGTAGAATGTATTCCGTTGATGCCTGCCAGCGCCGTCGACCAGAAGTACCGGGCGGCGTGGATCGAGCATGAACGTGCCAGCAGTGGGCATACGAGGACCGCTGCTTGCAGTAGAGGATTTGCGTTTGGTAACGCGATTTGCTGAAGTTGCGCTTTGGGATGTGGCCACGCTCTCAGCACGGCTGTGGGAGCTAGATGGACGTCGCTCAATGATGCGACGCACGGATGATGGGTCTGGAGGAGCCTCTTCGTCCGTAGTTTCACCATCATCGGCTTCATACATTTGTTAGCACAGCAAAAGGCGAGAGATCGCTCAATAACCTACATGAATAACCGCTCGAGGCACCGACTTCTTCGTCCGATTCATCATCTTCTTGATGTTCCTCACTTTCCGCATCGACAGCCATATCATCTCCTTCAAAGTCCCAGCAAGATCCAGTTTCACTACCGTCGTCATTAAATAGCTCATTATTGGCCATATGTTGGAAGAGCGGCCCGAGTTGATGGGCCTCCATGAAGAGATCAGGGAAAGTCTCTGCCACCTGGTCTGAATCGATGCTCCCAGCGTCGGATCCATCCAGTTCGTCTTCGAAACGGACACGTCTCTGGGTTTCTGCTTGCTCGAAGAATGAACCGTCCGAGTCTGGTGAGAATATGTTTTCTCCAGACTCGCCATACTTCGCCCGGTGTTCCTGGTCGAGAAAGAAACCCAAAGAGTTGGCGTCGCCCGGCGCAAAGTCGAGTTCATCGAGTATAGTGAGGTCCATCTCTTCCAGATCGGATGTCGCGTTTGTGTTCAAGCTGAGACGCCTGGCCAGCTGTGACTGCTCTTGCGCATCCATCTCACCAGCAAGAAACTTTGCTCGCTCCTTTTCCAGCCTAGCACTCTTGAAGCTTTCATCCTGATCATGGATCAAGTCCACGTCGTTGTAATCATCATCATCCAGCCCTGGAAATTCTTCGTCGTCAGGCGCCCATCCATTTTCTTCAAGCTCGGAAATTTTGCGCTGAATAGCGTCCTTCATTGCAAAATCTTTAACCCGCTCAGCTTGTGCGCTTTGTAGTCTCAGCGATTCCAGGAGCTCTCTTGGTTGCTTGGTTGGAGTGTCAAATGACTCTTGTAATCCTCCAGATTTTGACAGGTGCCGCGGCACCGCTGGCTCGTTCGCAATTGTGGTATTCTCATCCTCGTCCGCTTCTTCCTGCTCGCCCTGCTTCTGTTCCGATTGAGCCGTGGCTAATCCAGTCGAGGAGACGGTTGCAGTAGCGACTGACGATGCCATGGGTGACCAATTGGGCGGCCTCGCAACGGTAGACTTTTGTGCTGTAGACATGGTGTGAATTATTGCGTGAGGGACGGTGTATGGTTTTCTGTTATCGCTCAATCAATGTTATTGGTGTGATAAGGCCGCTATATAATGCTCGATTGGTCGTGTTCGACCTCGGTCGGCCTGTCGTAAAAAAAAAATCGGGATCGGCAAAGTTAGCTATGAATGTCGTGTGCTTGGTTTGGTCGGCAGAACCGGGTATCGAAGACGATGTACTGTCGACTGCTTTGTCGACGACAATCCTAGAATATCGTCGAAGATGAGAGTTGTTCTCGAGGAGTTTGAAGGAACCACTGGAGCGCCTACGTTCAGGCAGCTCCAGTGGTGATTCAAGGCTCAACGATGGCCTGAGGCGACATTTCGACGATTGATTTGAGTGGTATAAATGTCTTAAGGGCTGTATTGTAATGGCGACTTCGTTGTCTTGGGTTGCGGGATAGTGAGGGGTGCAAAGAATGAAGAGAGGGAGCGCAGAGCGCAGACCGTTTGAATCTGATGTCCTTGAGAAAATCCGCTAAGAAAGTGGATGTGAACTCTGATTGGTTCCGCATGGGTGGGTCCCTACATTACGTACCAAAAGTTATTTATTTCCATCTTCTCTAGCCCGAATATTCTATTGTGTCTTTGAGTCACTGATCTGGGCATGCAAGCAATACGTATATGAGCTGCAGACGTGACTCATCTGGAGTCGCAGTCCACTTTTGATAGGGTAGAATGTTATACTGTACTAAAATTTTGGCAGTAATCCCTGCCGACAGGACTCGCGCCGTTCTAAAGTTGCTTTTACCAGGATCCACTCTGATGATCGATGCGGCATCAGCTTTGCTGTGAGCACGCGAGCTAGAGACATCGCATGTCTGATCGACGTATCGATTATCCTCCGAGCCGGAATATACACTTATGCTCGTTCCGATATCCAGAGCAAACAAGGTAGATGGCACGGATATTCAGTATGAACGCAGTAGATTACTGGATACGCATCTTGCAAAGTGGTAATGTAGGTCCTTGCGCGGAAGATTTATTTATGCATTGAATGGACACGTACACGCAGGACGACTCTGGCTCATTGCATGCTGCTACCGGCGTCGGCCGCTTCATCATCTTCTTCGATCTCGAATTGTCGACGAGCTTTGATGTTGATCTCCTCGTCAATGTCCTTGACCTCTCTGCCCAGTAATCGCATCATTCTTACACACCAGCGTACAGTCGAATCGTTCATCCATCCTATTTTCGAATCGTCGGACCTTAGTCGCTCTGCATGCTTCTCGCCGTTTTCGTTGTTCTCGACTAGCTCGGCGTGAGCCTGAACAAGAACGGCCCTTATAGCACCCACATTTGGTCTGTAGCATATAATTGCGCGTTTCTCAAACGATTGCTCACTCTTGGATGAAGTCGAGGAAGCTAAACGTAACGAGGAAGTTAAACGTATTGCCGTTTGACTTCTTGATTGTGGTGCAATGATGCCTGCCTCTTCGGTTGACATTGGGTTGACGCCATCCTCTGTGCCATCCGCAATATAGCTCAAATCCTCTTCTTCGCGTGCAGGGGCCCACAAGGTTTCTATCATTCGTCTCCCAGCTCCAGCGCCCATTGTTGTGACAACTGCTCGAATCACGTTCGTGCATGCTTTGCTGGAGGGCCGAGCGTAGAGGCGCCGCGGCAGATACGGGGCGCACAAGGCGGCCCATTCCTCGTTGATACACGCAGCAACCACGAGCATGTCATGTATTGCCGTTCGCAGCGTTGGAAAAGTTCCGGCACGACCTGTTGCAACACGTCCGAATAATTTTTTCATGTCACGGAAGTCATGTCTTTGTTCTTTTCGGGACTGGTCGGCTCTGGGTAGAAACTCCGCGGTAAGACGAGCTCGAATCATTAGCGCAACCAAGTTGTGTACGTGACTGGCGGTCATAAGCGGGTGTAGCGCAAAGGTCTCTAGCGTGGCAGCACATTGCGGATAGTTGTGGAGCTGAAGTTGACTGTCCATGATGGCGAGCAACAAGGGCGCCGCAAGGTAACGATCTCTTTCGTAGGCTGAAGCTTTGACTGCCCTGAGCACAGCAGCAAGAAGATCTTGATCTCGGAACGCTGTAGCAAATCTGACCAAAGCCGGCGCGACTACAGGGTTTGAGTAATAACCTTTGTGTATGGTTGCGCCGTCTGGGTCCTTCGAGTACAACAACCAGCGGCCGAAGTCCTCCATGCCCGCGTCTGTAATGAGGTCCAGGAATTGCGCAAGCGTTGTAGCGGGGACCTGCGTGAAGAATGTGGGATAGTCTAATCCAGGATGAGATCCCACAAAGTCTATCTTGCTACCCTGCTGGGGTTGGGTTTGATGGAGCTTTGTAAAGAAATCTACAAGAGCAATTTTCTTGTTGTGATCAACCTTAGATTGCAAGTACTCGAAGAATCGAAGAGCTGCCTGGAGATCGCCACGACGAACATGGGCGAGAATGATCCGGTGCATAATACCTAGAATCGCAGCCGTACCGTCGATTAGATAAGGCGAGAGAGGTTGCCATTGTTCGTCTCTGGTCGGCGAGTTGTTTGTCTTGATTTCCTCGCCATAACTTGACGACAATGAGAGGATTTTGCTTGCAAGGCCGGGAGAGTCTGCGATGTTGATAGTCTGAGATTCGATGATACGCTGGACAATGGCATCCCAAGACGTAGCCTCCAAGCCTAGGTTGCAACGAGTGAGTAAAAAGCGTTTGATCTTGCTGGCGTATTCAACGACAATGCTAGCTGCGTTACCACGTCGTCCAACTCCAACTTCCACCAAACTGATAAGTCCATCCAGATATGCCGTGACAACTTCGCTTGTGACGGTTCGAGCGACCTTGGCCTGTTGCTGCAATGTATCTGGAGAATCGGCGTATCCTCCGGTGTCGACCATGTAACCGACTTCTTCCCAATTGATTGTGCGCTCTTGTCCAGCTTTTACTGGAGGGTCAATCAGTTCTCGCCAGGACAACGCAGTCCAGTCGTGTGGCCGTGGTGCGGCTATAGCGGCTTCCAGCACAGCAGCGCCATATGGCAACCACCCTCCTTGGAGGCACGCCCAGAGTATCAACTCGAGCCACACTTCATGACGAAGGCCACCAACGCGGACGCGATATACCGAGCCAGCTACTTCTGGACGCACGCCCGAATTCGGGCCTCCTTTTAAGTGAGCTTCTTCCACGACACGCTTTTCGTGAGCTCTCCAGGCGGCATCCGACAGGGAGGTGAAAATGTGGGATGACAGCAGGTGTAATGTCGGGGGCTGACGTAATGCCGTCTGATCCTGGGCAGGGGTGTAATTGTATATTGTTTTGGGCATGATCCCGCGGTTGTGTAAGAGAGCCAGAATTTCCAAGATTTCTAAGCGGATAGAAGTGCTCTCAGTTGCGTCCTTGATTATCATGTTGCCCAGACTCTGCCATATTTGACCTAATGCTTCGTGTCCAGCGGTAGACTCTCTTCCACTGCCCTCCCCGAGAGGATGCTCATCGTGCAAGAGCTGGTCCAGATCGGTCTTGTTTGTGGTAGAGGTCGAAGAAGAAATTGGCAAGATAGCCGGGGTTTCCAAGTGCTCTTCAAGGTTGCCAACGCCTGACCATGGGCCAGAGGCAGCGTATATTCGATCCTGGGGATTGCCCTTCCATAGCTTGTCAACCATGAAGGTGACGAGCCACACAACAGCCCTCCATCTTCCCTGATCTGCGAGAGACAATAGGATATCTAACTTTTTTGGACCACGATAGCGGGCCCGGGCGATAATAACAGACACCTCCTCGGCTGTCAGGTCTGCGTTTTGTTGGACGGCGTCGTGGAACCCTTCACTTCGTAATTGTCGAGGGAGTACCGGTTCCAGTAGGGAGATCCAGGCCTTGGGATCTTTCAGGTTTTGGAGAATAGGTTGCAATCTCTTCTCTGGCTGCTTCAACAAGGATCGAGGTATGTCAAAGCCAGGATCAGCCGTCGATTGCGCGGTCTGGACCGAGTAGCCCCTTCGAAGAAAGACATTTGCATGGTGGAAAGAAAATCGAACGAAGGCGTGCGGCGCAACGCGATTTCTCCTAGAGAGATGGTGGCATATTTGCATTAGTCGGGTTCGCGCATGGTCGAGTGTACGAAAGGTATGTGCAATCGAGACCAGAGGGCCGGAGTGGTACGGTGTGTAGTGCTTGGACTGTGCGATTTGCACTGTTGATGAGGTCTTCGACTTTCCGCGGCTGCATGTGGGCAAAGTTTGCACTGTTTGTCGGTGACGTCGGGCAATTCACGCTTCCACGCTGCTGCCTTCACGACGCGTTTGCGTGAAGTGTTTCGAAGTGTTTCCCTGTCTCTCTGGACATATCAACACATCAAGTTTCGAGCTTGATTATTCTCCTACACAGCTCATTCCCAAGAGTCGTACATCCTTGGGGTCATCACTCCTCCCGCCGGATAATCGACTTCTTACCTTTTTCTACCGGACTGCCAGACCAATCTTCGATTTACACCCACGGAGAACAAACAACATGCCTTACCGTCTTGGTCAGTCAATCCAAAATCTTCCTTTTGTATACATTCATCACAAGACAGTTCAGTTGACCGCACTTGCGACTACGTGTAATGGGCACGCTTGAAAATCGACACTAACTCTATGGCAGACTTCGCCCCGAACAAACGTGCTGGATGCAAAGATAAAGAGTGCAAAGACGCCAACATCAAGTTTGAGAAGGGCGAATTCCGTTATGGAAGTTGGGTCACCATTCCCACGATTGGCAGTGGAAGTTGGAGCTACAAGCATTGGTAGGTATCGCCAATTTCAGTTCGTGCTCACCCTAGGTTGCTGATCGTTTGCCAGGGGTTGCGTTACACCAAAGCAGATTGAGAACCTCGAATCTGAGTGCGAAGGTGATCTTACACTTATTGACGGCTACGATGAGCTTGACGCCGAATGGAAGGAGAAGGTGAGCCGCGCACTCGAGCAGGGTCATGTCGACGACGAAGATTGGAAGCACGGTAAGTTGTCTTGCGTTCATTGACCAAGTGATACCGACTCACATCTTGCAGAGCCAGAAGCCAACCGTCCCGGTGCAAAACGGACACCAAAGAAGAAGAAGAAGACCGCCGATGAAGAGGACGAGGTACAGTACTCACATGTGTTTCTAGCAGACGTCAGACTGACATATTTCAGGACGAAGAGAAGAAGCCTGCCAAAGCGGCCGGCAAGAAGCGCGGTCGTGGTAAGAAGGCTGATGATGGTGATGACGAGGAAGAGGCGGCTGCTGCTCCAGCTCCCAAACGTGGCAAAGCTCAAGCCAATAAGGCTGCTGTCGAGGATGATGAGGCCGATCAACCTCCAGCGAAGAAGACTCGCACTCGCAAGCCAGCTTCCAACGCTGTAGTCGACGCTTCTGATGACGATGCAGAGGAGGAGGAGGTCAAGCCTGCCCCCAAAAAGAGAAGAGCCAAGAAGTCTGCTTCTGCTGCCACCACCGATAAGGACGGTGAGGCCAGCGAGAAGCCTGCACCAAAGAAGGGCGGTCGCAAGAAGAAGGCTACCACGGAAGATGACTGAAGGAGGGACTGAGAGTTGATTACAGTCACATCTTTCAAAGAGGGCGGCGATGTGTGAGAGGACAAGCTACGGAGTTTATGAGTTTCTATTCTCGCATTATACCCAATGACATTAATGGTCGCGTTTGTAGGTAGTCATTGCGAATTTCAGTTACATACGGAGCTGTCACTTTCTAGTGCCACATCTTTAGATATCTGACTAACTTCGTGTGAGTTCCTTTTCCTGGTCCCAGCTTTGAACTGCTGCGTGAGAGACGTAGTCGATTGTAATGCTACATGAGCCTCTACTCTGCCAGTAGATGGAACGCTAGGCCTACTTGCACGTGGCCTGGGCATCCCCGCGTCGGTGATGTCACCGGCCAGGGCAACCTCCCACGTCAATTTTCACCTCAATTTCACCATCGCCTCAAGCGATGGCCTTGATATCTGTCTCGACACTCTGTCGCCGGGCGTGCAATACCAATCAGCCTCGCGAGAATCTTCATCCATGATCGTATAGTATAATGACCACCTTCTGGGTCGTGGAGCATGAGCTGACCAGCGGTGCAGTAAGCGGTCTTCACGGTTCCAACTTCCAACGTGCGACATCGTTCGGTACCTGCACTAGGGAGTTTAGCGCCTCTTGACAGATCTCGATTTATCTCTTGTCATTCGTCCAAATTGCGATCTTGCATCATCAGAAGATCTCGCCGCCCGGCTTCCCCGCGTATCTGACTTCACGCCATGCATTTCCTGCCACCACACGGAAGATTTGGGACCAAAAGTCGATCAGCCTTCTGAATCACCATCTCCATTGCGGGGCGGCTCGTCTTCCTTAAACCTTACCTAAGAAACGCGACCCTTGATGCCGTCATGACTCTAACGTCCCAGCTTGCCGCGAAGATCATAAGGAGTCTCTGGGCGATTGAGCTCCTGCAGGGAGGCTAAACCCAAGCGGGCTGATACTGAGATCATACCGAGATCAAGCAAAGACTGCTCTCGTGCCAAACGCGAGAAACGCGGTGCTGCGCGCCAGTGACGTGAAGCTACGTCAGTCATTACATTGCCTATCTGGGCTTGAATAACGTCAAGTTGTGGTCGATCGTGGCCGGAGGAAACGTTTCGACGTACAACAGGTAGATATAAGTATTTGGCTCTGCCCAAGCATTATTTCGATTCTACAATAATCATCTTCCACATTTCTACATCACCAATTCACCAATTCACCAATTCCTCCAAACAAATCCATATCATCACCACAAATCAACACAATGTCTGACGCCGCTGAGAACCAATACGAGGCCCAGAACCCTGCTGGTCAGGTTCCAGCCGACAACGACTACGCATCCCGCACCGGCCAGAGCGAGATCCCAGTCGTAAAGGACGAGACCGCCATCAACGACCCAATCGACCGTGCTACTGCCGACTCCGACGCTACCCTTCAGGCCGATGAGAAGGACGCCATGGACCAGAGCAACATCATCCAGGAGCGCACAAGAGGCGCCGCCAAGTCGAGCGGTACCTACACCGAGCCAGGTGACGAGGAGGTTCGTTGATCTTATCATCGTTTAAATTTTGAGCTGTCGCTAACTTTAGCAGGGTCTTCCAGCGAACGATGGTACTTCCCGCGTTGCCCAGTAAGGGAAAGATGTTGGATATCACATAGGGATGATTGTACGATAGTGCTGATTAATTATACCACTTTGTCTATTACTGATTTCATCTACCACTTTCTTATATTCCATGATTCATTCAGTGATTCCGCTTAAGCTTATTGATGACCTCCACCAAGTGCCTTGTTTCTGCTCCCCCGTCGGCTGTCCAGATGAATTCTGCATCGGCGTGTCGTACACTCAACCGCGCCGCCTCGACGATCTGTCCGCGCATACCGCTATCGAGACAGACCTTGATTTTGTCAGATTTGCCTGCACCAGACACATGTCGCCGACTGATAGAAGCGTCTCTGGTATCAACTCCCCAGTCACCATCGGCACCAACCACATCTCGAGCAATCTCTCCGGCGACGATAGCGTCCACGTGCTGAGCAACTTCTCTCGCGGTATCGAAGACGAGGCGATCAGGTCGCTGGGTGCTCGACGCGCGGAACATGGTCCCGTAAGAAGGATCCTCCAGGACGGTCTGGATCTCTATCCTGATCTCATTCCTTACCGCACCATGCTTGGGTTCAATGGCGAATGTGGCGTGGGACTGTAATGGCGCAGTGACCTTGTCCATAAGCTCGTGAATCGAAGAGCCAGCTTGCAGACCGACCGTCGACCATGATGGCTCAGCGAAGGACACTGCGATGGATGCTGCCGCGGATAGAGCACCGAGACGGAAGGTGTACAAGGAGATTGCTCGAATGCCAGCATCATGAGCGAGGATCGCCATTATCGGTCGAAGAATATGCGCCACTGGCGGGTCTGGTTTATTCAGTGACAGGGCCGGTGGTACGTTTGAGCGTTCTTCGAGTCGCTTCCGGTGTGTATGTGAGAGCAGAAGACGGAAAGCCAACGCGATTGCCTCTGCGAAAGTGCCAGAGTCTTTACTCTCGGTCTGTACTGCTCCATCGAGAGGTACTAGATCGACAAGGATGTGTTGCGCATCCTCGCCATCGGTACTGCCAGACGGTGACGGGATACGAATGGAGTTGCCTTCTATTCGAACTCCGTAGGAGAAGAGCGATCTCGACTCTCTCATTGCTTCGTGGAAGAGCTCTTCTTCGTATAGGGAGTCTCTTGCGTGCCGTATGCGAGCTTCTACGGTGAACTCAGAGTCGTCTTTGAGTGTTGGTACTGCCGATGTCGAAATAGTTTCCAGACCTTGCACCACACGCACCCTGATCGCTTTGGGGTTGTTGCCGAATCCTCTATCAAGTACCACATGACCTTCACTGTCCGAGCGTAAAGCCGCCAAACCACGATGACCAAATTCGCCTCGAGCTTCCGAAAAGCCGTATCGTACCCCGAGATTGTGTCGTTCTCTGGGCATGCGACAAACAGACCATCCGCGCTCCGAGACCGAAAGAACCTGATTCCAGTATTCTGTTTCTCTCCTGACATTGCTCTCCAGCCTGCTCGCAGCCTCCAGCAACGAGTTGGCGCTCTTCTGCAGTGAATGCACCTTCCAGCCTCTCGCCATCCTCGTATCCGTCCGTACCTTTTGCTCATCCGGCTTCATATTCTGCCACATGTCGACGCCCAGAGTGCCCGATTTGACCTGCGCTTTCAAGAACGGCGACAAGGACAACTCCGCCTGTCGAGGGAGGTCTTTCGAAACCAGTAGCGATATAAAGTCCAGCGCGATCCCTAATTCATTCTGTGCTGATGCGACATGGCCTATCAATTCCTGACGCGCAGCGCGTAGCTCCTCCGGCCTGCTCTTGCTTTCCTTCAGCACTTGGTCCTCATCTTGTTCAGACTCTGCAACTGATGAGGATTCGCCTTTGTCCTGCGCTGCAATTTCTGCTTCCAAGCTCTGCTCGGTGACGTCTTTGAAGTGACCACGTTCCTCATAGATGCGACCAAGTATCGATAGCAGGGATTCCGAATCATTTGCTTGGTGCGAAGCCGGTCGCAGCGATTGGGGCAGCATCTCGTTGATTCCCTCCATTTCCATTTGGTGCTAGTGTCTTGATCACAGCATCCATGCCGTGACCATGTGGAATCGATATATCGTGTCGAGAAGTGAGTGGATCAAACGGAAGACCAGTTGAACATCCATGCCCGTCTGGAGGATTCGCGGCTTGACTTTGGAAGCCCACCCCGCGTTCGATTGTTTGCAGTTGTCGATCCTTTCATATATTTACCACACCTTCCACGTAAACATATTCAACACATTCAGCCGAACAGCAGCTTTCGTTTTTCCATTGAACATTGCTGCGATACACAGAGAGACAACCCCGACAGAACAGCACCTTTCATATTTCCATTGGATTCTGCTGCGCTGCGCAGGGACAGACTCACGAAAATGACGACACGTTATCGAGTTGAATGTACCGGAGCTCTCCCCCCAAAGTGAAGGAATCTACTAACAATCACAGATGCTTTGAAGACACATCGTCGCGATCAATTCATAGAATGGATCAAAGGCCTTCTAGCCGTCCCCTTCGTTTTGTTGTCGCAGCCAGTTGCGGTTCTCGATGAAGACAGATCAAGAATTCAAGACATGGCTTTGTCTGCTCACGAACGTTACGCGCAGATCATGCACGATGTTGAAAAGCTCGTCGAAGACCATCGCCATCCAAAGGAGCCTTACACGTCCAATCTCAAAATGCTCGTGCCTTCCATCGGCACGTTCTGGACCAGTCTCCCACTCAGAAACGCCTTTTTGTGGCAAGATCGTAAGCGACACATCAGCTCGAGACGCTTCGTCGCCCCCAGCTTCAACGATGTGAGAACGATCTTGAACACGGCGCAACTTATGAGTCTCGTTCACGAAGGCGGTGTCGAGCTCATGACGTTTGATGGTGATGTGACGCTCTACGATGATGGACAGTCGCTGACCACGGACAACCCCGTGATTTCTAGGATCCTGAAACTTATGGGAAACGGCTGTCGCATCGGTATCGTCACCGCAGCAGGCTACACTGAAGCCGAAAAGTACTACGGCAGACTCCACGGTTTGCTGGACGCAATCGCCGCTTCCGATCTTCCAGCCGAGCACAAGCAGAACCTCATCGTCATGGGAGGAGAGTCCAACTTTCTCTTCGTCTATGATGAGACCTGCAAGGAGCGTCTGAGGTACATTCGCCGTCGCGAGTGGATCTTGGAGGACATGGAGAAATGGAACGAGAAAAACATTCAGTCATTGCTGGATCTTGCGGAAAAGGCACTGCGCGATTGTGTCAGCAACATGTCATTGGACGCCGATATCCTGAGAAAAGAACGAGCCGTCGGAATCATCCCTCGTCAGGGACGGAAGCTGTCTAGAGAGCAGCTTGAGGAGACTGTGCTTGTCTGTCAAAGGGTGTTGGAGGTCTCGGAGGAGGCAGGAAAGATTCCATTCTGCGCCTTCAACGGAGGTAGTGATGTGTTTATCGACATTGGCGACAAGTCTTGGGGTGTATTGGCTTGTCAAAGATACTTCGGTGGCAACGACAAGCAGAACGACATCAAGGGTTCAAAGACTCTGCACGTTGGCGACCAGTTTCTTTCTGTTGGAGCAAACGACTTCAAGGCACGTCAAGCCTGCACGACTGCTTGGATCGCGAGTCCTCGCGAAACGGTTGCACTGCTCGATGAGATGTTTGAGCTGAAGGAGAAGGAGCAGCAACATCATTATGACAGTCTGGAGAACATCAGGTAGTAACTGATATTAGTCACGACATGACGATTTGAATGAGCGAGTTTTTCATTGCTGCGTTTCTTAGGTTCAATATCCCGCGACAACCCCCCTGAACGGTCGTTGATTCCCTTTTTTCATTACACTTGCTCAAGCTCCTCCTTCACGCTTGGCGTACTCATCTTCTATTTTCTCCTTGTATTGCTCGTCGGCATCTGTCACATCCTCAATCTCGACGTCGTGGATTCTTGGCTGATTTCTGCCTATGGAACCGGAACCGGAACCGGGACCCTCGAGGAGCTCACGACCTTGAGAATCATACGATCTGCTGTCTTCGTAGGTAGGACCTCCGATGTTTCCAGAGGTTGTCTTGACTCTGGTACCAGATGGATCGGTTACTGTGTGCTGCGAACGATGCGAGCCAGTCGTTTGACCATTGGACGAGCTACTGGAGCTGAAGGATGAAGATGAGGTATAGCTGAAGCTGAATTTTTGGGAGGACGACATGGTGGCTTACTCGCTGCTGGCTGGATCTTTTGATTGCAGGTAGGATGCTAGGATCAAGCGAGCCGGTTTAATATATCATGCCAATAATATAAAGTTCGAAAATGTTTGGAAAGCAGGAAGTGACCTTGCCTTCAGTAAACATACGTCAGCGGGTGCCTGTAGAGACGACACCATATCAGGGTCTCGTGTCGTCCCTGAACTTTAGGGCTGACGCGAACGGAAGGCTGACGCGGTGGGGCATGTGGCTTGGCGCGGTTAATCTTGACTTCGCCTGGCCTTCACATGCGAATCAACTATATATCCTGCTTCCTCCCAGAGCATTGAAACACGATCTGCCTTGTCATGCTATCAAGAGCTTGAGTTACTGCGAGCTATCATTCTCTCAAGCGACTTGGAGCTAGAAGTATGGGCAATTTCGATATTGTGTCGAAGCAGGTCGACTTCGATATCCGCATTCAAGAGATCTACAACTCGGGCGATGTAGCACGGCCAGAGGAATCTCTCGGTGGTAGGTCATGATATCCCATTATCCTCCACGCACAGCACTGCAAAGAACTTATTCGCCAGTGCCGCTCAAGGTCTACCTTGGTCATCTTACATCATGACTGGATCATTGACAATGGACTCACCCGCATGCAGAAGATACCAATCGATGGGTCGACTTACCTGTCTCGAAGATCATCGCTGTCAGGAGTCACGCCGGCGAACAAGGGCGTCCAGATACCGTTCTGGCCGTCGTCATACCCTCTGAGCAGTGGCGCCTCCACAATATCTTAGGAGATCCAGCTCTTGAGTCACGTTTCAGTCCAGCGGATGATGATTCGAAAGAAAGGGGTGAAATTCGCTGGCGCGTGCTGTCTTCTATCCGCGGAGAACTCTCGGATTCACTTGTCGAAAAGTTCCCAAACGAATGGGCATCATGGGGTCCAGACCGCAAGGTGTTCTTTATTGTTTCCACCGAGTCTGGATCGCGGGATGCAATGGCATTTATGGATTATAACATTAGGCCTTTGCTGAAGATTCTCGGAAAGGAGAATGGGGTACATTTCATGGACAACTGGACCGAGTCTGAGAATACCATCACCGAACTGGCGACTAACAGATATCTCTTTCTAGCGAGAGAACCACACAGAGCAAACCTACATATTGTGATGCTTAGTGGCGACGGTGGTATCATCGATGTGGTCAACGTTTTCTATAGGAATGTTCGGAGAGAGACCGACATCAGAAAACCAGTTCTGACCCTCCTTCCTTTCGGCACGGGCAACGCTCTTAGCAATTCCTTGAACTACACGACCGACGAGACATCTGGTATGAGGACCATGTTACAAGGGAAGCAGCGCCCATTACCTGTCTTTCGGGTCACATTCTCCTCGGGAGCTCGCTTGGTCGTGAACGAAGGCAAAGACTTGCGGACTATCCCAACATATCAAGACGATGCCGACGACCAAGCCACGAGCTCGAGCAAGCCGACTATATTTGGTTGCGTTGTCTGCAGCTGGGGCCTTCATGCTGCTCTTGTCGCGGACAGTGACACGGCCGAGTACCGCAAGTTTGGCACCGAACGATTCATGATGGCGGCAAAAGCACTACTCTACCCAAAGGACAGGTCAGGACCACATCCATTCAAGGGTAAGATCAGCCTATTGGATCCCAATACCAAATCCTGGGATGCCATACCGAGAGACACCCACTCATACGTTGTCGCAACCATGGTTTCACAGTTAGAGAAAGGATTCATGATATCTCCAGACTCAAGGAAACTGGATGGCCAGATGCGGATCGTGGAGATGCCCCCGATGAGCGGGGAGGAACTAATGAGCATCATCACCGGCGCCTACAACGGAGGTACTCATGTGAAGGACGCTCGGGTAGGGTACAAGGTGATTGACGGTATGCTAATCGAGTTTGACAACGACGAGGATGACAAGTGGCGGCGTGTTTGCGTTGATGGCAAGATCATACTCATCGAGAAGGGCGGCTGGGTCAAGGTCGAGAAGGAAGAGAGGCAGCTGTTCCAAGTGGTGTACAAGCCGGACTCGCATTCGGATCCGGGCACAATGGACGAGCAAGACCGTCTCGGCGATCTACACTCGATCCGGGTCGGCCATTTCTAAGTTACATGTAGTAAGATCCGAGATGGTGCAACATGACGCTCACGGGCGAGAGCGTAATGATACACCCATAGATATTCCCTCCAGTCACGACAGTTGATGACCTTTTGTGTCCCATATACGACACTCATGACTGTACTGGTCAGCAGTGAATGCCGTAATAATGAGAATGCGAATTATGTCAAGTTGGAAATGACCGAGTATAGTGTCTAAACTGCAGCATTCGGACTCATTGTCGCTCGACAGCCTGTGACAACGGCGTCCAACGTCACCTCAAACGAGATACGAGAATCACAACCTGTTCAGGCAAGGACACACCACCATCTAGATCTAGTAATTACAATCAAGATTCGAATCAAACACAGATACAGCGCCACAGCCACGCCAGAATGTGCATAGCCCTCCTAACAACCACCCACCCATCCTACGCTCTAATCCTTCTCTCCAACCGCGACGAATACCTCTCCCGCCCCACCGCTCGCGCTCACTTCTGGGACGAACCCAACACCCACGTCCTCGGCGGTCGCGATCTTCAGCGCCCAATCCGCGGCACGTGGCTCGGCATAACGCGCCACGGCCGCATTGCGATACTGACGAATTACCGCGAGCAGGGCGCCGATTACTCGGGGTTGAAATCACGGGGTGGCATTGTCAATGCGTTTCTGACGCTGCCGCCGGGGAGTGAGGAGACGACCGAGGGGTTTGCGGAGCGCCTTGTTGCTGGGGGCGTTAGTGATGTTGGAGGGTTCAGTCTTGTGTTTGGTACGCTGAGGCAGGGCGATGTGGGATTGGGTGTGCTCTCGAATCGTACGACGGTGGTGGGTGGAATGCAGTGGTTGATGCAAGGACAGGGCCAGACTGTTGGGTTGAGTAATTCGTTCTTTGGTGATCGTAGCTGGCCCAAGGTTGTCATGGGTGAGAGCATGTTAGAGAAGGCGGTGAAGGAGAGCGTCAAGGCGGAAGAGTCCAAAGAGGAGTTGATCGAGAGGGGTCTACGACTGTTGAGTACGGATACTCTGCCTAAACGCAACGATGGCGAGAGCTTTGAGACGTACATTGGACAGCTCAGGCACAGTATCTTCATTCCGAGGATAGGTGGTGATGGGCCGGAAAGAAAGTCTGCCGACGAGGTCGCCGCTGCTGACAGTGAGACGAGTGCATCGTCTATGCAAGGCAAGTATGCGACGCAGAAGCAGACTGTCGTCCTGGTCGACCATAAGGGACATGTCACTTTTGTCGAGAGGACGACATTTGACGAACACGGGAACGAGGTCCCAGAATCTCAAGCAAAGGAGACATTCAAATTCGACATAGAAGGCTGGGACTTGTGATTGATATACAAGAGACGTCACTCCCCGTATGGATGGAAAGAAAGAGTCAACTCCTGCGCTCATGGTATCTCCAAGATGAAATGCAATGCTCCGAAAAATCCAAAAATCAAGTTCATGGACTACCGTCAAGTCCAACATCCGAGCCTTCCCACTTCCTCGTCTTCAACACCCTCATCTTCTTGCTCGGACTCCTCATACCCTTCTCGCGCTCCATCATCTCCAGTCTTGCCTTCAATCGGCTGTTCTCGTCTTCCAACTCAGCGACTCTCTCATCAGCGGTCGGTTCGGCGTCCTCATGAATGTCGAAACCTTTGGTCAGGATCTCGAGTTTCTTGTCCAGATGCTCATCGTTACGCTCATTCTCTTCCTCTCTCACCGCGCGCCATCTGCGTTGCTCCTGGTCGAGTCTCTGCTCCATTTCTGCCCAAATCTCTTCTCTTACCTCGGCCTCCACCTCCTCAATACGCCCTTCTGCCGCCTTCCAAGAGGCTTCCGCAGCTCTCCGGCGTTGAATTTCCTCGTCGAAGCGCAGTTGTGTGACCTCGAGCTGCTCTCTGAGCGACGCGACCTCCGCCACAGCACGTTCAAGCTCCTCGTGTGTTGCTGACGGCGTCGATCGGCCAGATGTAAAACCTTTGGCAGCTGCGGTTCCTTGAAGAATAGTACTGGAAGTGGATATGATTCTAGGGACTGTCACTTCTCGAGCCAGAGCAGAATATCTGAGGATCTGACTGGTGGCATTGTAGTCACCGAGAGGATCAGCTGTCACAATCATGATGGACTTTTGAGGATTCTTCCTTGTCTGGTGGTGATGTGATTGAACGAGGGCGTTGGAGAACAAAAGTTCGGTCAGTTTGCATTGTCTGAAAGGAACGACGTTTTGTGGCTTTGAAAGGTCGGAATTGTCGGATTGCATTTGCATGCATTGGCCGAGGTACATGAGCGACTCGTTGATTTTGCCAGCTTCGGCCAGGGTGGCACCCGCAGTCTTTGCGGTACGAGCACGTTCAGAGCCTATCAGGATGGTCAGTATGGAGACGTAAGGAATGGCCAGACATGCTACTCACCAGCGAGATCGACAATGGTAAAGGTACTGCCTGTCCAGGGACCGAGAATTGTTCCTGGAATCTTGCCTGTATGTCTCTTCTTCACCTCAAAACAGAAGAAGCCATGACTCCGAGAACTGGCTGCATTGCTGCCGGTACCAGCCACACGACGCTCGGTAAGACCAGTCTCTAACCAAGTAATGCTTCGTCCAGATTGCTGCAAACAATCTTTCTCAAGCCGGCGACAACCTTCTTGTCTGGCGAATGCTCGGTGCTCTTGAATAGCAGACCCCGACGTTTCAGCATGGCAGTCTTTGGCGAAGAACCAATGAGAAGGTCGAATATCCGATCATTGTACACCTCGTACATGCTGAGAATGATAGCGTACTCTGCAGATGTATCGCAGGGGATTTGAATGTCCTCGACCAATGGATACTGTGGCAGAGTTGAGAGGCGTGGGAAGTACTTCTTCGAGCTCGCACCCGGAAGAGACATGAATGAAGAGTCCTTTACCGGATCCTTAGTAATGGTTCTGTGGAAGAAAGAAAAAGGGAAGTACGACGTAGTCGCGACCGTTTCTTGTGGTTTGGGAGTAGACACATTCGCATGGAGTCGGGGATAAAGCCCTTTCGAAGCATCGTTCCGTGTAACCACTGATCTTCCGGTCCTATTTGCATAATCAGAAAAATCACCCACCATCATTGGTGTCGCCGCTCGCGAAGTCGCGCGCGACAATCTATCCGCAGCTGAGCCATCGCCATATATCAGTTCGAGATATGTGCTCGCTGTCATCATCGACGCTTCCGATACATCGGCAGAGCAAAGAGAGTGCAAGATTGAGTCGTCGTGTACCGAATCTGCAATCTGCTCTCCAACGCTCTGGTAAAGGACATCGAGGGAGAGTTGTGTGAGGCCGCGCTGAGCCTTGGTTCCCAGGATGGTGTGACTCTGGATATCATTCAGCGGTGTTCTGAAGCAATGACTCTGCCTTCCGCAATGTTTGTGAAGTTTATACCTTTCCAGAACCTGTGACGCCCAAGGTCGCGAGCAATCCGTCTCTTCCTTCAGCTCCCTTCTGGCCAAGTACACCCTGAATCACTTCTGGAAGTCCGATAGCGTCGAAAAGTTCCAATTGCGCGGCCTCTTCTTGGAAGACTCGAGTAAAGGCGAACTTTTCAACAGCCCGTTTGCGGTGGTCGTTCACTGGTGGTCGGATGGTGATGTGCGTTGGGCCCTCATCCCCTGCTGCTTCCACGTCCAGGAATCTTTCTGCGGTTGGCGCGAATGATGGTCGGAGCCGAAGGTAGACGTCGAACAGAGATGTCTTTGGTTTCGGTGGAGGGTCCATGGCCATCTTGTCGTGTCTTGTCGTGTCTTGTCGTGTCTTGTCGTGTCTTGTCGTGTCTTGTCGTGTCTTGTCGTGTCTTGTCGTGACTATTTCGAAATACTTCTGTCGTTCGGCGTGCTTGTCAATGATTCTGGATCGCAGTCTGGAGTTGATACACAAAACGGTCGCCGAGCAACCGGGGAGAAGTCAAGCTTGGCACTCACCTCCGAACCCGAGAGCGAAGACGTCAGACGCTCAGAAATAAAAATGCTACAAGCCATGACACATTTTAGAATTAATACACGACTTCGTACTCATGATCAGGTGTAGGTCTTGCTTGCTTGATTGCTTGCGTGCTGTCGTTCCGGAAGCGCCCCAACCCCGATTTTCACGATCCGCCTACAGTACGGCTCGGACATATGCCACCGAAATCACAAGAGACGACCATTATGGCTTCTCAAGAAATGCGCAAGTGGAGAGGAGGACTTCGCCAGTCCATGAAAGGAAATCACCGAACTTTATCCCAAGTCTGGATGTAGAAGTATCCGACAATGAAAGGCGATATTTACTGAAGGAGTTGGTGTATCTGAAGGACCCTCTGAAGCTGGCTGACCAAGTGCGGACAATCCTCACGAAGCATGATTTCGATAAAGCGTTGGCCATGACAAGGTTGGCCAGTAAAGAGATGCAGTGCACCGTGGCCTTCAATCACATCATCGACTATCTCATGTCAAGGGGGGCTACAAAGGCAGCACTCAAGGTCTACAACGAAATGAAGAAGCGCGCCGTCTTCCCGGACTCTTATACCATCGTATTGATCATGCGAGGTATTGCGACTGGAAAGGCGAGTGCAGAGGATGTCAGTCAAGCAGTATCGCTCTATCACTCGCTATCTGCACCCAACTCAAGGGTACAAAGGTCGATTATTCATACCAACGCAACACTCAAGGTCTGCGCAACGGCAGGAGATATGGACAATCTTTGGAGTGTAGTTGGGTCCATACCCGACAAAGGACGCGAGGCTGCAGATACCCTGACCTTCACAATCATCCTCAATGCCATCCGAGAAAATGCGATCGTATCAACAAACCATTTTGACAGAAGAGCACGTACTATTATCATTGAAAGAGCGGTACAAGACGGAAAACGCATCTGGGAGGATATTGTTGGAAAGTGGAGAGAAGGAAAACTTCGAGTGGACGAGGCTTTAGTCTGTGCTATGGGACGGCTGCTCTTGATCGGCTCGAGACCTCGTGATTGGGATGATGTTCTTTCACTGATAGAGCAGACCATGAACGTACCTCGTCTGGCGCCCAGGGTTGGGTCTGACGATCGTCACACCGAACACCTCAGCGAATCTAAAGTCATCGAGCGAGGAGAGGCCAAGGAACGCGACTTTGACGACGAGCTAAGCGCCACTGGCAACGAAGTGTTCAATTTGAAAGCCCCGACGTCCTCAAGTAGCGGACTTTTTGCAACTCCGGGTCGGAATACACTGTCTGTCATTCTGGAGTCGTGTACCAAGATGAGATCAGCAAGATTGGCTAATTTGTACTGGGCTCATCTGACTGATCGAACGCAGCGGACACCACTAGTTCCAGATCTGGACAACTATCACGCATTGTTCAGGATCTTACGAACGTCCCGTGCCTCAGCTCGCGCGGTCGAGCTCCTGGGGCAGATTTCCAGCGCGAATACCCCAGTTGACCAGCTGCCTCGCAATACGACCTTTTTGATCGTTATGTCAACATGCGAAAGAGACAAAAACAACCCAAACGTTATGGACCACGCGGGAAGGGTGATAGACTACATGGAGCGTTGTCTTCCTGATGTCATCGTCAGACCGCTCACAATGTATCTGAACCTAGCCATGTACACCAACACACCTGCAGCAATGACTCGCGCATACGAGCGATTGGCACCACTGATGAAGAACGCGAAGTCCATTGTAGCACCGAGCGCTGCACCTGGCCAGGGAGGAAGCAGAATCACGAATGAGGTGCACGAGTCGGATACGATGGCACTCATTAAGACTATGACGGCCTGTATCGACGTTATGATGCATCGCGACATGATTCCCACGCAGGAGCGTAAGGTTTGGGAGCAGCGGAGGAGCGCTCTTACTGCTTACGTGACAAAGAGAAAGACGATGCAGCTGAGAGAGGCCAGAGGAGAAAGCCTCAAGAAGGAGCGGGAACGAGTAGGTGCGCCAGAGGCCCGCGTTTCGCGGTCTGCATCAAGATCTGGCAAGACGAGCGTTGATCATGAAATCCAAGCAGAAGAATACGAGGACGAGGGAGATGAGCGCCATACCGCGGCACCTAGCACCGATCTGGAAGACAGATCCAGTGGTGTCAATTCACGGGTCCGCACAAAACAACGCGGACCCTCAAACCCACCGCCTAGGTCGAAGGTCGGCGTAATAATGTATCGACAAGAACCAGGGATGCCTCGTGGGAAGGACAGTAAAGCGCGCTTTCATGCGGAAAGAAAGAGGGAGGATAGGAGAGGAGAACGTCAATTGAGGCATTACCGACGGAATGAGGCGATCAGGATGGACAAGACGATCGCTGCTGCAGACGCTCTGGGTCCTACTGAGCCACGTCGAGACGACCGTCGTGATCGTGATGAAGATTTTGCTGATTTCCCCGGTTGAGATGATGGTAGAGATGCAGGTGATCGAAGGGCGGGCCTCTAGATTCTGCTCATCCTTGTTGTCATGATTATTCATACATCATATCACATAGTCACCTCTTCACTTCCAGTGAAATCCGCCATTGAGAGGGAGTCTTTCTATTGGTCTAGCTCCTTTGCTCCTTTCCAGGAAGTAGCTTCCTTATGAACGTCATGGCGGCAAGGTAGTCATTTTATAACAAAATCAGTAAACTAGACTCGTCTCCTGCATGTATGCTGCACTGCTATTTCACTCGGCATAGACGCAAGCCTCCGTTGTGTGAACCAGTCCAAGGGTCCGGAATGTGGCTGCAGGTTGATCTGCGTGGCGTCGACAAACAACGCACCACAACTCTAGCGCTTCGTCGATGACCGGGAGCCGGCAGGATACGAGTAGTACACACCAGAGAAGCAAGTTCGCAGGGTACAAGGCGTCTCTCGTAGCGGATGTTCGCAGTGGTCTATATACGTCTGCTGTAGGTTGTACTTAGAGATTGCTGCAGTACGTTTTGGTGTATCGTATTGAACTGCTTTGTTGCGAGGTTATGATGCACGTAAATTTGTCGAACAGGTCACACGACACATTCAAGATCACGAGCAATCCAGATTGCAAGAATATCAACATGCTCGTATGCGATAATACTTAATAGCAGAATGTTTCGCTAGAACGACAGTCGCGAATACTGTACCTCTATCTTCCTTATACATGCACGACCGAAGAAAGCCGCCTCTAACGTCGTTTCCTAGTCCCGCGGTGTCGTCAACAGCATTCCACGCCGTCGGTTGTTTCTCTTTCGCTAGACTAGCTAGGCCCTTGCTACTACCATGCAGGAATCTCACTTTATTTAGTCCAACGATGCCACGAGTTTACTTCCCGTGCAGCCACATGGTTCCCGTACCAGCTGAACAGTGGTCTAGTGTACATGGATAGCTAGCTACTTTTCTTAAGGCCATCCGCTCCACCTTGCTTTTGCAGTTGTGCGACAATCCGAATCGGCTCTAGTATCTTTACTATTCTTAATACCGATTCTTCGCCCGGGTTGGATTTAAGCTTGTATTTTGACTCGCGATTTGGTTGCCGCTAAGGTCTGCACCAGTCCTTTGTGACGGGCTGGATGGTCTGGTGAAGCTAGGAAGTCGGTCGCGCATGGTTCGGGGACGGGTGTTTTCATGTTGATTACATTGTCGCAGGGATGCTTGCTTATACTCGACTCGAAAAAGGCAAGTTGTAGTAATTATGCTCGTTCAATATATATATTCTCCACTGACCATATTCCATAATAGAGCAAATACTACAACTATAAATCCCGCACAGGTCCTCATCACTTTAGAGCCTTGCGCGTCTGTGCAATCTGTAGCAGTGTCTCTTATACGTCTCGACGCAGACCCCCAAATGCAAAGGAACGCTTAGACCGCCCTCGATATCCCCTGTTGTCCCCCGCCGATGGAAATGCAAGAACTCGAAGAAATATTGCGACGCGATAAGGGTATGCAAAGAGCAGAAGACGATGCAACGCCATGCCTTGAAAGTGAGAGAGACGAAGAAAAAACCATATGACGATATCGATGAGGTGGAGAGTCCCAATTGGTGATTTACCAACTCGAATGGAGGCGCAAACAATGATTCCTGTCCCAGGGTATCACGAGGTCGTCGCATAGGTGGCGGCCGTTAGGAAAGGTGATAAAGATGTGTATGTACATCGAGATGATGTGGTATCGTGCAGTTATTTTCAAGTCAAGGCAGTCGTCATGTCGCAAAGACGCTCGAGCGTCGATGGATCAGCAGATCATTGTTGTTGATAGCTCTGACTCTGCTGTTGCTCGGCGTCTAGTATACGACATTAGTTGAGAGCGTCGACATCGGCCGGTGGTGACTGGACTCACGTTGCTGATACATTTGACCTCCTTGGGCGTATGGGCTCTGGGGGTAACCACCACCACTGTACATTTGTCCAGGTGGAGCGTACTGCTGAGCACCGTCGACCGGAGGCTGACCCGCGTACTGTGGAGCGGGTTGACCGGCGCCAGGAGCGTAGCCAATCGGTGGCAGTTGAGGACCACCCATCTGCGGTGCCATCATGTGCTGAGGAGGATATTGGGCGGAGGGTTGAGTTGGAGTGCCATCTGGTGGTTGACCACGCTGGACGGCTTCTTGGCGGTGACGCTCATCCTCTGCCTTGCGTTGGGCGTCTTCCTCCTTCTTCTTCGCTTTCCATTCCTTGCGGATTTCTTTGAATTCTATGTCGCAAAATCGTTAGCTTGCTGTTACACGAAAAAGGTTGTGTTACCGTTGGTGCATGCACTAGACAGTTTGGCGTGGATGGGTTGCTTGTTAGTTCCCGCGACAAGGCCTCTCCAAACCGTCGGAGTCAGCCCAGCGCTAGGCTAAACAAGCGCGGCCACCATCGCCAAACGTCACTTTTATATTCACCACACGTCGCAAAGACGCGTCGCGTAAATTAAAATAACAAAGAAAAAGAACAACGTAGAAAAAATTGTGGTCGCTTACCTTCTGGAGTGCGTTTGCTGCCGTGCGACTGCATCGTGACGTGCGCGTTCAGATGATTTAACGTGCCGTATGCCTTTTCGCAACCATTCCACCCGCATTTGTACATTCTCTCAATCTCTTCATATCTGCGACGCGGTCGCTTGTGCTGTTGCGCGCCTGGTATCGGCACGAATGAGTAGACGGTGGACAGCGGATGGCCACCCTGGCGTGAAGGATCAGCATACGATGGGTCTTGTCCTGGGTGACCATAGTATACCGGCGGCGGTCGTTGAGCCTGCGCGGCCACCATACCAGGCGCAGCGCCTCCTGCGGTCGCTTGCACGTGGCCGTACATTGGTGGAGGTCCGTAATGTCCGGCCCATTCTGGACGCGGCGCGTAGGCCATAGGCTGACCTGGTTGTGCGCCGTATTGCATGTGGTCTTGCGGCGCGTAAGGAGAATATTGCTGGTGAGGTGGGTAGGTAGGGCTCGAGGCCGAGATCGAAGGGTCTATAGCAGGGCTCGCGTTAGAATCGTGAGGACTACGCGGCGCATTGCCATAGGAATACGCGCCGTGGGACGCAAAGGTAGACGGACTTGCTTGTGCCATGGCGGCGTGACCAGGATGCGCGTTGGGTTGCTGGTATCGCTGTTGATCTGGGTACGAACGCGGTTGTTGTGGTATGTATTCTTGGAAGGAGCCGGAGCGCGAACTCTGTAAGGCAACACAGTCAGCGGGTGTTTCTTCACGCGCGCGCACGCGCCAAACAGGCCGATGCCTCGTGCAAAGGTGAGGGGAGAGTTTTTCAAACGCGACTTACATCAGGATCGAACTTCACGTTCGACTGGTATTGTGCAGAAGCAGATGTGTGATCTGCGGAAGAGGCCTCAGAACCGTTGTGTGTGTACGCGGAATATGGTGATGGCAAACCTGACTGCGCGTAGTCTTGTTGGCGACCTTCCATAGACTGTTGTTGGTGGTTGTGGTGTTGGTGGTGTTGATTGATGATGTGACGGAGAGGCGGCAAGGATTGCTGTCAGGGACGTATCGTTGGACGGATTATGCTGGTGCTGGACTGGCGATACGGTAGTGGAAGTAGTTTGGTTGGTAGTGCGGTTAGGAAGACGGGGATATGCTACGCCAAAAGAGAAATAGAAAGTGATTCGTCGAAGTTCTAAAGCAAGAAGCGCGCGAAACAGTTTGTAGTGTGGCGCGCGTTGCAGAAGCGGCGGGCGGCGGGAGAAGGCAGTTGTTAGCTTCGTGGGCAGAAGCAGAAACAGCGCAGGGAAGGGGACGGGCCCGGAGAAAAGGTTGATCGAGTTGCAGACAGACAAGAGTCGGTCTGACGGTCAGGGCCCGACGGAGGGACCGCTCGCGCGCGCGCACGCAACAAATGTCTTGGTCTGCTGCGAACAATCTGGCTCGAGCTCACAAGCGAGCGATGGCGCGTCCGGTCTCACTGACTCTGTCGCGCGGATGATGTGCGGATGCTTTTCAACAGCCTCCACTCGGCGCAGAGCTAGCGCAGTGGGAAAGCGTGCACTGTCGCAAATTTGTCGCAGGCGAAGCCAACGTTAACGGGCGGGCGATGTGATTCGTGCGAAGAAGAAGTGGAGGAGGCCGATGGATGATGATGAGAGCGATGATGCTTTCTGTGTTTGCGCACAGGGTGCGACACGGCCCAAACGTTCCCCGACCTCTTGACACTCAACGGCAAAGTGTGTGAAAGTGTGACGACAAGATATGGTCGTGCCGCGGTTATGTCGTATTGTGCTCGTACGTACGAACGTACAGTACGAGTATGTCACTGCGAGAGCGAAGTCTCTTAGGTAGATTTTTGATAATGCACAGCGAATGCAGGATAAGCTCTCGAGTATTTGTTCGTCGTCGAGGGATAAAATAGAGATGCAGTAGCGGCCACTGGCTGCAGGATAGGCCGAGCAGAACAGCGTGGGATGTCGTGGTGCGCGGATCGCAGAGTGATGACGGGAAGACTACAGCAGGCTAAAAAGGCAAATGGAGGAGAAGTCGACAGACAATAACCGCCTCTGGTCAAGCGTGGCGGGTGCCCTGGATTGGTAAAGGCCGCTTGATGCGACCGTCCGATGCTTGTACTGTGAATGCAAGTGGCTTTTCTCCGCGTGCGAGATATGAAGTGGTCGTACCGCGTGCATCGACGTTTATGCGACGGCGGCTTGCAGTTGCAGCCCTAGGTGTACCGTAGCACTGTAGCAGTTGTTTCTGAGGGATTGTGAGAACAGTTCGTGGGTTCTAGTGGCCGCCGACGGACAGTCTGTAGTCAGCAACTCTAGTGAGCTTCGATGATACTTCGATGTGGATGATGGTTAGGTCAGCAGACACGACATCAAAGGTGTGCAGAATCTTGGATGTTTGCTGTAGGCTGCAACCCTTTCGGCAGATGCCTGGTGATAGTCGTGACAAAATGAGGACGCGCAACAGGCATCAGCCGAAACCGAGGCAGCTACACGACACGACACGACACGACACGAAATGATGTTACGTTGCGATCGGCTGCTTTGTCGCGAGAGTCGTCCGAGAGAGGAAGGCAGTAAAACAAAATGTCGTCGGCAAGATGCTCGGCTCCGGCGATGGAGGAAGAAGAGGCTATGTGCAGACAAGTACGCAGTGTTGTACTTGAAGCAACGCGAGGTCCGAGTGATCAAGTGAAGGCCTAGAGTGATGTGGGCGGTGTGGTTGGGTCTGTGCTTGGCGCAATAGGAAGGTGGAGGCAAAATCAGAAGAAAGAAGGAGAGGCTGGCGATACTGCTCGGCACACTCCGTTTCCGGGCTTGTCAACGTTTTCCGCACCACATCAGACCGAGCCTGGCGCCTACCTGCAGTGGTTGCAGTCCCTCCACCTCCAACCATTACAAACTTTCATGCTGCCTATCTCATCAGCATTTCTTGAAGTACATATCACGATCATGTCAACGCGACAATTTCATGTCGTAGAGCTAGTGTAACGGAGCACAAGTACGATCACATGGCACCATACTTCATCTCGGCGCACGCATGACCGCATCACGCGATGAATAAAAAGATGCAACAGATATCCAAGTTGCAGCATGATAACGCACGGTTGTCAGAAGACCCGAGTCGAGTAGCAAGAAACACGAGTCATCCTCTGTTTCGATTGGCTATGCCGCTTTTCATCAGGCAGCGGGGACGGTTGCCGTCAATGCCGCACTTCCTGCTTGCAGACAGGACACACCGGTACAACCAGAGGTCGCTTAACTTTGCCTAGCATAGCCTCATGCGTGTTCCCGTGTTCGGTGCCCTTGTAATCTTTCTTTACACCACTCATCGACGTTTTGTAGCTCATGCCACGAGCGTCAAAGGGTTCTGTACATTGACGGCAAATCTCACTTGGTGTCCGCGCCAGTCATGTAACCTTAGATCTGCCGTGTTTTCGCTTCGTCCTGGTCATCTTTTATCCTCCGCGAGGCAGCATGTTTGGACTGAACGTTGAACGCCGACAAGGTTTATGCAGTACCGATGTTAATGCAGTATCGACCGTGTGTCGATCGAACCTTTGCAAGTTTCTCAAACATCTCGAGCCGGAATTGATGCGCACTTCGAGATCGCGACATCTCAAACATGTGGAAATGATCACCTGCAGCCTCCATCCGGCCTGTAGCCTACCGCCGCGTTGTTGCTCGGTTTGCGATGGCATAAGCCTGAGGCACGGTAGCCGAGGGCCGTGATTCCAGACCTCGAGTCAGCGATCTGCAGATACTGGCAATATTGCGGCATGTATAGTATCTTTAGAGTTTGATTGGACATGCGAGGGTCCAATTGTTCTCTTTGCAATCTTCTCATTGGACGAGGGAGCAGAGTGGCCGCCCTTTGTCGTCCTTGTCCTGCGATATCAAAATCCTTCTCGAGACCGACATCATGTCTTGACCGATGAGACGTTTCTCGTCGAGACCACTCGGCAAGCGGTGACTGATGTGCATAATCCAGAGCTGCAGCTTCAACGGTCTCCTCATCATCCGCCAGCGCCCTCAAGTTTGTCGCCGTGGCCGTTCGATCGCCTGTCAAACGTGCAAGTCATCTTCTCACTGCCGAATGTCCAAGCTGAGTCAGGATCTGCACAGGGGTTGCTGGATATGACTTCAATATTGGAAGCCCTCGTAATTGCTTATACCAAAGAGAAGGTGATTCCAATAGTGGTAGATCTTTCTGTTCTGCAGTCGTTTCGCAAACGTAATCGAGGCCGAAAATTACTGCATCCAGGTCCAGATGCTCCGATGTCCCCATAAGAAGTAGGGTTTGCGAACTGTCGAGCACCGTGCACTTCCCATGAAGACAATGATGACCCACCTATGCTCGGACCTTTTTGCCCTTGCGTAGACCGCTGTTGTGCTGATCGGCTCTTGGGACGTACTCGTAGTGTTCGCGCCCCTGATCCAACAAAGGTACCTCATATTTCGTGTCGAAAAATGCTGAGGTCTCTCTCATTAGGTTACGTCCGCAGATCTGTCCTTGATGTGACGCTGTAATCGCACCCGAGGCAAGACAAATTGAACACTGGTGTCGAGACCCAACCTTCGCGGCGATCACCGTCTCGCATAGTGAGGAGTACGTCCATGTCGTGATCATCGTTCTCGGATGGAACTCGTCTCAGCGAAAGGCATTGTAAGCGAGATACAACAGATTACTGACACTTCGCTTGACGTACTAGTTCAAGAGCTTCACATTGTATGTCATCGGTAGAGTAATGATACTTGGCATCGTGAAGCAATTGAGCGATGTATTGATAAGTTCGATAAATGAGCATGCATCAAACTTTGGCCCTACAGTTGCGTCCCTGCTGTCAACGTTGTTAGTGAAAACCGACTACGAACGCAGGCCGCGTCCTAGAGTGCGCCGCCTCGAGCGGTGTCACCTAGTCCGCCAGCCTTATTGCAACCTCCTCTGTCCAAGTCGCGAGGACTGGTCTGCGCATCGCAATGCTGTTAGGCAGAAAGCGTCATGTTATCTTCACTGTTATCGGTTGTCGCTTGTCTTGATGGGTTTACTGGAAGAAGAAATGCAACAGATCGGATTTATTTCGTGACACTCATATCGAAAATGTTGAAGATAAGATCTCTGTTCGAATTATCTGCATGCAGTTTGATCATAGCTATCTAACGGACTAACGTCGGTGGTATACATCAGAGAAAAGAAAAAAAGGCAGACGCTGTCTATGATATGTCGAAACGCAGTCCGATACACCGCTCCTGCGAGACTGAATACTGCTCCTATTGGCAGTGTGCCGTCAGTCGAACGCCGTAAAACGCCTGGTATGTCATGAAACTTTTGTTGTCGGATCCAGCTCGGTAACGCTTCGAGTCAAGACGGTCGGATCGTCTCGTTACGTCAAGGCACTGGAAGCATCCATGCGATGGTTGCTCTACCAGCGGCGGCTTCCGAGAGGGGCGTTGTTACCGCCGGACATTCCACCACCTCCACCACCACGTCCATAGCCTCCGCGACCACGGCCACGGCCGCCCCAGCCACGTCCACCGCCGCCGCCACCGAAGCGAGCCATCTCGGCGAGACGAGGGTCAATTTGCTGCTTTGCCTCAGTGAGGACGTTGACGAGATCACGAGCCTGCTTGGAGTCTGTTGTACAGTCAGCAGTGATCTTCAAATGAAGTTGACCAAACACTTACTTTCAGTGGTGAAAAGGGTAATGGCGGTACCCTTGGCACCGGCACGACCAGTACGACCGATACGATGGATGTAGTCCTCGGAGTTGTTTGGGTAGTCGTAGTTGATGACGTGGGTAATGTTGCGGACATCTTGATAAATAGATTAGCAGCTGCTACGAGCGCGTATTGCAGTGAAGCGAATCCTCTGAGGATCGCGAAATCTGCAACGTTCACTCTCTGCCACACTCGACGCACTCCAAGTTCATGGAGGTCTACAACGACTTTCACAACATACATTTCACGGGCCGCAAGAGGATCTCTTGGTCCACTACGAATCCTTGGAAGCGCAAAAAGCCTACAGTGCGCAGCCTGGCATGCGAATCACCTCTCTACAACGAAAAGAAGCACATTGTGGGTGTGCTAGAGGTAGAGAAGTGAAAGCGAGAAACAGCGAGTTCACCTCGCCGAGTCTCCCAAGGAATCATCTGGTTGGTAAACCTGTGGTAGAAGATTGACGGCCCTAGACAACAAAGTCATGTATGTGCAAAGCGCACGAGTTGAGGTCTGTAGAACAAAGCTACAGACCAGATGCAAATAGTAACGCAGAGATCGCGAGACAGAAAAGGAAAAGCGGAGAAGAAGAACATGATGGGGAGGAAAGAAAAAGGGATTGCAAGCATACCGATACCACGCGAAGCGACGTCAGTCGCAACCATGACGGGGCTCTTTCCGGTCTTGAACTCGTTGAGCACCCAGTCACGCTCGTTTTGCTGCTTGTCACCGTGAATAGCTGTAATATGTTAGCAAGAGGACTTTGGTAGAACCTCGATAGAAACTCACAAAGCGCTGGCCATCCGTCTTGACGAAGGAATCGGGTAATCTCGTCGGCGACACGCTTGGTGCCAGTGAAGATCAAGACCTTGCTCTCCTTGTCCTCCATAACACGCTCGAGGTGCTTAATGCACTTGTCACGCTTCTCGAACTCTGAAACAACCTCGACGACCTGTGTGATGCGGTGGTTGGCGGAAAGCTCCATGGAACCGATGTTGACCTGGATGAAGTCGGTCTGGTAGTCGGCGGCCAACTGTCTGACGTCCTTTGGCCAAGTAGCAGACCACATGCAAGTCTGACGATCTGGGCGAATCTGGCCGATGATCTTGCGAATCTGAGGCTCGAAACCCATGTCCAGCATACGGTCAGCCTCGTCAAGAACCAAGTAAGTGACACGCCTGAGGTTGGTCTTGCCGGCCTCGAGCATGTCGATCAAACGACCTGGAGTAGCAATGCAGATTTCAACTCCCTTAGAGAGATCTCTGATTTGTGGTCCCTTTGGAACACCTCCGTAGACACAAGTGTTCCTGTGCGGGAAGACTTTCCAAACTTGCTGGCCTCCTCTTGAATCTGGACTGCAAGCTCACGAGTTGGAGCAAGGATAAGGACGATTGGGCCGTCGCCTGGAGCGAGAAGTGGTTGAGCATTGATGTGTACAATGGCGGGAAGAGTGTAGGTGAGGGTCTTTCCAGAACCAGTCTCGGCAACACCAGTGACATCTCTTCCGGAAAGGGACATTGGCCAACCCTGAGATTGAATAGCTGTTGGCTTGGCAAAGCCCTGGGCCTTGACTTCGTTCATAACGTAGCCAGGGAATCCAGCTTCGTCGAATGTTTCGACTGGGCGTGGAATATCGGTGCCCTGAATTGTGATATTGTTCTCCTTGCGGAAAGCGTCAACCTCGGCTTGCGAGCGAGCGCTGACGGCTGGGTCCTCCTTGTAAAACGACTTTTCGAACTTTGGCATGGTGTTAAGATCCCATTCCTGGGTCTTGAGACCGGAACCAAGCTGGCCCATGCGGTCATTGCTCTGGCCATAACCACCACCGCCGCCGTATCCGCCGCCACTAGGAATGAAAGTCAGCGCATGAAGAGAAAAATTGCGAGAAACGATGGCTGCACAAGAAGCGACCTCGTCTGTTATATTTGCACATACCCGTAACCTCCACCGCCGCCACCGTATCCTCCGCCACCACCGTAGCCGCCACCGCCGCCGCCAGAGTAACCTCCGCGACCGCCGCCGCGACCACCGCCGCCGTAGCCTCCTCCACCACCACCACCTCCGTATCCGCCTCCGTAAGACATTCTGACTTGATTTGTGAGAGGTCTGTGTTGTTGTCTTGTTGTTGCGTGTGAGCTGAGGATGAAATTAAGTGAAAGAAGGAAGAGACCGTCGAAAGAGCAAAAGTGTTGTGAGGTTGTGAGGGAAGGTGAAGAGAAAAAAGTTGAGCGTGATGCAATGCGCGGCTAACGTCTGGAGGCAGCCGCAGAGAAATTCTTGCCCTTCTTTTGCGCCAAGACCTTCTAGCGCCAAAACGCCGCAGCTGCAGGGCAAGCAAAAAGTCAATCCCTGGTCAGTCTTCGGCGGTTGCAGTCAACCTCCGACTCACTTTACTGCTTCTTCAGGCGCTGTCATGCTTCGAAGATATTATTTGCTTTTATCTAATACTGTGCTTTGTTTTCGCCAGATCTGTTGGCAGTTGTAAAGCCTCGATCTACCATCTGATTCCACGGAACTGGACTGCTACACTGTCTCCTGCCGTGTCGCTCATCGTCTGGCGGCGCTCATCGCCATATCCCAGAAGCCAGCCTCCATCGTTGTCGCACGAGTAAATATCCTGACTAGCTCTTCAATCCGCTCTGGTGATTGCCTTTTGACATGCTTCTCAATCAAAGCTCGGCCCTTCTTGACAGCCGCCGAGTAGTCCTCAGCCACGTAGTTCTCGATCCATTGCTTGTATCTGTTGGCGTTTTCGGGCGCCTTTGAATCTTGTATGGAGTGGAGTCGATGTCCGATCATGTGGTAACCGAGCAGACACGGAAGCATGGCTATCTGCAACGCGAGCCAGTCTTGAGACTGTCCCACGTCCAGTATCCATCGGCTGTAAGCTGTACAAGCCTGGTGTTCCTCCACGGTCTCCATTTCTTGCCTGGTGATGCCCAGCTGCTCGCACTCCTTGATGTGCAGCTGAGTTTCCGTATAGACGTGCATGACGATGTCTGCAGATGCTGCTACACCGTCGAGATCTTGAGCTTTGTATGCGGCGAGAGCGTTTGCTCGTGCGAATTGTGTGAGATAGAGATAATCCTGGATCATATAGAATTTGAAGCAATCGAGCGGAAGCGTACCGTCGCCCAATCCTTCGACGAAATCGTGATGCGTGAACTTCTTCCATGCGGGCTGGACTTCAGGCAGCTCGAGCACATAGTCGATGAATTGCTCGGGAGGAAATGGCATCCGCTTGAGCGAGTGGAAATGGTTGATTGGACCAGATCCTTTGCCCAGATCGACGCTCATCCTGATACCGGCCTCCACATAACGAGTCGCATCACGTACTGCTTGTCTGACATCCATGCCGGTGGCCACATTGCAAGCGATGGCCGAAGCAAGAGAACATCCAGTGCCGTGGGTGTTGCGAGATTGCTGATATGGTCCCTCGAAGACCGAATATGATCCTTCGCTGTAGAGAACATTGACAACATAAGTCATCTTTGATTTGTCATTCGTGACTTTGCGATCTTTGTCAAGAGGGCAATGGCCACCTTTGATCAGGACATGCTTTGGACCCAACTCGGAAACAGAGAGAGCAAGTCGTTTCAGACTCTCCAGATCCTCAATCTCACCATAGTCCTGACCCTTTTCCTTGAGTATTAGAAGGGCCTCTGGTATGTTTGGTGTGACAAGACTCGAGATTGGTAAGAGCTGATCGCATAATGTCTGAATTGCGTTCTCGGCAAGCAGTCGTGCACCGCTGGTAGCCACCATGACCTGAGTATGCTTTAGTTTGGGTGATACATCACAAACTTCCTCCAACGTACGGGATCAATGACAGAGAACGACACATTGTACTTCTTCAGCGATTCGACGACGACACTGATTGTAGTGGCCTGCGCCAACATGCCTGCCGTGGATTAGCAGAAGAACGTCCGTTGCGGATTGTAAATCGACCAACCAGTCTTGACCACATCGATGCCAATGTCAGTGGCACAAGCATCTATCTGCTTCTGCACAAACGTCGATGGAATTTCGTGAATGTCTTCTACTCCTTGGGTGTTCTGGGCCGTCAAGGCTGTCGTCGCGGTCATGGCATAGCAGCCATGAGCTGCGATAACCTTCTGATCGGCCTCGAGACCACTAGTACTGATCAGTCATACATACTATAGAGATTTAAGAAGAACATACGCTCCACCAGAGCTGTCTGAACCAGCAATGACCAGTATTTTCTTGGCGCTAGACATGGTATGGACTAGACTCAGCATCGTAAACAAAAATTGTTCCGAACAGGTCCCCTCCGCTGACGTCACACATGTTTGCTCGTGTGCTCAGGAATCACCTTTTTGACTGTTACTACACGACACAAATTAGGGACATGAAGTGGACGGAACTTTTAGAGAAAATCAATGAATCAGGGTATAGTGCAATAGTCCTAGTGACCTAACAAAGCAGACATGAGGTCCCGTACCAGTCAGTCCGAATCACTGGCCTCGAAATCAGAGATATCTGGATCTCTCACCAGCGTATACTCGAATCGTCCGTTGACTTTGGCCACAATAGCCTCACGAACAATCTCCTGCTCCGCGTCTGACAGCTTGTCATTGATCTGTGCTCGGTCGACTGAAAGCACGAGTCCTTCGTTGCCTGCCGTCAGCTTTTCAACAAAGTCCAGAAGACCGTTAAGCGAGAACTGCGTCAATCCACTGAACCCTAAGCTTTTCAGGTATGGCAGTCCAGAAAGTCTTTCGAGACTCAGATCAGTGATGCCATATCCGTCGATGAGCAACTCCTCCAAGCTCGGTAGGTGCTCCGACAGTCTCGCTATCTGGTTGTCGGAGAAATATTCTGTAATTCGAGTCAAGCTCAACCTCTTCAGACCTTCAAGTCCGCAAATGCAATTACACAATGTCTCGACATCATCACCAAAGGCACCATCTGCGTCCGCCTTCAGGAGCAGACTGGTGAGATTGCTTTGACGGCCTATTGCTCGGTGGAAGTCCTGGTTGTCCTTTACCATGTACAACGAGTTCTCTGAAGCGTTGATCTGTAGGTAGTCGAGAGCGATATCCGTCTTCTCAAGAACCGGTGTGAGCAGAGCTGGTGCCGAGATGAAGTTCGACAAAGTGATATCGCGGATGGCATGAAGCGAGGTCAACCAAGCGACCATACCACTAAACACATCATTCTGGGTAGCTTTCAGATCCGTCGGAGGTTTGAGATCGGTCAAGGTCAATGATTCGATGGCAGTGCATGGCTGCAGCTCGCCAAGTCCTTGCAAACCCATGTCACTAATAGCCAGATGTAACGTTACAAGAGAAGTGGCATGGTGTGCAAAGGCCTTGCAAGTTTCCAGGCCGATACCACATTCGCTTTCGTTCTGGAAGAATTCTAATGTGTTCGGCTTCATACGTAATAAGAACCGCGCAAGATGCTGGTCAGAACTATCATCGTTCATCCATTGATATATCTCCAGTTTGTTGAGATGAGGGCAGCAGCTGACGAGAGACTCTTGGATCCTGTCATCCGCCAGCGCTTTACCGTCGCCGAGTTGCAGAAACTGCAAGTTTTCCAGGCGCAAAGGCCAGTCCAGCAAGGCAGAGGAGAAGACGTCCAAGCCAGGCATGACCGGCTCTGTCAAGACTTCCAGCATGGGCGCTTGTTGAGTGATGGCATCGCCAACAGCGAGCAGAATCCCGCGAACGTTCAGTCGTGGTCTCCGAGGACCTTTGGCACTGAAAGGCGTGTCCATTTTCATGTCGAAACGAGCAAGTCCGCCAGAGAAGAAGTTCTTAGCTATCTTGCCACGAAACTTCTCGTCCTCGAGTAGAAAGTTCAGATTCCTCAGATCCAGAACTCGTAGATAGCGACAGTAAGGATACATGGTCTTTCCCAGACTGGAAAGTAGTATTGATCGCCATAAGATGGACCATTTTTGCACCAGTAATTCCTGGACGTGCATTGGAAACGTCTCATGATCACCTCCTGAGACCGATGAACTGCTGCATATCTTGTACAGATTCGAAAGAGCTCCGGCTGCTGCAAATACTTTGCTAGAGACTGCGCAATTGAACAGGGCCCCGACTTCGAGCTGTTCGGCCAGCTCGATACATAACAGATGCAACAAGTCTGTTGGCAGCACCGGAGTCGTCGCCATGGGGAAAGCAGTGGTTATCGTCGAGCTTGTTGATTCATTCGCTTCTGCTTGTGCGAGTAAAACTGCCACGTCAATAGATGCCTGGGTTGCCTTACTGTGAGGCAACAATGGCAAGCTCTTAATTGAGGAGACACGCGTTTCCTTATCGATAAGCGACGCGTCTCCCAATCAGGAAATACATGTACTATTCATCCCACTTCTACCGACGACGACGACGACGACGACGTCGACAGGAAATAGCACGATAAATCAATATCGATATGGCGGACGACGAAGACTACAACAATACTCACCGAGCCTTTCTGCAGGTCTTCCTCGCAAAAGGCACCCTCACATTCGAGGAAGCGAAGCCCATCCTAGCCAATATACAGACAACTAACGGTAAGCCATTTCAGTCACATGTAGGAATAAATACTGACGAGACAGACAATAATGAGCGCGAGACACTACCAAACGACATCACAGAACCAGACTTCAACAACTACATCACAATTCTGAACTCAGCAATCTCCCCCTTCGACCTCGAAATCCGCAGCTCTCTCTCTCAGCACGACCGAACCCGCATCTTCGCCCTCGTGAACACGACCTCGGACGCGATAACACAACTCGCAACGACCCACAGCGCCGACGAAATAAGCTTTCTGAAGCGGGTGCTGGACGCCATGTTCGAGACTTACAACACCGGGCGTGAAGAAGTCATGGCGGTCACGTCGCTGCAGGCGCTCAAGCTTGCACGGCCGCCGGTTCAGGCCTTACAAGCGACGCAGGACGGAGAGATGACTCAGGGAGCTGCTAGCCAGGGCCTCACAAAGTTGGAGGCGGAGAGGATGCTCCAGTCGCTTGTGGCTGAGGGCTGGTTTGAGTTGAGTCGCAAGGGGTACTACTCGCTCAGTCCGCGGGCGTTGATGGAGTTGAGGGGGTGGTTGATGGAGACTTACAACGAGGCGGATGAGGAGGATGAGGACGAGGAGAGGGTGGATCGGATTAAGATGTGTCACGCTTGTAGGGAGATTGTCACAGTGGTGAGTACAGACGAGTGGGGATCGGTGAAGAGTCATGCTGACGCACACAGGGTCAACGATGCGCGAACCTCGAATGTTCCTGCAGGTTACACAACTTCTGCACGAGGAATGCTTTCAGGGCGCAGCAGAACCAGGAGATATGTCCGCTATGCAAGACTGCATGGGATGGCCAGCAGTTCGTAGGCGAAAAGGCGGCAAGGGCGCAGAGAACCAGTACCGGAGGTAACTCGAGGCGGACAACCATACAGACGAATGGCGGAGAAGAGTCCGAAGACGAGTGAAGCAAAAGTCGCGTGTCGGTTTTCGAGGAGTGGGCCGGGACCACCGCTGATCGATGTAAATGACGCCCGTATTAGTATAGAGATACCCCATGACATGTCTAAACAACCAGTTGTAGCGAGTCTTTCAATTTTGAAAATGTTCCTTTTGATTGAGCCTGCATATTCGCATTTCATTCCGTAAACCAGCGCCCGGTCAAAGCCTCCCTTTGCCGATGCTTGCTAGCAAAAATGCATAACCGCGACGAGCACAAACTCCCATCTCC
>Ga0058702_10000105_pt1 | contig 68314 bp, 53 predicted proteins | sample AgamicOrSfe_FD_83781 | JGI IMG/M metagenome (GOLD analysis project Ga0058702, IMG submission 83781) | Agave microbial communities from Guanajuato, Mexico - Or.Sf.e | ecosystem: Host-associated > Plants > Phyllosphere > Phylloplane/Leaf | place: Guanajuato, Mexico | collected 2012-05-30 | reverse complement strand
CCGCCTCTGCCTCCGCTACCAAGAGCTCTTCCGCCTCTTCCACCACTGCCACTCCAGCCGCAGCCACACTCGTCGCCAGCTGCGCCCAGCTCGGATCTCCATTCCTCGACAGCAACAAGGTCACCTACGACGTCTACTGCGGTCACGACTTCCAGGGAGTCGGTGACATTGGCAACGCTGCCGTGAAGTCCTTCGCCGCTTGCTTCGCCGCCTGTGACTCCTACACCTCTCCTATCAACCTCGCCTCCCTCTCCACCTCGAACCTGAAGTGCCAGGCCATCGCCTACGTCGGCGGTACCGGTGCTGGTACTTGCTACTTCAAGAACATGAACGGTGTGACCTCCACTCCAAACCCCAACACCGGCGTCGACACCGCTTGGTTGCCATCTGCCTACAACTACACCATCCCTCAGTAGGAAGCTTGATCCAGAGTACAGAATGGATCTGATCCACAACACACCTTTTTCTTTTCTCACCACTCATTTGGATTCGTCGAGTTTCACATCTAAATCTTTGTCATTAGCTTTGCACCCACCGTTTGGCGGCATCGCGCACCGGACTTGTCTTGTGCTCCCATCTTTTCATATGTATATATCAGAGCATATCTCTGCCCCATACCATACTATATAGTGTATCAATTTCTTCAGATCAAGTACAACCGTCTATATGATAAGTCTTCGTGTGCCACTTGTTTCCTTGTGTCCGGGCTGAACATCACATACTGCGCACACTTCTAGCAGTCGTCCAACAGTATATCGGACTCTGCGTCCCTCTAAGCCTCCATCGTTGGTGCCCCTACGACTCGTGAAGTCACTCGTACTATGACAGCAATTTGAAAGGAAATACTGGCAATCTCAACACTGTAGTATGGCTATGACATTATACAGACGTATTATACTCCGTGTATGTAGATGCGTTTGGGTCAAGATAACGTAACAAACAAGTGAAGCTTGACATTGAAATTTCCATGAACTCGTTATGAACTCCATATGAAAGGGCACGGTGAGCACCAGCTCGCCCTATATACGCTACTCGACTCGGCTAGACTCTCCTGTGGTCCCTGATGTGTGCCAAGCTATCTCCTAGCCTACTGGAACAAATGCCCTTCTGTTGTCCATCGATGCATTGTTGTCCCGGAAGATCCGTCTAATCTCTTCCGTCGAGTTATCGTCTCGAAAGTTTCTGCTTTCTGACGATGACTTATTGTCTCGAAAAATCTTTCGCTTTCTCAGACTCATTCACCCTCGGTAACAATGGCGAAGTCTCAGAAGCCTCCGTCACAGCATTCGTCTTCTCGTCATCATACAAATCCATCATTCTCGAGGTTGACGGGCTAGCTCGCGGGTCGAGCGGAATCCGAAGGTTTACCCTCTTGGTCATGATGTGTTCCCCAGTAAAGCCCCGGCCATCGATCCGAAAGTTGACCTCCTCGCCTGTTCTCGCCAACACATCACCCCGCAGCAGATCCTGAGTCGAGTATATCCGCCTTGATCGGTCATTGTTGACGTAAAAGTACGCCACAGATCCTGTGACCGGGCTTTCTGGTAAGCCACGAGCGCGAGCGCTGTCACTCCTGGTGTCTTCGATCTTCAGTGACCAACAGAGCAGGAGACGAGGCTCCAAGTCGACACCCGTGCGTTCGATCCATACGTTGTCAATTCTTGTATCACTTTTAGTTGGGTTCCTCTTCCGGATGCAGATGCTTATTATATCAATCAGCTTTGACCCAGCGGGTGGCACCGCGCCCTCGAAAACGAGACTCAGGCCTTTAAGACCACTTTTTGTGCCGAGGTTTTGGTGAGTAAGTGTACTGATGTCTCCCTCGTAACCAACTTGGAAGCATGTCGTGGGGTCCAGCTCTTCCCTATCTGTGCCGTTTTCGTAGTGAAACTGAAATGAGATCGCGTCTGTAGTCAATGCCTGTCGGTACTTCATGATAAGCTCACAATTTTGGAAGTCAGCTGCGTTGAAATCGATCAAGCGTAAGGTGTGAGGCTCATTCGATTCATCCAATCGCGCGACATTTTTCTCATTCATAGTAACGGCCAAGCCATCTTTGGTAAGCGACATTTGAAGGCATTCATCAGGTCGCTGAGTGAGCATGCGGCTCGGTAGAACTGTATTCCATGCATTTTTCTTGACGGACCCTTCCCCACTCTCGAAGTTGCTGTAGAAGAAATCGCTTGAACCAGCAGCACTTTCCAGTGCACTCTGTACAATAGGCCAATCTTGGTACCAGCTTGGTTCATGCGTACCAGCTTTGCAGGTGCAAGCTTCCTTGGCATGCAAGGCCTCCCCAGCCCACATTGCGCGCTCCAAGGCGCCGGGTCCTTCCTTCGCTTTGTATTCATGCTCGACAGCCCAGGCCGGTGCGAATATTCCTGCAGAGAACCCAAGCTGCGCAAGTTTGGCCACGGCGCGACCACTGCCCGTGCCTCCTCCGCCATTAACAGGCCAAGTCTCCCTTTTAGGGAAATTCCCTGGACTGTTTTGAGCCCAGACATCGATGCCGAAGATTACTCGCTCTCGAGGTAAACCATTTGTCGAAGCAATTTCCCCGGCCTTCTGAGTGTCTTCAAGCGTCCAGGCGTAGTTGGTGAGAAGCGATCCAGCAGCCTTTGCAAATACCAGATTTTCTGCAGTCAAGCCATTGTGATAATGAACGCGATTTCGTGAGTCCAGAGCATCGTACCATATCACATTCCCATCGCCTACTCCGGCCTTCAATTGCTCCAAAAACCCGATGAGATGGTCTCTGTTCCAGCTTCGTATTGGAAATGTTTTTTCAATGTTGATGAGCCAGCCGTCAAAGCCGTACACTTTTGCCATTTCCGTGAGTTGAGTGGCCAGAGGATACACCCAGCCCATGCCATTCCAGCCAGTGGTCTGATTGCGAGTGAGAATACGGTCAATCATTACTGACCCGGGCTCGACCAGAAAGGTACCGAACGATTTAACTCCGTGTCGATGTAAGCTATTGGTCCAAGCTGCAGGTGGAATGCATATCAGCTTGTACAAGAAACGATGTTCAGCAAAATCTTACGTTATCTGTCAAGATGGTGCCACTTACCTTGTGGGAGAAATACACAAAGTTTTCGACATATGAGTGCCAATTGAGTACATAGTTCTTGATACCGAGCTCAGATTGCTCTGTATCGGCGCCCATGTGTTGCTCATAATCATGGTAGTTGCCAGCATAATCGTGGATCAGAGTCAGCTTGGCCTTTTTTGGTCGCGAGGAATTGTCTTCGAGCGAAGCTCGTTGCATCAGAGGCGTGTTGGCTCGCTGAAGGGGTAGGACCTGGTCAGCACGCCATTTGTCGAGCTCGTCGAATGTGTAGAAATAGGCAAAGCCTTTCAAAATATCGAGCTGCTGCTGTCGACGACGTTCCTTATCCTCCATGGGCGGTCTCTCCGGAAGGTTGTCACGTAGCCCATCGCGAATAGGTCTTAAGATGTCGTCGAGACGGCCTTTGATATGCCGCGACTGTGGGATACAGCAGAACATCGTGGTTGAAGCTGGTCCGGACAAATGATTGGGAATATGCTACTATAAGAAGGCTTTATACAGGCTCCTTCACTTGAAATGGGCAGCCTGATGGACTATCCGTATGATTGGGCAAGAGAGAGAAGGTCAAGAGAGAGAGCAAGGAAGGCGGTATGGACAACGTCACATGCAAATACGTGGAGTGCATGTGGGGCCAATTTACATTAGCTGCTTTGCTCCGCGTGTCTTGGCGCGTTTTTCTAGGTACAGTTGTCCACGTCCCTATCCCTGGCCGTTCAAACATTGAATGAAGTTCTCGGTGGTTTGCTTGCTCTACACGACACTTCTCGGCTTTCCCAGTATCCTCCTCTTGCGCTCTCGCGTCAGTCTTGAACTAAACCACCAAAGCCGCGTTCTGCGGCTTCCCCGTCCGCAAAGATGAACATCTTCCGTTTCCTGGGTATGCTTCGTCGTGAGATGAGTGTATGGAATAAGTCAATGCTAACCTCACTGCATGACAGGCGACTTGTCGCATCTGGTTTCGATCCTGATCCTCTTGCACAAGATGAGAACCTCCAGTGTACGCAATGGTTCAAATCCTCAAATCGGAGTTGCATCAGCTAAGACAACCTAGAGCGCATCAGGCATCTCCTTCAAATCGCAGTTCCTCTACCTTATTGTCTACGTTACGCGGTACATGGGTATTTCTCCCGAGATCAAGAGCTAGGCAAGCATTCGGCTAAGAAACATAGACCTCCTCTGGACCGACCCAACACGCAATGTTTACAACACCCTCATGAAGATATTCTTCATCGCAAGCTCTGGCTACACAATCTACCTGATGATGAACGACTACCGTGCCACACACGACAGGAACCTCGACACATTTAAGGTCCAGTACCTTTTCGGTGGTGCCTTTGTGCTCGCAGCTGTCTTTCCATACAAGTACAACTTTAGCGAGATTCTATGGGCTTTCTCGATCTGGCTCGAATCGGTCGCCATCATACCGCAGCTGTTTATGCTGCAACGGACTGGTGAGGCGGAGAACATCACAACACACTACATCTTCGCGCTTGGCGTGTACAGGGCGCTGTATATCCCGAACTGGGTGTACAGGTACTTTGCGGAAGGCTACTTTGACCTGATCGCGGTGATCGCCGGTGTGGTGCAGACGGTGCTGTACTCGGATTTCTTCTACATTTACTACACGAAGTAAGATCCGCCTGTCGTTCGGATCCGAGTATCTTTGCTGACCTGGTCATAGAATCATGCAAGGAGGTCGTTTCAATCTGCCCGTATGAGACTGCGCTTCGCTCAACGATGCTTTTCGTGACATCAAGCGGCGCCTCGGTCACAACGAGGTACGCCCCAGTCAGATTCTGGCCTTCCAGCACGCTGCACTCCATCAGCGGATGACTCCATAGACAATTCATAAACATCTTGAAATAAGAACAACATTATCCGGTTCTTGAATATTGGGATGGTAGCTTCCAAACTCGGGGATGTTTACGAAATCCTGGATATCATCAACTTTTCGGACGACTTGAAGCTGGACCACCCCCTACTTGTGAATGATGACGAAGTACCACTCGTGTTTACGCTTTGATCTTCTACCATAAAGGGTATTCACGACATATTGGGCACCATCATGTTACTCGAACGACTCAAAGCTGAACTACTCTTTGTGTATCAGCGGTGAAGAAGCACAATTCAACTTCCCAATTTTCTAAAGATAGTCAAAAAGAGTCATTAGATAAGGAACGGAAAGTGATCAAAGAAATATAATGGTAAAAATGGCATGTGTTTCATTACAAATTATCCGTGACCCCGTGAAAATGTTCTCAGCCCAGAATTGTAAACTCCAAATCCCAAAATCCTAAACACCGTTTTGAAAATTGTCCATTCCAGTCTCAGATCGGATCCGAGTCTCTACAAGAAGAAGACAGCGGCGGCACCGACAGCGAGGAGAGAGCCACCAGCGGCGACCTTGTTACCGGCACCGGTGAAGGCCTCCGGCTTGTATGGAGCGCTACCGTTGGCAGCAGCAGTGCTCTGGGCGACAGCAGCAGATGGGGTCATGGATCCAGTCTGTTGAGTGACGGCCTTGGTGATTGTGCATGGGCAGTCGGTGATGGTAAGAGTCTGGCTGGCGGTCGCCGTGTAGGTGACTCCGTTGTGGGTGACCTGGGTCGCGAAAGGGCAGTAAGTGGTGTAGGCGGTGACAACGTCAGTGACGTAGGCGACTGGAGCGGCGGTTCCGTTGGTGGCGGCGGCGGCGAAGCCAGCAAGACCGAAAAGGGCGAGGGTGGTGAACTGCATTTTGATGGAGTTGGTTGGGATTGGGTTGGTTTGGTTTGGTGGTAAAGAGTGTGGAGTAGTTGGAAGTGTTGGAAGGTTGTTAAGCGAGTGTGTTAATGAGAGTGATGCTGATGAGTTGATGAGAATAGAATGGAGGAGAATCAAGGACTCTTATAAGGACAATGGACTGCTATACCAGAGCATTGTAATGTAACAGGAGAAGTGGGCTTGCAATATCAGACCGTAATCGAGAGCGATAACCCTCTAACGGTTCATCTAAGCTTGCTCCCCAAGATACTAGAACGCTCCGAGGAGGAGCTGTCCACTTACTGAGGGCAATTAAGAAAGACCTCTTAGAGGCTGAGCTGGCCAACAAGACTGGAAATGCAGATCGTCCATTCTGGTCCAGGTTGTGAGTTATCTAGCACCATTCAATATGGACATCGTGTTGGCGGTATAGAATTAAGCATACAGCCAAGCTGTCAAACCATGGCAGAGGTCCCTTTGGTGGCGTCGTCATTGTTGTGCCTGGTCGAAGCTGATCAACAGCAATGTTGCAACCGTTGACGAGACCAGTAGTCTTCCTGCAACCGCGCATGAAGCCAACGGTCGTTCATCTCTAGAGCTCTTGGCTGCTCGTGTGCTGCATCATTCACGGGCCGGTAACGACAACAGTGCTCGTGTTGCTCTGTAAATTTGATCCTCGAGCCCACTGTTAACATTGCGGTGATGTCGTATGCCGCAGTATTGGAAATCGCCTCATGACCGATGCTGAGGGGTAAATGATGATTAGGGATGAGAAGGAGGGAGGTTCAACGACCAACCACAACAGGGCCCCACAAGGTCCAGGCGGCCATAACAGGCGACCATGCACAATTGTACAGTCGGCCGGATGTGCATAATTGTTCTCTATGTGAATTATACAGGTGCAAGTAAACACTGATCGTTTCTGAACAATTGAGCGTAGTATCTGTAGTCGATACTGCCTGAATGATTCAGGAACCACTAGCTGGGAGCTGGTTATCCTAGACAGGTCTGCGCGGTGTTCCATGTCATAGCCAGTTTACTCAATTGAACTTGAAACAGCGAAATAAGTCGTGTTGTATTTCGTACATCGTAGAAGGCTATCAAATGCATAAAGCGTGCTAGATCTTGAGCGCGCTGGGTAAGACGACGGGGTCCATCTTGGCTTGCAATATTGATATGCTGCGCTGCCAACACCGTAGCCGCCTTCTGCAACACCTTCAGTGCTTCAAGCATCGATCGACAATGTCAAAGCGATTTCAGGGCTTCCTCCGTCCAGCGTGAGCCATGCTCGTATCCGCCTCACTTTCTACACCTCAAGAGCATTTCCATGCTATAGCATTGAGGCTGCACTCCCGCAACGTCTCTACTCTCTAGATACGAGGGCGTTACGATTCTCTTCTTATCGTGGAAATCGTACCAATAGTGCCTTGTAGCTCCGCACATTTCCAGTACTTGGTGCGGACTTGTGCTTCGGATGGTAGTGCCCAGCCGTCAGTGTGACCAAAGTCGGTTCGTTTAGAACGACCCGCGAGTGAGTCGCCGCGCGTGTGTGCTGTGGGGGCCCCTCCCAGGACAGTGGGTCTTGCAGGCCGAGGATGGCATTCGCTCCAAGTACCGTCTGTTGCTGTGCAAATGCTTCGCAAACCGTATCTGGTAGATCGGAGGCTAATGTCGCGCTCGAGTGCCACCAGGGATAATCGTCATTCATTCCGAAAATTCGTAATCGTCGTGATCATCAACCGTCGCCAGTCATTCGTTGTTCTGGAGAGGGAGTCTTCAAACCCAGAGACGGCTCAGAAGAGTTCTGTACCATCAGGCCCTTGGGTGAAGAACTTGTAGAAGGACGTTTTGTTGGTCTGGCCGGTGAGCTGGACTGTCTTCGTGACGGCGATTCGACTTCGCTGTTATGCACAACAGCTTTCACTTCGGTTTTATCGAACTAGGAAGAATTAGCAGATGAATATGCACGATCAAAGACACATGCGACTGACCTGCTGTGAGTCTCGTTGACCCAGTCCGCGCTCCGAGGCGAGCTTCTCTGCGGCTTCTCGCCTCCTGACGACCTCTGCGTCCTCGTTCCGCCGTGCTCGTTCCTCTTCCTGCTTCAGCTCTGCCAGGGATGGTATGATCCTGATTGGACTCTCGACGGTCTCTCTCGTGGGTGACTTGCTGCTCTCTGCGCGGGAAAATCGTTTAGAATTCCTTGAGCTCTTGCTTGACAACGTTCCAGTAGACTTTCTGGACCCTGCCTTGGGCCGCTTTTTGGACTTTCCTTTGGGATCTTCTTCCGAGCCATTGTTGGTGGTACGGCGTTCCAGGACCATTGCGAACTCGTCATCAAGCTCCATAGCATCGTCTTCATCCTCGCTTGGGAACAAGTCTCCCCGCGAGCTGAGAGAATCACTCGTTGCCCCACTTCCTGCCGTTCCACTCCTTGATCTGCCATGTTTCCGCTTTCGACGACCTTCCTCCTCACTCTCCTCAAGCAGAGCTTCCCCCTCTGGCGCATTGTATTTCCTTCCCTCACCTGGATGCTCTTGCAGATTCGCGGCGCTGGGCTTATAGCGTAGGACTTTGCCGCCTCCAATCTTGCCAGTGAGCTTCCCGAAAAGGCCGAAGTATGAAGAGGCCGGTATACCCGTGACGTCTGTGTTGACATCGAGAATCCCGCTCTTTCTTCTCCCTTTGGCGTCTCGTCGCGTGCCGTAGCTCATGGCCCTTTGCCGGCTCGGCTGGGCGTCAGTGATACCAGACTGGTCACCGCTAAGCAATCCATCATACTCGTCATCGCCCCAGCCCAATAAGCCATCGGTTTCATCATCCTCCCAGTCGTCATAAAAATCAAAGTTGAGCTCAGCGCGTCCTCGTGACATGCGATTGCGGCGGGAGCGCTGATCGCGCGGCGGGAAACATCGGTCTATGCATGGTTCGAGGCACGAAAAGACGCTGTTCAGACAGGGATTGACAACGTGTTGCGAGAAGATGAAGAGCTGGCTTTGTGCTGATTCATTCGCAGACTCGATCGTCTGAGAGATCTCATTGAGCGTTCTCCGGAATCGGGGGTCTCCACGCCGATACATCACGGTCTCAGGAGTGATCTGTCATACGCGCGACGATGGGCTCTCGTTAGAGTGGTTGACTGAGGCAAGTGAAATTTCAAGATCGATGATGGCATCGAGAATCAGCTTAAGTTATTCGTAAGCTGGACGGGAGTAGTACGTACTGTAGGAATGAACAGCGGAAGAGCTCCGCATTCCCCAGACTCCGGCTAGCACCGAGCTTCCAGCCGCGAACCAACCTTAATTTCTGCATCAAGGTTGCGGCACGGGAACGTGGCCGCGATCTCGACGCCCATGGAACATTTCGGCGTTCCAGCAATTAATCGACGTGGGCGCCCACATCTGGTGGCTACTCTGCACGCACGGCAGGAGTTGCAGTATCCAGCACAGCATGGAGAACCCTGTTCACGTTCATCGGATGTATCAAGCATGCATGCAATCCTAATGTGATATGGAATTCGTTGTGGTATTGCGAATCTCTTGTATTGTGCTTCGTGTCGGCGCTGAGCGGCGACAAAAGACATCGATCGCTGATCTCACAAAATTCTAGACCGGCCAGGCCCGCCGATCTTCTTTCAGGAACCGCTCGGTCCTGTAAACTACTTTCTTACGAGACGGTTGAGCCCCCTCGTGATTTTCGGTAGTTGTTGCTCGTTCTGCTTTTCTCCTCAGCAGGGAAATGTTGTGGGTTTAGCAAGAACCGTTTCTGGTGTTGAAGTTCCTTGACTCGTACCTCTTTATTTCTTTACAATCTTCCTGACTGCGGGCGCTCGGTTCCCTGGTAGACGGCAGCGACCATGCACTATGGTGTGTAGCGGCATAGCACGCAGACTTCCCGTGATGAACAAGATCGCTGACAATTGTCACAGTGCGCTTCCTCAAGACGCCCAAGGTCATCGCCAAAGACGGTAGAGTCGTCTTACAGGCAACTGTCACAATCACCACCGACCTCGGCGAGACCTACTACCCGCGGGATATCGCTCTTGCTGCTACCCTTCGATCCTCCGACCCAGACGGCGATGTTTACCTACGAAGGAGTTTCGAATGGACTGATGGAATGAGGGCACTACCACTAAGTGTCGATATTACTCGAACTGAGGTAGAATGGCCTGCAAGATTCCACGTCAGCCTCAAGAGCGGTATTGGGTATCTTACAGACCACCTGGAGAGCTTCAATGAATACGGCGACACTCCCTCGATCATATCGGCCTGGAGCGACGATATCAATGCTACAAGGGGCAGATTCGAACCATCACGACAAGTCGAGCGTCAGTTTATGCCACTCACTCGACGACCGCTCCACATCTTCGAGGATACCGGCGAAAGCATCGCCCGACATCTGTGGTATGTATTGCCGACCGAGCGAGATATTACAAGGGAGGTTGCTGACAAGAGACAGGGACGGAAGCCTCGCTCTGACTGCGTACATCGATCAAGTAGTCGCGCTGCAGGCAGAGACAAGCATGCCTTTACTGGAGAGAGCCCTCATTACTGCAACATACAAGAAGCTGAATGTGATCGAGTTGGGGTGTGGCTGTGGAGTCGTTGGAATCGCTCTCAGTCAGACGGTACCAGATTGTGACGTCCTTCTTACCGATCTTCCAGAGGTTGATGAATTGGTCGCGCGCAACATTGGTGTAGCAAGTCCAGCCATGTCGTCTCACCTCGAGTTCGCCGCACTAGATTGGGATGCGCCTCTACCTGCGGCTGTACAGTCACGAAATTTTGACATCATCGTAGCAGCAGAGTGCATCTACAATACAGACAGCATACCGCCGCTCGTGAAGACTCTGTCGGCTTTGGTCAAACGATCTCCCAAAGCGGTCGTGGTAATTTCCACAAAGTTTCGACATGACAGTGAACGGATGTTCCATGATCTTGCTGCGAAAGCTGGATTGATCGAGAGCAGCAGCGCCAAACTCCCCCTACCAGGAGAGCCTGGGCACGGATATGGAGACTTCTCTACTCACGTCGATCTCCATATCCTTCACGGAAAGAATTACAAGTCGACATTCAGCCCCGATGGTTTGGAAAAGGCATTTGACTTGAGCTCTGGCTCGGAATGATTTAATGAATGAACGTTACCTTCTTATTTGGGGCTTCAAATCACTGACAGAACGGCTGAGAAGACATCAGGCAATGGTACTCCACCGTCTTTGTCATTGTATGCAAGGAAGCATTGCATTTGGTACTTTGCATGGGCACGGCGCTATTTTGGGGCGAGGCATTGCATACGGTATCGGAGACAGCTGGTTATGGAAGTATTCACTTCAGGTCATCTTCTAGAGCGGATCCGCTAGAGTCTGCCACGAATAATCAAATATCGTTCGGATGCTCATCGGCTCGGATTATTGAGAGACCTTGGCTGAGGGACAATATAACATGATGAAGATTAAATAATGTCCTGTTTGAGCCTTCGAGGCAACAGAAAATGTCAGATGCGGCGCATGGTGAACACGCGATGAAAGCAGGTTCTGTCCAATCACAAATCGAAAGAATGAGGAAGTCGCGCTGGAGCCGCCGATCCGGCGCCACAAACACTGCAGTGTGCGCATTCAATGATTCGGGTAACAGTCGTGCGTCATCTGCTCCGCTTCGAACGCTACGAAAGTTGGAGGCACATGAGCACAGTGCGCTCAATTTTTACACACTTCGAGTTGACCGTGCACCGCATTCTTACACCTACAACTTTCCCCTCTGTACGGCCATACACCACAATTGCCTCATACTCGCTCGAGAGACTATCCTTTGCGCCCTTTTAGACGCAATCAATCCCGGGTAGCGTGTCGGTCGACGTTCCCGCAGTTGTCGAATGTAAGCGAAGATTCTTCCCGCGCCCGCAGACCTACAAATACAATCAATTCCTTCTTCCACCACCTTTTGCCATTGCCCACAACTCAACTCCTCGAACCGCTCACTACGGTCAGCCGGATAACAGTTGACTGACCTCCGTCCCAGACATCGGCCGTCGTCCGCATCCAAAGTGTCTTTGGCCATTCCAAAGGCACCCGTTCAGCACGGCTCCCGCTTTCCCGGCGTGTTTTCAGAAAGACTTCACCATTGTCACCCTACGGCACAGGGACATCCTCAACACGCTTCCGCCCCCATCACACCTTGGCTTCCACTAAAGAGCTAGAAAATTTGTTTTTCAGTTCGGAACAGAACCCAGACTCGGATTGTCCACCTACACCCTTGCCGCATAGGATTGTCTCTGACCCTCCGTCTTTGGAGGGCTCGGAGAGGGCTCGCCCAGGAGTCGGCTTTAGTTACGCACCGTTCAAGCCTCCATAATACCTTTCGGAGCATTTAGGAATTTCTACTACATCGCTCACCCATACTACCCGAACTGATGGTTATGGCACCTTCCGCAATCACGACCACTGAAGAGTCTTACGCAACTTTGTCTCTCAAACCCTGTGATGTCCAAATCACTAATTATGAGGTCCAAAGGACTAGACCAGCCGGCGCTCGCCTTTCGAGGGACTTGATTGGAGATGCCCTGAAGAAGAGGGTCGAAAATATTGACGAGGATACCTGCGAGCCAGGAGAGGAGGATGCGTTCTTTGTTGCCGACATGGGCGACGTCTACCGCCAGCACCTGCGCTGGAAGAAGCATCTTCAGAGAATCAGGCCACACTATGGTAAGTCCTCGGGTCTTTGCTATCATCTATGCTGTTTCTAACATTTGTGCAGCTGTCAAGTGCAACCCCGACCCTGAGGTTCTGCGCTTGCTGGCTGGTCTCGGCACCGGTTTCGACTGCGCCTCCAAGGCAGAAATTGAGCAGGTGCTGCGATTGGGCGTACCACCAGAGCGTATCATCTATGCTCAGCCATGCAAGACCAAGTCTTTCATCCGTTATGCAGCCAAAGAAGGCGTCCGCCAGATGACTTTCGACAATGCCGATGAGCTGTACAAAGTCAAGGAGATCTTCCCGGACGCTGAGCTTTTCTTGCGTATTCTGACCGACGACTCCGCCAGTCTTTGCCGATTGAGTCTCAAGTTCGGAGCATCGCTCGACACCACCGCCGATTTGCTCGCTCTTGCCAAGAAGCTGGACCTCAACGTCGTAGGTGTTGCTTTTCACGTTGGCTCTGGCGCTTCCGATCCCGAAGCCTTTCAGAAGGCCGTCCGCGATGCTCGTTTCGTCTTCGACCAAGCCGCCACTTTCGGATATCACTTGAAGACTCTTGACGTCGGTGGAGGCTTCGTCAGTGAGACTTTTGACGACATGTCTCTGGTCCTTTCGGAGGCCATTGACGAGCACTTCCCACCAAGTGTTCGCGTCATCGGAGAACCTGGACGCTTCTACGTCTCGTCGGCTTTCACTATCGCCGCTCATGTTATTGCCCGTCGCTCAGTCGAAGACAAGGAACTGGGCTTGACTAGCTACATGCTCTACCTGAACGACGGCGTGTATGGCAATTTCAGCTCGATCATGTTCGACCACCAGCATCCTATCCCTCGTGTATTGAAGGCTGGTCACAACATCCGTCATCTCGCTGATGCACACGATGAAGCTGATGGTGTTTACGACCACAACAAGCGTGCGATCGAGTACAGTGTCTGGGGACCAACTTGCGATGGCATCGACTGCATCTCTGAATCATGGTCCAGCACCCATACTCTGGATGTGGGAGACTGGCTCTACTTCGAAGAAATGGGGGCCTACACCAAGTGCAGTGCGACCAAGTTCAACGGCTTCACCGACAGCCACGACACTATTTATGTATCCAGCGAGCCTGGTGCAACTTCTTTGCTTGGTTACTGAGGCGCAACGACACGGGGGACAAAAGTTCGGTCTCATTCTGGGGAGGAAAGCGATTGTGATAATCCTTAATAGGTAAAATTGATGTTTTTTGGTGATGTACCTACAATAGAAATAAAACCTTGATTGCATCGAATATTGTACAGCGAAGGCCGCCTTATACCAACGTGAATATTGTCGCTATAATTTTCATCTGATCAGCCAGAGGTCAGTTCCATGCTGACTCGCTGGTATTGGTCGCGCCCGCGTCTCTATCGCGCCAAGACATCGATCAGGTAGCCAACGAATGGCGTCACCGCCGATCAGTTTAAAGATCACTGAGGCAATCACACATCAATATAACTTGTATTCGCACGTTTATGTTAATCGCACAACCTGCGTACATTTCGACCGCATCCTGATTGAGTCCGGTACTAAGTCCTGCAAAGCTCGATACTCGCGGGCGCGTAAAAACGGAAGCGCAGTGCGTACGACAAGACCGCCTCGAACCTTCTCCCGCAAACCATTATAATCTTGCTCAAGTGGGTTTCACATCCTCATACCCCGACCTTGCAACTTATCCAGTCTCGCATACGGTTGCACCACATAACAGCTCATCATGGACGACGATATCGCACAGTTTACGGCAATCACATCCGCTGAGCCTGAGAGAGCTCAGCAATACCTGTCGTTGACCGACGGCAACCTGGAGCAGGCGATCCAGCTTTTCTTTGACACTGGCGGAGTAGATATGGGTGCTACAGTACCATCACAGCCCACGCAAGCCACAACACAACCGTCTACCAGTAACAGAGGGGACGAAGGTGGCATAATCTCGATTGATTCAGATGATGAAGACGAACGTCTGCCGGCAGGCTCAAATCTCGAAGATGACGAAGCTATGGCGAGACGGTTGCAAGAAGAAGCTTATGGCGCAGGAGGCGCACAAGAAGAGGTCAGAGCGCCTATGGCTCGGCGTACAGAAGCACTGGTCGGACCAGACGCGGCCTGGGACAGTGGTGCCGATGACATGAGGTCGGCCATGGCAGAGCAGATGATGGCAAGGCAAAGGAGAGGTGAGTACTCAAACAATAAGTCCTTACCAGCTCTGACAGGTTCCTTACAGCGAACCGACCAGGCATATTCAATCAAGGCCCCACGGTCTGGGATGACGAGGCTTCTGACCCGGACGCCCATCGTCGTGGTCTCGCTCGCGCGACTGGTGGAGCTTCAGAGGCTTCAGCAAAGTCCAATCTACTCGCAGAACTTTTCCGCCCTCCTTTTGACTTGATTGCACCCTTCACATGGGACGAAGCCCGCGACGCCGGAAAAGAGGACGAAAAGTGGATAATGGTGAACATTCAAGATCCAGCAATTTTCGACTGTCAAGTGTTGAACCGAGATATCTGGAAGAATGCCTCGGTCAGGGAGACGATCAAGGAGAACTTCATCTTCATGCAATATTCGAAAGATGACCCACGTGGTGATCAGTACATCAACTATTACTTCCAGCAGCGCGACAACGATGACTCGTACCCACACATCGCCATTGTTGATCCTCGGACGGGAGAACAGGTCAAGGTCTGGTCCGGTCCTCCTGTGCCAAAACCGTCTGACTTCTTGATGGACTTGCACGAATTTTTGGATCGCTACAGTCTCAAGGCGTTTGCCAAGAACCCAGTCGCCAACAGGAAGCCAGAGAAGAAAACCAAGGATGTGGAGAAGATGTCGGAGGAGGAGATGCTTGAAATGGCAATGCAGAACAGTTTGGCGAACGGAAGCGGCGGCCCAAGCAAGAGCAAGTCAGCTCCGGATCCCGACGCTTTGACAAGAGAAGAGCTCGCAGCTCAGGGCAACGCCCCTACGGATGCGATGGACGTAGCGGACACTGGCATTCCGCTCAACGGCACGAATGAGGAGGCAGAGTCAACTCCATTTTCGCGCATTCCCTCGGATAGATCGCATGAGGAACCCACTGACCCAGCCGCTTCTACACGCATACAATTCAGATGGTCAGGCGGCAGGATCATTCGACGTTTCGCCCTTACGGACACGGTTCAAAGAGTCTATGAGTGGCTTAAGGCCTCCCCACCGGAGGGCAAAGAAGGTCAGGACTTTGAGCTCATCGCCATGGGTAAGAATCTGATTGACTCTTTGGATCAAACGATTGAGCAGGTCGGACTGAAGAACGGCACTGTCATGGTTGAGCATATGGGGTCTTGAAGAGTCGACAGCCTTTACCAAGGAGTGGAAGATGATGGCACATGATGAAATGAATCAAGGTGCTGGCGATCACACAATATTTTACAGGTCATGCGACCATAATAGATGCTGGAGTATAAGCGTAGCTGTCTGGTGAAGATTCACCATATGCGGATGCTATATTTCATAATGAGTGCCATCAGATCAGCCATGCATTTCACAAACCCAGGCGATGCACGTGTACATGATGAATCTATGTTCCTTGTGGGACACTAAGGTTTCACCCTGCCGTGCATCAAATCCCTGCATGTTGATTGGTTGCGGGGTGATTGTTTAGCAACAAACTGAACCTTGAAATCGTACATCACACGCCTCAGTCTCTGGTTCACGAAACATTGCCGCACGGCCAATTGCACCTTTCAGTGCCTAACCCAGCGTCTGTTCCCTCCAGCTCTCTCTTACACTATTTCGTCTCATATCTGGAACCCATGCGCCTATGTTGTAAGGCTCACAGCGTCATATCGCTGGATTAACGCCGAGAACGAATTGGGAAACGACTCATTTAGCTACGACTGGTTACACACTTTTGACTGCAGGAATCTCTTGGACGTAGCCCATATCACATCCTCAGCTGCTTCGGCCAGCATTGGAAACTCATCCTTCTCTGAAGTCTAGCGCTTTGCCCGAAACCGTCCCTTGGTTGTTGAAGCACATCCCCGTTGACTTTGACTTGGACACGGATCGCGCGGGTGGCAGAATAATTCTAGAAAGAGCTGGGAATTGCATCACGAATCAAGAGTCAAGAACACACATCCTTTGAAAAGTGCTTACGCTGGGTAAGCGACAGCATCATGGTTTCGGGGTTTGGCACTTCTTCTACAGCGGTGGATCCTGCAACGTTGTATACCAAGCAGGCATGCATCGGTATGGTCATTCGAGTCTCTTCAATTCAAGGATATGCTAACAGTCAGCAGGAGGAGGTAGTTTCGGCAAGGTTTTCAAAGGGTACGGACACAACGCCTGCTCAAAGTGCTATATACTAACATAACTAGGGTGGACAACCGGACAGGACAAGCAGTCGCTATCAAGGTCATTGACGTCGAGAATGCCGAGGACGAAGTCGACGACATCATCCAAGAGATTTCTATCCTATCCGGACTCAACTCGCCATACGTCACCAAATACCATGGCTCTTATCTCAAAGGCTCAGATCTCTGGATCATCATGGAATACTGCTCTGGTGGCAGTTGTGGTGATTTGCTGAAACCCGGGCTAATTCCAGAGGACTACATTATCATCATCATGCGTGAGCTACTGATGGGTCTGGAATACCTCCACGGCGACAAGAAGCTGCATCGTGATATCAAAGCGGCCAATATCCTCCTCAGTTCCAACGGACAAGTCAAACTTGCAGACTTTGGTGTATCCGGTCAGTTGTCAGCGACCATGACTAAAAAGAACACATTTGTCGGCACCCCTTTTTGGATGGCTCCAGAAGTCATCAAGCAGTCTGGTTATGATCACAAAGCGGACATCTGGTCATTGGGCATTACCGCGTTGGAGCTGGCCACGGGTGAGCCACCATATGCCGATATTCACCCCATGAAAGTTCTGTTCCTCATCCCCAAGAACCCTCCTCCAACCCTAGAGGGTGCATACACGAGTGGGTTCAAGGACTTTGTCCAGCTGTGTCTACGGAAAGAACCAAAAGAGCGACCCAGTGCCAAGGACCTGTTGAAGCATCCTTGGATCAAACGTGCGAAAAAGACGTATTACCTCACCGAACTGATTGAACGCCACGAACGATGGCAGTCTCGGCATGGCAGTCGTGGCGAGAGTGAGGAACCTGACATGTACCAGGATTCAGGAGCTCGCGATTCAGATCAGGAGGATCTTTGGGATTTCGGTACCGTCCGTCCGGCAGGTAGGGGGCAAGGTTTGAGACCTATGAATGATTCCGGAATCAACGCACGAAGACCAGGGTCAATGTCACCATCAAAAGACAGGGCAGGCGATGCAGAAAACGGGCATCGTCCATCTATGCAAGAGAGGACACCGCAAATGGCACCGCCACCCCTCCCTCGCGATCCCTCTCCGACTAAGCGATTTGCTGTTCCTCCTTCGCCAAGCGTGGCAGCCAACGTGCCACTTCCTGCTTCGCCTGCAAAGAAGATGAGCGTTGACACCCCTCCCCCTCAGACGCCGACAAACGGTACACCGCGGTCACAATTCATGACGCCAGCCACAAGTCAGAAGCCGCCAGCGATGACGGATGATCTTTTGCAACAGTCAATAGCAAACGACATGTCCAAGGCAATGTCCAACCTAGCTGTCGCAGATCGAGCAGAAACCGCCCAAGACCAAGCAGCAGTTCCAGATCTGAAGTCCTCGGCCCGTCCTGTGTCTGCTCTCGACGGAGCTCGCTCACCGCTAGAACAACCACGGCGAGAGCAAGCGCTGGTGCCGCGACCACAAGAACCACAAGATCGCCCTTCGCCACCCCTGTTCTCTCCACCACTGACACAGAAGAACCCTACATCATCGAATCCCAGCAGCGCCACGTCTCGACCACAATCATCCGACAGCGCCCTCCAACCCCGCAACTCACTGGACTCATCATCCTCCAATTCCTCCGCCTCAAGCACCCCCTCGCCGTCGCAACTCCAATCCAAACGCGCCCCACCACCCGCCTCAAGCACAGGCGATCAAGAAATCACAGCCCTCTCCGGCGTCGTACTGCCCGCCCTGGACGCAGCCCTACACCGCCGCTCACACCAACTCAACCTGCAAATCAAGAAACACGCCGAGTCGCAATCATCCTCGTCTCAGAAGCCGGCGCGGCCGGCAGTCGCACAGACGGAGCAAGACCTCATGTTCAAGCGGCAGGCGCACGAGCAGATCCGGCGGCTGGTGCACAAAGCGGGCAAGATTTTCGCGGACATCGATCACTGGGACACGGTGGCGAATGTCGGCATGGGCGACGGGGTGGCTGGATTCCTTGAGGGCGTCCTCGAGGAGGTGCTTTGTCGGGTCGAACCCGAGGATATTTGATTATGTCCTGGAGGGCGGGTTGTTGGATATGCAGGGGCGTGATGGGCGTTTTTCGTCTGGCGTTTCCGTTCGGCAGAGGAATCACGGATCTTGAATTTCCTTTTCTCCTCATTGGGTACCGTCTTGGTTGGCAGCCACATAGATCAGAGCATACGCGAAGTGTCATGCATGGGCTCATGGCATGAGTTCGATGAACAGCGGCATTAGAGAGTAGAGATGATGAGTGACATGGAATATGAGCACAAGCAACGGATTAGATGAGCAACAGAAAGGGCGGCAGTGCCTGAATGAGAGATGAGATTCTTTCACACAATCACACAGTGAGAAATGGCACATAACAAGCGCATTCGCGAAAATGCATATCGAGACTCAACGACGAAAAGTAGCAATAAGCAATCCGAGTTCGGGAGCGACAGACCATTGCAGCCACAACGCACAAGACTTCTCTCAGCCTTTCCTCAACCCCTCAGGACCAATATCTCAGGCCTTGATGGCGAATTTCTTCATGTACTCGTAGTCGGCGACGTTCTGCTTGACGGTGTCCTGGATGACTTTGGCGGCGTCCTCGCCGTACTTTGTCTTCCACTCCTCAAAGTACTCGGCCTCGGTCTTCTCTGGCTTTTTCTGCAACAGAGTGTCAGCCACTGTTCTCTCATCCATACCTTTGTAATAGAACAACTTACGTGAGTTCTGGCCTTGAGTCCAGACGAGTTGATGGCGTCCTCGTGGAAGCCTCTCCACTTCTCGAACTTGTCCTTGGCGAACTTGTGGTCCTCTGGTGTATCCCACTCGAGCATGGAGGGCTCGAAGTCGATGCCGACGCTGGCGCAGAATTTGCGCATGATGCCCTCTGGGTTGTTCAAAAGGTCGTCGGCGTCGATGACGCAGATCTCGTTGCCGGCGGAGGAGTCGCCGTTGGTGTGGCCATTGCCGTTGGTGTGGCCGTTGCCGTTTCCGTTCGTCTCTTGTCCGGCGATGGCGGGCCCGATGATGCCTTCGTTCTTCAGGTAGTCGAAGACGCGACGCTGCTCGTCATAGCCGGCCTCTTCGGGCATGAAGTTGTGGAAACCGGTGATCTCGTCGAGCGGAGGAATGGTGCAGCGCCAGTAGCTGGGAATGCTGTGGACCGGGTGACGGATCAAAAAGGCAAAGTGAAATTGCTCGAGGATCTTTTTGGGGATCACGGTCGGGTTGCCAGGCTCGGCGACGGTTGGGTAAGGGTATGGTGCGGACTCGGAGTTGACGGCACCGTCGATGGAGTGTCCATTGGTGACGGGAACAGAGTCCTTGGTGGGAGAGACGACGGTCTTGAGCTGGTATTCGCTCGGGGTGACCTTCTCCTCGGGAGGGGTCTCGGTACCGACACCACGCTTCCTCTTCTGCAGAGACGGGGCGATGGAGGCTGGGTTTCCACTAGGCGGAACGAGGTAGTGGGTGATGTCCTTGATGAAGATTTGCTTGTTTTCCTGTTGGTGGGTAAGTACTCGTACGCAGCAAGGTCATGGCAATTTTCTGGAAAATGCGAATGATCCTCGTTCGACGATGTTGACGATGGACAGCGCTGTGGTATTGTGATATGACAGGCTGCGCGGGGAAAGTCCCACGATTTCGAACATGACACTACCGAGGGCTGGCATTGAAGCCGGGCAAGTAGGAAAAGGGTTCGTAGGAACAAGAAATAAAGGATGAAGATGGATGGGGAGCAAGACAAGGGTAGACAAGCAGGAGTACTGCAGAGTTGCACTACCCTCATCTTGGGCTGGGGGGATCGGTCACACCTCAGCATTCTCCTCCATGATGGCGTCAAAGATGCTCTTGTATGTGGAGTCGGCAAAGCCACTTTCTTTCCTCGCTTCTTGATCGTTCTCATATCTTGTGCCGAGCCTCTCTGGGCCAAAGTAGAAGGCATCGCCGAATGGTTCGTGGACACATCTCAAGCGGTCGCGGCGAGTCATAAAGACCTTGGAGGGGTAATTAGCGACTGCGGAGTATTGCAACAAGTTGAGAATTGGTAGAGGTCAAACATACTCGCTCAAATGCAGTCGAGCATGCCCGGGGATGGGTTGCAACAAAGACTGGCTTTTTGGTCATGTTGGAGATCAATTGGCGACCTATATTTCAAGAGACACTCAATTGCCCTGACCGGGAAGAATTGAAATAGTTTCGGTGGTGTGATCTGCGACAGAATGCAGAATCGAATAGTGGAAGGAAGGAAGAAGAATGAAATCACAAGTCGAGTTTTGGTCCACCGGCCGTTTCAGGTTCCGGTAGACCAATGGCGGTCTGTTTTTGTCTCACTCATCAGTCTTGCATGGCAGTGGGTTCCATTTGGTTTATTAGACTCGGCAAGAGTGGTAATAGTGTGAGCGATTGACGAGTAACGTTGAGTGTAGAGTGGATCATGGACACATGTGAATTGCCAACCAACGGGACAGTTCGAAGCCTATGACGTTGCTCCGTAATGCTACCAGATGGTGAAGGCTGCTGTGCGACTTTGCAGTGGAATTTAATACCGTACTCGCATTACGGCATTTGTTTTGTGCTCGATCGTCTGGACGAGCGGCTGCCCTGACGCTATCATGTCCTGCAGGAGGTTTAATCGCTCAAGATCATTGGAAGCTTGTTCTGGATCGTCGTGTGCATCTGAGTAAGAACTGGACATGTGCTGCACGTCTCTCGGTCTGTCATACAATTACTGAATTAATGCCGCAAGGCTGCGATATGGTATTTTGATCTCTTTGGTCAACCATGATTGTACATTGCGATATCAATGACTACTACGTGTACCTCGAATCGCTTGCGAATGTCGTCGAACGTGCGATGCAGCAGTCTTGGATACAGTAGTAAATGATCATTTAAGGTTCCCTGTGTAACAGATGTCCACAAAGTTGGCATGAATCCATCGTCTTCGTTGTAGGTTTGAGTTTGGGCGAGTCTCCTCACGCCGGAAATGCGATCTGCGGGGCTCCGCTCGGCATCACATAATCATTCTACCTCGAGCGACTGACATACCGACCTCCAGGTTACAGGTACTCCTTGAAATGACCATTTAACGCATGCAATTACAGGCGTATAAAAAGTCTACAGAGAGAGGCTGAGATATCGGAAAAGGATGGAGGATGAATATCGGGATGAGGTGTAGTATACACAAACATTACATAGCGCTAGGGAAGCGGCATGTGCATAGCTTTGGGCACAGTCTTGTCAGCCGTAGTAGATATGCTCTATCGTCGTGAGCCGCTTGATGATCCCCTAACGCGCAACTGCGAACCGATGCTTCATCAGATTCAGCCGCAGAGGACAGTTCGCCGTCTGCTGGTATTGCAGTGCATCGTGGCCCAGGCACCACACGCGGGTCTGCCAGAATGGTCTAACGCTGGTGCGATCATCATTTCGACGTTCAAGCGCCTCGAATAAGTCGGGTTCCGGTCCCCCTTCGCCGCGACGAAATCAGGCGGTAGCAGGGGATCAGGTTGTAGTCATCCCTTCGCGAGAAGAGGCCATTCAATCGCCACCACCACTCGCGAACTCGGCCTCATAGTACTTGGACCATGTCAGCAGTCGCTTTTGACAACTTTCAGCCCATGATTCACCACTGGTTGGAAGAACTCACCTCCTGTATGTCTGCTGCCAGCTTCTTGTCTCCAAGCCCTTTCCCGTTTCCATTAGGTAGCGCCCAGTTGTTGGTTTTCCACCACCATCTGCGTATCTTAGCTCCGACGCCCTGTCCGCTGAAGTGTGATGCCGAATTGAAAGCCCTCCAGCCCGCTACCGCCAAAGTCCAGACCATGCCTTGGGCGAGTGGCATGAAAAGCTGCAAATCCATCAGTCGAGCTGTTGCAATTCCGTCTGCTATTATTTAAAACCATACCTGGTCTCTGAGTGTGATGAATGCCACCTTCTGCCAAGTATCTGCGTCTTTGATGCTAGCTAGATAGCTCTGTTCGAACCTCAAGTCGGGCAGAGGCGGCATTTGCGCCTTGCGAGGTACTGGTCTGAGTACTGATTCTGGTATTTCGTCCTCATCGGCATTTTCAGCATCTGATAGCACATCGTCGAGGCCTGGTTCTGACTCGAAGCGGACCGGTTCCTTTCGTGAAGCTGCTGTTGAAGGGTTGATGTCGTGTGACGGAGACGGATGGCGCTTGATGCTTAGTGTTTGCAGTGTTTCTGCGAATTCCAAAACATGATCGTGCGACATGTCGAAGCTACAGGTACTATCAGAAAACTGATATTGGTGTTGTTTCTGGTTCACTGCTCAAGGCCTAAGTGCCCACGGCATGAGCGTGTCGGAGTCGGTCGAAGCCCAATCTCACCTCCACATTTCTTGACCGCGGCGAAGCATCAAGCGGTGCTCGACCACATCTGCTTGCGACACCACACCTCCTCGAAGCCTTTTTATTTTACAGTCACGAGATATTACATTCACCTTTGCCGTATTACTTCTATATCCACACACCATGGGAAACGCCAATTCACAAATGCTGGATAACCTGGTGCAGGGCAGCAACTGTACGGACCCCTCCACCCCCCATCGCACGCATGCACGAGTACCTATCGCATCAGCTGCTAATACAAGACAACAGTCGACAGGGAAGAGTTGGACAGATTGCGCAAGCGCTTCATGAAACTTGACAAGGTGTGTGCTGCGTGATACAACTCCTCATCCTCGAACCCTCACTCACACCATATCAGGACAACTCTGGAACCATTGAGCGTGACGAATTCCTTTCCCTTCCACAAGTCTCCTCGAATCCGCTCGCCACACGAATGATCGCTATTTTCGACGAAGACGGTGGTGGAGATGTCGACTTCCAAGAGTTTGTGTCTGGACTTTCTGCATTCAGCTCGAAAGGAAACAAAGAGGAGAAGTTACGGTTCGCATTCAAGGTTTACGACATCGACCGTGATGGCTACATCAGCAACGGAGAGCTGTTTATTGTGTTGAAGATGATGGTCGGAAGCAACTTGAAGGATCAGCAACTGCAACAGGTATGATAAGTGGATGCTTTGACGTCGAATGAATGCTGACGACCGACCTAGATCGTAGACAAGACTATCATGGAAGCCGACCTGGACCATGACGGCAAGATCTCTTTCGAGGAGTTCACAAAGATGGTCGAGAACACCGACGTTTCCATGAGCATGACCTTGGGTAAGCACATAAGTCTTGATTATCACGATAACGGCTGACGGCAAACAGATCAATTCTAATGGCATATGATGATATGAGATACCACGACGCTGCGACGATGGTTGACGAGCTGTCTTTGGAACTACCGAAGCGAGCAGTGACCCGTTCATCAGAGGTCTGCTGTACGAAAGCACGGCGACGGTCAACTGCAGTCGACCAAACAAACGCTTGGGTACTGACTTGTCCACTCCTGGCGGTAGCGTATCGTAAGGGAAAAGACGACAGTGCTGGGATCTGGACGTGGCATTTGCAGCAATCGGCTTTCAGGCCGTGTGATAAGACATTAGCTCTATCCAGGATCAATAGCACCCTTACTACAGCTCCACGTATTCGTGGACATTCGCCTCTGCATCATGATTCAGCTTCCGCTCTCGCCGTTTCCCTTCCTTTGCAAGAAGGTGCTCTCCCGATATCATCAATCATAAGTACCGTCATGTCAAACCATTTCCCTCGACATAGGCCCCGCAAATGCTCATGCCAGAGCAGCGGGTTTCTCGAATTTGCTAATCACCCACCAGGCGTGGATGACACCAGGACTGTTACAGCATGAGCCTCAGTACTTTCACGGGTATTTCGCGAGAACTTACATCCATCCAAGAATGGACAACAAAATATTGATGAGAAAGTTGCTGTCGCAGCCAGTCTTGAGGAACACAGCTAGGGGCGGGAGGAAGAGAGCAAGGAAATATAGCAAGACGTCGCTTGTGGAGGATGCCGGTTGTGCCATTGTGATGTCTTGTCGCAGTCAAAAGCTGGAATAATTCGGCAGTTGTACGTCTGAGCTTTGAGAATGCTTTGTAGTTTATCGATGAGGATTATGTACATGTATGGTGTCAAAGTCCGAGAGGGACCTTTTTAAATATGCATGTATCACGAGCAAACAGGCAGTGACGTCCAAGCGCCGGTCTTGGTAGGCCACAGTAATTGATTACGCGCATACACGGCAGGCAGTGCACAAACCCGGTTCACGAACAGGACCCTCGCATCAAGTCGTCGGTTATTCAGCTTGAAGCAATCTCGCGACAGTCCGTGAGACTAAGCGATCATTGATTGTCGAAAGCAGCATCAAACGCCGGACACGGGAATGAACCACCCGTCAGTCAGCGACGACGTATAGCAACAAAGGCATCAACAATGATGTAACGTGCAACATTATTATTGATCGAGTCCACCAGATCTAGACACACACACAATGTATCACCTCGCCAAATCTCTCTACCTGCACCTCACGTCCAAAGAAGGCACGTCTCTCCCCTCGTGCCCCTCAATCCCTTCCTAACAACTACAACCAGAATACTCGATCCTCCTACTCGGCCTCGACAACGCCGGCAAAACAACCCTACTCGAACAGATAAAAGCGCTCTACAACACGACGGCGCACCCGAACCTGAAAACCGTGCCCACGGTGGGCCAAAACGTCTCCACAGTGAGCCTGCCCGATCTGTACCTCAAGATCTGGGACGTCGGGGGCCAGCAATCGCTGCGCGGGCTGTGGTCAAGCTACTACACGTCGTGCCACGCCATCGTGTTTGTGATCGACAGCACCGACGTCGGGGACGCCGACCTCGCGCGCCTGGCGCAGCGGGCCTCGAATCCGGCGCTGTACCACGACGACGAGGTCGGGCGGCTGGACGAGTGCAAGAGCGTGTTGGAGAGCGTGTTGCAGAACCAGGATACGGAAGGTGTGCCGGTCTTGGTGCTGGCGAATAAGCAGGACAGGGAAGATAGTGTTGAGGTCGTTAGTATCAAGGAGGGGTTGGTCAGGAGGGTTATTGAGGGCGAGAAGGGCGGCAGTGTTAGGGACAGTAGGGTCTTGCCGCTGAGTGCGTTGACGGGGACGGGGGTCAAGGAGGCGGGTGAGTGGCTTTGTAGTCGCGTCAAGTGGAATAAAGAGGCGAGGCCGCCGGTTATGAGGTGATGGGCATGGAGCAGCACGGTGAGTCAAGGAAAGATGACGCGCCGAGTCGTGATGTCGCGCAGACCAACCGCATATATCGACACGGCTGTCCAGCATACGGCACGCAACACACAAGCTGTATCTGACGGCAACCTACGAGACTGAGCCGCAGGGCTATTCTGAGCCAAGCAAGGCAGGCAGAGCAGACATGCAATCGAGCAGAGACCGAGAGTGTCACTATACGAGGAATGACTGAACAAACAATATCAAAGAAAGATGTATAACAGTCTGCTATAGACGAGGGGATATCACAGTATCTACAAAAAAGGAAAACCCCGCCGGCCCACGCGAAGCCCGCAGAGTCCAAATCTATGTTCATCTAGAAGACATCGAAAATATTCACAAACAAAACACAATCATCTACTCTCCCGATGTAAACACCTTCTCTTGCTCGCCCTCGATCTGCTTGACATCTGTCGCCGCGCTCTCCTTGACCTTGTTCTGGTCGCCTTTGGGCACTCTCGCAAGCCAGTAGATACCAATAGCGGCACACGTGTTAAAGGCAATGTAGATCCACATGATGCCAAAGTCGCGCCACATGTCCTTTGGGCTCTGGTTGACGGCAGCGAGGAAAGCGTTCGTGGTGTCGATTGTACAGAAAGAGCAGATGTCCGTCGCGGCTGGGTTCTGCAAATAACCACCCGAATAGGAGATGAAGGCCTCCATGTACTGACCGCAGCTCTGGCCGGGTGGAGGGGTGAATTGCAGGTATTCGTTGGAGGCGCAGGTGACGGCGGTGTTGGCGACGCCGGTTGTGAGGAAGCCTTCGACGAGGTACGTGAATGGCGAGACGTAGTACATGCAGATCCAAAAGCCGGGCAGCGCCGTGGGGCCACGCAGGACACCGCAGAAGAGCAGCGACAGCGAGAAGAGCACGTTGGCGATGTTGCTTCCGGTCTCGGCGTCTCCGATACCGGCGATCATCATGTGCGAGAAGGAGCTTGAGAAGAGGAGGAAGGTGACGACGTAGAGCCACATCAGGGCGCCGCGCTCGGTGACAGCGCCGGTTGGCTCGGCGTTGCGATATAGACCGATCGGGTAGTACCAGCAGAAGAACAGAAGAGTAGCGCTAAAGATCGCCCACGGCCACTCGGCAATGAGTTGAGAGAGCATAAAGGCTTTCCAGTCGTAAGTCTTGGACGGTCGCTCACGGACTTCGTACAAAGCGCGCTGTGACACGAAGAGAGGCATGATTTGCTGGACCAGTTGCGAGAAGATGGTGAGAAGCATGAAGATTCCGAAAAGCTGGTTCTGTAGACCTTGCTGAGTGTTTTCAGCCTTGAAGAAGGAGAACCCGACGAAGAGACCGATGAGGATGACCAGAGACAACTTGGCGTAGATGTAGGTCGGTGTGCGCCAGTATTGCTGGAAGACACGTTTCTGAACTTCGGCGTACTGCACCCAGAAAGGAGCCGCGAATTGACGGAAGGCGCCTTCGTAGTTGCTTTCTTGTGGTAACCTGGAGCGCTCGTCTTTCAATTGATCAAGCTCGGCGTGGACGGCTCTGATTTCGGGTGACTTCTTCCACGTCTCGATCCAATCAATATCGGTATGAGATCCTGGCGCGGCACCAATGACTTCCAGCATCCACTCAGCCGGATTAGATCCGGATGGACATTTGTGAGCACCGTTTCTCTCAAAGTAGCTGATCAGATGGTTTGAGCTTTGGCCGACCGGACCGAAGTAGACGGTTCTGCCTCCCTTGGCCAAGAACAAAAGACGGTCGAAACGCTGAAACAACATGGCAGAAGGCTGGTGGATGGTACAGAGAATGGCCTGTCCGTTGTTCTTGAGCTTCTCGAGCAAATCCAAAATGGACCAAGATGTTTGCGAGTCGAGACCTGAGGTTGGCTCGTCAAGGAAAAGCAATAGCTCAGGTTTTGCGGCAAGCTCCACACCAATAGTCAATCTCTTGCGCTGTTCGACGTTGAGGCCTTCACCCGGGACACCGACAACAGCATCGGCGTATTCTTCCATTTCGAGGAGTTTGATGACCTCGGTGACGTAGTCGAGTTTCTCTTGACGGGGAACATGAGCAGGCTGTCTAAGAAGTGCGCTAAAGTTGAGGGCTTCTCTCACAGTCGAGGTCTCAAGATGAAGATCCTGCTGCTGAACGTAACCGGTCTTGCGCTGGAATGAACTATCACGCTGTCTGCCATCGACGAGCATCTCTCCGGAGATGACACCCATGGTGACACGAGTAGCGAGAACATCCAGAAGAGTTGTTTTACCGGCTCCAGAAACACCCATCAAGGCCGTCAAAGTGCCAGGCTTTACCCAGCCATCGACGTGGTCCAGAATACGACGAGCCTCTTTCTTGATCTTAATGTCGTAGCAGACATTGCGCCACTGGAACACGGCGGTCTGGCGCTGGATGACTTCCGAAACGTCCTGACCGTTCTTCTCGGCCATTTCCATGAGTTGGCCGGGTCTTCCTCCAGCGGCTTCGGCATCGTCGGCGGTAGTCTTGGTCAAAACAGCTGGGACATGTCCTCTCTGAAAGACCAAGACCTCACCCTTGGACTTTTTGGCAGTAATGAACTCGGTTGCGATGAGATAAGTACCAGTAAGGAAGATCCAGAAACCGATCAAAATACCGAAGTTTCGCCACTTGTTTGAGTGGTAGTACTGGTAAGCTGATTCCATATATGTGGTACCGCTGACATAATCTTGGCCTTGAACAGACCCAACCGCGGTACAAATCTTGTGGGTTTGACTCGTGCCGTAGGTAGGTCCCACAGGAATGAATTGCGAGCAGACGTACTCTCGACCATAGAACTCGTTGATCATCAATGATTCGAAGGCATAGGCCACGGGATCTATGTAGTTGATCCAGCGTGACCATCCAAGCATATACCTGGTAGGGATAGCGAAGCCAGTGTAGATGATAATGGCCAAGATGAGGACAGCAGTTGGGGTGAGCGCCTGTTGCAGGGTTCGAGAGACCGAAGCAATTGTTCTGAAAAGACCACTCATGACCAATGTCAGGATGAAAGAGATCAAGAAAAAGAAGAAGAAGTGGCCCGGCTCGCGGTAGAGGTTGGTCATGAAATATAGCGTGAGGTTGAAGAAAATGGCGTTGAGGATCTTGTAAGGCATATCACAGAGCATGGAGGCGAATGCTTCGGCGGATGGATGATAGAGAGCATAGCGAGTGTGTTTTTCGACAATGTTGCGCTGAGCGTAGAGAGTGAGAATCTCCAGCGAACTTCCAAAAGCGTTCATGAGAATGGCGAAGAAGAGAAGAGCGCTTCGAGAATAGAAGGAGTCGGTGCCCATGTCAAGATTGAAAAAGACGGAAGAGATGACCAGGACGTTGATAAAGTTACCCATGAGTTGCGAAAGCGTGATGCTGGGGTCAGCTTTCAATCTCCTGAAACCACGCCAGACGCAGAGATTGATCTGCTGGCCGTACGAGAGTGTGTATGGAGACTTGATGCGCTGTCCCTTGGCTTGCTGGAGACGGCGGGACTCTGTAAACTTCTGAAGATCTGTGCCGCCTATTGGATGATCGATCTCATACTGCTCAATCTCCTTCATGAGGGCGGCGTGTTCTGGACTGGTCTTCCATGCATTTGCAAAGTCAGTTGCAGTGCGTGGTACTCTGCCCTCGTAGCCCTTGCGCACACGACGCTCAGCGGCACTGGTCATGGAAGTCAAAAAGTCGGCATCGGTCTGACGCGGTGGGCAGACAAAGCCCATTTTCTCAAAGTAGGCTTTCGCGGCGGTAGTCTTGCCAAAGTAGATTTGAAAGCCGTCGTAAAGGACGATGACCTTGTCGAAGAGATCGTAAGCGGCTCCGGGGGCTTGGTAGATGGCAACAGCCGCGGTCGCATTCAAAAGCTCAGTGGAGATGCGGAGGATCTTGCAAAACTCGATAGCGTTGGCACTGTCAAGTCCACGAGTACTGTTGTCCCAGGCCTGAAGAGGTGCGCCACTCAATGCGGCCTCTGCGATACTGACACGTTTACGCTCACCACCAGAGACACCACGTACGAAATCGTTTCCGACCTTTGTGTTGATGGTGTGTCTGATACCGAACGTTGCCATAAGAACATCGCGTAAATGTGTCGCGTATTGATGGTGCGAGATACCAGCGGGAAGATATCTAGGAGCTCTGGCGCGAGCGGCAAAGTATAAAGTGTCGCCAACGGTAAGGGAAGGAAAGTGGACATCTTGCTCGGCTGTGTAAATGGTCTCACCTCGGAAGTGCTTGTGCATCTGCTTGTAGCTGATGCCCTGGTAGTTGATATGTGATCGCTCGTCGACTTGGTAGCCATGAGTCTCTCCAGTGATGGTCTTGAGAAAAGTCGAACATCCAGAACCAGGTGGACCGAGTACTACCAGCATCTCTCCAGCGTGTACCACACCATCCAGATCCTTGAGAATGTCGATCCTTCGTTGTTTGGCTCCCATGAGTGTTCTCGCAAGATTCCATATATCGATAGGTAACGAGCCCACGTTCTTTTGAAAGTCGGCGGCGGAACCATAACCGTGTGCGCTCAAGCTCTTAAAGCATATGCCAGCCTGTCTCGACATGGACTTGTCCCGCTCTCCTTCTTGTTCGTGCAGTTTGAGCATTGCTTGTACCCATGCTCGGGCTCTGAAGTTGTCGGAGCTAGGGTCGATGAGGGAGCCTTCCTCGGCTTGAAAGGGATTGCCTTCGACATTGGAGTATGTTGACTGCTTGGTGTACTGGCGCGCAAGTTTCCTGACCTCGTCTTCACTGTCTGGACCTGATGTATCTGAACCAGTTGGGTCAGGAATTCCGCTGTCTTTGTCTTCCGGCGCAAGTTCGTCCTCGATCTCGTCCTTCTCTTTTCTCTCCTGTCTCCGGGCAAAGGCCGTGGGCGCACCGGCGCCATCGTGCTGCATGGCATAGTCGGCATTGCCAATATTGATGTTGCCTACAAGAGCAGCCATGATGAAGCGGCCTGGCTCGACACGCTATCAAGCAAGGCAACGAGCAGCCAGAGTGAACAGCGTGAGGGTACCACCTTTTCCAAAATGATAATGAGTTGGCTGCCAATGAATGGAACCAAGAGGGGCAAGCACGACTTGAAGAAGACGACAAGGAAGGAGGAAGCAATGAAACAACGCCGTTAGCAGCGTCGATGAATTACATATAGAATGACTTGATTATGCTGAGCAGGCGCGCCCAGCACAAATGTGAACCGTATGTTTTTGTGATGATGATTGCGCAAGCGAAGCGAATCACGGACGTCGCGAGATCCGGATGTTGTCGTTATGCATAAAAAAAACGCTGATCGCGGCAGGATTCACCCATTCAAAATTGGCAGATCTGTGCGTGGGGGTGGGAAGCTTTTTCAGTACTTTGATTGAGTGAACGCCAGATTGTGCAACTCCCTGCGAGCCCTGTACCGAGGATGCGAGCCCTGAAATGCATTAAGATTTTCGTTTAGACACGAGATTGGATCTCCATTGAGATTAAGGTACCCCCACATCGAGGAAATTGGGTATCTTTTGGCGGTTTGCATGTTTGACAAGTACTGTACCTTACGCTCTCTCTGGTGTGTTGATGATATCCGATCATGATTTTCTCGGGACTCAGCTGTATGCGTTCCATTTCCAGCCAATTTATGTCGACCTGAGGAATATTTGACATGATTTGAGAAGCCAAGATGGATACATCAGGTGGCAATGCTCCCAGTTGGTAACCGAAGAAGCTTCCTTTTGATCCTTCGCCCAGCAAGCGATGAAGCAAGCTTAGCCGGAAGTCAAGTCACGATCTGTCCGAACGTACATACGAGTAGTAGTCGTACCATTTGGAAACCTGTGCGATTTTGCGCTGTCTCCCATGTGTTGAGAATAGTTCACCTGTCACTAGAGCGGTTAGCTGCAGCAGTACCTATAGTTGCCGACATCGACACTCCACAGCAGTCTCCCCGGATTTCGTACACCGTACAGTACAAAAAGATCCGAGATCCGATGCACAAATCAACACACTTCGTGAAAGCATTCGGGTGGTCTGGTGGTGCTATGTTAATTATACAGGAGTTGGTGATGTACAAATGGCCCATCAATGCTCTTGCTTCCAATGCTCTTCTTTGTTGTACAATCCGCCCTATCGTTGCAATGTATTCGTGTGTCCCACGATTATCCTCCATTTCGGTGGATCCCGTTCCATTGTCAGAAGCACATCGACTGCCTTTCCATGATGTGCGACTTCTGCTTCCGACAAGTCCATCTTCCAAGTTCCTGATTTCAGCCCATTTCCGCCTCTTATGCGCAGGTAGCCGAAATGGTACTTACGATCAAAGAGTTTCCTGAAATCTAGGAGCAAGAGTCGCACTCTATTGAAGAAGCCATTACCGACATTCGATCGCCTTGACTCCAGAGCCCTGGCTTTCTCCAGATACTTGACCTTGTCCGACATCGAATGCATCCTTAAAACTGACGATACCGGCAACTCAAGTGGTTTTATTCTGACAAGCGGCAAGATCTGCACGAACTCGAGTCTCAGCTTGAGCTGCGGTCTGCTGTTCGACGCTTGGCGCGAGGGAATAGCTGTGATGGACTTGACCATTCTCCACGGACCGCTCGCGAAGAACATGCCCATAGCAACGAATGTTGCCGAACCCAGATTGCCTGCAATGCTCACGAACCACAGCTGCCACGAGTCGGCGGCTGCGACGGCCGAATACATCGTGAGGTTCATGTAACCCGCCCAGAACATGAACATCGTTGCCGAGTAACTGACCACAGTGAATTGTTTTTGACCTGGGGACTGGTACAATAACGTAGGCTCGTGCCTCGCGGCCAGGGCTGCGGTAAGACGGCTAGAGTTCTTGTCCGTGGTGTCAATGTCCAGGTTGCGCTCGAGTGCTCCAAGAATATCATCATAAGGACTCTTGTATGGCATTGGGTCTCTGATGGGTATCATGGCTGGCACAGTATCTGATGACAGCAATTCTTGGTTCGGCTTTGTTTCCATTTGCCGCAGAGTGATTGGTTCCGTGGGCTGTACAGTGGTAGCCGGTGTAGTCGTAGTAGGTCCTGGCTCTGATATCCTTGTAGATCGAAGTGGACTTCGTCTCGGCAACACGGGCTTGGGCTTCATATGTTGAGAGACTGGGGCCACAACCGAGGACGAAGGGCGCTTCTTCGCAGACTTTGCGTACATGTAAGCTGTCTCATGAAGTCCTCGCCCGCCACAGCATGGATCATGTCGTCGCAAGCTGGGTTGCATGCTGGTTCGACGCCATCCTGATATCGAAGTTTTCGATGGCGCCTGGCAGTACACGCCAATTCTGGAGATACGTGCTGCCATTGGCGAGCGAGTGATTCGCGATGTCGCAAAAATTGGATTTTCGCACAAGCTGGATGCTGTTCTATTCTGGTCTTTGTATAATTTGATGCCAAGCCGAAGGGACCGGAGCCGCACCCCAAGGTTGCGACGTGCATGTGATCGCGACTGTGGGGTAAGTAAACATTTGAGATCTACAGTACCTCGAAGACATTCTTGAGCGCTTGCAAACTACGACACATCTATCACCAAGCACGACCTCGTGTCAGTGTTGATTGCCATGGCCGCCTCGAGGTCACCATCACCAGCGATAGCGCCGCCCATTGCCGCGACCCCAGGACCACGCGCGGCGCAATTGATCAAGCTCTACAACGACGCGACCAGTCACACGCTCAAGGCTTGTAACTACGACAATTTCGCTGCCTGCTTTCCGACATCTGCAGCGAATGTCCCAGAAGCGCTCGAGGAGTTGCGCAAGGATTTTGTAAAGAGATTGGACGATAGATGCAAGGTGCGATACCAGACAGGATCTTCTGTGGCCTGGACGAGGCGAAGGAAGCACGCTGACATCTTCCCAGGAAGAATTTGAGGTTATTCTTCAGGAACGAAATGCCGTGTCATCGCTCAACGAGCTCGACCGACTTGTGGATGAGGCAAGAAAAAGAAAACTGAAAGCAGAGTCCGAGTCGAATGGAGGACCCGTGCAAGCACCGACTCCGTAAGCACAACCGCGCTCACTATGGATACACTGTATAGTTCGACTGACGCATCTATAGACCTCACACATTACCGGCCTCGTCTCTATATCTATCACATCTTGGACCGTCAATGCACGAGCAGCACGTACATCTCAACGCCAAATTGCAGGCGATGCAAAACACAAACAACGAGCTCCTGGCTCAGATCTTGCAACAGAGAAAGGAAATTGAAGGCCATGTCAGTGGTTTAGAGGCCGTAGTACAAGATCTGGACGACAGCCTCTCATCACTATGGCACGACGACATGCTTGCATTGACGACCGAAACGGTGTCAATGGATGAGGGGATGAGGATAAGTGGTTGAGCCGAGACCAATACCAGCTGATGACAAGTATTGGCAATCCGACCGACTCTCCGGCACAGCACTTACGATCATCAGCATGAATTTGCAGGACGACAATCCAGCCCAACGCATGATCTGGCGCGTTAGTGGTCGTTTCGGGATGCGCACTGAACTCAGTGACGCGACATACACAGCCACGAGGATATTTTGGAGTGTCATCGAAGTTCGAAGCGAGTCGCGCCATCAAAACCTCGCTACGATTTCAGAACATGACGTTGGCGGCTACAACGTAGAAACATCAGGGTGCCCGAATGCTCACATGACTTGACTGGGACACACTCACAGCCCGTTGTGTCGCCCTGAGACAAGCAGGAGTTGGAATGAGCTTATCCGTGCGAAGCTCCAAGACATGGCACGTTGAGAAGACGGTTGATCACGCCGCAGCGGGCCAACGTCTTACTTTCGCACACTGGTTCTGGAGGGGAGGACTTTCTTTCGACCTGAATAGTAGCAATGACGGTGACCTGTTCATTGTTTGGGACACGATGTGGGATTGGGCTTTTGCGTGTATGAAAGGTGCACATTCCGGAACAACTCGGCGGAAACAGAGTCCATCGCCTGCCAGAATAGCGACTTCATGGTCCGACACATCTCAATTGTCTTCATAGCTATGATCTGTTTAATTAGTATTGGACGCAGAGCCGAATCATAATAATAGACTATGAGGCTGATTATGTTACGACCAATCAACAAGCCACAGATGACCTCGCATCAACCATAATCACGACTAGCGAAATTGTACAGCATGCATTCGCGGCAGGTCAACTTTCATGCGCGGCACAGACTGCTTGGTGCCGAATTGGATTCTCATTATTATTTCAGTCTGGAAAAGGGTTTCTGCACCGAGCTGTACCGACCGCAAGGTACCGTACGCATGCCAAAAGAAAATCCCATGTGAAGAAACACAATGGAACGTGACACCACATGCAGCGTGCGGTTCGCATGCCGTGTCTGTACGCCTACCTGGGTACCTTATCTCTCAACCGCCTCCAAGCCGACAGGAAAGATTATGTACAAGACTAGACTCATTAATCGTACCTCCTACTCTCCGTTCCCTCCCATACCGTATCTAGTCACTCCTTGCCGGCGCATGTGCATCATCTCAAGTCATCCATCGCACGGTCCTGAAGCTTCAATTCGCTGACCGGAAATCTACGGCGCCAGACGTCACAAAGTCACCTGTCTGGCAGATCGCGTGGAGAACAGACACAACCTAAAGACAAACACAATTCAGATTCAGCGCAGAGTTGGGACGAAACTTGGACGAAAATCCGGGAGTGTCGGGTGTGCCCATAACATGTCGCATAATGCTGCATGATCCAAGGCATCTTTGGCGCGCTAGCACGGTCCTGCACCCCAGTCAGTAGTCTAGACTTGGACTTCTTGTAGTAGTCCTGAGCACAAAAGGTGTACATGTTGGTTGTACATCAGCAACCCTGTCTCTCCTCCACTTCTTCCGCCATACCTCGTTGCCGTCTTTGTGGATCTGATCTTCACCTGGCCTTTGAACACGATATCAACCAGGTTCGCGGAGAACCGTTTCCACCGTTTTCAACTGTACCGCCGTCATCCACACTTCGACTACGTGTAGCAGACGCGCATCTCCAGCTACATTTCTCTCCTTTCTAACGGTCGGACTTGAAACTTAACTTGTGCCAACCACCTTGCGATTCACTTGGGCACACCTTTCTGCTTCTGGATATCTGCCAGGACTGAATCGCTTGAACTCATACACACATCATTCACGGGTAATCGCACATTCTATCTTTACCGGACTGCCAAACCTCGCGAACAACAGCGGCGCGGCGCATTCAAGCGTTGCTTATTTATTTACCATGCCCGCCATACAACCCTCACAGATGTCGCCTCTGGCGCTATCCATACTGGGTCTCGAGGAAGCTGGTTTCCTTCCTCCTCAACCTTCGCAATCACGGTCTCGCAGCACTCTCAACTCAGATGAGAACAATCAGAGAATCCGCCAACAGCAGCAGCAGCAGGAGCAGCCTCGAGCTGACCGTAGAGTGACCAGCTATTTCAACCCCTTCCAGAGCAAATCTCAAACATGCAACGACGCACCCCCCTCTTATGCCAGTTCGGTGCGACAAGCTCGCTTTCCACCTTCATCACGCTATCTCGACAACGGCAACGAAATTCTCCCAAAGTACACCAGCACTGTCGACATGGAAGGTCCGGCTTACATGTGTCTCGAATCGTGCTCACCCTTCATTTTGCTGCCAGATTTGGACTGGAAGGAAGTGTACATTATCCTGAGGGGCACACGTCTGAGCATTCACAAGCTCAAGACTAGCTCGTTCGGCGATAGAAAGATTGGCACCGCAGGAAGAGAGGTCAGAAAATACACTTTGCAACAGGCTGAAGTGGGGTTGGCGACGGATGTCTCTCACAGCGTTCTGCTACCCAACTCTCGCGTCGCAAGCCTGATTCCCAACATCGCTCGCAAGAGAGCGCTCGAGAAGGATCCGGATTTGTTTCGCCTTGAAGAGCAGTTCTCTCTGCGTGTACGAGCCGAACTCGACCAATTCCTGATTGCTGTACCAAACGAGTTGGTGGCCTTCCAGTGGGTCAACAAGCTTTGCGCAAGCATCGACATTGCAGCACCCCTGGATGACAGATCGCTGCCACGGCAATGTACTATGCCTCGCCGAAGGAGGCGACAAGCTAGGCCTTTCTTGCCCAGCGATCTTACCGACATTAGGTTCGTCGAACAGCAACAACGCTTACTGGAGACCTTGTATCCTTCTCTTGCAGGCATGAGAAGAAATCCAGCCGAGGTGAATGTCGCTGCCACTAATCAGGCCGTCGCTGCTGCTTCGGAATCACCACTCGAGCGTATAATCAGCCCTCTTGACGAGGAAGCCGAAGATGTCGACTTGTCCATGATTGCTGAAGATGCTGATCCGTCAGCTACTCCCCGAACTTCCACCATGCCACGACCAGCGGTGGTAAGAGACAACACTGCCGAATCTGCATTGTCTACATCTCCACTCGACATTCATGCCACCAATCCCATGAATTTTGACGACGACGGCAAATGGGCACCACCTCATGCACGCACCGCCGGGCAGCAATTGCGTTACATCCGCAGATGTACCCCGGTCCTTCTCGAAGACATGCCTCGCCACAGCAGCATCATTGTCGGTAACGGTAGATACGTACGCGCAAATTACCGCATCGAGATCCTCGAAGAGTGGTCCTTGAAGCCTCCTTCGTACGAAGCCCACGACTTTTCACAAGTTCCTGCTCAGAACCTCGTCAGAAGATCGACCAGATCATCAGTCACCAGCCAGATTCCATCGAGTCCTATCGTCGAGGAGATCCGGCGCGCAGATTCCCCCAACCAGGACATGGAAATTTCTACTGCTCCAAAATTGACCTTGACTTTGGACCGATCATCTTCGCAGAAGCAAGCGAACGAGACTGGTTCACCGCCAAACAACAATGAACTGCAAAGCAAGATGGCCCAGGAGTCTGACCTCAATCCGGGCTTCATTGTCTATGGGTTTTAACGAGTTTGACGAACAGGACATGTGCTTGATGGAGTAATTCGTCTACATTGTGCAAGAGCTGCACTCTCCAGCTTTGATTGAGAACTATTACCATTGGAAAGTTTTTCGGCGAAAAGGTGCCCCCTCTCAACATCAAGGACCGATGAGTCTGAATTCTGACTTGAGGATGATTTGCATATATTTCGGCGGCCATAAGTTTCATTTTAGATACCCTTCTCATCATTTATCTCATATCCTTGACCGGATCAACCCGTGATTAGCAAGTCCGCAACTTGATTCGATGCGATATATTCGCGATAATAATAACAGAGCCCAAATGAGGTCGTTGCTCCCCGTGCCGATAAAGTGAGAACACTCTTGTCGCATTGATGAATCGGCCCGAAGAGCTCATCTTGGGGATCCGGACCCGACATCAAGCGTCGCGTTGGAAAATTACGGAGCGCGAAGCAACCCCAGCAGTTATACATTTCCAGTTCCAGGCGATCTACCATACAACAACACACAATCACAATGGCTTCAATTGTCGGAGCTACGAGGCTGACCGCCCGTGTCGTCAGCAGACAGTCACGGCGAGGTAGGTCTTGTGGGGAGCTCAATGTCAAGAAATAGTCACTGATCAGGCACTCAACGTAGGCTTTCGCGCAGCAGCAATCAACCATGCAGCACAGAATTTCACCATGCCGGCATTATCCCCAACTATGACCGAGGGCAACATTGCTACTTGGAAAGTCAAAGAAGGTGCGATAAACCAAACGGAGCTGGAGCGAATAAACACTCACACAATGAACAGGCGACTCATTCTCCGCCGGAGATGTACTTCTCGAAGTTGAGACGGACAAGGCGCAGATGGATGTGGAGGCACAGGACGATGGTATAATGGCCAAGATCTTTGCGCAGGACGGAGCAAAAGCGGTCAAAGTTGGCACGAGGATAGCAGTGCTTGCGGAGACCGGAGACGACATCTCGAGCCTGGAGATACCCGCAGAGGAAGCGCCAAAGGAAGCCGGCCAGCCTGCACGAAAGGACAGACCCACACCACAGGAGGAACTCAAGGGCGGCATTGACACCACCGAGTCGTCACCGAGCGCCGCAGAAGCACCACCATCGTCCAAGCCCAACGCAGACGCAGAAGCAGGAGGAGCCGCAGACACAACCCCAGCAACCCAGAAGGCGGGATCAGGCAAATCGGCCGCCAAAGCACAGAAACAGCGCTACCCCCTCTACCCATCCGTCCAGCACCTCCTCCACGTCAAGGGTCTCCCCCTCTCCGAAGCCGACAAGATTCCCGCCTCGGGACCAAACGGCCGTCTCCTCAAGGGCGACGTCCTCGCCTACATGGGCCGCATAGAAGGTAACTACTCATCGGAGCAATCAACCCGCATCGCCAAGCTAGGCAAAATGGACCTGTCGAACATCCAAGTCGCGCCGGCGAAGCCGACCGAGAAAGCCGCCGCAGCGCCGAAAGAAGAGACACCGCTCCCACAACCCGACACGGAGATCGCGCTCCCGATCTCGCTGTCCGCCGTCATCGCGACCCAGAAGCGCGTCCAGGACAGTCTGGGCATCCACCTGCCGCTGTCGACATTCATCGCCCGCGCCTCGGAACTCGCGAACGAGAACCTGCCCGCCTCGGCGCGCGGCCCCAGCGCAGACGAGTTGTTCAACTCGGTCATCGGCATCACGAGCCCGCCTCGCGCGAACAAGGGTGGCTACTTCCCTAACATCACCGCTTTGAATCCTGTGCCTTTGACGACGGGTATGGCGAGGGCCAAGAAGGTGGATATTATCGACTTGCTCGCGCCCAAGGCGGTGCGGGCTTCGAAGCCGGTGATGCCGAAGTTGGTCGGCGCTGAGGGCGTCGCGAGCAGGGAGAATGTGTTTAGCGTTGTTGCGAAGAGGGGCGAGGAGAAGAGGGCTCAGGAGTACCTTGGGCGCATGAAGTTGGTGCTCGAGGGCGAGCCGGGCAGGCTTGTATTGTAGAGTCCTGCATCTTCTAGTGACTATAGACGGTATTTACTGCCGGAAGGCGCGCGAAGTCACATAGCACGGCGTACGGAATTTAATTATTCACCTCTCCTGATCATGAGCCTCATCATTATTACTGACTGACTACGGGCTTCTTGAAATAGCCGGCAAGCGTGTTCTTCTGCCCGGGATCGATGGCCTTGTTCTTGCCTTTCTGTGGACTAGGACCGCCTTTGCTCTTCTCTTCCTCTTTCCGTTTCGCCGCATCGCTCTTCTCGCCTATCCGCATCAATCGCATCAGCTCCTCGAATTCTACGACGTCGACTATGCCGCCGCTGGCTTGGACGTGGCCGCGTGCGAAGTTGTCGCCTAGACGCTCGAGCAGAGGGAGTTTCTTGTGCTCCTCGCTCTCTGCATCAGCTTCGACGACAGCGTCCGCTGGAACCTGCACACCTTCACCATCTGCCTCTTCGTTCTTCACTACAACCTCCCCACCGTCGAGACTAGCGTACTCCCTCAACATGCGGATAATATCCACCTCTCGTCCACTCGCCCTCGCGCATCTCGCAACCCTGCAGCTGAAGTTGACTTTTCCCTCAATATAGCCCTCGTTAGCAACCATAACCACCTCGAGCGCTTTACTGTTCAAATGCCCCGCCCAGCGCGTCGCAATGACCGGATGGACCTGACACTCGGACTTGATCCTGAACACAGCGATGCGGCCATCGGGGCTAAACTTGGGCGCCGTGTGCGTGCAGCGCTCGACCTCGGCGCTCACTTCGGCGCGAGCGGCGTGCAGCCGCGGCGAGGCGAGGACGTCGCGTGGGTGCGTGGCGGAGAAGAGGGCGGTCCAGGCGGAAAGGACGTCGTAGGTGGCTGTGCGGCGGGGCGCGTTGACGGCGGCGACGACGTCGTTGAGCAGTTTCTTGGTGTACATTTTCAGCGGCGCGGACATGTCCGGGAAGGGATGTGACCATTTGATCGTGGTGCCTAGGTCGCCGTGGGTGCCGGTGATGCAGAGCCAGTCTGTTTGGGCGGCGACGGAAGCGTGCAGAGGTGTGCAGATTGTGTAGGTCAGGAGAGCTGTTGTGGCTACTGGAGGGCTGGCGCAGGCGGTCACGTGGTAAGAGGCTTCTGGGAAGTCGTTGGGTGTTGCGTGGTGGTGGTCGATTATTAGGGCGGTGTGAGGGGTCGGTATTAGAGGAGGCGAGTGTCGCGATCCTTGGTCGAGGACGAAGACGTAGGAGGGATTCGTAGAGGCCATGCGTTCGGTCTCTGCGGGGTCGAAGACATTGTTGCCTTTTCGCAGCAGGTGAACTGATATGAGGTCTTTTGATAGTCCGAGGAGTTCCAGCGTCCGGTGCAGAATGACTCCTGAGGAGAGGCCGTCTGCGTCCTTGTCGGGAACTATGAGGGTGGGTTTTCCTGCTTTGGCGCATTCGACAATGATGTCGCGTGCTGTTTGCATCTGGTCGTGAGGCGCAGGCCAGATGTCTTCGCCATCGTCATCCTTGTTGGTAGGTGTGAGATGGTATTCTGGAACTTCTGCTCGTTTCTTCTTGGCTGGAGAGCTATTGTCCGTCGCCGAAGCTTTGCGTTTCATGGTGAGAGCGGATTGGGTGCTGAACGGAGTAATGTCTGGTCTGAATCGTAATAGGGGATGTCTTGTTTCTCCTTGGTGTATCAACCCCTCGGCAGTCCGGAGTAGAACTAGTTGATGTCTATGGGAAATTGATTTTTTGGACACGAGACCCGTGATATTCAGGGCTCGAGCATACATACACAAGAACGGCTCTCGCGTAGTTGCAACGAACAATTCAAGACGGGCCCTCCTGTGGTGTATCAACGTCTCCGTTACGACTTTTAGTGTCCAAGGTATCTTGATACATGTACTACTGTATACATAAATGGAGGGCAACCGCCGTGGGGGGTCGAAGGTTGGGTGTAAAGACAGTGACGTCATGAGACTCGACTGGTATAATTCACGTCTGCCGTAGTATAGTACATGTATGGTAAAACGTGACCTGGCGAACCAGGACCAACCTACTGTACGTACAGAGTTGCTCACATTGCGCAAATGGTCAACTAAGGCAGTCGATTTCTTTGCAGATTTGGCCTATCGGTCATATGGTCTCATCTTGAAGTCGTTTCAATCAAACGGTACTGATGGTTATCATAATATCACCTTCAGAAGAGCACCGAGGCTGAGGCTAATATCGATGGACTAATTCGAGGCTGGAGTTGTCCCGAGGCAGCGGTGTGAACTGGTGGGGCTACCTACGCTCCTGCGGAAGTCTGTAGCAGACGAGATGAAAGTCTGAATGAGACTTGCTGACGTGTCGCTCAGGTACCAGATGTACATTATTGGAACAGCGCAGGATCACTATAGGTACTATACGTGTACTTGTCAAAGCGCTCATACCTTTTAACGACCGCTGCACGCCCTTCGGCCGTGATCTCCAAGACTTATGGATCTTGTTCGCGTGTTTTACAAATGAATTCCGCCGGATGTTGGCAAGCGGCAGGATCTCGACATCCACATTATTATTATCATACCAGGCGGCCGGCCAAGCGTGTCACCACGTAGACCTCGTGCCAGCGAACTCATCAAAGTCGACTAGAACCATGCCTGTCAAGGTCACCAGTAGCGGCTCGGAGCTCGATTCTGGTTGAGTTCCTCGGACGAAGCGATCAGGATTGGCGGACTACGGTACCAGAGACTTCAAGAATCTGAGGTGCGCACCTGCAGTAGTGAGGTGTTTTCTTGATCAGTAATCGATCGACAACCTCCATGTTCCAGCAGCGGTTTGTCGATCTCAATCAATAATAAGATCTCGCGTATTCTTTGCTCATCAGCGAAAGTCATGTGCGTATTCTTTGCTCATCAGCGAAAGTCATGTTCTACAAACATCGTTCTGAACAACACAAAGTCCCCGCCGTCGATCTGTTCGAGAACCTGTTGCTCTGTTCGAGAACTGTCAATGGTGCAGTATGACCGAGGAGAGCACGACCGATCGACGACCGACCGACAGTAGGCGGCATCGATTTGCAACAATGCCGCACACCAGACAAAGCAAACTATGCGCATATGCCATGGTTCCGCCGCAACTATGCTTCATTTCAGCCGTCCGTGGTTGCATATCGACCATGGCTGACTGGACGGAAGCTCAAGCCTCTTGCACCGTTCCAACGCATCAAAGAAGCTTGAAGCTGGACCACTCAGAGCGAGCGCTCTCCTCCGGCGCGCATGAACCGGTGAACTGATCGGCCGTCGGGACGGCTCTTTTGGATTTTATACTTTGATCTTTATGGAGCGTGGGAACTCGGTTAGGAGAACCTATGGAGCGCTCCATCTGCAAGTTAATCCGAGTCGTGCAGTAGAGCAGTTCATTTGTCGTCCCAGATGATGACCAACTACTGGTCTCAAGGCGTGCTCATCTCAGTGAGTGGTATGTTGGGAGTGACCACAGTTAGATGTCGTGCCCTCTCTGTGCACCCTGTCAAAATCAAATGTCGTGTCCATCGTCGGTGAGAACAATCAGTAGGGAGGGCATCGAAGGAACAGTACGAGTACCGGTCTGTTAGCGGGCTCCACCAAGCATCTGGCCGCTACAGTACTAGACTTTTTCCGTACGGAATTGATGCTTGAACGTGCTGTAACATCAAGACTTGTTCCTGGATCGACCGGAAAGCTGCCCAAATCGCGTAGATGTGGGGGCGATCAGTGTGCGGCACCTGCAGTCCTGCACCAGCGAAAATGGTCCGAGTGTACTGTGCGCATGCAGTATTGGAGTCCTGTCAAGTGTGTGTGAAATCATATTGCTTGCGAACCGTCCAGTCTTCTCTTCCTGCAGACGCGTTCCAGTCTCGTTCGATAATTTACTCTTCTTTTCTTCTCCTTGACCTCCAGCATTTTCTGTCGGCCACCAATTTGTTGTGCAATTGTGGTTACGCTGCCATTGGTTCTCTGCTATCTTTTGCGTCGCCCATCCTCGGTCTCGACCGTCCTCGGCAACGGACAGTACGCCGTAGCGTCTATAAGCTGTTGTGGTCCTTGCGCTCATTATTATTATTACCTGCCAATCTGCTGCCTACTGTACTTTACAGTTATTGGCAAGGAACCATTTGGAACGCACCGCAGCCTCTGACGGTTTCAGGTCGCTGGACTCGAGATCTAGACTTCTGGACCCAACTCCATCTGCGATCGCGTCGGCCACACGTCTGGAGCTTGCCGTGCAGGAAAGTGCAACCCACCTTATCCCCACGACTGGTACCACCTGAGCGTCCTCCGTGTTTGGCACCTACCTGCCTCGGGCGCTCGAGTGTCACATGGTCCAGAGCCGCATCGCAACAATTGAAATCTTCCGACTTTTACAACCTCATCGCACCCACACACGGCTGCAATACGACAGGACACTTGCGCTTAATTGTTCCAAACCCCACCAGCTCGCACGAGACCAATCGCAACTGTAGTAACTTACCTTGGCCTTGCACAAACGCGCGCGCTCTGCTCTCTTTCCGTTGCGTTTGCTCACAACACCTCGCTCTGTGCCACCGGATACAATTCGATCGACAAGCAAACCTGTGCATTCGCCGGTATTGACTTTCTGGACAGACCTGAGGACAGAGTAAATCCCTCATGGAACGACACAAGCAACGAATCTACCTACGACATCACTGACATAACAAGTCGCGGCAATCAAAGTGAGCGGCGCTCATTTGCCCGCCCCTTCGACAAAAGGCAGCACACGGTTCTTGCAAACGCAGTTCTACACCCGCATCTGAGATTCTTCTTCGTCCTCTTCTTGTTCTCCTCCTTCTTTCGTCTACGACATCATTTCTGTTGTCTGATCCAAAGCAACAATATTTTACGACTGACGATACACCGCCTCCCGCATCTCGAACAGCCCACCACGCACACTGCCACCCGTATCATCCGCAAACTGGCACGCGTTCCTTGGATTATTGACTCCCCTACGTGACCCTGGCGCAGAACACATCGCCAGCAATACGACAACGCTAGATTGCTCAAGTGCGTCTCTCGGTACCCTCAATATCGGGCAATCCCAGGACGGTTTGATGACGACAAACTCAGGAGTACCCACGCGGCCACGAGTTATGGACGACAGAGATACGACTGAGCAGACTACGGCGCCATCTGGACAGCCTCAGCCTCAGCGTCAGCCTCTACGCACCACGACGTCGGCACCGTCGAGGGTACATGCCGTGGATGAATCTAATGAAGACCTGGCGAAAGCTGCCGTCGCCAGTGGCATGGCTTCACTCAAACATGCAAACTCTGCTCCTGAGTCATCAACAGCTCATAAGCTGTCTACGTCTTCTGCATCGCCCAAGGCGGAACGACTGCCATCTTTTCATCAGTTGAGCAGAATCGCCGCCGACGGAGAATACGATCCTAGGCCTGCACAAAGCTATCCACCGCCACCTCCATCGAACTACCACCCACCGCCACCGAATTCAGCCCAGTCTCCCGGGGCTGCGCCACAGCCCTTTTTGAACGCGCCGCAAATACCCCCTGTCGGCGCCTACGGCTATCACCATCAATCGTCACCGAGTGCTATGCAAAACGAACCCTCTCCCTACTATGCAGCCTCACCCACAGCAAACATGTACTCCTCGACGAACTACTACCCTCCTCTTCCTCCTCCTCCCCATGAAAGGCGCTCATCAGCACCCTATCCAAGACCTCCCACAACCCTGATCTCGACGCTCACGTCTTCATCCGAGAGCAGCAATCGTAGCTTGCAAAGCACAGGCACAGGGATGGGCAACGAGGATTGGAGTACCACTCACACAACACCTATAGAATCAGCCGATTCGACACCACGGCAAAGCTTGCCAGAATTTCCACATTTAGCGCCACCTCCACCCAACAACATCCTCGGCTCATTCATCTGCGACCATCCCGGCTGTACTGCTCAGCCATTCCAGACCCAGTATCTGCTCAAGTGAGTATGAATGAGGGATATACAAAAAGTTTAACCGTGCTGACGTTTTTATAGTTCTCACGCGAATGTGCACAGTTCGAGCAGGCCTCACTATTGCCCGGTCGCTGGTTGTAATCGTGGCGAGGGTGGTAAAGGCTTCAAACGCAAGAACGAAATGATTCGTCATGGGCTTGTGCACGACAGTCCAGGCTATATGTGTCCGTTCTGTCCGGACCGAGACCACAGATACCCACGTCCGGACAATCTGCAGCGTCATGTACGAGTCCATCATATAGACAAGGACAAGGACGACCCTGTTTTGCGCGACGTATTAAACCAGCGCGCCGAGGGTTTAGCAAGGGGAAGAAGGAGACGAACTGGGCCATAGACCTGTCAGGAGTCTCTATAGGGCTGTCTTCTCATGCCTCTTTCGCACCTTTCTGCTTGAGCAGATAGGCCACAAGCGATACCTTGTATCAAGCGACTATCCACTGCCTTGATATACTACAATTACTGATCACTTCCATATGCCGATTGGCAAAATATCATGATACCTATAACGGACGATACTGGTTAGCATGCGTTCCAGGTAACCAAGATCCCCCACGCTATACAGCCACCTTGTACGGAATGTCCGCAAGCGCTCGTGCATTTCGAGTCGAGCTGCAAGAGGTCATGTGTCCTGACAATGGATGGCGATTAAAGTGGTCTGGCCCGGCTTAGGGAGACCCTGCGCTGCCGGTACCTTCCAAGGTTAATACCCCGCGACGACGGCTATAACCGGAAGGCATGCGGGCAGGACACCCCACTTTGTTGTCACACGCCCGCCGTTGCCCTACCGTGCTACCTCATACAGTAGTCTATGATCCGTATCTTGTACCGCTGTCTTGCAGTACCTCATACATACAACACATAACACCGTCGACCTGTTAAGTCGAACACGTTATCGCATGCGCCAGTAACAACCACGCTGAACCCCGCCTCGACCACCACTCTGACGCGACTTGTTCGAGTTATCCGGGACGGCCTTCGAGTTTGGCGAATCTCGGCTGCCTGACCGTCGTCGTCACCTGCTTGTGACGTCTGACTCAAGATCACCCGCGGTATGCACTTCACCTCACTTCCACACCGCTTCAACACCTGCATATCCCTACTTCCTTTTCCACTTCTGTCCCGACGCCCACGAGCTGTCTCCCACTGATCATCCTTACAGCTTCCTCCCACAAGCCCTGTGAATGCCCTCATCCGCCGACGAAGCCTTTACCCAAGAAGATAACCGGACAATTAACGCTGGAGTCGATAAGAAGCGCAACAAGAAGAAGAAGAACAACAACAAGAAGACTGCATACTCTATCGTTCACGAGGAGGAGCGCGAAGGAGCTCGGCCCAGTACGGGAGATTTGTTGTGGGAAGCATCGGCCCCCGTACAGGACCCCATCTAATAATCGCGTAGAGCTCCGCCGACTCTTGGTGACGACAACGACAACTATCTGTCTTCGTCCCCGGACATTCCCTCGTTTGCAATTCAGCCCCCTGAGGAGTTCTACAACCACAAACAACATCCACAAGATCCCATAGACATTCTAGAACAAGACATTCCGGCTCCGAGCAAGAATTTCGTAGAAACACAGCCGGAGGATCTATCACAGGAAACAACAACGGAACCGCAAACGCGACATGAGGACCTCTTAGATATCTCGGAGCCCGTCCTGACCAAGCGAGAGCAGGATGCAGTATTCCCAAATTCCGCAAGCAATGGAGCGTTCGGAAAGCCGCCAGATACAGGCGAGAGCCCACCAAAGACGGAGCACAACTTTTCAAGACAGCAAACAAGGCCAATCTCTAGCAAACCAATCTCGAACATTCGCAATCCTCTACGGTCGTCTCCAACCAACTACATGGATAGTCCGATACCGCCCGCTTTCGACATTCCGTCTCCCTATCTTGCACAGCGACACTACTCTCGCCAGCCAGACATGGCTTCCGGCCTGAACCAGGAGAGTCAGGTCCTGCCCGGTACCAGGGACTACCATTGTGGATTCCACACGCTCGACGATTCTGGAGCTGAGCAATCTGAAGCCGCTCACAACGTCCTTTTCGTGGGAAGCGAAGGTGGACTTGACATATCTAGGTTTAACAGGCACAGACGAGACGTTATCGGTCGGCTTGAAGGTCTACGCGGAAGTGTGTTGGATGCTCAAGTTCTACCATGCGCATCAAAACAGGATCCCTTCGCCGCTCTCAGACCCCTCGTAGCCTGTGTAATCCACGGACCGATCATTGAAGACCACAAAGATCCCTCGAACGAGATCCTCGCATATCAAACATCAGTAGAAATCTACTCGCTAAGCAGGTCGAAACACGTTGCCACACTTTACCAGGGTCAGGAACAAACGTTACAGTATCCTATTGCACACCGCTCATTCGTCGCACCCGCACCGTCAGGAGATCTTTCAATCTCTGCTCGTGGTTGCTTTGTTGCTGTCGCATCAGGTATCAGCGGCGAGGTTTTCATCTTTGCTCATGGCAACCAGGCTACCGACGACGCAAATCTTGGATTCAGATGCGTCGGAAAGTTCTGGACCAGGACAAGAGCAAAACACACCGTACCAGAACCAACCGGGAATGCCGGTACGCCAGTCCAAGAGATGCCTGAGGATGGTCCAGTTCGACAATACCCGATTTTCTCTCTCAGTGACAGATGGCTGGCAGCCACACCGCCGCTACTATCAGCCTCTCAGAAATCGCTTGACGGAAACGTTGCAACCAGTACCACAAATCCAACCCCACCAGGAGTATCAGATTACGTCTCGCCACCACCGCCTTCAGCAGACTGCGAGGTCGATGTACCAACGGGGAGTGGCTTGCTCAACCGTGTGACAAAACAGGCTACACAAGAGATCCGGAAGGGTGCACAATGGGTTGGAGAACAAGGTATGGGCATACTGCGAAGCTACTGGGCTCGACCGGACTCGTCAGCGCCCTCAGCGCCGCCACCAGTTCGCAAATTGTCGCCGGATGATACCACAAGCGCATTTCCCCCGACTCATGCTCACAGCCGGGGAGACTCTATCATCAAGATAGATCCATCCCTCGTTTCGATTGTCGACCTTCACAAGTTGCTCGGATTCGAAGAGGCAAAATCTAAATCGCCGCTACTTCCCATCGCAACTTTTAGTCTACAGGACGGCTGCTCTTTCCTATCATTCGCCCCGAGCGGGCTGGCCCTGCTCACCGCCAACCAAGTGGGTGATACAACAAGCGTATGGGATCTTATGCGAGTGACAGACGCTACGACTGCCAGCACTGTGCCCTTGTCCGGTGGCTCTTCTCTACAATATGCCACTGGCCTGATCCGCAAGATAACGAGTTTCTCAAGAATGTCTCCATCATCCATTATTGATGTGCAGTGGGCACCCCACGGTAACCGGATCGGCATCCTCACCGACAAGGCCACTGTCCATCTACACGAACTGCCACGATTCGACTTTCTAGCGATTGTGCCAAAGAGCCCTGCAGTGTCCCCGGCAATACTTGGGCGTGAGTTTCCTTCACCAAGCTCTTCACCTCAACAACTAGCCGACGGAGGTTGGATAGGCAACGTCAAGTCCGGCTGGCAAAATGTGTCTGACCGGTTCTCTTCAATCCGTACACCTAGTGAAGGTGGAGGGCTGGTCAACAGTACGAGACAATCCCTCGGTCAAGCTGGAGTTACTGCTCGCTATGTAGGTACACGAGTGATGCGAAACGGATACAACCAAGCGTGGGAAGGCGCTTACAACCTTCGACATGCCTCTGACAACAAGATCCGACTAAAGACGTCTCAATGTCCAGTGAAGCCGGGCAACTTTGCATGGCTTTCGGGAAAAGAAGAAGGCCTGCTGTCGACTGTCTCTGATGGCGTGCTTTCGGTACACACCATCAGAAGCCAGTTCCATACCCAGGGCAAGCGATTAATCGTGACTTTGGAAGCCAGTAAGAAATCTGGTCAAGATCAAACGCTTCCGGGCATATCCGCGATATCGCTTCCTCCTGCTATTCTCGGCTCTCTCGATCCGCAGGGGCGCTATGGATCATGTGCCAGATCTGGTGTGCATGGTTTCTGGACGTTGGACAGGCAAGGCGGTATGAGGTCCGCTGCTGATGCAACACCACATGAGCCACCTACTGTCAACACGCAAGACAAGGACACCTGCCCACAATATTTGCCTCTGCACCGCCATCGAGGAGTTGATTTGTTCACGCATGACGACCAGAATCAGACCAAGCTTGCTCTGGTCATGGGAGCGTCTGGATCAGATCAGCCGTGGGTGTTTGGACTGCAGCTTCCGTCTACCACCAAGGTCACAGCTCCATCTACCACTTCGGCACATGGCTTCAATCATGATGATATGAATCGTGGGGTGGGCGATATTGTCGGACAGATGGACGACTTTGACTTGGAGGATACTCGCACCATCACGTCTTCACGCAGAAGTGATAAGTTCGGAGCAAGCGACTTGGACGGGTTTCAAGATGTTCTTGATCAGGACCGCCGCAACAACAGGTAATGTAAGGACAGGACATATTCGAGGGCGTACAGGGGGCTTCGTTGGTCAGGTCTCGCATCAGCAGGCGTTTGTTTTGGCATAGGCGGGGCAGATTGGCAGAACAGATACCACTTGAGGAAACGTTCCCAAGAACAATTCATAGAACAAATTCGCTCAATCACGTATATACTGTACCATACCATGCACCAAAGTAGCAATCTTCGTCCACTGCAATGTGAAGCGGGGCAACATGGCCTCCCCACATCCGCCGAACTCCACTCAATTCTTTCCCCAACTTTTGTCATAATAATAATTCTATACACTTCTCCAATATTATTATCTTGTTGTGTCGAATTACTCGCGCAGGCTAGAACCACTCATCGGCCATGTCGTCTCTACGTCCAATGGGTCCTATGGACCTCCTCAAGTTCAACCAGTGCAATTTAGATCATCTGACTGAGACCTACAACATCAATTTCTACCTCGAATACTTTACAAAATGGCCACAACTGTGTCTCGTGCTGGAGGACAGACATGGGCAGATAGAAGGCTATAGTACGTCTGTTGCAATATCTACACAAATCGACCACATGTTCGGCCATGACAAACACGCTAACACAAGACAGTCCTAGGCAAACTCGAATCCTCACCCTACAGTCCCGCTCCACACGTTCCCTACTCACCCTCACACCGCATCTACGCCAAAGACTACCCTAACTACCTGCCGTGGCACGCACACATCACCTGCCTGACCGTCAGCCCCTCCGCCCGTCGACTAGGCCACGCAACACGGCTGTCATCGGCCCTGGAAGCCGTAGGCGAGAAAGAGAACTGCTGGTTCGTGGATCTGTTTGTGCGTGAGGGCAACAAGGCGGCGATCGAGTTGTACAAGGGAATGGGATACAGTGTATACAGACGCGTGGTGAGCTATTATGGTGATGGTGAGGACGCGTTTGATATGAGGAAGACGCTGAAGCGGGATGTGAAGAAGGAGACGTTAAGGGAGAACGGCGAGGAGTATAGGGTTGATCCGGAGGAGGTCTGGTGAGCGCAGGCGGGACATGTGGTTGTTTGGGCTGACAAAGACGGCGCTCGTATCGGGAAGGTTCTGGTCGATCAGGTGTGTCGACGGAGGACATTGCTTGGTCGGTGGTCCGCCGCAGGGACGAGGTTGTATGAGGTGCGCATGCGGTGCGAAATACCCCGAATGCTGTGTAACCGACCATGAAACGCCCGCTGCGGCTGCTTTGCGTTATCACGGTCACACAGCATGCTGCAGGTTGTACTGGGCACGCGCAGGAAGACATGCGGCTAAAAGGCTATGTCTGACTTGCAGCGACGCAACCACATGCATTATCTGCATGATACGGCTGACCAGTCACGCAGACTGCACACGAAGGCTTGAAGTTGCTAGCGATGATTACGAATGACGAACATATACCTATCTACGATTCTACAATCTATAATCGAGGACTCGCATTGCTCAGCGCTTCAATGCAACAAGTACGCCACGTACTCGCCCAGCACCTTCCTGCACAACATCTCCAATCAGGCCATTCACATCCCTCACACCCAACCCCCTCCGTCTAGCCAAGCCGACCGCAACACTGAACAAAGCCACCATCCAACCAAGTCGTCTCAAGTTCCTCCATCCCTCTCCTACCCTCAGACCACCCATTTTCCATCCCTTGCCCCTGCCGTCTTTGTACGCAAATTCAAAATCATCCTTGACGAGGAACAGACATCGCATCCAGAACAGGAATTGGTACTGGGGGTACATGGCTACATTCAATCCCGTCTTCGGATCAAGCGCCCAACTCGTGCATCCCGAGCTCCAGACCAACTTCTTCAGCTCGCGCTGCAGCCACGAGGTATGCCTCTCCGTCGCCTCGGGCTTGACAGCAACGTACTTGGGCGCCGTCGCGTTCGGTCTCAGTAATCTAGCCACACTGGACGGCGTCGACAGTAACTCTGCCGGATTGAGCAGGGCCGTCATGCTCGGCCGCGAAGGCGCGATGATGGGTTCCAGCAGCGACAGCGTGAACTGAATTTGACACTCGACCGTGTAGATGACGGACAGATGGCCCGTGACGGTGTTCGGACCCATGAGCGTGAAGAAATTCGGGAAGCCGGGCATCATTGTGCCGAGGTAGGCTTGCGGCGTACCGTTGTAGGTCTCGTTCCAGTGGTCTTCGAGGCTCTGTCCGCCTTGGCCGCGGATCGTCATCGGGAAGAGTAGTTTACTTGTCTGGAAGCCGGTCGCGAGCACGATGGCGTCGGCGGAGATGAAGGCGCCGGATTGTGTGCGTACGCCGTCGGACTCGATGGTCGCGATCGGGTCGTTCGGGATCAGTGTCATGTTGTCGCGCCAGAGCGAAGCCAGGTAGTCTGTGTCCAGCACTTTGCGCTTGCAGCCGATCTCGTGGTCCGGGATCAGGTGGTCCCAGTACTGCTGTGGAGCGTGCGCCTTGACGTACTCGGCGTTGGTCTTCTTCAGGTCGGAGCGCACAGAGGTTCCGCTCTCGATGTCGAAGCCGGCAAAGTCTTTCTCCATGCCCCAGTAGATGGCAGCGCGGTAGGTACGCATGGCGAATGGTATATAGCGCATGGCTGCTCTGAAGGCGGGCGAGTAGGTCGGGTTTTGTCGCTCTGAGAGAAAGTGTGCTTGACGACTGAATTGGGTAAGCTTCTTGACGGGCGTGGGACTGTCCTTGGGACCGCGAGAGGTCATGATCGGGGCGAACTGTGTCGCGGAGCAGCCATTTCCAATCACTACGACTTCTTTGTTTGACCAGTCGAAGGTGCTGTCCCACGTTGCGGAGTGGAAGAGCGGGCCCTGGAAATTCTCATGGCCTTGGATCTGGCATGAGTTGGGAATGGAAAGAGACCCTACGGCAGAGATGACTGCGCGAGAGCGTAGCTTATAGCTTTGGTTTTTCTGCTGATCGGTGATGGTCACTATCCAATTTGCGTTCTCTTCATCCCATTCTGCAGACTCGACGGCGGACTTGAAGCGAATATGAGGGACGATATTGTACTGATCGGCAATGCCATGGAAGTACTTGTGGATTTCCGGCTGCATTGAATACTTGCATGGCCAGTCCGGGTTCAGAGCGAAGCTGAAAGAATAGAAATGCGAAGCAACCTCGATGTTGTCAGTACGACCAATACTTCATTGGAGATAAGACCGTCAGGCTCACATCACACCCGCAACCAGGGTAGGTATTGACGAACCATGTTCCACCAACATTGTCCGTCTTTTCGATCAGTGTAAAGTTCCTGTGGCCATATTTCTTGACGAGCTGGACAGCCAGGCCAATGCCCGACATACCAGCTCCAATGACGAGGACATCGGTATCGACAGGCATGCTTGTGAGTATACGAAAATGGATAAGAATAAAGGAAAGACGAAGGAGAGAATGTTGTCACCTTATGTTGGTCATTTACTCGACATACCTGCTGTTAGAAAGACGTCGGTATGCCCAAATGGTGATGTCCGTCCGACTCGATTGTCGACAGCTCTCATACCAGCTTCAAGTCAAGCAGGACTACCTTCCAGATTTGGTGTCCGGGGTTGTGTGGGGTTGTTCGAGGCAGGTGCGGCGAGGTATCCATTTTGGGACAGGCTCCGACGACTCGTCATCCGAGTCAGGATACTTAGCGTCATGCGTCTCACTGACAGGTGATCGTTTGCGGAATTGCCTCTGTGTCCGTCTGTAGACCCAAAGAGGTACGCAGTGCGACCCGGCTGATGAGAAACAGGCGTCTTTGGCCAGCTATACATAGCCTGGAGCTTTTATTCGATGGAGATACGGCCCAGTTACCCCGTGCCGCTCGTGCATCAGCATGGCCCTCTATCCTTTAAACGATGGAAAAGCACGGCCGTCTATCTCGAAGTAACCGAGAAATCACTTTGCATGATGCAGCTTTACGGCGTTCGGTCCTTCTACATTTGTCAGGGTCCTGCGTCGGTGTCGTGTAATGTTCCTCCTATAAGCCATGCTCAACGCGGACGGCACCTGTCGGATTCTGGCATCAGGCCGTGTCGTGCAGGTGGTTGATCTGGGAGAGGTTGCCTGTGGCGCTTGGCTTTCAATAGAAAGCTGCACGTACGGAAGTCGGAAGCAGCAGTAGTGCTTAAAACTCGGTTGACCATGAGGGCACATGTAGGTCACATTCGACGACCCCATTTGACAGCGCTCGAGGAGATCCGATCAGTATTGTAATCAGCTCGCTTTGACTGCGAACCGCGCTTATGACAGTTATGAAATATGTAGGCCATGACTCGCTATTGGCTTGACATGCATTACTCTGCATATTGCATGCCTTGTTATATACTTCCGTCGACTGTAGCTGTATTCTTTACGCCTGCATGAAGAATCAAGCCGTATACCAGAGCCGCTCTTGGCACTTGAAGTCGACTGCCCAGAGCGCTTGAGCTTATTTACCATCCAACTGAGAATAACTCGAGTTCTCTTGTCCTCGAAGGAACGATCTAGAGCCTTGGCTTGTAGCCAATTCGAAAGCTTAGCACTGAGTCTTTTGGATCCCGTAGAGGTACACTCTAAGGTATCCAGAGAAGAACCAATTCAACACCGAATGAGTCTCTTCACTGTAGCCGTACCGTGGTCCGCTTAGGCCACCTGTACCTGTTCAACGCACAACCACCTCGCTAGTTAGGCAATTTCCGGAAGCAGCGGGTCTGAGCCGGATGTATCACGATCCCATGTGCCCACCACACTAATCAGGCAGGCGCATATGCATCTCCAAGCCGACTTCTCATGATTGAGGTGACAGACGTAAATGCTACGTCGGCCGCCTTCCAGACGGGCGGGTTTCTTGTATAGTCTTTCTTCGATGTGTGCCACGATCTGCATCAGCGTCCTTTATCCAAGATCGCCAACATTTGTATTTGGAGTCAATCGTAAGCAGGAATAGACCATCACGTGTCATGGCGGGGTTACAGCATGGCGTGATCATTGATAACGGCATGTGGTGACTGCAAATCCATCACATCGTCATCTCTTCGCTGAGCCGTTGGCGATCACAGGACCATCTTGCTTGCCTGGCTCGGTGCTTTTCTTGACAGCATAATCCGTCCGCCCACGGCTTGCAACTTTCTTGCTGGACATGGCGCACTCCTTCTTGCTTGGCGCAGTCTTCGCCTCGTAGCCATATGTATTGGCCCGTTCCGCATCACGTGCCAATCGTGCAGCGACTCGGTTCTTACCCAGCATCCTTTGGTCCAAGCTCTGAGACGCGCATACGGCGTCCTCTTTGCTGAAATATGTGGCCAATACAGAGCCCCGTCGCTGACTGGATTTGACATTGGCAAAATTCCACTTTGCCAAATCACCCCCTTGTTCCAAGAAATCTTGAATGTTCGACTCGTTCAATGTCCAGTCCAAGTTCGAGACAAAGATTGTTCGGTGCTGTGTGTCGACAATACCATTGCTTGCATTGACCGGTATTTGAACGTGGGGGCTCCATTGTGTATAGTCCTCGGTGACCGGCGACTGTACCATGGGACTTTGGGAAGTTTGGGAGTGGGATACGCGGATTCCAGTCCGGCCGTTTTGCAACACAGGCGACAAACGCATGACGTAAACTTTGTCTGTCGTATTAATCCTGCTGACTGGCGTTGCTGGAGGCTGCCAATCAGGTAGAACCATGGTCTCGCAGCCGTTGTGCATAGCAAAATTGGGGACCGCTCGAGGACCGATCTCCGAGTGATAGCGCTGTGCGGAAGTCAAAGTGTCCCATGTCGGTTGTGCTATCCTTTGTGCCACGGTACTTCTCATATGTGCTATATCGTTTCTGATGGCGGGATCGTTTGTAGCTAACCGCTGCGCGTCGTGTCCAGGACTGATATTCCAAAGGCTTACGACCAGCAATTTGTCCTTCTCTAGCTGGATACCAGTAAGATATCCTGAAAATCTTTAGTAACGGTCAAAGGGAAAAGTAGGTAATAAATGTACGTACTGTACAAGGTCAGAGCTTCTTTGCGGCCTTTGATCTTGAGGTCTCCTGCAGTACCATCATACGGGCCAAGACAGATTCTGATCTCAGCCCATCCCACGGTCTTGCAAGCATTCTTGGCCAGGTCTTTGAGTCTTTTCCAATCGTAGTCAGCGGGCAGCTGCTTGCAGTCAGCACAAAGAAATGACCAGAGACAAGAGAATGTACGCCTGCTAATGAGATGTAACAATCCTCCGAATGAGAAGACTTGGGACTACTGGCCATGTTCGTCGATAACGGGGCTGTCGGAGTGGACCGAACAGGAGTAGGTAGAGGTCTGGGTGTACAGCAGCTCCGGTTCGGTGAAGTCAAGTGCTAGACACCCATCGGAGTCTGCAGTACGTCGATCGCGCTGGTCGTTATCAAAACAAAAGGTGAAATTTGTACAACGAAGAGAAGGTGGGCTACATATATCTCCCACCGTGACGAGTTCCTGTAGCGCGAGTACTTTCACAAGACAACCCAGCTACCTGTATAGCGACCATGATCCGTGCCGTTGACGACCCACGAGTAGGGGACGAAATGATCCCTGTCGAATGGACGGTCCCAAAAGGGTAAGACTCCGTCACATCAAGTAAGACTTGCGAGTAGTTGAGTAGTAGGTGCCTGCGCGAGCGCTTCAGGGACCGCGGCTAAAAGAATGTACCTACGAGAGAGTGCGCTGTGAGCGCAAACCAAGACAACCAGACACGCCATGCTGTGCCCCTCAAGCACCATGGCGGGACCCGATTGACTAGTAATTGCAGTGGCTGCATACTCGATGGACGCGAACAATCATGTCGAATGGACTGCAATCGTGCGCTCCATATAGCCTTGGTCGTCGAAGGCTCTCGTTGAGTGTCGAGATATCATACAGTACACCACGTCCTTCTCGTAATGAGACAGCGAGTAATACCTGTAGCTTGTGTCGTTGGAGTGTCGTTAAATTGAGTTCAAATCTTGAGATTTACTTTTCCTGGACTGTGCTGCCCAGCAATCAGGGAGGGGAAGCCACCCGGCTCAGGGCGATCTGGTGTGGGGCAAGCCGCCTGCCGTGCCGAATTTGTATATGCCAAGACATGGGATGACAGCCGTGGAGAACGTCAACCTAAGCCTTGCGTCAGACCTGCATACTGTACCGTGCCTCACGGACCTCAAGAAGGACTGCAAAATAAGCGAATCATCACATCGTACCGTGGCTACTGTACCTAGCGATCCTTCGGTCTTCTCAGCTTGGGCGGTCCTTCAGCAGTCTGGTTCAAACCTGTGAGATCCAGCCCACCCGCTTCAGCCAGAGTCGAGGCATCCATCTACCATTCACTACACCCGTGCTGGTCGAACTGGACCGCAGCATTGACCATGCAGGCCACCGATTCTCCAGCAGTACTTGTCGCTCGATTCCTGAAGTCGAACAATTACACCGAGGTCTGCACCTCTTGATTTGCCATCCTACCGTGAATCGAATACAAGCTGAGATGATTTGGGATCCTGCAGACGCTTGACATATTCCTGAGAGAAGCCGGTTTGCCATCAGATGCAGGGAGCTTGGGACGTGACGACTTGACGCTCGAAAAGGTCCTGGAAGAAAAGAAGACCTTTGACCTCAGTATTCGATTCGAGAAGCTGGGCACAGATGAAGAACAGAAAGGATGGAGTGACAAAAGTAGGTCCACGAGGCTTTATCTTGTTTTCCAGACATCCCAGTCGTACCTCTTTGACACTTAATAACGCTGTCAATCCAGATCCTGCACGACCAAACTCTGTTTCAACGTTGCCTTCTCGGTCTAATGTTCTGTTTCTCTCTACTGAGTTACAGCATCATGTTGGTTCTTCTCCCTTAAGGTAAGCTTGGGCGCTATTTTCAATGAACCACGCCGCAGGTGGAGATTCCCGCCTCCGCGCGCCTGTCAACTTCATTCGTGCTCCGCGGGGCTTGACAAGCTTTGATCTGGAAGTATTAATGAAATATACTAACGAGCGTGCAGACCGGATAAATGCCTCATCTCAACCTCAGCAGACCGCCGATTCAATGTCCTGGAACTACCCTCGTTGACCGTAAACGACGAAATATCGTTCGTACATGAATCTCCGATTTTGTCATGTTCGACTCTAGGGGCACGCCATTGGCTCGTAACATCCATGTCGGGTCAGCTCAGCCTGGTCGACCACAACGGCGACATCGAGGACAAACGACGTGACCATCTGAAATACGTCGTTCAGGTCCAAGTTTACCATGATCCAAACGGCCAACATGCATGGATAGCGACGGCTGGCTGGGACGCCAAATGCCACCTCTACAGCATCGACCTGTCATCTGAGCAGATCAAGCTACCGGAGCCGGCAGCAACAATCAGCCTCACATCGAACCCAGAGTCTCTTGCCTTTGTACCACATCCCGAGACATCGACACCAGTACTAATCCTGACACGACGCGATTCGACCTTTCTCTATTACCACGCCGTCGACTCGTCCGCCCGTCTGATCGGCAAGCAAAATCTTGCACCCCTGAGCAACGCATGGATTGCTTTCACGCCGGCCTCCATTGCTCTCTGCCCGACCGACAACACTCTCCTTGCGGTAGCCACATCTTCCATACCTCACATGAAGCTCATCATTGTGCGCCTCATGCTGCCTCCAATGACAAGCGAAACCACGCCCGCTGCAACTACAGAGACCCTTCGGTCATCACTCCTGGATGACAGCATAGACATTACCGCCCCAACCGCAGCGTCGGTGGCAAGAGAGGTGTACGCGCTTCAAGACCGCGAGGCTGCCGCCATACTGGTGCAGATATCGACTATGGCGCCTCAAACGCCATACTCGACGCCGGCCTTGGCTTGGCGACCAGATGGGACCGGTGTCTGGGTCAACAGCGACGACGGCGTTATCAGGGGTGTCGAAGCCAGCACCGGCAAGATTGTGGCCAGTCTCCATGGTCATGACCCGGGGAGCAAGATCAGATGTCTCTGTACTTGTCTTGTGGAGACTGAGGAGGGCCAGAATGAGGAGTGGTTGATCTCGGGCGGTTTTGACCAGAAGATGATTGTTTGGAAGCCTGAGTGAAGCAGGGCGGCTCATGGATATATAACGAGGAGTCAGTTTGAGTAAAGAAATTTACAACGGGACCTTGAGGGTTGTCCATTTCGCTGTTAGCATGTTGCCATGACCGGTTTTTTTCCGCGTGGAGTTTGACATTTTTCAGGATCTTGGAGCGTCGACTTGACGTCAAATTGTGACTGGATGTGTGCCATCGAGCTTGGAATGAAGATAGCGTAAAGGACTTAGAGCATTGATCTCTTGCGTGTATGACGGTGAAGCTCCACGGTACGATCGAACATTTCAGAGGCATGAAGCGGTTCTCGAGAGTCTACATGCGAGTGGCAATGACAAAATGTGGCTATCTTTACTGTAATTTGGCATTCATGATCGGTACCTAAGATGAGGTTACATCTCCGATAAAGATGATTCATAATTCGTGACGCTGGATCAAGCCCTACTTCGCAAATATGGATCACCTAATAGAGTAGGTACCTACAAACTTCCTCTTCTCGGGAAGCTGACACCCTCGACCGCGGCGTTATCCGTGAACCACGAAACCTTCTCGCCGGCACCTTGGTTCACTAGTCCGCATGGCAGAGCGTGGCCCTCTTCCTCCTCTAGAATCTTCTTCATGATGTCTTTCTTTCCGCCTCCGGTCGCGACAAAAGCGATCCTGGACGCGTGCAGTACAACAGGCAAAGTGAGGGTGATGCGCTTTGGTGGTGGTTTTGGCGAGTCGGAAACGCTGGCGATCCAGGCATCTTGCTCGCGCAGCAGTGGGTGTCCAGGGAAGAGGGAGCAGGTGTGGCCGTCTGGACCGCATCCAAGCAAGAGCAGGTCGAAAGTGGGCAGCTTGACGGAATCGCGAGCGGCAAAGGTGGACACCAGGATCTTCTCGTACTGGTCTGCCATCTCTTGAACGTCGTCCAGGTATTTCTCGTCCACGGTGTAGACTTTTGGTTCGCCGAACGTCTCCTTGTCGATCTTGTCGAGCAGTTCGTCCTTGAGCAGCTTGTAGTTGCTGTCCTCGTGGTTCAATGGTACACATCTCTCGTCGGCAAAGAAGATCTCCCATTTGCTGAAGTTGACGGTGTTCTGAGGGGTGCCGTTGCCCTTGCTCAACAAGGCCTGCGCAAGTGTCTTTGGCAGCGAGCCACCAGAGACTGCTACCCTGAACTTGCCATGACGCTCAATGCCAGCGTTCTGTTGTGCAATGACATAGGTGCGTAGTGCCGGAGCCAATTCGGAGACGGCCGCAAAACTGTAGAGATTTGGTGGTTTGCCGACCATTGTGTAGAATGAGCTATCTGAAGGAGTGTGTCGGTGGGTGTGAGTCGCAGACGGGTCGGAGTTGTGAGCAGAGGTGAGGCGCAATGCGTGTGGTAAGAGAGAATGTGGTGAAGTTGGGTGAACTTATCTATCGGTGGTTTCTTAGCGAAAGTCCGGCTCGACAAACATGGAAGTGACGATCTCTCGGCTCAGTTGCCTACTCACAAGAACTTGGTTTTCGGTCTTGTGCTCTTGATTGCGAGGCTGCAATTGTAAATCAAAGCTCGTCAAGCTGTCGTGCAAAAGATGGTGTTCGGTGGTACGAGATGTCGCTGTTGACGGGTGCTTTCTCAATCTAAAGGCGATTGCTGGGTGATCTAAAGTACTTATCTGCCATGTGTCTTTGTTCGGCTTCTGTGGTATTACCCACTTGACGATTTGCCAGATAATGACTGTAGCCAGCATAGCCGGAATGACGTAAGCCGGAAAACATTGTGCCCTGTTCAAGTTGACAGCAAACGCCATCATCATCCACGTGGTTGTCGAACCTTCACGTGGTCTTTTTTGTGCAGAAGACTTCTAGGTACGCATACACCCAGCTTGCTGTAGACCATGATCCCAAAAGTTGCGTGTTCAGAGATTATTGTTCGCGGAATGGATGCTGAATGCCAGAACGCAGCTGTTCGTCGGACTGTTAGGGCCGAGGATTCCAGATTCTTGCTGCACGGGGCAGTAAGACATTGCGAGCGAGCCTTTTAATTAATGTGCTACGCGGCCGCGTTGCCTTTCGAATCTTTGGCTTCCCAGCCTACATGTAACACACGGCTGAGCACATCATGACTTGCGAGGAATGTTCTTGTCGGAGTAAGCTCCCGTTCATGCGCCGATTTTCATACGCAAAAGGTCGTCCAACGGCTCAAGCCTCCAGACAGACGTTTCCGAACGGCTGGTTCTCGAACGCAATTCAAGGCTCGAGCTAGATTCTCAAGACAAAAACTGCGTTCTGCAAAACCCGCACCTGGCTTCGGTCTCGATGCGGTCGAGACCTTGACCTTGCCGCCAGCCGCGGTGGCTGACTTGAATGGGTAGATGTAGGGAGTCGCGGGCGTCTTTGGGGGAGCCTTGGGTGTTGACGCGACCTTTGCTGCGCCGGTCTTATAGTAATTTCTACAAATAGGTGAAACACAGTCTAAAGGCTGTCAGTGCTGCAGTGCGACTCTATGCACCCTTTGCTGAGCGCATCTAGGTAGCCTGGCACAAGGGTAACAGAATAATTGTCACACAGTAAATCTTCCGGCGTCTTTAACACAGCAAAAGGTCAACTAGCATCCATTCAGATAGATACGACAGCTATGCATTGGATAATGAACAGCTGATGCTATACACAGCGTCCTAAGAAGGCCGAATCTCGCCTCATATGTGATACTTATTTATGTTCATGTTGTCAACCGCGGGTCTAGGTGGCTCCTGTCGTACGATGAGGAAAGCTCAGGCTTATCACGGAACCTGCAGACCTCATGCCCACGTATTCGGTAGTACTCTACAGTGCTCAACTGGCGTACAGTGCCTTCCTAGCTTCATATGCTGCGCTCTCATGTTGTTATCGTTCGTGGTAGCAAGGCGTTCAACATGGCGTCGGCTTGCAGACCAGTCTAGACCTTTCCGAACGCTTCGCGGGAAACGAACGAACTTCCACAGCAGAAACTGCAGGCTAGAACTTCCATACTGCATCCTTACCGTGAACCACAGCACAGACTGTCAGATGACACGGAAACCGTTCATGTGACATGCGAGATATCTCTGCCTTGTTATTAGACAAGAGCCCTGATACGGGACCGCAACAGACCGTTCTAGACATTCTTCTACGATTGGAAACCAGTACAACGCAGGAGTGTTCCGGGTTGACACAGAACAACCAGGAGATGGTTTACGGACGTGGTGTACGACTGACAGAACAACCACAGTGTTCGTGTAGTGAAGAAACCTCTGGTGCACTTGTCGAGGCATCAATGTACAGAGAAAGCTTGATGGACCTTGCCCGAGATAATCATGGCCTGTGGTTCAAATTTGCAGTCGATGCCCGCATCTTGCATATGTATTCGCAGTGATCCTAGACGGAGGGACTCGTCCAACATTTTGATCCGGCCAGTTCGTCGTTGTCGCTTCCAGTTTGATGATTCTGTAGGAAAGTAAGCATTTCGAACTCGCTCTAGAAGGTCAACGTTCTCGAGCTGAGTAAGGTAACGGCCAGCACTGTGAGCTGAAACCAACGGACCACTGTCGCAGGCTTCGTATTCCACGTTGGGATAAGAGCGGCAGTATCCCGCATATGAATAGACAACAAACAAGAGCAACAGACTGATGAGAGAAGAAGGTAATCCTGTAGAATGTGTACTTGACTGCTTGAACGACTTGGAGTTATCAGACTGCAAATGTGGATGGTTTGACGCCCTCGACAAGGCAATGCCGACGACCGACGCGGAAGGAACCCCGTCAACTTTGTTGTTAGATCCCGAGAGTTGCGCTTACCTCTTCCGGACTAGCCTCCTGTTGTCCGTTAAACCCCAGTACAGCAGTTGCACAAGCCACAACCTTGGAAGACCCTTTCCTTGGCGTCGGGCTTCCATCGAGATCAGAACCGTTCGAAACTGAGAGGCGCAAGCCCATCGAGAGATCCAGTCTTAGCTCCTGCCTGTTTTCCGCTTTATAGTCTCCCTCTCATCCCCGATGTTGCATTGATAGACACACGACTCTACACTGCATCTCGATTGAACACCATGCTCTCCGCAAACGACCACATGGACAAAAGCGCACCATCCTGCTGTTATTTTTCCATCTCACCTCTAATGTCATCCACTACCTTTCCACTCGAGACACCTCTCTATTCACCAATCTTTGACGAGGACCTCGTCACGCCAGATCCTACTCATCCTCTGCTGGCTTTTAGGCCGACAACCATCTCGTCGCCCGAGTGCTCAAAAAGACCACTTCCAACAATGAACGCTTCAAAGCTTCTTCAATTGCAGACTCAGGCAGCTCACCCCAGAGCTGTCCGTCCTCAACCTCGTCCTCTTCAGGACATGTTCAACATCCACGACAACACTGAAATCAACTCCGACGACTCTATCACTTCAACCACATCTGACGACGCCACATCATCTGCTGCACTCGCGCTGCAACAGGCTCGCTGTTCGAGATGTCAACGCGGTTCGAGTATCGACCTCACCACTGGAGGTTCCAACATGGTACAGTGGGGCGTCAACTCGTTCTACTGCAACAGATGTGCCAAGATCGTTGGCTTCGGTCATCGTTGAACGACTCTATCCTACCTTGGCAATTGTCGTTCCGTACGATATCCTCTCAGCCGTCGCCGATACTACCATGAACCCTTCTCATGCGTTATTCCCGACAACGATACTGCTTGCGCGACTATCTTGTCAGCCATGAGCACAACCATATTCGCAGCTTGCGACTTGTGTACAGCAACACGTATTGCCTTCCGCCTCCAGACCGCGCGATATCACGCAAACTTGCCATAGAGCGAGACGCACTCGACGCTGGTCTCTCCAGTCACCGACATGGGAACCAGACAGAACCTGTTTTGCTGGAACAAGACAGATACACGACTACTCAGCACCATTCACGGCCTATTTATGATTCTTATGACTTGTACATTACCTTTACAAGCGATTGCGCGAGATACCCAATTAGCAGAACAGGACAGCCTGTACGATAGTTCACAAAATCAGATCAATTGTACCATCAAATTTCCGTTTGCAGTCAAAATCTTACGAAACATGTGAAGAATGTCGAAAATGAGTCGTGTCCAAAGCCGCAATCGTGATAGGGCGTCTAGATCACGATGATACATCGACGATCTGAACTTTCTAGGGGTCCAGCAGTTCCGTCAAGCCTTATCTCCGAAGCCTTTAGTCGTTCAAAAATGGACCGTTCACTCCCCAGAATCGCGCAATTATCTCGATTCGGGACTTATTTTGATTGAACAACACAGATCCCCCGGTCTTCTTACGGTGACCGGATCGCACATCTCCCGTGAAGGCTCCGCAGACAGGCCCCATCCAGGCTCATATGACCCTTGGCTGTTACACGTTATTGAACCCAGTACTAGTACTCTGCTACTTCCATGTTTCCTGCGATGAAGGGCCCGCGGCCAAGATAAGGTATTCATTACATGAAGCTACTGCAGTGCACTACTACCGCTTACTCCGGCGAAGTCGCTGTTGTTCACAGTAGCTCGTCGTAAACAACCTCTCACAAACTCGATGCACAAAGAATCAGCGATCGCATGTGGCAGTGGTACGAAGTCTGGAAGTCTAGGACTTCTCCTCGTCTGTATCCTCTGCGGCCCCTTGGCGACCATGAAAGACAGGGGATTATTAATTGAGTCGCACCATGCAAGCTCCGAATATACCAGTGCATTGGCTTGACACCAAGCGGTGGCAGATTTCACGTGTGTCGATGTCGATGCGTGCGATGAACGACCGCTTGCTGACCGCTTGATGCGGCGCTCAGGCCCCGCTTACCAATACCGAGCCTCACTATTTCCGCCTCATGTTTCCGATCTTGGCCCCAGTCTTGACAGCGCCGAACTGTACATCAATGAATGTACCTCGGTTTATTGCTCCTGCTGTGTAAGTTGGGTCCACATGCAGAGACGTCGTTTCATGTGCAGGTCGGCCAACGCAGACCGCTGTTATCTTGAATCTAATCCTAAGGTAAGTTAGGGACCACTACACCGCTCTTATCCCCTGCCCTAGATTCAATTCATATCCTGAAAGAACATACAAGGCTTGTGTTACTGTTCTCAGGCAGGACCGCTGACAGATGCATCAACACAACAAAGAAATGCAGGACTACCATTGTTGACTACCATTGTTTGCTGCAAACATCCATTGGCATGCATTACCGACGATGCCGTGGATCTCAAATGGATGCACGATCGCCCATGCAGGCAACGCGACACAACGCGTGCTTCCGTGTTTCCTTTACGCAGGGGACGAAACCGTTTATGTTGCAGCCTGAAGAGCCGTGTGCGGCTTTGGCGGCAACTTGGGCAAACATGGCATTTAACATCGCGATGGCTTTTTCCCATCGTCGATCTCTCATCAGCCACAGCGGGCACAAAGGCGAAGGTTCGGCAATTTTCGATGGGACTTGGCATTGGTATAGTTACGCCGCGATTGTACTGTACAGATTCATGCCTGCTGATAGGCTCGACGGGCACATGCCGGGAGCGTCCCGTTCCATTCCGAGCCAGTGTTCACGGACTTCCCATGTTCTGGGATTGGTTGGAAAGAATTGTACACATGCGGCTACCCTACAGCATACTCTACAAATTACAACAGCTCACCTCGAATCAAGAGACCGACTTCAATCGGCGAGATCACTCGTTACGCTTGGGGTGTTGGACTAGGTTCTTCGAGATAAGTACCAGCACCTGCAATAGTGAGACACTTTCGAGATCCAGATTTGTCCCAGACCACTGTATTTTCTCTCTATCACAATTGAAGCTTCTGACTTGTCAATTCTGATGGTGAACACCGTGTTGCAGGACAGGCTGTCGGAGCTGAGAAATCTCTTGATTCGCCTTTCAGAAAGTCCCTACAGCATTGAGATATATGTTTTGTTGTCTCAAGCCTACGCAGAACTCGGATATCCTGACCTCGCAGCCGGAGCTGTATACAAGGGTCTACTTCTGATCGATGCTATTTTGGATGAGGATGAATATTCTGAGGAAGCAAGTGAGGCCGTTTCAGAATCTATCAAGTCACAGACGTTTGATGCGAGGTCTGAGGTCTTGAAAGATCGCCCTGATCTTAGGACTAGTCTTCAACAGGCCAATACAGAGGGTGAAGCCTCATTCCTTGAACCGGATGAAGAGGAAGTCTTAGTCTGGGTCCGAGAGCGATATGCTCCGCAGGTGTGAGTCTTTGTAATAATTGGACACTGATGTTGTGCTAAATCGGCTAGGTACGTATTACTTGCACAATATCTATACATCTGCGGCTCCTGGCAAAGCTCGTACAAGTACTGTGATATTGGTCTTGGCTACAGTCCAGAGAATAAGTTGTTGCTATCACTAAAGGATGTTGTGAGAACGACCGTCTATGGAAGCCAGCATGCAACCAGTAGCTCGTCCCCGAGCGCGGAAGATAACCCGAATATCGAAGACTGGCCAGACAGCGGCTTTGTGCGCCGAGAGTGCTATCCATGGAATGACAACGAGCCTGACAGATGCTCGGATGGGAGTCTCGCAGAACTGAACACAGAGATGTCCAAGGTGGCGCCCAAATTCGAGGTCCGCGCGACCGATCTGCCAAACCTGACGACCTCTGGAGACAAGTCAAAACCCATCAAACAACTGGGTGTCTTCGCGAAGGAAGACATTGCGCCGGGCGAGGTTGTTCTGAAAGAAACATCGTTACTCACAGCGAACAATCGCCTACAAGACGCACTTTGCGATGCGTGCAGTGTCGATCTGCCGGAGCTGTCCACAGGTACTGCCTCGAGCCAAGCATCGACTGTCGTCTCTTGTGAGGAATGTCTCGCCGTCTTCTGCAGTCAAGAGTGTCTCGATCAAGCAATGGACATGTACCACCCCGCTCTCTGCGACAAAGACGTCGACTCACTCGCGCGAGGAAGGAAGCCTGCCGAAGCAGCCGACAGTCTCTACCTCTTGCTGCTGTTGCGTAGTCTTGCTCTAGCCGAGACGCAAGAAGTACACCCTCTATCCTTGAAGGAAGTAAAGTACATCTGGGGCGACTACTCTAACGCCGACCTCCACAGCACTTGGACGACTCCTCCACCACTGTCGACCCTCACCGCTGCCCCATCCGCAAATATGGACACGGCATTCTCCTCGATGCCACGCATACTCCCCTTCTCGTTCTCCTACAACATTGTGCTGCCTTTCCACATGCTCACAAAAATGGACATTAACATCTTTACCTCCTTCGAAACCTACGACGTCTGGGTCTTCAACACTCTCTTTGCCAAATTTCGTGGCACCGCATCGGCGCGTCTGTCTGGATTAGGTGGGCAGCGCATCAGAGGACCAGAAGTCAGTGCTGTACATCCGAACTGGTGTCTGGTGAACCACAGCTGCGACCCGCATCTGAAATGGGAATGGGGTGGGGAGGTGACGTTCACAGTGAGAGAAGAAAGATCGGAATGGAAGAGAGACGATGAGAGTAAGGGCAGGGCTGAAGCTGGGATCAAGGAGGGCGAAGAGGTGCTCAACCACTATTGCGACGTAGACCTGCCTGTTCAGCAGAGGAGAGAGTGGGCTGCGGGCAGTCTTGGAGGACCTTGTATGTGTGATCGATGTCGATGGGAAGCTAGTGAAGTGTAATCGTTGAACATTTGTCCTCCTAGACCATATAGATGCCGCCCGGGATACCACAATCTACGGGCATGTACGATAAAAAATCTATCCTTTGCAACATACCGCTCGTCCAGTCAAGATCCCCTGGTGGTATAGACCCAAAAAGCTGTATAGACGCACGCAAAAAGCAAAACGTACAGCACCCGGGATTCGCTGCTGGTCACCCACGCAACTACTAATCGAGCGTTTGCTTGCTTAACGTGTGGAGAGCGGACGGGATCCAGTGTTCTCAAGCAACTATGGCCGT